>Ga0209040_10000200_pt1 | contig 42520 bp, 31 predicted proteins | sample BogFormECP12_OM3_FD_188240 | JGI IMG/M metagenome (GOLD analysis project Ga0209040, IMG submission 188240) | Bog forest soil microbial communities from Calvert Island, British Columbia, Canada - ECP12_OM3 (SPAdes) (version 2) | ecosystem: Environmental > Aquatic > Freshwater > Wetlands > Bog ... | reverse complement strand
CATACCTTATGTGCCTCGAGCACGAATAGAAGCCTGTCCGCATCGCCGCAAAAATACCTGTGGACAGGTACGCCCGTTTTCATAGAAGGATGACAGCGCCCTTGAAAATCCAGGCAGCACCGATCCACTCTTTTCATCGCACGTTCCGGCGGCGTCGTTTATTCTGCCTACATCCCTGTGATGGCCGCAAACGAGACCAAAGCACTGTGGAAAGTCGACGACCAGCAGGCGCGGCTGGCCGAACTGATTGCGCATTCCGACGAACCTGCGAAAGACAACCCACTGCGGCGCGACGTGCGGTCGCTGGGCGCGATCCTCGGGCAGGTGCTGGTGGAGCAGTCTGGGCAGGACTTGTTCGACTCCGTGGAAGAGCTGCGTCGCCTGCTGATCGAGCATCGCGAAACGGCGCGGCAAAGTCCGGAGCAAGCCTCTTCGACCGAGCTGATGCTCAAGGCTCAAGAGATTGTCTCCCGCATGGACTTGTCCCACGCCTACCAGGTCACCAAGGCCTTCGCGACCTATTTCGAGCTGACCAATCTGGCCGAGACCAACCACCGCCAGCGCCGCCGCCGCGCCGGCAAATTGGATCGTGAACATCCTCCGCTCCCCGGCTCGTTTCGGGGAACGCTCATGCGCATGAAAGAGGCTGGAATCCCGGCAGCCGATGCCGTCGCCGCGCTTAACCAGATCGCGATTACGCCGGTCTTCACCGCGCATCCGACCGAGGTTGCCCGGCAGACCGTGCTGCTGAAGCGGCGCCGCATTGCGCAGGCACTGGAACGCCTCGACCGGCTTCCGCTCACGGCAGAAGAAGCGGAGGACTGCGAAAACAACATTCGCGCTGAAGTCACGTCCCTCTGGCAGACCGACGAAGTCCGCATGGCGAAACCGACGGTGGACGACGAAATCCGCATGGGCCTGCGCTATTTCCGCTTCTCGTTATTCGCCTCGCTGCCGCGGCTCTATGACGAAATCGTGGAATCGTTCCGCGACATTTATGGAATGGTTCTCGACGAGTCTTCGGTTCCGAATGTGGTTCATTTCGGATCGTGGATTGGCGGCGATCGCGACGGCAATCCCCTGGTCAAGCCGGAGTGCATTCGCGATGCCCTCGACATGGCGCGAGCCTTGATCCTGCGCGAATATCTGGACAGCGTGGAGGCTCTGAGTGATCGGCTGAGCTCCTCACGCCGGCAGATCTCGGTTTCGGAAGAATTACTCGCGCGGCTCAGCCATTACGAGCGCACCATTCCGGGCGTGCACCTGGCGTGGGGCCCCGACAATCGGGCAGAAAGTTACCGCCGTTTTCTTGCGTACATGTTTCACCGGCTGCAGCGGACTCGCGAGGGAGCGGAGACACCTGCCTGTTACCGCGATGCTGCCGAGTTTGAACAGGATCTCTTGCTCGTCTGGAATAGCCTGATGGCGCACCGCGGCGAGCGGCTGGCTCGAACCTACATCGGCTCGTTGCTGCGAATGGTAAGGAAGTTCGGCTTCCATCTGCACACGCTCGACATCCGTCAACATGCGCGGGTGCACGCACAAGTGCTCAAAGAACTGGGAAGCACGCCGCGTCCGAATGCCGAATCCGCCGCCACCGTCGAATTACTGGAAACATTCCGAACCATTGCGCAGGTCAAGCGAACGTATCCGGCGCAATCGATCCGCAACTACATCATCAGCGGCGCGGAATCGGAGAGCGACGTTCTGGCGGTTCTGCGGCTGGCAAAACTTGGGGGCGTCCAGGTCGCCGGATCGGCCGACGATCCTGGATTAATGCCGGTACCTCTGTTTGAATCCATCGACTCGCTGCGCGGGGCTGGCGCCGTCATGCGGCGTCTGTGGAGCGATCCCGCGTATCAGGTTCTGCTCGATTCCTGGGGACGCTGGCAGGAAGTGATGCTCGGCTACTCCGACTCCAACAAAGACGGAGGCATGCTCACCAGCACCTGGGAGCTCTACAAAGCGCATCGCGAGCTGCATCATGCGGCGCGGGAGAATGGAGTGAAGCTTCGCCTTTTCCATGGCCGTGGTGGAACCGTGGGCCGCGGCGGCGGGCCTACGCATGCCGCGATTCTGGCGCAGCCGCCGAGATGTTTCTCCGGACAGATTCGCATCACCGAGCAAGGCGAAGTGCTCAACTGGAAATATGCCGATCCGGTGCTCGCCGAATGGAATCTGGAGTTGATGATCGCGGCCAGCCTGGAAGCCCTGACCCTGCATGGAGAAGAGCAGTCGCAGCATCCCGCCGGCTGGGAAGAAGCAGTTGAAGAAATGTCGCAGGAGGCGTATCGCGTCTATCGCCGCGAGATCGCCGATAATCCCGACGTGCTGGAATATTTCGAGCAGGCAACTCCGGTCAACGAGTTGGACACGGCGCGCATCGGATCGCGGCCCTCGCGGAGAACAAAGGGCCGACGGCTGGAAGACCTGCGCGCCATCCCCTGGGTTTTTGGCTGGATGCAGAGCCGCCATGCCGTGCCCGCGTGGTTTGGCGTGGGGCATGCTCTCGAACAATTCGCTGGGAGCGGTCCCGGGCACGAGCAACTTCTGCGCCAGATCGCGCGCGGCTTTCCGGTGTTTTCGGAACTGCTGCGCAACGTGGAACTGGGCATGGCCAAGGCAGATCTCGGCATCGCGCGCGATTATTCCGGGCTGGTGAAAAGCGCGGCGCTGCGCAAGCGTGTGTTCTCCATGCTAGAGGAAGAGTTCCTGCGCTCCCGCCGCATGATTCTGCGCGTGACCGGGCAGCGGGAATTGTTGAGCCGCAATCGCGTGCTGGCCCGGTCCATCCGGCTGCGCAATCCGTACGTCGACCCGATGAGCCTGATTCAGGTGGAACTGTTGCGGCGCAAGCAGCAGGGGCAGAAGAGCTCGGACCTGGAATATCCGCTGGGAGCGACCATCAACGGCATCGCCGCCGGGCTGCACAACACGGGGTAGAAATTGTTGATTGCTGATTTTTAATTGTTGATTGAAACCCTCAGTCACGAGTCCTAGTCAGATCGGCAATCTGAATTGCTTCCACGGAATGGCGCTATTCCTTCGTTATATCCTTCGCTGAGCTGGGCGCGGCTTTATCGGCGTCTACGCTTGCGGATTTCTTCTTCACGGGTTGCCTGGCTGCCTCGGCTCGTTTCCGCTCCTGGTAACGGCGGTCGTGAGATTGTTGATCGGACGCTTGTTTCTTCATATCTCCATCATGTCACAAATGCAATTCATTTTCCGGACTTGACAAAGCCGGGCCGTCGGAGCAGAATTCTAAAAGGCGAATAAAAAGCGAACATGCCTCCGCGGCTCCAGTCTGCCAGCCCCGGCGTTCCCTGAAATCTTCCCGAGGAATTTTATGTCTTCCGCAGTGGTTCCCACTCCGGCGGCCCTGGGCCGCCCTTCTGTCTTTGACGCTGACGCGAATCCTGAGGTGTGTTCGCGCGTTTTTCAATCAGCAATCAAAAATCAGCAATCAAAAATACCTCCGGTAAGCGTAGTTCCCGCCTCACAGTTCGAGATTCGTCCCGCGCCGGAGATGGTTTCGAGCGGCGTCCCCGCCGTCGACGCCCTGACCGGCGGCCTGCCGCGCGGATGTCTGACGGAAATCTGCGGCCCCGCGTCCTCGGGACGCACTACCTTGCTGCTGGCCGCTCTGGCCGCCGCCACGCGCCGCGGAGAATTCTGTGCGGTGGTCGATGCCAGCGACGCGCTCGATCCCCAGTCGGTGGCCGCCACCGGCGTGGAACTGCAACGGCTGCTGTGGGTGCGTTGCGGAGAGAGTTCCCCGCAAAGAGAGCGCTCACCACGGAGGCACAGAAACGCGGAGAAAGACTCGAGTCCAATCAATCAGAGTTCTGAAGATCGAGTTGGACCACGAAATACAAAGTTTTCATCTGAAAATTCCTTGGAGCAAGTTCTGCGGGCGACGGATTTGCTGCTCGAAAGCGGAGGCTTTGGCCTGATTGCTCTCGATCTCGGCGATCTGCAGCCTCAGGCAGCGCGCCATATTCCGTTGACCACGTGGTTCCGCTTTCGCCGCGCGATCGAGTACACGCCCACGATCCTGCTGGCCATTGAGCAACGGCCCATCGCCGGCAGTTGCTCTTCGCTGTTGCTGCAGTTGGGACCGTCAAATAATCAGGGAGAAACGATGATGCTCGATCGATCAGAATCCAGCCGCGAAGCGGCGGCATGGGAAAGCCCGGCACGGCAGTGCCGGGTAGCGATGGAAAGGGCGAGCGAGCCCCGTAGGGACGGCACAGCCTCCGATGCAAAGGATATTTCACGAATTGCCTGCCCCACACACGCACAACTGCTGACTGGACTGCATATCACCGCGGAACTCATCCGCTCTCGCATGGACCGCAAACCCGCCCGCCCCGTCGCATTCGCAACCAAAACCGCCTGGGCTGGATGAAAAAGACCCGGATAAACAAGATGCACCCAAATTACGCAATTACCAAATTACCCAATTACTAAATGGTTCCATGCCGTTTGCCTGCATCTACGTGCCGAATTTTCCCGTGGCGGCTGCCCTGCGCGCTGAACCGGAACTGCAGGCGCGCGCCGTCGCTATGCTCGAAGGCAAACCTCCGCTGGAAACAATTATTGCGGTCAATGAAAAGGCCGTCGGCATGGGCATTGCGCCGGGCATGACCAAGGCGCAAGCCGAACTATGCGCGGAACTCGCCTTGCGTCCGCGTTCTGCACTGCGGGAATCCGCCGCGCACGCCGCGTTGCTCGACTGCGCCCAGTCGTTCTCGCCGTGCGTGGAAGACGCAGCCTGCGATACCGCCCTGCTTGATCTCGCGGGCATGGAATCTCTGTTTGGATCGTTGCCGGAAATTTCCCGCGCGATCTACAGCCGGGCGGCCGCGCTCGGACTTACAGCCAATGTTGCCGTAGCTTCCAATCCCGATGCGGCCGTGCTTGCTGCCCGAGGATTGTGTGACGCAGGATTGTGTGGCACGGGCACTCCCTTCGACAAGCTCAGGGCAGGCTTTGCCCGCGTGGGCGTCGCCGTAATTCCCCAGGGCAAAGAAGCAGAGCAACTAGGCTCTCTGCCAGTCAAAGTTTTATTTGCAGAGCAGATCGATGGCGAAGAGAAAAAAACCGCCGCGCGGCTGCTCGAAACTCTCAACCGCTGGGGCATCCGCAACCTCCGTGGACTGGCCGCGCTGCCGGAAGTTTCGCTCAGCGAGCGTCTGGGACAAGAAGGCCTGCGTCTGCAGCAACTGGCGCGGGGCGCGGCTTCGCGCACTCTGGTCTCGGTGGAAGCGCCGCTGGTGTTTGAAGAAGCCGTCGAACTGGAACACCCGATCGTGCTACTGGAACCGCTGGCTTTTCTGCTGAATCGTCTGCTCGAACAAATTTGCGCGCGGCTGGGTTCGCGTGCCCTGGCCACGCAGGAACTGCGGCTCACGCTGGAACTGGAAAATTTCTCCGCACTCAATCAGCAATCAGCAATCAAAAATCAACAATTTGTCCGTACCCTGCGCCTGCCCCTTCCCATGCTCGACGCCAAAGTGTTTCTAAAATTGCTGCAACTGGATTTGAACGCGCATCCTCCGGGCGCGCCCATCGTGAAGATCCATCTGGCGGCCGAACCGGCGCGGCCGCGTTCGGCACAGGGCGGGCTATTTCTGCCTCCTTCGCCGGAACCGGAAAAACTGGAACTCACTCTTGCCCGCATCGCTGGGATGGTCGGCGAGGACAAAGTTGGGGCGCTGGAGTTGCTCGACACGCATCATCCCGAGGGCTTTCGCATGCGGCGCTTTGTGGCCGAAGATCCACGAAAGAGTTCGCGCGAGAAGACTTCCGACGCGGCAGAGGAACAATCGGTGATCACGGCCTTGCGCCGCTTTCGTCCGCCGCTGCGCGCCCATGTGACTTTGGAAAATGGCCAACCTACGCATTTGGTTTGTCGAAACAGAAACAACGTCGAGGGCAAAGTGCTCTGGCGAGCCGGCCCCTGGCGCTTTTCCGGCGACTGGTGGGAACGCGAAGCCTGGTCGCGCGACGAGTGGGACATTGCTCTTCAAAACAACGCTCTGCGCAACGGCGAAGATATTTCTTTCTGCCGCTTGGTGCACGATTTGCTCGGAGGCGGCTGGTTCGTGGAAGGGACGTATGACTGAAAGGCAAGGGATTAGGGATCAGAGACTAGGGCTAGTAAACCCTTCGTTGCTGACCCCTGATCCCTAGTCCCTGATCCCTGATGTACATCGAACTTCACGCCCGCTCGGCTTTCAGCTTTCTCGAAGGCGCTTCTCTGCCGGAGGAACTGGCCGCAGTGTGTGCGCAGCTCGGCATGCCCGCCATGGCGCTGCTTGACACGGATGGAGTATACGGCGCGCCGCGCTTTCACCTGGCCGCCAACAAAGCAAAAATCAAAGCCCACATCGGCGCGGAAGTCACGGCAAATTTTTTTTCACCACGGAGACACCCTTCGCTCAGGGCAGGCTCCGGCACAGAGAAGACCAATCGGCAATCAAAAATCAACAATCAAAAATCGCATTCCTCCGTGCCGGAGCCTGCCCTGAGCGGAGTCGAAGGGTGTCTCCGTGGTGAATTCCGCCTTCCTCTTCTCGTCTCCTCGCGCGCCAGCTACCAGAATCTTTGCCGGCTGATCACCAAAATGAAATTGCGCGCGAAGAAAGGCGAAGGCGCGGTCACGGAAGAAGAGTTACAACAACACGCTTCCGGCCTCATCTGCCTCACGGGCGGCGTGGAAGGGCCGCTGGCGGCTGGATTGAGGCAAGGTGGCATCGAAGAAGCCCGGCGGCGCGTCGATCAACTGGTCGCAATCTTTGGGCCGGGCAACGTCTATGTCGAATTGCAACGTCATTTCCAGCGTGAAGAAGAATCCCGCAACCGTGCCGCGATTGCTATTGCCCGCTCGCTGAATCTTCCTCTGCTGGCCACCAATGGAGTCTGCTACGCGACCGCGAAAGCTCGCGAACTGTGTGATGCCTTCACTGCAATTCGCCATCACCGCACGCTGGCAACCGCCGGGCGGCTGCTGGCGCGCAACTCCGAGCGCTTTCTGAAATCGGCGCAGGAAATGCAGCAGCTTTTCGCCGACTTGCCGGAAGCCATCAGCAATACAGTCGAACTCTCAAATCGACTTGAATTCACGCTGAACGATCTCGGCTACGAATTCCCGCGCTATCCTGTGCCCGAAGGCGAGACTATGAATTCATTTTTGCGCGAGCGCGCTTGGGAAGGTTTCCGCCAGCGCTATGGCCGCGCCGCGCCTGACCTGCAAACCCGCGCCCGGCGCCAGATTGAGCGCGAGTTGAACCTCATCGAGAAACTTAAACTGGCGGGATATTTTCTGATTGTCTGGGACCTCGTCCGCTTCTGCCGCGAGCAAAACATTCTGGCGCAGGGTCGAGGATCGGCCGCCAACAGCGCCGTCTGCTACGCGCTCGGCATTACGGCAGTTGACGCCGTCAGCATGGAACTGCTCTTTGAACGTTTTCTTTCCGAGGAACGCGGCGAATGGCCGGACATTGATCTCGATCTGCCCAGCGGCGACGAGCGCGAAAAGGTCATTCAGTACGTCTATAAGCGTTATGGTGAACGCGGCGCCGCCATGACCGCTAACGTCATCACCTATCGCAACCGCATGGCTGCGCGCGAAATGGGCAAGGCGCTGGGGTTCGATCCGGAGACGCTGCAGAAAATTTCCGCAGCCGTCGCCACCTGGGAATTTCGCGATGAGAACGACGCGCTCGACCACCGCTTCCGCGACGCCGGACTCGATCTCAACCATCCGCGCCTGCGCAAATATTACGAACTCTGCCTCGCGGTGCAGGACATGCCGCGGCATCTCGGCCAGCACTCGGGCGGCATGGTCATCTGCCAGGGACAACTCGATTCGGTCGTGCCGCTCGAACCTGCGTCCATGCCCGGCCGCGTGGTCGTGCAGTGGGACAAAGAAGATTGCGCCGACATGGGCATCATCAAAGTCGATCTGCTCGGCCTGGGCATGATGGCCGTGCTCAAGGATTCGATCGAACTCATTCGTGAGCACTATCACGAAGAAGTCGACCTGGCGCATCTGCCGCAGGACGATCCGCCGGTTTATTCCGCGCTGCAGCAAGCCGACACGGTGGGAATGTTTCAGGTGGAAAGCCGGGCGCAGATGTCGTGCTTGCCGCGCCTACGCCCTAAGAAGTTTTACGACATTGTGGTGCAGGTGGCGATTATCCGGCCGGGGCCGATCGTGGGGCAGATGGTGAATCCATTTTTGCAGCGGCGCCAGGGACGCGAAGACGTCACCTATCCGCATCCTTCACTCGAACCGGTGCTGAAGCGCACGCTCGGCGTCCCGCTGTTTCAGGAACAACTGCTGCGGCTGGCCATGATCGCCGCCAACTTCACCGGAGGCGAAGCCGAGGAACTGCGGCGTGCCATGGGATTCAAGCGCTCGCAGGCCCGCATGCGAGAGATCGAAGCCAAGCTGCGCGCCGGCATGACGCACAACGGCATTCCGCAGAAAGCGCAGGAAGAAATTATTCTTTCCATTACATCGTTCGCGCTCTACGGATTTCCTGAATCGCACGCCGCCAGCTTTGCGCTGATCGCCTATGCCAGCGCCTATTTGAAATGCCACTACCTGGCGGCGTTTACCGCGGCGCTGCTCAACAACCAGCCCATGGGATTTTATTCTCCAGCGACCATCGTGAAAGATGCGCAGCGGCATGGATTGAAGTTGTTGCCGGTGGATGTGACGTGCTCGGAGTGGAGGTGCACGCTGGAAGCAGTGGCCAGTGGTCAGTGGCCAGTGGCCAGCAAAGTCGTTGGCCAGAGTGGGCGGCACGCTGTTTCCAGTTTCCGGTTTCCAGTTTCCAGAAATCCCGGAGAATGTCTCGCAAGTTCGAATGAAACAACTGGAAACCAGAAACTGGAAACTGGAAACTTGATCGCGCTACGCATGGGATTGCGCTACGTTCGCGGGTTGCGCGAAGAGGCCGCCCGATCCCTGATCCTCGAACGCACAATCGCACCCTTCACTTCTATTCACGATCTCACGCGGCGCGTTCCCGAACTGCGCAAGGACGAACTCACCACGCTGGCGGAAATCGGCGCGCTGAATGCAGTTGCCAGTGGTCAATGGCCAGCGGCCAGTTGCCATGAATCTCCACGGATTTTCACGGATTCAATCAACAGTTCAATCAACAATCAAAAATCAACAATCAGCAATTCTCGGGACTCGGGACTCGGGACTCGCAACTCTTTCCACCGCCGCGATGCCCTCTGGCAAGTTGAACGCGCCGTCCGTGCCTCCGGCCCAGTGCTCGAACAAAACGCAGAGCCCGATTCGCCTTCGCCGCTTCGGCCCATGAATCATGAAGAGCGGCTGGTCGCCGACTTTCACGGCACGGGACTGACCGTGGGGCCGCATCCCATGGCCTACCGGCGCGAGTGGCTCAATGCCATGGGCATTCGCCGCGCCAGCGAACTGCGCGACCTGCCTAACGGCAAGCGGCTGCGCATTGGAGGCTGCGTCATTACCCGCCAGCGTCCGGGAACCGCCAAAGGATTCGTGTTTGTCAGCCTGGAAGATGAAACCGGCGTGGCCAATGCCATCATCACGCCCGACTTGTTTCACCGCAATCGGCTGCTGCTGGCCAGCGAGCGCTTCCTCGCCATTGAAGGAATTCTGCAAAATCAGGACAACGTCATTTCCGTGCGCGCCGAACGCGTGCTACCGTTGTTTGTTACGAAAGCCGAAACTGTTTCGCACGACTTCCATTAACAGTGGTCAGTGATCAGTGGCCAGAAAAGCCAGAACCTTTCTTGACTGGCCACCGACCATTAGCCACTAACCACTGCTTTCACTTCCCCGTATAGCTCACTCTCCAGATCGAGTTCGAGCCGTCATCGCTGACCAGCAGCGAGCCATCGGGCGCAACCGTAATCCCGACCGGACGGCCCCACACATGCCCGTCTGGGAGGACGAAGCCGGTCAGGAAATCCTGATACTCTCCGGTGGCGTGACCAGTCTGATGCAGGGGCACACGAATCACTTCATAGCCCACGCGGACCGACTTGTTCCACGAACCGTGTTCCGAAGCAAACAGTTCGCCGCTGTATTCGGCCGGAAACTGCTTGCCCTGATAGAACGTGAACTCCAGCGACGCATTGTGCGGCTGTAGCAGCACGTCGGGAACGATAACCTTGTCCTTCAATTCGGGATGCTTGCCTTTCTGCCGCGGGTCCTGATTGGCCCCGATATACCACCAGGGCCAGCCGTAGAATCCTCCCTCTTGCACATGGGTGATGTAGTCGGGCACAAGGTTGTCGCCGAGCGCGTCGCGCTCGTTGACCGAGCACCAGAGCTCGCCGGTCTGGGGATTCACCAGAATTCCGCCGCCAGCATTGCGAATGCCGTAGGCGTAAACCTGCAACTGGCAATTCGACGTATCGCACCACAAAATGTCGGCGCGATTTTTCTCGCCGGGATGGGTATCGGTATCGTCGTCATTCGAGGCCGAGCCCACGGCGACGAACATTTTCTTGCCGTCCAGGGAGAAGTCGACGGCGCGCGTCCAATGTCCACCGCCCGCAGGCAGATCGGCGATGTGCTGCGACGCGCCGCTGGCCTGCAAATCTCCATTGTGGTAGGGGAAGCGAATCACCTCGTTGGTGTCGCCGATATAAATCCATTGCGGGTCGGGGCCGGGCGGATAAAACGCGATCCCGTACGGCTGTTTCAATCCCTTGGCGAAAACCTGCATTTGCTCCGGCTTGCCGTCGCTGGTGATTCCCCGGAACACGCGGATGCGGCCGGCCTCGCTCTCGGCCAGGAAGATGTCGCCATTAGGAGCGGTGCGGAGCAAGCGAGGATTATCGAGCCCGGTGGCGAACAGTTCCACCTTGAAGCCGGCAGGGGCCACCGGCCACACATTTTGCGGGCGCGCCACCAACTCGGCTCCGTTGTTCGACGATGTAGTCGCATAGGGCTGGGGAAGATCTTTGGGCGTGATCTTGCGAGTCGTGCCTGGCGTCTCATAGCGGAAGTCGGTGAACGGCGCGTTCGGGGACGCGTCTTTGATCTTGCCGGTATCGACTTCGGCCGCCGGGGCGGCGGTGGCTTTCGTCTTACCCGACGCCATGGCTTCGATGTAGGTAACGACCTGCCAGCGTTTTTCTTCGGGCAGCGCCGCCCACGACGGCATGCCGTTGTCCTTGTCTCCCTTGGTGATGAACCAGAAAACCTCGCCCGAGGTCACTCCCTTGAGCTTGCCATCCACTAAGGACGGCACGTTGCCCGTGCCCTGACCGGTTTTTCCGTGACAAGCCAGGCAGTTGCGCGCATAAACGGTCTTGCCGGCATCGACTGCAGCCGGTTGGCCTGCGAATGGATTCTTCTGGGCTTTTGCCGATGCGGGCGCGTCGTGAAACGGCTTGTCGTCGGCTTGCAAGGTCGCGACGAAAAGGATGGACAAGAGAACTGCCGGGACAATTCTGATAGCACCTAAGCGCATAGGCATCCTCACGAGTAAATTTCCCCAATTAGATTAGACGTATGGCAAAAAAGATGCGAATCAAGAACCGATCGACAACCACCGCGGGGGCATTCCGGTGGGAGATTCTAACACTCCATAGAGTTTCTTACGCCTGCCGCGGTCGCCGGGGACTAATCTCGAGCGCGATCACTCTGCTCTGGCCGGTTGGCATTGCTGACTCGCTGATTTGGCGGGTCTTAACAAAGAAGAATTTCCTGGATGGAAGTCCCCGGGGACAGTTCTTTACGCGGGAATCAATTGAGAATCCGGCTCCCAGAGAGAATGGATCGAGATCCTTTTTTCATCCGATATTCATATTTGCTTCAACTTCGCGTAACTTACCCGGAATACGTTGTTTTGGTTGTAGTTCCCCGCCAGAACGCGAGCTTCATCTTTCGGCCGTTTGGGAGGGCGAATTCAGCGCCGCACTCCACCGGGAACGCTGTGCGCTATAGCCGTGAACCCCTCCAGCATTGAGCTTCTCGAAAAAGGAAACTGGTGAGGAAATCCGCAACTCGATTCCACAAGGTCGCTCAGGTCTGCTGCTCCTGACGTATGTTGGTTTCGTGATAGTGACGGGACAGACCCAGATTCTGCTAACGGGAGAGGCCTATTGCATGAAAATCGACCCGAAAACTTTGCTGCCAGTTGCTGCAGTCCCAAGCCGGTTTGCCCCGCGATTGCTCCTTGCCGCATGGTTCGTCCTGGCGGGCGTGCTTCAATTGACAGCGCAGAATACGGTGCTAACCGGCGCCGTCGGCGGCCGCGTCACCGATAAAACCGGTGCGGTTGTGCCGGGAGCGTCGATGACGGTGCGGAATCTAGGCACCGGGCTGCAACAGTCGGCGGATACAAATCACGCCGGGCTTTACCAGTTTCTGGCTCTGATGCCGGGAACGTATTCGGTTACGGCGACGGCCAAAGGCTTTCACGATGTCGAAGCTCTGGTCAGAGTGCTGGTGGGAAACGTCACCTTGCAGGATCTCAGGCTGGAAGTGGGAAGCGGCGGGGAAACGGTAAGGGTCAGCGGGACGACGCCCCTTTTGCGGCCGACGGAATCCTCGGCCAGCACGGTGCTGGACCGGTCTTTCATTGAGGAACTACCGCTGAATGGACGCCGCTACACGGACTTCACGGCGCTGACGCCCAATACGAGCTATGACGGTGATACGGGCCTGATCAGCATTGCGGGACAGCCGGGCGGGGAAGACTCTGGCTACGCCAATGGGAATGGCTCGAACGCGTTCACTGTCGACGGCACCAATGCCACCAACAACTACTTCGACGACATTATCGGGCGTTATCGCATTCCTTATCTGTACGGCGAAGAGGCGATCCAGGAATTCCAGGTTTCGGTCAGCCCCTACTCGGCGGTTTATGGGGGTGGGGCGGGATTCGTCAACGCTGTGACTCGTTCGGGAAGCAATACCTTCCACGGCAACGCTTTCTATTACAATCGCAACTCCGCTACGGGAGCGAACGACGCTCTCGACGCAGCGGCGGGGCTTCCGAAACCGCAGGATAGTCTGCAGCAGTTCGGTGGCGGAGTGGGCGGGCCGATCGTGCGGAGCCGACTGTGGTTCTTCGTCGATTACGAACAGCAACTGCGGAGCGATCCGTTTTCCGTAATCAACCCGGCGCTGGATCCCACGCAGCCCGGTTTCCTTTCCTCGAACTTTGGCATCCCGGACGGGACGCCCCTCCCAACACCGATTGGACCTTTGCCTGTGCCTGGCAGCGACATGGCTCCGGATGCCGGCAATCCGGTGTACCTGCAACAGGTGTCCAACACCATCAATGGGTTGAATTTGAATCTGGGCCGCCGAACTAGAAAACGCAACGACCTGGTGATTACGCCCCGCTTGGATTTCCAGCCGAGTTCGCGGGATGGCTTGTTCCTCAGCTTGAACTTCAATCGCTTCAACTCACCCGGTGGCGTGATCACTGACCCGACCGAAGGCAATTATGGCCTGCAAACCCTGGCGAATGCCTACGTGCATACGTTTGAAACCAGCGTAGGATGGACGCACACGTTCTCTTCAAGACTCTTAAATGAGTTCCATGCAGGTACGTCGCAAGACAACGAAATCGCGACCCCCAGCGGATTAGCTCCCAATGCGCCTACGATCATTCTGGAGAGTCCGGCGTTTACTGAGGGAAACGCCGCGTTTTCCATCGGGAGAGTCTTTGAAAGACAGTATTCTGTGGCCGAGCGCCTGGACTACGTGATTGGCAAGCACACGCTGCAGTTTGGTTTTGATTGGAGCCGCTCCTGGGACGCAGACACCGCTGATGGCGGCGCCGACCCCAACGAGGCTGTCGACTTCGGGTCACCGCTGGGGCTCTACGAATTTCCCAGTCTGCAGGCCTTCGCCCTCGGACAGTACAGCAATTTCAGCCAGGCAGCCGGAAAGCCGGCGTTTTCCTTTGCTGTTCCTTACTACGGGTTCTACGTGCAGGACACGTACCGCGCCCTGCCGAAGCTGACTCTCGAATTGGGCCTGCGCGAGGACTTCCAAGTGTACCCGCAGCCGGTGGCGAATCCCGCTTTCCCAGTGGTCGGCCAGTATCAGAACCTGACCGGCCAGTATCCGAACCAATTCAAGCGGCTGGCTCCCCGTTTCGGATTTGCCTGGCAACCGGTCGCGAAGACCGTGGTGCGAGGAGGGTTCGGGATGTTCTATACGAACGTGAACGGCCTGAACTACCGGAACGCGGTGATCTCGAACGGACTGGCGACGCAGCAGTCGGAGTTCGGCGCCATTTTCAATCCGGCGCTGCCGCCGAGTCAGCAGGCACCTTCGATCGATGCCGTCACAGGCAATGTTTATGGACCAACGTTTCCGAACATCCTCTCAGCGAACTCGCCGCTGTTCCAGGCTTCTCCTGACATTTCCCTGATTTCTCCGCAATTCCGTGTGCCCTACATTCTGCAGGGAAGCTTGCAGATTGAGCGCGAGCTTGGGGAGAACACAACCTTCAGCATCGGCACCATGTTCAATCACGGGGTCCACATCCTCTCCGGCAGTGCTTACGATTTGAATTTGATGCCGCTGACGGGGACGACGAACTACATCGTGTGCCCTCCTAGTACGCCTGCAAACGCACAGTCCTGCAGCAGCTCCCAAACGATCGTCCTGCCGAACATGGACAACGGCCTGCTCACGGAAGGCCGCATCACCTCCCAGTTCCGCGAGATCAACGAACTGATCAGTCCGGCGCAGAACTACTACAACTCATTCTTCGTGCAGCTGCAACGGCGGATGTCGCACGGACTTTCCTTGCAGGCTTCTTACACCTTCGCGAAAAGCATCATGCTCGACGGCATGGACTTCAATAATCAGTTCGATTTCAGCAATACGCATGCTCCCTCGCTGCTGGACCAGAGGCATCGGCTCACCCTGGCCGCCGTCTACAAGCCGCGATTCGAGAGGTTGACCGCTCCGGGCACCGCCCGCACGCTGCTTTCGGGCTGGATGCTGAGTAGCGTGACGGAATTCTCCTCTGGACGTCCGTACGCTGGTTTGTTGGCTCCAGCCGCCAACGGTGACAACCTGAACGATACTGCCTATAACCAGGACACGGCCAATACCGCGGCCGGCATCAGTCAAGCCGGCCCAACACCGGGAATTGGCCTGAATTCTTTTTATGGTCCGTGGCTGAAGAGGATCGACGTGGGCCTCGGACGCCGCTTCGAAATCCGCGAAGGCAAGGAACTGGAATTTCAGGCACAGGCATTCAATCTATTCAACCACCCCAACTACTACGTCCAGAACGGAAACGGGGTCAATCAGATCCAATACAACCCTGTCGGCAGCACCTGCGGGGACGGCATGACGCCGAACCAGACGTGCTATCTGGTGCCGAATTCAGGTCCCGGGAACTTCGGCTCTTTACAGGAGATCAGTCCCAACGGGCTTCCCAGGATATTGCAGTTTTCCGTGCGATTCACGTTCTAGGCGGACGACGGCGCATGAGAATTCCGGTCGTCGAAGACGAAGCCAAAACCGCCAAGTTCCCAAAGAACGGACTGGGCGAGGCATCCCAGGGACAACGATGACTAAACCGCCGGCGGTTGGGCGACGCCAGGCAGCAATCGGCTCATCCGGCTTTGCGTGCGGCCTCTAAGTAGGCGCGCAATTCCTCCTGGTCTTCGGGCAGCATTTTGGTGAACTCGATCCCGTTGCCTACCTGCGCGTGACAGGTCACAACTGTACCCAGCGCAAGCAACGTTCCGTCAAGCTGGAGACTCATTTCCAAGATGGTCCCAACGGGAAACGGAAAGATTGTCTCGATATAGCAACCGCCTTCGCTCAAGTCGGAAGTTGCGCAACGGAAGGGAGTCGCGTTGCCGGGGACGCACAACTCCACCGGGACGCTCACTTTGATGCGCGGCGATTTCCTATGTTCTGGTCGTTGCTCGTCGGAGCTGGAGGAAGTGCGGTTCTGTCCCCCATCGTTCATTGCGTTCAGCTCCCTTGCTGCGATATGGCGATCCGCGCGGGACCGCCAATGTTATCGAAGCTTCGTCCGGTCGCGGCGTGTGCCTCAAATTGTCCCTTTACGCCATGCAGCTCTTCGACGTGTGGCCAGTGTTTCGTGGCGCCAGCGGCAAAAATAACACAAGATAACAGGAGGGAGTTGGTAGCGCTACCGGGAATCGAACCCGGGTTTGAAGATTGAGAATCTTCCGTCCTAACCCCTAGACGATAGCGCCCCGGGAGGCAAACCTGGATTATAACAAAGCACTCCGACCCTCAACCAGAACCCTGACGTGGTGCAGTTTGCTCCTGACGATTAGTGGCGATCGGCGCGAGATCCCTCGCTTCGCCTGAAGAACGGCTCCGCTCGGGATGACGCCGCAGATGATATTGCGGCTGGAATCCAAATTGCACTGCGGTAGGAACTCACGCGGATACCCTGTTCAGAATCTGGCTGAAGCTCACAGGCCAAGCGACCAGGCTTGTTTCCTCTGGAATTCCGGATTCTCCTATCGCATTTTTTCATACTACGATCTCGCATCCACAGGCCGGTAAGGGCTATAGTGGAATGTACTTCCACAAAGCCAGAGCTGATCGCAGCCAAGAATATGCAGGGCGAAGTGTATGTTGTTCATTCATCAACAAATCCAATCATTCTTAAACCTAGGAGCATGCAAGGAGTATCCCATCATGGCGAAACCGAAATCCCCCAAGAAGAATGGCAATGACGTAAAGGAAGCGGTCTCGACCGCGAACAGCGGATCGAACGGCGGGTCGGTGGAAGCACCGACAGCAGCGGCCACCGAAGCTACGAAGAAGACGGCGGCGCGAAGGACCGCGAGAAAGCCGGAAGTCGTCAAGAGCGAGCCGCGCGCCAATCTGGTTCCGATCAATCTGGAGGACGAAGTCCGGCGCCTCGCCTATTTGCTGTCCGAGCGCCGCGGATTTGAGTCCGGCCACGAGACCGAAGACTGGCTGGCGGCGGAGCGCGAGATCCGCCAGCGCTACCACCAGCACAGCGCGTAAGGGCCGCTGCCGAAGAAACTCCTGGCGGCTGAGCCCCGGCCGCCGCCTCGCAGCGGAAACGTTTACGCCTGTACGGCATTCTGCCCCGCTATTTCGAGTTTCGCAAGGTCCCTCCCAACGCCGCGTTTTTTCTGCGTCGTCCCCGAGTTGCCACTACTATGCGTTTCTGAAAGAATTAATGTTGGGGTTCTTCTCCAATGTCGCAAATTGGTAGCTTTGCCTTACTGCTCGCCTTAGCGCTCAGCATTTATTCATTCATAGTGGGCCTGCTCGCTCTCTTCTTTCAAGACGATCCGAAATGGGAACGACTGGGCGACACCGCCCGCCGCGCCGGCATCGTGGTTTTCGGAGGAGTGCTGCTCGCCGCCATCGCCCTCGTCGTTGCCGCCTTCCGCGACGATTTCACCATCGCCTACATTTTTCATCACAGCAACCGCGATCTTCCCGGCCCCTACAAGTTCGCCACGTTGTGGTCGGGGCAGGAAGGTTCGCTGCTGTTCTGGTCGTTGCTGCTGGCGGGATACGGTTTCGTCCTGCGCCTGCGCTACAAGACTGATCCGCGCCTGTTCGCGTATGCGTCGGTCGTCCTGGCCGGGGTGCAGATATTTTTCCTGCTGCTGGTGAATTTTGCCGCCAACCCGTTCGGCCTGCTTGAAGGCCCCATGCGCGCCGACGGCAGCGGCCTCAACCCGCTGCTGCAATACCCCGAGATGGTCATCCATCCGCCGATGCTGTATTTGGGCTACGTCGGATTCACCGTGCCCTTCGCCTTCGCGCTGGGCGCGCTGATCATGAAGTATCCCGGCGAAAAATGGATTCAGATCACCCGCCGCTGGACCATGGTCACCTGGGGATTCCTGACCTGCGGAATCTTTCTCGGCGCGCACTGGGCCTACGCTGTGCTCGGATGGGGCGGCTACTGGGGATGGGACCCGGTCGAAAACGCTTCTCTGATGCCCTGGCTCGTCGGCACCGCATTTCTTCATTCCGTCATGATGCAGGAAAAGCGCGGCATGCTGAAAGTCTGGAACATGTGGCTGGTCTTCGCCACGTTCTGGCTGGCAATTTTAGGAACGTTTCTCACCCGCAGCGGCATTATCGCCTCGGTGCACGCCTTCGCGCAGTCATCGATCGGGAGCTGGTTCTTCTGGTTCCTCGTTCTAACTGCGGTCGTATTCCTTTTCTTCTTCATCTTGAATAAAGACGATCTGCGCAGCGAGCACAAACTCGAATCGCTGATCTCGCGCGAGTCGAGTTTCCTGTTCAACAACCTGCTCTTTCTTCTGCTCACGCTCGACGTGTTGTGGGGAACATGGTTTCCGAAGATTTCCGAACTGGTGCAAGGCAACAAAGTTACGGTCGGCGCTCCGTTTTATAACCGGGTAGCGATCCCGGTCGCGCTGCTGCTCCTGCTGCTGACCGCCGTCGGCCCGCTGCTGGCCTGGCGAAAAACATCGTTCGAAAGTCTGAAGCGCAATTTTCTGTGGCCGACCGTCGGCGCGGCTGCGGTCGCATTGTTCGTGATGTTCACACCCCAGAGTTGGGGCTCGATCTTCGGCCTCAGACCCTGGCACGACATCAGCTACCTCTACTCGCTGATGACGATTTTTCTATCCGCGCTGGTCGCGTTCACCGTGGCCTCTGAGTTTTACCGGGGCGGCCGCGTCATCTCCAAACACACCGGGCAGGGCATGTTCGCCTCGATCGTGCAACTGACGCACCGCAATACACGGCGCTACGGCGGATATGTCGTCCATCTCGGCGTCGTCCTGGTGATGATCGGATTCTCCGGCGCAGCCCTGAACCAGGAAAAAGAGATGGAAATGGGCTTCGGCGACAAGATGACCATCGGCAACTACGAACTGACCTGCCGTTCCTTCACGCAAGACGAAACGGCCAACCAGTTCAGCGAATGGGCGATCATCGATGTCGCGGAGAACGGCCGCAAGCTCACCAGCATGACTCCGGTGCGCCTCGTCTACAAGGCGAGCAATCAGCCCTCGACCAAACCGGATATCTATTCGACTTTCAAAGAAGATCTTTACCTGGTCTACGAGGGTCAGAACCAAAAGGGCCAGCCGGTGATCAAGGCGCATGTGAATCCCATGGTGATATGGATTTGGCTTGGGGCCTGCGTCATGATCGTAGGCACCGGCCTGGCTCTGCTCGAGAATGCTCCCGCCCCGGTGACCGTGCGAGTTCCGAATCTGCTGGAAAGGACCGCGCCGGTGGCGAGTGGAGACTGATGTCCACGATTCTGAATTTGCGTGCAATCGTCCGTTCGATCATCCGCTCGATCGACGGCAACCGTCGCAAGGCGGCCCAGGTCGTATTGCTTTGCGGAGCTATTTTTCTTTTCGCGGGGGCCGGCGATCCGGCGACCCGCTTCACCGAAATCGGCCATCAACTGATGTGCATCTGCAGCTGCGGCCAGATTCTGCTGGAGTGCAATCACGTCGGCTGTCCTGACTCCGACGGCATGCGTAACGAGCTGAAGGCTGCAATCGACCGTGGCGACAGCGACAGCCTGGTCGAGCAATCATTTGTGCAAAAGTACGGACCTACGGTGCTGGCCGCGCCCACTACTTCGGGCTTTGATCGCACCGCGTGGATTGTGCCTTTCCTGGCGCTGGCGCTGGGATTCGGCTTTGTGATCATCGTGGTCCGCGAGTGGAAGCATCGCCCCGCACCGGCCATTGCAGACGGCCTTGAACCCGTGCGCGGCGCCGAACTCGAACACTTCCGCGATCAGGCGCGCAAGGAGACCGACTTATGAGCATCGAACTAACCTGCTGTCTGCTGGCGACCGCCGCCGCGTTGTTTTACATTTTCTCTCCCGGCAAGTTCGATCATGGCACGGAGAAGACGCGGGCCTCGTACCTGCGTGAGCGCAAAGATGCCGTCTATGAGAATCTCCGCGACCTGAACTTCGAATTCAAAGCCGGCAAAATGCCCGACGTCGACTACCAGTCGCTGAAAGCTTCCCTGCAGGACGAGGCCGCCACGCTGCTGGCTGAAATCGCGCGCCTCGATGCCACGGCCGCGTCGGAGCCGAGAAGAGCGAAACCATGAAACGATCCCAGACATCTGTCATCCTGAGCGAGACGTCTTTTGTCTCGCGAAGGACCTATGCAATTTCCCGCACGCTCATCATTGCCGTTACCCTGCTTCTACTTTCTTCCTTCGCCGCCGCTCAGACCCTGACCGGCACGGTCAAGAACGTCACAATCGGCGCGCCCGGCGTGGGCGACGAAGTCGTCCTGCTGAGCCTGGGACAAGGGATGGAAGAAGCCGGCCGCACCAAGACCGACGCCAAGGGCCATTTCAGTTTCAAGCTCGACAGCGCGCAGGGACCTCATCTCGTACGCGTGATCCACCAGGAAGTCACCTACCACCGCATGGCCCCTCCGGGAACCACGTCGGTCGAGGTCGAAGTCTACGACGTCGGCAAGAAGATCGAAGGCATCTCGGTGGTCGCCGACATCATGCGCTTTCAGGCCACACAAGGACAGCTGGAGGTCGAGCGCACTTTCGCGGTAACCAACAACTCCAAGCCGCCACGCACCCAGATGAACGATCACAATCTGGAGTTCTACGTTCCTGATGGAGCCACGGTCACCGGGGGCCAGGCCATGACGGCGGGCGGCCAGCCGGTGAACTCCGCGCCGGTGCCTGAGGGCGGGAGCGCCAAGAACCGCTATGCCTTCCTCTTTCCCCTTCGCCCGGGTGAAACGCGGTTCAACGTCGTCTATACGGTCCCCTACACCGGGAGCGTCAACATTGATCCCAAAAGCGTTTACCCGCTGGAGCATTTCGTCGCCATCGCGCCGAAAGCGATGCAATTTTCCGCCGCTGCCGGAGCCAGCTATGAAGTCGCTCCGTTCCCCGGGCAACCCGACGCCAATGTAGAGGTCGCTTCCAACACGCGGGTGGGCCAGTCCATGGCGTTCAAGCTGACCGGCGAAGGCACGCTGGCAGCGCCTACAGACGATGGTGGACAGCAAGGCCAAGGCGCTTCCGCCCAAAATGAAAACCGCCCCGGCGGCGGCCTGGGACCGCCCATCGACGCTCCTGACCCGCTGCACAAATACAGGTGGTACATCCTGGGCGGCTTCGCGGCAGTCCTGATCCTCGGCGGAGTCTATGTTGCGTCGCAGCAGCAAGCCGCCAACCGCGCCGCAAGGGCCAAGGGCAAGGGACTTCCCTCTCTGGAGGACGACGAAGAGGATTACGCGGCGGCAGAAGTTCCGGCGCGGGCGATCGCTGCGGGCGAGATACGCCAGAATGATGTCCGACAAAATGATGTACGCCAAAATGAAGCCCGCCCGAACAAAGCGCGTCGCGGCGATGCCCGCCCGCAACCGGCCACGCCGCGCTCTTCTTCATCCATGCTGCTCGAGGGCCTGAAAGAAGAACTCTTCCAGCTCGAAGTGGAGCGTCAGCAAGGCCGCATCTCGCACCAGGAATACGAAACCGCCAAGTCCGCGTTAGATCAAACATTGCAGCGCGCCCTGAAACGCGAAGCACAGAAGGCGTAAGCGGGAGCCACACGATTGCCGGCCGGCGACCTCTGCAGGTTGCCGAAAAAGCATCTGCCCGCTCGGCGTAACATCTAATTAAACAGGTTCAATCAAAATTATGGGAAACATGTTTAAGACCGCGTTCCTGCTGACCGCGCTCACGCTGCTGCTGATGTTCTTTGGGCGTTATTTCGGCGGCGAGAATGGGATGTTCCTGGCGCTGGCTTTCGCCGCCGTCATGAACTTCGTCTCGTATTTTTATTCCGACAAGATCGCGCTGGCCATGTACCGCGCCCAGCCCGCGACGCGCGAGGAATTGCCGCGCGCCTACGCCGCCGTCGAGCGCCTCACCAAGAAAATAGGCATCCCGATGCCGAAGATTTATGTGATCCCGACCGAATCGCCCAACGCATTCGCCACCGGACGCAATCCGAGCCATGCCTCGGTCGCCGTGACCCATGGGATTTTGGGGTTGCTGAACGACGAAGAACTCGAAGGCGTGCTGGCGCACGAGCTCGGCCACGTCAACAACCGCGACATCCTGATCAGCTCCGTCGCCGCGACCATTGCCGGCGCCATCACCATGCTGGCCAGCATGGGACGCTGGGCCATGATGTTTGGCGGCTTCGGAGGCGGCGGCCGCGATCGCCGCGGCGGAGGCCTGACCGCGATCTTCATGCTGATCGTCGCCCCGATTGCGGCAACACTGATTCAAGTCTTCATCTCGCGCACGCGCGAATATCAGGCCGACGCCACCGGCGCGCACTTTACCGGCAATCCCTACGCCCTGGCCAGCGCCCTGCAGAAGCTCGACGCCTACTCGCGCCGCGTGCCCATGCAAGCCAGCCCGTCGACCGCGCACCTGTTCATCATCCAGCCGCTGCTGGGAATGAACTTCGGCGGACTGTTCTCGACCCATCCGCCGATCGCGAAACGCATCGAGCGGCTGACGGGAAGGCCGGCGGAGTTTACGCAGTAAGCTGTCAGCTATCAGCTCTCAGCTGTCAGTCAGACAAAACCGGCGCAAGCTTCGCTAACGCTCGCGTTCTAAAGTCGCGTCGCATCTACGGGGTTAGCTGAGAGCTGACGGCTGAGAGCTGACGGCTGACAGCTGACGGCTGACAGCTGACAGCCGGTCCTATGACGTAGGTAACTCCGCCCGCGCGGTGCCCGATAGTAGAATCGAAAACGAATGTCGCCCGAGACCGTTACCGCCGTTTCTCACAAAGCCGCTGAACTCGAAACCGCTCTCCGCCGCGTGATTCGTGGCAAGGATGACGTGGTCCGCCTGGCGCTGGTAAGCATTTTCGCGCGCGGACACCTCTTGATTGAGGGCGTTCCGGGCGTTGGCAAGACCACGCTCGGACAGGCGCTCGCCCGCGCCATCGACTGCACCTTTCAGCGCGTGCAGTTCACCAGCGACATGCTGCCTTCCGACGTCGTGGGGATTTCGATCTATTCGACGCTCGACCATGAATTCGAATTCAAGCGCGGCCCGGTGTTCACCAACGTTCTGCTGGCGGACGAGATCAACCGCACCACACCCAAAACGCAGTCCGCACTGCTGGAGGCCATGAACGAAGGCCAGGTCACCGTGGACGCGCACTCTTACGAGTTGCCGCAGCCGTTTCTGGTGATCGCGACCCAGAATCCGGTGGAGCATCACGGAACTTATCCGCTGCCCGAGTCGCAGCTGGATCGCTTTCTAATGCGGGTGCGGATGGGATATCCCGACGCGCAGGCCGAGCGCCAGATTCTGCGGTCGGAAGCGGGCGTGTCACATCTTGCCGACCTGCAACACGTTCTGACCGGAGCTGAGGTGCTCGAAATGCAGCAGGCGGTGAAGCAGATTCGCGTGGACGAATCGCTGGTGAGCTACGCTCTCGAAATTGTGCGGCGCACGCGTGAGTCGGAATTTCTCTCGCTCGGCGTCTCGCCGCGCGGATCGCAGGCTCTCTATCGCGCCGCGCAGGCGATGGCGTTTCTCGAAGGCCGCACCTTCTGCATTCCCGAAGATTTCAAGCCGCTGGTGGTTCCTGTCTTCGCCCACCGCATCACAGTGAGCGGACTCTACGCCTCAACGCTAAAAAAGTCCGAGCAGTCGGATCAGGTGCTGAAAGAGATTATTGAAAACGTTCCCGTGCCGGTCTAAGCGCCTGGCCTACTTTGCAGCCACAGGCCCCATGATGAAGAGCGTGTTGCCGGAAGGATCGAGCAGGTCAAAGGTCCGCGCTCCCCAGTCCTCATCTTTTGGTGCTCGCAAGACATCGACCTTGGCGCTCCATTCACGGTAATAGCGATCCGTGTCATCGACGTGAAGGGCGACACAAGCATTTCTGCCGTGCCCACCCATGGGACTATCCAGCGTCATCTCAATCGTTCCCCGAGCGATTCCCAGCAGTCCCGAATGACCGTCCTTTGACGCTTCGAACGTCACACTGAACCCTAGCTGGTCAACGTAGAACTTCTTGGCGATGGCCAAATCTTCGGTCGGGAGAATCGGTGTGGCTCTTTCCATGATCCCGGTATTCTAGCCTGTCTGCCAGTCGCGAGTTTGCGACTATAATTCTCCCGTCATGTCCTTCTTTCGTTTTCTCATGCTGCTGTCGCTCGTCGTCTGGATTGGCGGGATTGTTTTTTTTGCCATCATGGCGCCCGCGGCGTTTCAGGTGCTGCCCACGCGGCTGCTCGCTGGAACTTTGGTGGGGAATCTGCTGACCAAGCTGCACTGGATCGCCATCGTCTCCGGCGTCGTGTATCTGATCAGTTCGCTGGCGTATAACCGCATCACTGACGGCACGGCGGGCGTGTTCGCGATTCGCCATGTGCTGATCTGCCTGATGCTGGCGCTCACGCTGGTCTCGCAATTCTGGATTACTCCCCGCATGCTTACGCTGCGTGCCCAGGTCGCGAACTTTGACACCGCCGCCACGCTCAACGATGCTGCGCGTGTGCAATTCGATGCCCTGCACGTGTGGTCGACGCGCGTGGAAATCACCGTGCTGATTTTGGGATTGGTGGTGATTTATATGACCGCGAATGTTTTCGTGCGGCGTTGACGGGTCTTACGCGAACCGTCCCTCAGGGGCTGAAGCCCGGATCGATTGTGTGACTTAACGCGGCGCTGAAGCGCCGCTCTTCCACGGCTATTCCACCGCTTCGTGATGAAGCGGAAACTGGTCTTAGCGCGGGGGCGGACGAATGCGTCCGCCGCTACGTGAGCTTTGGTTTGTGGCGGAAGCAGCCGACTACGTGGTCGTTCACCAGTCCCACGGCCTGCATGAAGGCGTAGCAGATGGTTGATCCGACGAATTTGAAGCCACGACGATTGAGATCGCTGCTCATCGCATCGGATTCTGGGGTTCGCGCGGGAACTTGCTTCATAGATTTGGGCGAGTTCACTCGCGGCCGGCCATCGACGAACTGCCAGATGTAGGCGTCGAAACTGCCGAATTCTTTTTGCACATTCAGGAAGGCTTTCGCGTTGGCGACGGCCGCGGCGATTTTGAGTTTGTTGCGGACGATGCCAGGATCGCGCAGCAGTCGCTCGATTTTGCGGCGGTCGTAGCGCGCGACGCGCTCGGGATCGAATCCGCCGAAAGCCTTGCGGTAGTTTTCGCGCTTGTTGAGGATCGTGTTCCAGCTCAGCCCGGCTTGCGCGCCTTCGAGGATGAGAAATTCAAAGAGCGTGCGGTCGTCGTGCACCGGCACGCCCCATTCTTCATCGTGATAACGAATTGATAGTTCGCCGCTTGCCCACGCGCAGCGAACCGGTTGAACATTTTTCACCACAGAGGTTACGGAGTCTCGCACAGGTCGCAATTACGAAATCTAGCGCAGCGACTTCGGGTCCGATTTGTTTACCGGCGATTTGGTATCGAGCAGAGAAACCAACTCTCGCGCGCACGGGGGGATGCCGACCTTGCCTTGCCGAATGATTTCTTTTGCGGTCAGTTTTTTCCCGTAAAGCTTTTCGTTGGCGCTGCCGTCGGAGCGCAGGGTCGAGCCTTCCAGAGAAACTCCGGCGAACAGGCCTTTGTTGCGCGAGTAGGAGAGGATTTCGGCGTCCATCACGATGTCGGTGGCGCCTTCGGCAGTGCGTCCTTTAGGGCCGGCAGCGGCCGAAGCGTCGGCACCGAGTTTCACTTTGCTGTAGAGGAGGGATTTCGCGCCTTTGGGATTCATCACCAGCAGGACGAAGTCGGTGGCCTGGCCGCCGATTTGAAATCCGATGCTGACGCCTTCGAGCGCATATAGAGCGGGAGCGCCCCACTTGCCCGTGTAGTGCTCGCCGCCGCGGCAAATCATGACGCCGCGGCCGTAGCTGCCGCCGATCCCGAATGCTCCTTTTTTCACGGAGGGCAAAACGATCAGGCACTCGGCTTTGTCGAGCAGGTCCTGCGGAATGTCGTCCGGGATGTCCAGAATTTCTTTGACCACCACGCCGGCATCTTTCACGCGGTCTTCTTCGCGTTCGTCATCGACGGCGAATGCGGCCACGGTCGACATGAGGACGACGAGGATGCAAACGAACAGTTTCTTCATGAATCCCTCCGGAAGATAGTTTAAGGAAAAACGGTGAAGTTCGTGACACTATGTTAATCACCCCGTCTCCGACCAGTTAATGGGAGTGCGCCGTGAAATCGAGCCATGGACGGCGCAAGTCAATGAATTTGCACGTATTGTGCCATGACCAAACGTGTGCTCCTTTTGTAACTTGGCACTTTGGCGGAGCGCTCCTAAAGTCAATTAGATAGCGGGTTCCGGCGCGAACCCTCCTTCGGCCTCCGGCGTGCATCCAAAGGTTCGGAAGTGCGCTCGGACGCGGTTAAGAGTGAAAAAATTGGACTTGCTGGGCATGAAGTACACGAACTGGACGCTTCGGCTTCCGACGCTCTTCCTGGCAACCTTGCTATGGGTTGCTCCGTCAGGGGCGCAGTCCGCTTACGCACCGGGCGTGCCCAACCTGAGCGCTTACAACGCGGCGAGCGGTTTGGCTGAGAATTCTGATGATCCGCAAAGCGCGCTGATCACCCTGCACGCGCGGGTGAACGAGGTCAACGTGCTGTTCATCGCGACCGACAGGCACGGCAAGTTCGTGCGCGACTTGAACCAGGCCGATTTCAGCATTCTCGACGACCATAAACCGCCGCAGGCGATTCTGAACTTCCGCCGGGAAACCGATCTGCCTCTGCATCTTGGTCTGTTGGTCGACGTCAGCGGCTCGGTGAATGGCCGGTTTGATTTCGAGCAGACTGCAGCCACCAGTTTCCTGGAGCACACGCTGCGCACTGGCTTCGACAAGGCCTTCGTGGTCGGCTTCAACAGTCACAGCCAGATGGCGCAGGATTACACCGACGACGTGAAATTGCTCTCCGTCGGGGTGCACAAGCTACACGATGGCGGCGGAACTGCCCTGTATGACGCCGTCTATCACGCGTGCAAAGACAAATTCCTGAGGGATCGCCCAGACCATCCGGTGCGGAAGGCGATTGTGATCGTCAGCGATGGAGAAGATAACCAGAGCGAGATGTCGCGAGCGCAGGCCATCGAGATGGCGCAGCGCTCCGAGGTGATCATCTACGCCATTTCGACCGACGACAGCGGACTGGTGATGCGCGGCGACAAAGTGCTGCAGCAACTGGCCGAAGCCACCGGCGGACGCGCTTTCTTCCCGTTCAAGATGAAGGACATCACGCGCTCGTTCGCCGCGATTGAAGACGAACTCCGCAGCCAGTACGTGGTCTCTTACAAGCCCGCCAATTTTGATGCGGATGGGCGCTACCGCTCGATCGAAATCTCCTCTCTGAGAAAAGACCTGCAGGTGCGGGCGCGCAAGGGATACTTTGCGCCGCAGCAGTAACCAGGGCGCCCGGCTCCTCCGGCCTCCGGTTGGGATCTCAGACCTCAGACCTCAGACCTCAGACTTCAGACCTCGGACCTCGGACCGGATGCCGGAAGCCGGCGATCATTGCCCGGGGGCTTCTCCTGTGTTAACGTCCCATTGATTTCCCGTTCATCCTTTTCCAACGTCCGACTACTGAGGAGGCGTTCATGATTGGCATCATCTTGCTGGTAATTCTGGTTGTCATCGCCGTGGTGCTGATCGGGATGTACAACAGCCTGGTGCAGCTGCGGGTGCGCTGTGATTCGGCGTGGTCTGACATTGATGTACAACTCAAGCGGCGGCATGACCTGATTCCGAACCTGGTGGAAACGGTGAAGGGATACGCCACGCACGAGAAGGGTACATTTGAAAACATCGCCAAGTTCCGCTCGCAGGCGATGCAGGCGACCACGCCGGAAGGCAAGGCCGTCGCGGAAAATCAGCTCACCGGCGCGTTGAAGAGTTTGTTTGCGGTAGCAGAGAACTATCCTGAGCTGAAGGCTTCGGAGGAGTTCACGCAACTGCAAGGCTCGCTGAGCCAGACGGAAGATTCCATTCAGAACGCGCGGCGCTATTACAACGCGGTGGTGCGCGACCTGAATACGAAGATTCAGTCGTTCCCGACGAATATTCTTGCCGGAATGTTTAATTTCACGGCGCGGCAGTTCTTCGAAACCACGGACGCCGATCGCGAGCCGGTGCAGGTGAAGTTCTAAACGATTGAGTAATTTTGAAATTGGGGAATTGGGTAATTTTGAAAATCCCAAAGACGCTGCTTCCGGTTCTCTTGTTACTGCTCCTCTGCTTCACGGGCGTGGCGCAGGCAAAATCCTGGCGGGTCGGCGATTTTCAGGACACGATCACCGTCAATCAGGACGGCAGCGCCGTGGTGACCGAGCGCATTACGCTGGTCTTCGAGGGCGAATGGCACGGGATTCATCGCACGATTCCGATTGAATATCCCGGGCCGAATGGAACGAATTACGAACTGTTCCTGAATGTCACCAGCGTGACCGACGGCAGCGGCGGCAAACTCAAGTATGACTCGTCGACGAAAAATGGCTTCCGCGATCTGAAGATTTACATCCCCGACGCGGTGGACGCAACACGGACGGTTGAGATTGTTTATCTTGTGCGCAATGGAACGCGTTTCTTCGACGGTCACGACGAGTTCTATTGGAACGTTACGGGGAACGACTGGCCGGTGCCGATTGATCACGCGGCCGCAACCGTACGCTTTCCGATGTTTGCGGCGGGTTCGCTCAGGGCGCAGGCGTTTACCGGCGTGTACGGCTCGACCCAGCGCGACGCCGTGGCCAATGTGGACGGCGCTGAGGCGCGGTTCGAGACCAGCAATCCGCTGCCCATGCGCGGCGGCCTGACCATTGACATCTATATTCCGAAAGATGTTCTCAAAGAGCCGAGCGCGCTGACCAAGTTTTTCTGGTTCATCGGCGGGAATCCGATTGTATTTTTACCTCCGGTCACGCTCCTCGGGATGTTCGCGCTGTGGTGGTGGAAGGGACGCGATCCCGATCCCGGAGTTTCGGTCGCGCCCATGTACGAGCCTCCGCCAGGAATTTCTCCGGCGGAAGCAGGCACGCTGCTCGACGACTCGATTCATCCCCGCGATATTACATCGACCATCATCGATCTGGCGGTCCGTGGTTACATCAAGATCGAAGAGACGGAGGAGAAGACCCTGGTCTTCACCCACAAGGATTACATCTTCCACCTGCTGAAACCACGCGAGCAATGGGGCGCCGATCTGGCGCCGCACGAGCGTGTGATGCTGGAAAATGTGTTTGCCGGGGGGACCGATACGCGTCTCTCCAGCCTGAAGAACCGCTTCTACACGGCGGTTCCGGTCATTCGTCAGGACATCATGGCGGCGCTGAAGACCAAAGGCATTTATCTGCTCGACCCGGAGTCGGCCAACGGATACAGCGTGGTGGGGGCGATCGCAATTCTTATCCCGTTTGGCATTTTCCAGTTCTTCGGCTGGGCGAACTTTTTCAATTCTGCTGTCTTACTGATAGTGTGCGTGCCGCTCTCGGCGGTGATCTGGTGGCTGTTTGCGCGCGTCATGTCCGCCAAGACCGTGAAGGGAGCACGGGTGCAGGTTGCGGTGCTCGGGTTTCAGGAGTTCATGAATCGCGTGGATGCAGACCGGCTCAAGCTGATGCCGCCGACTACGTTTGAAACATTCCTGCCATACGCCATGGCGTTGGGAGTGGAACACCACTGGGCGCAGGCATTCGCGGGGATCGTCAAGGATCCACCGCAGTGGTATGTGGGGCCGGGCGGCTACGTGGGAGGCTTCAATCCGATTTACTTTTCCAGTTCGATGCACAGCATGGCGAGCGATATGCACCAGGTTTTTGTCTCTGCCCCGCGCGCGAGTTCGGGCGGATCCGGATTCGGCGGCGGAGGCGGCGGTGGGTTCTCGGGCGGCGGTTTTGGCGGCGGAGGCGGAAGCGCGTTCTAGCCGGCCTTACCAGACGCGCGGAACGTGGTATTTGTCGAAGATGCGATCGTTGCTGATGATCCTGAGGTTCTCCATCTGCGCTTGAGCAATCAGCATTCTGTCGAAAGGATCGCGATGCTCTCCGGGGAGGCTGCCGGCGCGGACCGCGTGGTCCAGCGAAATCGGCAGAACATCGCATCCGAGTTGAGTCAGGTAGTGATCGAGTTCGCCCACGAGTTCCTCGCCGGTGGGCAGCTTCCCCAAGCGAACCTTGGTGGCGATTTCCCAGCCGGAAGCGGCACTGGCCAGAATTTCGTTGCTGCCATCTTCGATGAGCTTTCGGGCCTGCGGGCTCAGCGAACGAGAATCATTGAAGCACCAGAGCAGCGTGTGGGTGTCGAGCAGGAAGCGCATGAGTTCACTCCCAGCTCGCAAGTTCTTCCGGCGGGAGCGGTTCGAAGAATTCGGGTCCGACTACCAGCTTCCCTTTCAAGATGCCGAGCTTACGACGGCCCTTGCGGCCCGCGATTGGAACCAGCCGAACGACGGGGTCCTTGCCGCGGGCAATAATGATCTCTTCGCCTCGGCATGCTTTTTCGATGAGCCGGGAAAGGCTGGTTTTGGCTTCGTGAATGCCCACGGTTTTCATATTAGTTAGCTAACCATATCTTAGCTAACAGTCAATCCAAGAAGCAAGAGCAAAAATTGGCACCTTACTCCATCTCGAAGCTCACATACAGCAGGCCGCCGTCGCGCTCGACTTGCAGCACGACGGGATCGCCGGTTTTCAGTCCGGTTACGATGGTGCGGAGCGTGTCCACGGAATCGACGGGCGTTGTGTTCAGTTCGTGAATGACGTCGCCTGCCTGCAGACCGGTGTCGGGCAGAATCAGGTCGGCGGCTCGTCCTACGACAATGACTCCCGAAGGAATTCGCAGCGAGCCCAGCCGGGAACGCAGCTCGTCGGTGATATCGATGGCGAGGACTCCCAGGCGGGGAATCAGGCTGTTTTCAGGATTGACGGCGTCGAGAAGTTCGTCCATGTGATCGTGCTGCTCAATGGCCGGGACGTAGAGAGTTTTCTTTTCGGTGCCGCGGAGAATCTCGAGCTTTACCACCTGGTCGAGACGGTGCAGGTACAGAGCGGCGGAAAGGGATGGCAAGGTTTCGATGCGGCGGTCATCGGCGGTGAGAATAATATCCTGAATCTGCAGGCCAGCGGCGGCGGCGGGGCCGCCCGGCTTCACATCGTCCACCAAGACACCCCAATGCTTCGGAAGATGCAGGCCCTCAGCCAGGGTGGGTGTGATCTCTTGCGCGCCAGCGCCGATTTCGACGTGATGAACGTGCCCGTATTTGCGCAGGCTGTGGTAGACGAAGTCGACAACGCGCGCGGGAATGGCGAAGCCCAAACCTTCACTGCCTCCGCCTTGCGAGAGAATGAAGGTGTTGATTCCGAGCACGGTGCCGTTCATATCCACTAGCGGGCCTCCGCTATTGCCGGGATTGATGGGAGCGTCGGTCTGCAGGTAGGTAAGCGCCTTACTGGGATCGGGCTGGCGGGCGAGCGCGCTGACCACGCCCATGGTTAGAGAATTCTGCAGACCTTCGGGACTGCCGATGGCGAAGACGAGTTGGCCGACGTGGGGCCGCTGCGGGCTGACGAGGGGAAGAGTAGGCAAGTCGGTCTCGTCAACCTTGAGCAGGGCGAGATCGGTTTCCTTGTGCTGACCGATGAGGCGGGCCTCAAGGATGCGGCGCTTCCCGACTGGCACCTGGCCGGCGGAGTCGCCCATGGGCAGCGGCAGGGCGACGCGGATGCGTTGCGCGCCCTCCACCACGTGGGCGTTGGTCATGATGTAGCCGTTGGAGTCGACGATGACTCCCGAGCCAACCGCTTTCTGGCGGACGATGAAGGCGGTCTGGGATTTATCGTCTTCGTGGATCGACCCGTATCCGGTGACGAGAATCTGCACCACCGCCGGCGAAACCCGGGCAGCCAGGCTTTGCAGCGCGTCGTTGAGTTGGACTAAAACGTCGGCAGGCTGGGACGTCTTGGCATCGGGCGGAGCCACGCTGGAGCTGGCTTTCTGGGCAGGCGGCTGCGAGGCAGGCTTCTGGCTGGTTTGTGCCTGAGTTCTCAGGACGGCCACGCCCAGAACCATGCATACGAGGACACCGAGAGTTCGGGGCTGGGCCTTCCCGCGAATTGCCGTTATGCTTATGTTCATCATTATTTGAGATGAGTTCGTCATAGGAAAGGCTCCTCAATTTGTGTCGAAATGCCTAAAAAAACGCTACCACGCGGGTCCCAGCTTCGGAGCAAAAAGTCCGTCCCGGTCATCGTGGCAGGGCCGTCAATGGGATCGAGCAAGGGGGAACCTAGATGCTACCGGTAACTAACGGGTTATCAGGCTTTTACGCCGGGTGCCTTTCGTGATATAACCGCCCCTGAGCATAAAAAGCGGGTCTGCGCCCCGCCAGGAGCTTGGTTTGACGACGTTGGCCTCATTCGCAGAAGAGAAACAGACAACAGGCCAGCCTAGAGGAGGTACCGTGGGCGAAGAAGCACGGACCGGAAAACGGTTCCCGCTGGAACTGCCGATCAAGATACACAAGGGCGAGACCGGCGGAGACGCCGAGGGAGTGACGGGGAATCTGAGTGCGGCGGGAGTTTACATCCGCGCCGATTCTTCGATGGAGATTGGTACGCCGGTGGAATTTGAAATCACACTGCCCCCGGAGATGACAGGAGGTCAGGAGCATGTGACCATCCAGTGCAAGGGGCGGGTGGTGCGCGCTGACGAAACAGGCGAAGGCGGAGAAGGCCGCGGCGTGGCCTGCGTGATCGATTCATACGAGTTCGTGAGGAACCCATAAGTCCTTTGAAGCGTTTTTTCTGGGAGCGTTGACAACATGCTCAAACTGATTCTGGCGGATAACCAGGCAATCTTCCGGGCGGGCATTGCGAAGGTGCTGGCGGTGGAAGATGAAATGCGCATCGTGGCGCAAGCGCAGACGCCTGAACAGATGTTCATGGCGCTGGACAAGTTCCGCGCCGCGGTGCTGGTGGTGGCGGCGGGATTTCACAATGACTTTGCCGCGATCATGCTGGCGGCAAACAAGGCGAAGACGCGGGTGATCGTATTGGCCGACACCGGAGAGAGCGCGCAGCGGCACATGACGAACGGCGCGCACGGCGTGGTCTATCGCAACGTGACCAGCGCGGCACTGGTCGACTGCGTACGGAAAGTCGCGCGGGGCGAAACCTGGGTGCAGGACGTCGCCGTGCCCAGCGAGCTGACCGAGAACGATATGGTCGGATTGCGGGTTCGCGACCGGCTCACTGCCAAAGAACTGCGCATCGTGGCCTTGATTGTTCAGGGGTATAAGAATAAAGAAATCGCCACGCAGCTCGGCACCACGGAACAAGTGATCAAGAATTATCTGCGCAACGTGTATGACAAGATCGGCGTATCGGACCGGCTGGAGCTGGCGCTGTTCACCATCCACCACCGCATTTTGAACGAAGCCGCCGCCGCGACTACTTCGGGTGTGGCGCCGCAACCACCCGCGGGGGTTGCGCAGTAGTCTCCGCTTCGTGAATCAGGCCGCCTGCGGGCGGCCTTTTTCAGTTGCATCTCAGTCATTTCGCGGCCGCACGGGTGCTCATCGCGACAGGCAGTGGATTTTCGTCGAACCGGTCGATCCCCATCTTGACCATCAGGCCGAGGCTGGTGAAAAGCTCGGCGGTGGGCCGCGAGATGGCAACTTTGGAAAACAGGAGCACGGCGAAAATGTCGCGGGAGCGCAGCAGCCCGCCGAAACCCACCACTGACTTTACGCCAGCCACGCGAACGAAATCTTGGGCGGGCACGTAGGGGCTGTTCAGGGCTTCCGGAACATGAAAGACCTTGAAATTGGCCTTCTCCTGATCCAGCATCAGAGGAGTGGCCGTCACCAGCGAGCGAGCGCTAAGTCCCATCTGAAGGAGCAGTTGCGCGATCATGGGCAACCCTTGGATCGTGTTCTCATTCGGCAGGGGAATCACGCGGTGGCCTGCCGATTGCGAGCGCACGTTCCATTCCGGCCGGTCCCCGGCGGTCGCCAGGAGAACCAGGCACTTCGTCTCCGGCCTATAAGCGCCTCCTAGACTGGCGCGGGCAACCTGGCGGAGCTCCACGTCCAGCGAGCCGCAGGAGCGGGTCAGGAAGAAACGCACCAGCGCGCAGGCATTCTTGCCCGATTCTTTCGAGACCAGATTCTCGTACAGATAGCGGACGATCCCGCCGGAGGCGCCCTCCATGTTGCTGGATTCATCGGTGAACTTTCGCAGTTGTGCACTCAGTTCGATCATCTCGTGAACGGTGAAGTCCTCGAGGGAGAAGCGACCGGAAGCTTGCTTGGCGCTTGGTGGGGGCATTACATCCTCATCGTAGACCACTGTTGGGCCCAGGATGTAGAGCCGCCCAGGATTAAGTCCAGATTTCTTGCGCGGCGAGTTCCGTTTTGGAACCGGAGCCGCGGGAGGGATCGAAGGAGGCTCGACCGTTCGCTCCGTGCCCGGAAGCAAGCCAGAAACTCCTGCACGAACATGCCGCAGCGAATCGGGGTACAGCTGCATCTATTTGTTTATGGAATTCCGACAGCTTGGACGCTCTGGTTTGAAAGTTCCGGTGTTGAGTTTTGGCACGGGCACGTTTGGCGGAGGAAACGAGTTCTTTAAGGCATGGGGCGCGAGCAATGTTGCCGAGGCGACGCGGCTGGTGGACATCTGCCTGGACGCGGGCGTGAATCTATTCGACACCGCGGATATTTATTCAGACGGACTTTCCGAGACGATTCTGGGGAAGGCGATTGCCGGGCGGCGCGAAAAAGTCCTGATCTCGACCAAGGGGACGTTCCGCATGGGGCCGGGTCCCAATGATCTGGGATCTTCTCGGCATCATTTGATCTCGGCCTGCGAGGCGAGCTTGCGGCGGCTGGGGACGGATTACATCGACATCTATCACCTGCACGGCTTCGACGCGCTGACGCCGGTGGAGGAAGTTCTGAGCACGCTGAATAATCTGGTGACCAGCGGCAAGGTGCGATATATCGCGTGCTCGAATTTTTCCGGCTGGCACCTGATGAAATCGCTGGACGTGTCTGACCGCTATGGGTGGACGCGCTACGTTGGCCACCAGGTGTATTACTCGCTGATCAGCCGGGAGTATGAGTGGGAACTGATGCCGCTGGGGCTCGATCAGGGGGTGGGAGCGCTGATCTGGAGTCCGCTGGGATGGGGACGGCTCACGGGCAAGATCCGGCGCGGCCAGCCGCTGCCGGCAGTGAGCCGCTTGCACAAGACAGGCGACATGGGGCCGCAGATTGCTGACGAACATTTATACAAAGTGGTCGATGCGCTGGACGAAGTGGCCAAGGAATGCGGAAAAAGCGTGCCGCAGGTCGCGCTGAACTGGCTGCTGCAGCGGCCAACCGTTTCGACCGTGATTTTTGGGGCGCGCAACGAAGAACAGTTGCGCCAGAATCTGCAAGCGGCCGGATGGAGCCTATCACCGGAGCAGATCGGCAAGCTGGACCGCGCCAGCGACGTGACGCCGATTTATCCGTACTGGCACCAGCGGCAGTTCACGGAGCGCAATCCGCTGCCGGTGTCTTCGTAGCGTCCCCGTCCCGGCGGCTATCATGGCGTCGTCTCGGCGCCACTGCGAGGGCGAGACGCCCTCGCGACAGCCGGCAAGATGCCGGCGCTACTGTCCTAGCTAATCTTTTCTCCGACGGCTTTCGCCTGGGTGAACAGGTATAAGTAATCCGGCCCGCCAGACTTGGAATCCGTGCCCGACATGTTGAAGCCGCCGAAGGGATGCGCGCCGACCATCGCTCCGGTGCACTTGCGGTTGATGTACAGGTTCCCGACGTGGAACTCGCGAATGGCGCGGTCAATTTTGTCTCGCGACTTGGTGTAGATGGCGCCAGTCAGTCCGAATTCGGTGTCGTTGGCGATTTCGAGCGCGTGGTCGAAGCCGTGGGCCTTGATGACCGCAAGCACGGGGCCGAAAACTTCTTCCTGCTCTAACTTCGATTTCGCCGGGATGTCGGCAATTACCGTCGGCTGGATGAAATAGCCTTCGCCCGCTTCGAGAGCACGTTCGCCGCCGGTGATGAGGCGTCCATCTTTCTTCCCCTGCTCGATGTATTCGAGGATGGTCTTCATCGAACCTTCGTTGATGACCGCGCCCATGGCGGCGTTCTCGGTGACATCGCCGACCTGAATCTTCTCGACGCGGGCTTTCAGCTGTTCGAGGAACTTGTCGTAGATACGCTCGTCGACAATGGCGCGCGAGCAGGCCGAACATTTTTGTCCTTGAAACCCGAACGCGGCTTGCGCAACGCCTTCGACGGCGGAATCGATGTCGGCGTCGGCGTCGACGATGATCGCGTCCTTGCCGCCCATCTCGAGAATCGTGCGCTTGATCCATACCTGGCCGGGAGCTTGCGTCGCGGCGACTTTGTTGATGTGCAGGCCGACTTCGCGCGAGCCGGTGAAGGCGATGTAGCGCGTCCTGGGATGCGCGACGACGGCGTCGCCGAAACTGGCTCCAGCGCCGGGGCAAAAGTTCACCACGCCCTCGGGCATGCCGGCCTCTTCGAGCAATTCCACAAACTTCGCGGCGATGGTGGGCGAATCGCTGGACGGCTTCAGAATGACGGTGTTGCCGCTGACGATCGAGGCCAGCGTCATTCCGGCCATGATGGCGCAGGGGAAATTCCAGGGCGGAATCACGGCGCCCACGCCCAGCGGAATGTACATCAGCGTGTCGCGCTCGCCCGGCAGCTGGATGGGGGTTTGCGCCTTCGCAAACCGCAGCGCTTCGCGGGCGTAGAACTCGCAGAAGTCGATAGTCTCGGAAATGTCAGCGTCGGCCTCGGCCCAATTCTTGCTGACCTCGAAAACCAGCCACGCCATGAATTCCATTTTGCGCTGGCGGATGAGATCTCCGACGTGGAAGACCAGGCTGGCGCGCTCTTCGACCGTGGTGTGGCTCCAGGTTTCGAAAGCTTTGAGCGCGGCTTGCATCGCGGGCTCAACGTGCTCTTTGCCCGCCTTCTGGTGGATGCCGACAATCTGGGACGGCTGCGACGGGTTCAGCGACCTGATCTTTTCACCCGTCCTGACGCGCTTGCCGCCGATGATGAGGTCATACTCGCGGCCCAGCTGGGCGCGAACCTTGGCGATGGCTGAGCGCATGCGGCGGGCGTTTTCCTCGTTGCGGAAATCGTAGAAAGGCTCGGTGACAAATGGACCTTGATGCAGGGCCGTGCGCGGCCGGACGGGGGCTTCTAGCGTTGCCATGGGATGAATCCTTTCGAAGCTGGCGCTTGGGTATTAGGGCGTGCGGAGATATTTTACACCTCATCGGGAATGAGCTTAGAATGCGGCTTCCTGAGCTTTGGCGGCGGAGGTCGACCTGGAGCCAAGGGTAGGCTCTAACGTCGCAAACTGCGCAACGTGGGATGGGGCACCCTCTGGTTTGTTTGCGAACTCAATCCGGCTCGATCTCTGGTAAAGGGTTTCTGACGTGGCGGGGCGTCTCCGGGGCGGGGGGGACGGGCAGAGGAATCTCGACCGTTCCGAGGTGACTGCTCATCTGATCTTGAATCCCGAGGCGCAGAGAAGCCGCTTCCACGGGCACGTCGACGTCCTGATGCACGCCGAATTCCCCGGCGATCATTTTCTTGTAGGCGTCGGGCTGCAGATCGCTGGTGCCGACATTCGACATGCCGGTGAGCATGCGGCCTTCGCTATCGAAAGAGGTGGCCATCAGAGTAACCACATTGCGATAGTTCGCGTTCTCAAGCGGGACGAAGCGCAGCTCGGAGCCGGCGAAAGTGTAGTCGATGCTGTAGTGTTGCACTTCCACGAGCGGAGATGGGAGCGGCGTTTTCGGCGGCACCAGAATGTCGGCAAGCTTGGCGCGGTCGACCTTCTTCTTGGCTCCCACCGGCACGACTCGCGCCGAAAATAGGAGTTGGCGGGAGGGTGGCGATCCATGCTGCATGGCCACGGCTCTGGTCCTGCGGCCAAGATCCGCGGCTTCGGCCGCCGCCCTGGCGTCGCTGGCAAAATATCCCTGGCGGTAGTGGAGCGTGTATCCCTTCTCGGCCAGCTGGACCTTGATTCGTCTGAATTTGCCGTCGTAAGCCTTGTTCGTGGGATTGTAGGAGAGTGTGTAGTAGTTGGAACCTTGTTCGTCGGCAGTAGCGATGGCTTCGCGAATACCGTTCGTGTTGTAAAACGCCTTGCCGCCCGTCGCTGTCGCGAACTGGGTGAGAGTGTCTCGTTCGGCGGCTTGTTGAGCCAACGATTGCATGTCTTGCGAGACCGCCGGGCTCGGCGAGATCACGCTAGCCGAGGAAAAGTCCTGCGGATCGATCGACGTGGGACCGCCCATGCCACCCGCCGTCCCAGCCTCCAGGCCAGCGCCGAGCAGTCCCCGCACGTCCACGGGATAGACGGCGACCTGCGCTTCGGCCAGCAGGTTGGTGACGCGCCTGATCTTGTAGCTGTAGTTGGGATTGTCCAGCGATAGATCGCCAGAATTTGTGGTCGCGGTGAGGGAAATCGGGAAGGAACCGGAAAGCCAGACGAGGTTCTTGCGGCCTGGAATGCCGGAGAGATACCTCGCCAGCAGCATCATGGAGTCGAGCGTGATGGCAGACCGTGCCGTAGTGTCGGTTACTTGCTGCTCGGCTTGCATTCCCTGCAACGCTGACAGCAGCCCTTGGAAGCCGCTTGTTTGACCTTCCTGCGCGAGGACTCCAACGTTGTTAGCGGCATTTTCGGTTCCCGCCGCCGAGACCTGCCATTTCGCCTCTTTCGGGCCAGCTTTCTTTCCTTTGGCGGCAGCCAGCAGCAAGGTTTCATCGGGCGTAAAGCCCTGCAGCAGACGCAAGCGGGACGCCCCCTCACTCAAAGTGCAGAGCGCTAACTGCGAGGTCTTTGGTTTAGTCATCAGGAACTTCATCAATTGCTGGCGTGCATAGACCTGGTCCTGCGACGGAGTGTTGAGCAGATCGAACAGGACCATCGTGACCGCCCCGGGCTCGGGCGCATGCCCATGATTGGTGAAGACGTTGGGAGACAGTTTCGCAGGCGGAGCTGCTGGCTTCGCCTGAGTGGCGGAGGTGGTTTGGACTACGGTGGATGCGTCTTGTTCCTGACCGCCGGTGAATTCGCGAAACGCGCGGAGATCCTGCGACTTGCCGTCCTCCGTCAACTGAAAATCCTGTTGGTGCAATCCTTTTGTCGGATGACCTTTGCTGTCGGTCACGACGACGTCCACAACTACGGCCGTTGTGCTCACCCTCACGGTTGGAATCGGTGAGTTCGCGGTTTGCGTAGTTTGCCCGGCTGGAGGGGATGGGGTTCGCGCAGCATTCTCGGGCGGAGCCGCGTTCGTAGCATCTTTTTCCGCGGCAGGGATATCTGCCGGCGTGGTTGGCTCCGCGGATTCGGCAACGGGGACCTCCTCAGTCTCTGGCGTCGAATCTGATGTTGCTTCGACGCTGTACACAGCCGGGAAGTCGGCCTTTAAGGCGGAGAACTTGGTCAGTTCCGCGTCAGAAGTTCGTGGCAGATCGAACACTTCCAATCCGAGGCCTTGCAGCACGGCCACTCGGTGCCCGTCGGGAGAAAGCGAAAAATTCTGGCCGCTCTGTATCGCGGGGCTCACATTGACGGAAAAGACAGAATTCCCGCTGGCAGTATCGAGGATCTTAATTTCCTGTTGGAACACATCCAGCTCGGAGATCTCCGGGCGAATATCTTCGTCGCCGCCAACGCTGGAAGCTGGTGAAATAGCGGCCTGCGTTGCCGCGGGGTCGGAAGAAAGTCGCAGTGTACTGATGCCGAAACGACTGCCGTCCTGACTGGCGGCGGTCGCAGGAAAAAAGCGATAGCGCGGCCAATGTTGCTGCCACAAACGATGCCCCGTCACCGTAAACGCGGTCACGCTGTAGTCACAGTTCTGAGTCGGACATCGTCCCACCAGCAGAAAATCGTCGCTTGAGTAAACCACGTTCGGGACGGTCTGCGATCGCACCCGCGCGAGATTTCTGCGCCGCGTTGGAGTGGAACCGAACCGAACCAGCCAGACGTCGCCTTTCTGCACGAGGTCCGCATAACCTCGGCTGGTTCCGGCAAGGTTCACGAGTTTGTTGAGGGGGAGGGTTCGCCGAGGCGCTAATGTCGTGGCATCCAGAAACTGTGCCGCATACCTGGGCGCCTGCTTCGCGGGCGATGGCGCGATTTGTGGCTGCGCTGCCGCGGGGCTGGCTTCATTGGCGGTTTCGACCACAATCTGACTTGCGTCCGGAGTCACTGCAACCCACAACAGATCTTTCGGCGAACTCATCAGCAACTTTTCGTGAAGACGGGAATCCACGGTGTAAAGGTCGCGCCCTCGACGAAGCAGAAACTTCCCGGGGCCCATGGGCCATAGATAGCGCCGGCGGTCGTGCAGGTACCAATCTGTCTCGGTCAGGATTTTACCGGTGGGCAGTTCCAGGACTGCGGCGTGCATCAAGCGGTCTTCATGGTCGGGCGGGCAGCTGGGCAGCCGATGGAACAGCTTCTTGCGATTGAAACTGAGCAAAACGTGATCTGCATCGACAAAATCCAGCGACACGCTCGGCGAATCTTCCGTCAAACGATCGGAACGCGAGGGCTCGCGGTAGCCCATGGGCGCAAGATCAATCCGGGCTGCAGGCTTGGGCGCGGGCTCGGCAGCGGGGGAACCATCCTGGGCCAACAGTCCTTGAAACTGAGCTGAACTAAAAAGAATAAAGAAGGCAGCAGCCCACAGCGACGAGCCGAGATTGAAGGCCGATGCGTGCCGCACGCGTGCGCTCCCTTGCAGTTCTGTGCTGAACATTAGTTCCGAGGAACCCAGGATGCGCCCGCCAACGGTAGGACACTCCCGCAGCATTGTAGTCTAGCGCTCACGGACAATGGGCCGCAACGCGAACCGGTTCCAAATGCGCGGTGAAGTGGCGCAGGAAAGGCGCTTCGTAGGTCAACCGCATGCCGGGGATTTTCTCCCGGTGTTGCCAGACTTCGAGAATTACTTCGACTACATAGTCGATGTGGCTTTGGGTGTAAACGCGTCTCGGGATGGCTAGACGCACAAGATCCATTTGCGCTGCGGCGGCGAACATCAGCGTGCCGATTTCGACCGAGCGGATTCCACCTTCCAGATAAAGTTCGGCGGCGAGGGCTACGCCGGGAAACTGGTCGGCGGGAATGTGCGGGAGAAAGGCGCGGGCGTCGAGATAGATGGCGTGTCCGCCGGGCGGCTGGACGATGGGCACCCCCTCGGCGGCGATGTGGTTGCCGAGATAGGCGGTCGAGGCGATGCGGTAGCGCAGGTAATCTTCTTCGAGCGCTTCCTGCACGCCGACGGCGATGGCTTCGAGATCGCGTCCGGCGAGGCCGCCGTAAGTGGGGTAGCCTTCGGTGAGGATGAGCAGATCTTTTTCCTGCTGCGCGAGTAGATCGTCATTGGTGCACAGGAAGCCGCCGATGTTGGCCATGCCGTCTTTCTTGGCCGACATGGTGCAGCCATCGCCGAGGCAGAACATTTCCTGGGCAATTTGTTTGGGAGTTTTATCTTCGTATCCCTTCTCGCGCAGTTTGATGAACCAGGCATTTTCGGCGAAGCGGCAGGCGTCGAAGTAGAGGGGAATCTTGTGGCGCTTGCACAACGCGCTCACCTGGCGGACATTTTCCATGGAGACGGGTTGGCCGCCGCCGGAGTTATTGGTGACGGTGAGCATCACTAACGGAATATGTTCGCGGCCTACGCGCGCGATCAGGGCTTCAAGCGCGGGCACGTCCATGTTGCCCTTGAAGGGATGTTGCAGCGCGGGCTGGCGGCCTTCGGCGATGACGAGGTCGACGGCTTCGGCGCCGACGAATTCGACGTTGGCGCGGGTGGTGTCGAAGTGCGTGTTGTTGGGAACGACGTCGCCCTTCTTGCAGGTCACTCCGAAGAGGATGCGCTCGGCGGCGCGTCCCTGATGGGTGGGGATGACGTGACGGTAGCCGAAGATATCCTGAATGGAATTCTTGAAGCGAATGAAGCTGCGGCTGCCCGCGTAGCTTTCGTCCCCTTCCATGATGGCGGCCCACTGGTGCGTGGACATGGCGCCGGTACCGGAGTCGGTGAGCAGGTCGATCAGGACATCGTCGGCGGGGAGAAGAAACAAGTTGTAGTAGGCGGCTTCGAGCAGTTGCTCGCGCTGCTGGCGAGTGGTCCAGCGAAGGGGTTCGACGCTTTTGATGCGGAATGGTTCGATGATGGTTTTGACGGGCATGGGAGCATCCATTTGGAACGACTGGAAATGAAAACCCTTCATGATACGCCCGCCATGCAGAGAGCGTGTGGGGCTATAGCTTTGTCATCCTGAGCGAAGCGAAGGACCCATGCAAGCCGCGGCCAGTTGCATAGGTCCTTCGCGGCAAAGAACGCCGCTCAGATGTAATGAAAACCAAAAAGGCGTGCCTCCAAGGGTAGAGTACGTGCTCGAAGCACAAGCCCTGAAGGAGGCACGAGATGATCCACGTA
>Ga0209040_10000199_pt1 | contig 42790 bp, 37 predicted proteins | sample BogFormECP12_OM3_FD_188240 | JGI IMG/M metagenome (GOLD analysis project Ga0209040, IMG submission 188240) | Bog forest soil microbial communities from Calvert Island, British Columbia, Canada - ECP12_OM3 (SPAdes) (version 2) | ecosystem: Environmental > Aquatic > Freshwater > Wetlands > Bog ... | reverse complement strand
GGTTTGTTGACCGGGGTACCGATACCGGGCAACGCGTTGACCTGCGAGGACTGCGGAGCGGTCGCAAGCGTCTGCAGCGCCGGGATGAAATAGCCCCAGAATTGATTCTGGGCCGTCGTGAAGACGAGGTGAGTGTTCTTGCTCGCGGCCGCTTCAAACGCCCATCCGTAGTCGCCTTGCGCCGTGTTCTTGTTCGAGGCAGTCTGCCCATCGAGTGTCAGAGTGGTCGTGTTGGCCTTCACCTTCGAGAAGTTGTCGACCGAAATATAACCAATCGACGCAGCATCGCCATCGACGCAAGCGAGCACGTCGCTGGTGGCGAAGCTGTCCGGGTTCGTCACCGGGTCCACCAGAGCCGCCGTCGCGCCTACTCCATTGCAGCCGGTTTCCTCGAAGAAAATGTCCGCCCCCGTGCGCGTGCCAGAGCCGAGATCGCGATGGCAAATGTGGATCGGTGTAGAGACGCCTTTAACCTGCACCCCGCCAATCGACACATCTTCCCAATCGGTCAACGTACCGTTAAAGATCGCTGCAGCGGTTGCCCGGGGCATGTCCGTGATGCCGAGACCCTTGTTCGCGATCAAGCCGAAGACCTGTTGAAACAGCAACACATGCGGATTGGCTTGCAGCTCATCGGGGGTGTGATCGGTGCCGAGGAAAGTGTAAAGGCTTGTCGGATCATCATTGCCGCCGCCGGCCCACGGCTCGCCAAGGCCGTTGCCAAAACGCGCGTGGACTCGACGCGGCTGGTCTCGTTCGTGCAGCGGTCCGTGGCGGCGATCTCCTACGAGGTGACGGCCATTGATCAAGCCGCTCGCGTGGTGGTCGAGTCCGAGCTGGTCGCCAACGAGCCGCTGCCGGGATACGCGGACGACCCCCGCGCGGCCGCCGCCGTTAGCGCGCCGCTGCGCTCGGAGCTGTTTCGCGAGCGCGAGCTCGCGGCGATGCTGGTGCACTCGACCAGCGCTAGCGGTCTGCTGATGGCGGCGACGATGGACCACATGGTCGAGGGTCCGCCCAAGACCGACTCGAGCGCCGAGAGCTACGAGGACGAGGCGCGCGTGATGGTCGCTTCCGACCTCGCCGCCGGCGAGCGCCTGCGCGTGGTCAAGCTGCTGGCATACGGCTGGTCACGCCAGCGTTCGCTGATCGCGGTCGCTGATCAGGTGCGCGCGGCGGCGATCGAGGCACGCCACACCGGTTGGGAGGGGTTGCTCGCCGGCCAACGCGCGTACCTCGACGACTTCTGGGCCTGCGCCGACGTGGAGATCCACGGCGACCTGGAGCTGCAGTCGGCCGTGCGGGCATCGATGTTCCACTGTCTGCAGGCAGGTGCTCGTGCCGAGCAGCGCGCGATCCCGGCGAAGGGCCTCACAGGATCGGGCTATGACGGCCACACCTTCTGGGACACCGAGACCTTCGTCCTGCCGATGCTCACGTACACAGCCCCGAAGGCGGCGGCGGATGCGCTGCGCTGGCGTCAGCGCACGCTCGATCTCGCGCGCGAGCGCGCGGCCGTCCTCGGCCTGCAGGGCGCAGCGTTCCCGTGGAGGACGATCCACGGGCAGGAGTGCTCGGGTTACTGGCCTGCGGGGACGGCCGCGTTTCACATCAACGCCGATATCAGCGACGCGCTCGTGCGCTACCAGAACGCGGTCGAGGACTCCCAGTTCGAAAAGGACGTCTCACTCGAGGTGCTCGTCGAGACTGCGCGCCTGTGGCGCTCACTGGGACATCACGATGCCGCCGGGGGCTTCCGCATCGACGGGGTGACAGGGCCTGACGAGTACGGTGCGATCGCCGACAACAACATCTATACGAACCTGATGGCGCAGCGAAACCTGCGTGCCGCCGCCGATGTCGCGGAGCGGTTCGCCGACGAGGCCGCCGAGCTTCACGTCGACGCCGAGGAGGCGGCGTCCTGGCGTGACGCCGCCGATGCGATGCTCGTGCCCTACGACGCTGCTCTTCGCGTTCACTGCCAGGCCGAGACCTTTACCCAGCACCAGCGTTGGGACTTCGAGCACACCCCGCCCGACCACTATCCGTTGCTGCTGCACTATCCGTACTTCGATCTCTACCGCAAGCAGGTCGTCAAGCAGGCCGACCTGGTGCTCGCGCTGCATCTGCGCGGCGACGCCTTCAGTGACGATGAGAAGCTGCGCGACTTCGACTACTACGAGGCGCTGACGGTGCGCGACTCGTCGCTCTCGGCGTGCACGCAGGCGATCATCGCGGCCGAGGTCGGCCACATGGAACTCGCCTACGACTACTTCGGTGAGGCCACCCTGATCGACATCGACGATCTCGAGCACAACACCCGCGACGGCCTGCACATCGCCTCGCTCGGCGGTGCCTGGCTCGCCGCGGTCGCGGGCTTCGGCGGCATGCGCGACCACGACGGCGCGCTCACGTTCCGGCCGCGCCTGCCGACCGAGCTCACGCGGCTGGCCTTCGGGCTCGCCTTCCGCGGCCGCAAGCTGCGGGTCGAGGTCGACCACAAGCAGGCCACCTACAGTCTCGCTGCCGGCGATCCGCTCGAGATCCGCCACCACGGTGAGCCGATCACGGTGCGAGCACACAAAGCACAGAAGCGTGCGATCCCACCGCTGCCGCCGCGCGAGGCGCCGCACCAGCCGAAGGGCCGCGCGCCCGCGCACCGCCGGCGTCGACGATGAGCCGATACCGAGGGCCTCGCGATCACGGTTAAGACGGCCCTCGAGGGCGCCCGATCCGTCCGCCGAGCGCCGCTCAGGCGTCGCGCACGACGCGCAGGATCACTGCGCGCGCCGTGTGCTTCGCGGCCGCCAGCAGCGCGTCGAGCTCCTCGTCGCGCAGCTCCTCGGCGGCCTCCACCACGACGACGAGCGGTTCCACGCCCGTTCCGGCCCGCCCTATCACCCTGCGAACCTCGTCGGCCTCCCGTCGCAGCGCCTCGGGCGAGGGGACCGACAGCACCACCTGGCCTGCGGCGGGCGCCTCGAGGCTGCCCTGCGCGTCGGCCGGGACGACGTCGATGACGACCTCGCCGCTGGCGACGCTCCGCAGCGGCTGCTCGCTGAGTTGACGATCGACCCTGCCGCCGCTCGGCAGCTCGAGGATCAGCCCGGGCGGGTAGGCCATCGCAGGAGCCTAGCGACGTACGGCTCGCGACCGCCTCGTGTCAGGGAGCCAGGATGCGCAAGAATGGCGCTCGCGGCAGGAGCGGCGTGCTGCTCGAAGGAGGGAGGAGTGATGAGTGCGTTCATCTCACGCGGGTTCACGGGCCGTCGGCGCACTCCGACGGAGCTGGCCGAGCGGCTCCCGCCGGGTCAGTACGCGGAGTCCGGCTTCCCGGTGCTCACGGCGGGGCCGACGCCCGACGTCCCGACGGACACGTGGCGATTTCGCATCGACGGCATGGTCGCCCGCCCCCAGGAATGGAACTGGGAGCAGTTTGGAGCGCTGCCGTTCGAGACGGTCCCGTGCGACATCCACTGCGTCACGAAGTGGTCGAAACTGGGGACCAGCTTCGGCGGCGTGTCGCTCGACACGCTGCTACCCCTCGCAGAGCCGCTCGGCGGATACGCGATGATCTGGTCCTACGGCGGCTATACGACGAACCTCGCGATCGAGGATCTGACCGGCGGCAAGGCCTGGGTCGTCACCGAGTACGAGGGCGAGCCGCTGCCGCGAGAGCACGGCGGGCCCGCGCGACTGCTCGTGCCGCATCTCTACTTCTGGAAGAGCGCCAAGTGGGTCTCTGGAGCCCGCGTGATGGATCACGACGAGCCCGGCTTCTGGGAGATGAACGGCTACCACAATCGCGGCGACCCGTGGAAGGAGCAGCGCTATTGGAACGACTGACCGCTGTGGAGCAGCGTGCCCCTGGGCGGTGGCAGATCGGAACGGTCAGCGTGATCAAACGCGAGACGCCGCGCGTGAAGTCCTTTCGGATCGCGCTGCCGATGTGGATGCCCTACCTGCCCGGCCAGCACTATGACGTGCGCCTGACCGCCCCGGACGGCTATCGAGCGCAGAGATCCTATTCGGTGGCGTCCTCGCCGCTCGACGAGGGCGAGATCGAGCTCACGATCGACCGCTTGGACGACGGTGAGGTCTCGCCCTACTTTCACGACGTGGTGGCCGAGGGCGATGAGGTCGAGGTCCGAGGCCCGTTCACCTCCTACTTCGTATGGCGGGGGGAGCATCCGGTCCTGCTCGTCGGCGGAGGATCGGGCGTCGTGCCGCTGATGTCGATGCTCCGCCATCGCCGCCGCACGATGCCCGACCTGGCGATGCGGCTGCTCTACTCGGTTCGCGGCGCCGAGGACGTGATCTACGCCGACGAGCTGGGGGATGACGCCGTGCTCACCTTCACCAGATCCGCGCCCGCGGGTTGGAGCGGCCACCGAGGACGCATCGACGGGGCGCTGATCGCAGCGTCGGCGAGCTCCTTCACCTCCGGCCTGGCCTTCGTGTGCGGCTCGAACGGGTTCGTCGAGGCAGCCACGGGACTACTGCTGGCCACGGGGTTCGAGCCGCAGCGGATTCGCACCGAGCGCTTCGGCCCAAGCGGCTAGAAGGCCCGTTGCGCTGCCGCGTCCGCGGTGGCCGAGACGGGGCCCGGCTCACGCGAGCGCGAGGCGACCTCCGAGGCGGACGCGCCCCGCTTGCAGCAGTGGCGAGACGCTCGGTTCCCGTCGCATCTGCCTATGCAATAGTTACGCACGCGATGGCGGCCGATCTGACCTTGGGCGAGGCAGCGAGCGCGATCGGTGTCAGCGTGGACACGCTTCGCCGCTGGGATCGTGCGGGCAAGTTGCGCACGCATCGCGACGAGCGCAATCGTAGGGTCGTCTCCCCGCGCGAGGTGCAACGCCTGACGAAGCGCCCGATGCGACACGAGACCGGAGCCCGGTTCTCGGCGCGCAACCGCTTTGGCGGCGTGATCCGATCGGTTGAGGTAGGTGGCGTGATGGCCCTCGTGGAGGTCGAAGCCGGCGACTTCCTCATCACCGCTGCGATCACGCGCGACTCCGTGCGGGAGCTGGGCCTCGCGCCGGGCGTGGAGGCGACGGCGACCGTCAAGGCGACGTCGGTGATGATCGAGCGAGCAGAGGAGGGGAGATGAGCATGCGAGGCGCGGCGGGCGCCGCAGTCGCGGCGTGCGCGATCGGCGCGGGCGTGTGGGGGCTCGGCTCGCCGGGGGGCCTTGGCTCGGGGATCGCTGGAGCAGCAGCGGCTGCACGAGCGCCGGGCGCTGGAGCGCCGGCTGCTGCAGGGCCGGCTGCTGGAGGGCCTGCGGCAAGGGCGGTCGCGACGGGTACGGTCTCCGTGCTCTTCGCCGGCTCGCTCGCGGAGCTGATGGAACACGACATCGGCGCCTCCTTCCAGAGAGCTGACGGTTACGCGTTCCAGGGCTTCGCGGGCGGGTCGACCGAACTCGCGTCCGAGATCAAGGGCGGGGTTCGCCGCGGCGACGTCTTCATCAGCGCGTCGGCGAAGGCCGACCAGGCCCTGGAAGGGCCCGCGAACGGTCGCTGGGTGTCGTGGTACTCGACCTTCATGGGCTCTCCCTTGCTGCTGGCATACAACCCGCACAGCAGGTTCGGCGCCGAGCTGCGTCGCGGCGTGCCTTGGTACAGGGTGCTGACCCAATCGGGCATCCGCGTGGGGCGTACCGACCCGAAGCTCGACCCGAAGGGGGTATTGACCGTCGAAGCGGTCGAGAACGCGTCCAAGAAGCTCCGCGACCCCTCCCTCGCCAGGGCCTTGAGCTCGTTCGAAATCTATCCCGAGACGGGTCTCGTGGGACGCCTGCAGGCGGGCCAGCTCGACGCGGGCTTCTTCTACGCCGTCGAGGTCAAGACCGCCAACCTGGCGAGCGTGAGCCTCACGCCGGTGTACAAGTACGCCGACTACACGGCGACGATCCTGGGCGGCGCGTCCGACCCGGCCGGCGCAGCCGCCTTCATCGGCTACCTGTTGGGCGCGGGCCGGAAGCACGCGCTGCAGATCAACGGATTGGCCCCGATCAAGCCCCAGTTCTCGGGGGCCGCCTCATCCGTGCCGCCGGCGCTTCGAGGACTCGTCGGCGCACGCTGAGGGACGTTGCGCGCCTCGGTGAGCAGCCCGCTCCCGTGGCTCGGCGGGCTGCTCGCGCTGTATCTGATCGCGCCGATAGCCGCCTTCGTCGTGCGCCTCGCCGGCGGCGCGTCCTCGGCGCCGGGCCTCGGGCCGGCGCTGGCGACCTCGCTGCTCACGGCCACGATCTCGACCGCCGTGATCGCTCTGCTCGGGACGCCGCTGGCCTACCTGCTCGCTCGCGGGCAGGGTGTCACCGCACGCCTGCTGCTGGCGCTCGTGGCGCTCCCGCTCGCGCTGCCGGCACTGATGAGCGGCCTGCTGCTGCTCTACGTGGTGGGGCCGTACACGACCGTCGGGCGGATCTTCGGCGGCCAGCTGACCGAAACGCGCACCGGGATCATCCTGGCCCAGACTTTCGTCGCCGCTCCGTTCCTGATCATCGCCGCCCGTGCGGCCTTCGGCGCCGTCGACCCGGCGCTCGAGGACGTAGCCGCCTCGCTGGGCCACGGGAGGCTCGCGCGGTTTGCACGAGTGGCCGTCCCGGCGGCGCTTCCCGGCATCGTCGCCGGGCTGCTCCTTGCGTGGCTGCGCGCGTTCGGGGAGTTCGGCGCGACGCTGATACTCGCCTACCATCCCTACTCGCTGCCGGTCTTCACGTTCGCGCAGTTCGACGCGACGGGCCTGCCGGCCACCATGCTGCCGATCGCGGCCGCGCTGGCGGCGGCGGTCGTGGTGATCCTGCTCGCGGGGCTGCCGGTTCCGAGAGGCCGGCGCGGGTACGCAGCGCCCGTGGCGCCCGCGCCGGCGGGGCCCCACGCGCCGGCGATCCTCGATTTCGCCCTCGCCAAGCGGGTTGGCACCTTCTCGCTGCAGATCGCCCACTGCGGACGCAGCGAGCGCTTGGCGCTGCTGGGACCCTCCGGAGCGGGCAAGACGCTGACCCTGAGGCTGCTCGCCGGCGTCGTCTCCCCGCAGCCCGGGGCACACCTGCGCGCCGGCGCGCGCGTGCTCGACTCGCTGCCCGCCGAGCGACGGGGGATCGGCTACGTACCCCAGCAGTCCGCGCTGCTGCCCAGGCGCACGGTCTGGAAGCAGGTCACGTTCGGCGCGGGAGCCCGACCTCAGCTCGCCGCGTGGTGGCTGCAGCGCCTCGGCCTGCAGGGGCTCGAGAACCGCTTTCCTGAGGAGCTCTCCGGCGGGCAGCAGCGCCGGGTCGCGATCGCAAGGGCGCTCGCTATCGAACCGCGCGTGCTCCTGCTCGACGAGCCGTTCACGGGACTCGACGCACCCGCGCGCGACAGGCTGCGCCGTGACCTGCGCCGACTCCAGCGCGAGGCGGCTCTGGCCACCGTGATCGTCACGCACGATCCCGAGGAGGCGGCCCTGCTGGCCGACGAGATCATCGTCCTCGGAGACGGTCGCGTGCTGCAGGCAGGGGACAGACAGGCCGTCTTCGGCACGCCCAGCTCCCCCGCCGTAGCCGGTCTGCTCGGGATCGCCAACACTCACCGCGGCTCGGTTCTCGGCGCCGGTCTGATCAGCAGCGACGGGGCCGCCATCCAAGCGCCCACGGGCGAGCTGCCCGAGGGCACGCAGATCGCGTGGTGCGTGCGCCCGGAGCGCATCTCGCTGAGGCCCGAAGGCCGCTACGCGGCGGTCCTTCTCGACGACGTCGACCTCGGTGCGACACGGGAGCTGACGATCTCGATCGCCGAGAGGCTCGAGCTGATCGTGCGCACGGACGAGCGCAGAGAGCTGACGCTCGGACAGACGCTGCGCGTGGATCTTCCCGGCGAGCACATCACGATCTGGCCCCAGCCGGCGGCGACCTGCGGTGAGCGAGCCCCCGCCTGAGGCTCAGCCGCCGATGTAGAACATCTCGATCCTCTCCGGCACGGCGCTCGCGCTCGCGCGCGTCTCGGAGTAGCGATCCGCCCGGGCGGACCAGACCGAGCCGATGTGCTCGGCCAGCTGCCGATCGGTCACGCCCTCGCGGAGTCTCGCTCGGAGATCGTTGCCGGTGGCGGCGAACAGGCACGTGTACAGCTTGCCGTCGGCCGAGAGGCGCGCGCGGGTGCAGCCCCCGCAGAACGGTTGCGTGACCGAGGCGATCAGACCGATCTGTCCGGCCCCGTCGCCGTAGCGGAAGCGCCTGGCCACCTCGCCCGGGTAGCTGGCGGGGAGCGCCTCCAGCGGCCATCTCGAGTCGATCAACGCGTGGATCTCGGCCGCGGGCACGACGTCGTCGGCGCGCCAGCCGTTCGTGCTGCCGACGTCCATGTACTCGATGAAGCGCAGCATTACGGGGCGCCAGCGAAAGTGCTCGGCCATCGCAACGATGCAGCCGTCGTTGACACCGCGCTTGACGACCATGTTGACCTTCACCGGAGAGAGCCCCGCTCCGATCGCCGCGTCGATCCCCTCGAGCACGCGCGCGACGGGAAAGCTCACACCGTTGATGGCGCCGAAGACGTCGTCCTCGAGCGCGTCGAGGCTCACGTTCACCCGAGCCAAGCCCGCGGCGCGCAGGCTCTGGGCTTTTGCGGCCAGCGCGGCACCATTCGTTGTGAGGGCGATGTCCCTCACGCCGTCGAGACGCGCGAGCATCTCGACGAGCCGCTCGAGATCCCTTCGCAGCAGAGGCTCGCCGCCGGTGAGGCGGATCTTCTCCACGCCCTGCTCGGCGAACACGCGGCTCACCCGCGCGATCTCCTCGAACGTGAGCAGCTCAGCCCGTCGCAGGAACGCGAAGTCCTCGCCGAATACGTCGCCCGGCATGCAGTATCCACAGCGAAAGTTGCACCGGTCCGTGACCGAGATGCGCAACTCGCGCAGGGAACGCGACCGTCGATCGAGCGTTCTCGTCATCCCGAGCTCCAGCGTAACCGGGTGTACGCCGGCAGAGACGATCCGCGGGGCGATCGGGTGGCGAGCCGCTTCGCGCCGAGATCGAGTTGCCCTGATCTAGAGTGCCCGCCGTGGGAGCACATGAGCGCTGAAATCCCCGTGCCGGTCGCCGGGAGCGCTGACCGCGGCTCTCCGCCGGGCGAGCTGATCGAGCTGGCGGCGGCACGGGCGCTGGTGCTCGACCATGCGACAGCGCTCGCGGCCGAAGACGTGGCGCTGGAGAGCGCGCTCGGGCGGATCCTCGCAGCGGCGGTCTCGAGCAGTGAGAGCGTGCCAGGCTTCGACAACTCGGCACTGGACGGGTTTGCGCTAAGGGCAGGCGACACGGCGCTCGCAGGCGCGCTCGCGCCCGTGCTGATGCGCATCGTCGACGAGTCCAGGGCCGGGCATCCGGCGCGGCTCGCGGTCGGAAGGGGGGAGGCGGTCGCGATCTCCACGGGGGCGAAGCTTCCCGAGGGCGCCGACGCGGTCGTGGGGATCGAGCACGCCCGTGATCTGGGCGAGGCGATCGAGGTCGCGGCTCCGCTGCGGCGCGGAGAGTCGGTGCGTTGCGTCGGCGAGGACGTTCGCGCCGGCGAGGTCGTGTTACCGGCCGGCGGGGCCGTGGGAGCGTTCGAGCTCGGCGTCCTGGCCTCGATCGGGTGCGCGACCGTATCGTGCGTCGCGCGCCCGCGCCTGCGCGTGCTCACGACGGGCGATGAGCTGCTCACCGTCGGCGAGCCGCCGCGACCGGGCGCGGTGCGCGACGCAAACGCCTACACGGTGCCGGCGCTCGCGCGGCTCGCCGGCGGGCGAGTGGAGGCCGTCGGCAGGGTCCCGGACGACGACGCGGCCACCCGGGCGGCCGTCGCAGAGGCGCTCGCGTGCGACGTCGCGGTGATCTGCGGCGGCGTGTCGGTCGGCGCCCACGACCATGTCCGTCCCGCCCTGGCGGCCGCCGGTGTCCAGGAGCGCTTCTGGGGCGTGGCGCTGCGGCCGGGCAAGCCGACCTGGTTTGGAACGATCGCCGACGGCGCCGAGAGGCGAGAGACGCTCGTCTTCGGCCTGCCGGGCAACCCCGTGTCGGCGGTCGTGACGTTCCTGCTGCTCGTTCGCCCGGCGATCCGTGCCCTCTGCGGAGCGGACCCGCATCACGACAGCTTGGACGCCGTGTTCGACGAGGACTACCGCAAGCAGCCAGGTCGCGCCCACGCCGTCCGCTGTCGTCTCGAGGTTCGCGACGACGGCTGGCACGCACGGTCCACCGGCGCGCAGGGCTCGCACGTGCTGAGCTCGATGCTGGGCGCAGAGGGCCTCGCGATCGTCCCCGCCGCGAGCGAGGGCGTCGCGGCCGGCGATCGCGTCGCGGTCGAGCTGCTGCCGCGCGCGTTCTGAGTACAACTAGCATGCGCCCATGAGAGCGACGGTGCGGCTGTTCGCGATCCTGCGAGAGCGGGTCGGCGCGGACTCGATCGATATCGAGCTGCCCGAGCCGGCGACGGTCGCCGACGCGCTGGAGGTCCTCTCGCGGCGGGACGAGCTCGCCGACGTGCTCGATCCGGGCTCGGTGGTGATGGCCGTCAACCTCGAGTACTCCTCGCCCGGCCGGGAGATCGACCCCGGCGACGAGCTGGCCCTGATACCGCCCGTCAGCGGAGGCTGCGGAGACGTCCACGCGCGAGTAGGCGATAAGCCGCTGTCCCTCCAGCACGTCTCGGACCTCGTCGCGCGTCCGGCGGCGGGGGCGATCGTCACCTTCCAGGGGACCACGCGCGAGGTCCAGCGACTCGACTACGAGGCCTACGCGGAGATGGCCGAGCGGCGCATCGGCCAGATCCTGAGCGAGTGCCTCGAGCGACACGAGCTCCAGGCGATCGCCGCCGAGCACCGCGTCGGGACCGTGCCGCTGGGTCAGACGAGTGTGATCGTCGCCGCGTCGGCGGCGCACCGCGACGCGGCCTTCGCGGGCGCTCGCGAGGCGATCGACCGGATCAAGCGCGAGGCGCCGATCTGGAAGCGCGAACCGCGAGACGGAGACGCGCGCTGGGTCGAGGGCGTTTTGCCGTGAGCGAGCGGCTCACGCACCTCGACGACGCCGGCGCCGCCCGCATGGTGGACGTCGGCGCCAAGTCCGAGAGCGAGCGCTTCGCGCGGGCGCAGGCGCTCGTGCGCATGTCGCCGCAGACCGCCGCGGCCGTGCAGCGTGGAGACACGCCCAAGGGAGATGTCGTGGGCGCCGCCCGCTTCGCCGGGATCCAGGCCGCCAAGCGCACGGGCGAGCTGATCCCCCTCGCGCACCCGCTCCCGCTCACGTTCGCCGACGTGTGCATCTCCGTCGACGCCGCGGCGGGCACGGTTCGGATTCTTGCCGAGGCCAGCGTCGTGGGCCGCACCGGGGTCGAGATGGAGGCCATGACCGCGGCCGCCGTTGCCGCTTTGACGGTGTACGACATGGTCAAGGGTCTCGAGCGCGGGGTGCTGATCGAGCGCGTCGAGCTGCTCGAGAAGGTAGGCGGTCGCAGCGGCAGCTGGCGGCGCGAGGACGGCTTCGTCCCCGAGCGGTGACGTGCGCGCAGCGGTTCTCAGCATCTCGACGTCCAGGGCGCGCGGCGAGAGGACCGATGAGAGCGGCCCGAAGCTGGCCGAGTTTGCGCTCGCGATCGGTGCCGAGGTGGCCGGCGTCGAGCTGCTTCCCGATACGCGCGAGGTGATCGAAGCGCGCCTTTGCCACTGGGCCGATTCCGAGCGCTGTGACCTGATCCTCACGACCGGAGGCACAGGCTTTGCGCCGAGCGACCTGACACCGGAGGCAAGCCGGGCGGTGATAGAGCGGGAGGCGCCCGGGATCGCCGAGGCGCTGCGCGCGGGCTCGCGCGAGCACACCCGCCACTGGATGCTCTCCAGAGGCGTGGCCGGGATTCGCGGTCGCACGCTGATCGTCAACTTCCCCGGGAGCCCCGCGAGCATCGCGCAGGCAGGCGCCGCGATCGCCGCCTCGCTGCCGCATGCGATCGAGCTGCTAGCCGGCGAGGGCCGCTCGCACGCCTGAGCCGCGCGCCCGGCCAACGAGCACAGGAGCGCTCGCGCGTGCCGCGGGATGTGACGAACTCGTCGCGGAAGGCCCGGGCTTCCAGAAGATCCAGAAATTCACGCTCTCGCCCCCGTCCGTCGCATCTGCTCTGATCGTCAGGCGTCGAGAAACGCGTCGATGTCGTCGACCACGCTCTCGGGCTCGTCGAGCAGGAACAGATGGCCGCCGCCCTTCACGACGCGCAGCTGCGACGCCGGGATCATCCGCGCCATCAGCTTCGGATTCGCGAGCGGGATGATCGGATCGTCGTCGCCGGCGATGATCAGCGTGGGCTGCTTGATGCGCCACAGCCACGGTACGCTGCTCCATCCCGACGCGGCATACAGCTGATAGGCGTAACCGAGGAGCTGTGGCGGGCGGGCCAGGCGGGCTGCTGCCTGCTGCTCGAGCTGGCCCGGATCGCGGCGCGTGCGCCCGCCGGCTATGTACGGGATCATCAGGTCGAAGAGGCGCCGGTCGTAGTAGCGCGCCGGCGTGACGAGCATCAGCGCCGGCAGCGGGCTGGGCGGTATCACCGGCAGCCCCTGCGCGGTCGCGCAAAGGATCAGACGCCGCACGCGCTCGGGGGAGCGATGAGCGAGCTCCTGCGCGAGCAGACCTCCGAAGGAGTAGCCGAGGACGTCAGCATGGGCGACGTCGAGCTCGTCGAGCAACGCGGCGACTAGGCGAGCGAGGCCGCTCATGCGCTTCGGGCAGCGCGTCCGGTCCGAGAGGCCGGTGCCGGGTGCGTCGAGCGCGATCAGCTCGCGACCGCGCACGAGGCGTTCGAACGGTTGCCACATGTCGAGGTTGGCCCCGATGCCCGTGAGCAGGAGCAGCGGCGGCCCGCTCCCCCTCCGCGCGACGCGCAGCGTGAGGCCGTCCACCCGCACCTGCATCGTCCTGCGCCGCGCCGAGCGCCCTCCCGTGCTCATTCGGGGCGCGCCCTCGCGCGAGCAGCGCGAGCGAGCACAAGGCGTCGCGCCCGCATTCCTCAGGCGGCGCGCACGTAGGACCCGGGCGCCTTGGCGGTGGCCTTGAAGCGGCGGCTGCCCAACGCCTTGGGCGCGGCCTTGAGCGCGCCGGAGCGCTCACCCAGCCAGGCTACGTAGTCCGGCCACCAGCTCCCCTGCTTCATGTCGGCCTGAGCGAGCCACGCATGCGGATCCGCGGGTGGGGAGTCCGCCATCCGGTAGCTCGAGCGGCTGTTGGGATCAGGGGGGTTCACGAGCGCCTGGATATGGCCGCTCGTCGAGAGCACGAAGCGCGACGGCCCGCCCAGCAGCTGCGTGCTGCGATAGGCGTTCTCCCACGGCACGATGTGGTCTTTGACGCCCGCGACGACGTACGTGTCGAGCTCGATCGCGGCAAGGTCGACCGGGGTGCCGAGCGCCTCGAGCGCTCCCGCGCGGGTGAGCGAGTTGTCGAGCGCGAGGTGGACGAAGTCGCGGTGCAGCCCGGCGGCGAGGCGTACGGAGTCCTGGTTCCAGTAGAGGATGTCGAACGCGGGCGGGTCCTTGCCGAGCAGGTAGTTGTTGACGACGTAGTTCCACACGAGGTCGTTAGGGCGCAGCCAGGCGAACACGCCGGCCAGCGCGCGCCCGTCGAGATAGCCCTTCCGCGCAGACTCGGCGACCGCCGCCGCCGCCGTCTCGCGGCTCGTGAAGGCGGCCGTCGTGCCGGCCCGGGCGTTGTCGAGAGCGCACACCCAGAGCGTCAGGCTCGCGACCTTCTCGGTGCCCTCGGTCGCCGCCAGATGCGCGATCGCGACGGCCGCGATGATCCCGCCCGAGCAGGCGGCGTTGATGTGGACCTGCTCCCGCTTGGTGATCTCAGCGACCGCGTCGCGGGCCTCGAGAACGGCGCGGGCGTACGTGTCGAGGTCGAAATGCCCCTGCTCGGAGCCGGGATTGCACCAGGAGACGACGAACACCTGCTGTCCGGCGGCCACCAGGTGCTCAACGACGCTGCGCCCCGGTGCTATGTCGAGGATGTAGAAGCGGTTGATCGTGGGCGGCACGAACAGCAGCGGGACCTCGCGCACGGCGTCGGTGCTCGGCCGGTAGTGGATCAGCTCGAAGACGGCGGTGCGCAGCACCACCGAGCCGGGCGAGACGGCGAGGTTCTCGCCAAGCTCGAACTTACTCGTGTCGACGCTCGCCGGCAGCCGCGGCGCTTTGGACATATCGCGCAGGAAGCGCCTTCCCCCCGTGAGGAGGTTGGCGCCGCCGGTGTCGACTATCTCGCGGAGCACGGCCGGGTTCGACCAGGGGAAGTTCGTCGGCGCGAGGCCGTCGAGGATGTTCGAGGCCGCGAACCGCGCCTGGCGTTCGGTGCGCCAGTCGAGCTGTGCGTCGTCGATCAGCTCGTCGACGACCTCGACGGTGGCCAGGTAGGACTGCAGCAGCCGACGCAGCAGCCAGTTCTCGCTCCAGGCGGGGTCCGCAAAACGCCGGTCCCCCTTGGGCGGCACCTGCTGGGAAGTCCCCGCGGCCGCTCGTGCGAGCTCCTGGCCGAGGTCGCCGAGGCGCCCGGCGACCCGCGCCGGGCGGCGGGCGAGCGACGCCGCGAGCCTGACGGCCGCGGTCGGCTTGATGAAGCGCCGCACGCCGCCATCGTTGATCGCCGCGTCGGTGAGCATCACGTCCAGCGCCGAGCGCGCAGCGGCGCGGGCGCCCACCGATTCCGCGTTGCTCCTACCTGCGGTTCTTGCGGTGGCGTCGTCTGGCGTGGATGTGGAGGGGCCGCTCATCAGGGATACAGCCGTCGCTCGCCTCAGCGTACCTCGCCCGATCGGTCGGGGTGCGAGGGCTCTCGCCGGCGCGATGAGGGACACTCTGGGGGATGGCACCTGCAGACCGTCGCAGCGCGGCGCGCGAGGATCTCGCGCGAACGGGCGGGCGCGACATGCTCGTGGAGGTTGTCGAGTACGACCCGTCCTGGTCCGCCTCGTTCGAGGCCGAGCGCAGGCGCCTTGCGCCTCTGCTGGCAGGCGTGGAGATCCATCACATCGGCTCGACCGCCGTACCCGGCATGGCCGCCAAGCCGATCGTCGACCTGATGGCGCTCGTCGATTCCTACGAGGAACCAATCGCGAGGCTCGTCGTCGACGGCGGCTACCAGTACCCGCGGGCCTTCAACGCGGCCCTCGTCAAGCGTCGCTTCCTGCTCTACCCGAGGTCGTCGATGCGGACGCACCACATGCACCTGGTCGACGATCCCGTCGAGCTCGCGCGCTATCTGCGCTTCCGCGACCGTCTGCGCGCCGACCCGGCGCTCGCCGGCGAGTACGTGAAGCTCAAGCAGGCCCTCGCCGCGCGCTACCGGCACGACCGCGCGGCCTATACAGAGGCCAAGAGCGAGTTCGTCAGCCGACACGCGTAGCGGTCGCTGCGCTGCTCTCAGTCGCCCTCGACCGTGTAGTCCCAGGAGGCGATCGGCCGGGCTCCTTCAGGGTCCATGTTTCTCGGGCGAGGCACCGCATCTCGGAGTGCGACTTCCAGCTCGAAGCGCGCGTCGGGGTCCTCGAGCGCTCCTCCGAACAGCTCGCGAAGCCGGCGCAGTCTGTAACGAACCGTCTGTGGGTGCACCGACAGCTCTTCGGCGATGGCTCGCTGCGAGCCGCGCTGACGCAACCACGACCGCAGCGTCTGCTCGAGCCGGGCGCGGCTTCTCTCGCTCTCGTCTTGCAGGGGCGCGAGCGCCCGCTCGTGCAGCGCCGCGAGGATCTCGGGGGCTGCGCGCAGGGCGATATCGGCAAGGCGGCACTCGGCGACGATCAGCGTAGCCTCTCCTCCCGCGAGCTCGAGCGCGAGCCGCGCCCACTGCAGCGAGGTGCCGGCGTCCGCGACCGCGACGGTCGGGCCGAGGCCGATCGGGAGCCTCGACCGCCGCGCCACCGCGCGGGCCTCGTGCTCGACGCGAGAGGGGTTCGGGACGATGATGCACGTTGCTTCGCCGATATGGCCGTGCAGGGTGTCGCCGCTCAGGCGCCGCGCCATCGCGGCTCCTGCGCCGTCGCCGGTCACCACGCAGGCGAGCCTGGGCGGGACCGCCCAGCGTGCCTCGGCGGCCGCGCGGGAGATCGTCTCGGCGTCCGGCGGCGGGACATCGAGCAGCGTCGCGAACAACACCGCCCGATAGCGCTCGAACTCGCCGGCCTCAGCCAGCTGGGCCTCGGCATAGCCCTCGACCGACTCGGCCGCGAGCTGATCGATGTAGGCGAACATCGCCTCCGCCAGTTGTCGCTGGGCCTCCGCGCTCGCTCCTGCGGCAGCCGCGGCGTGGCTCATGCGACGCCATGCCACCCGCGCCCCGATGCGGTATGCCGACTGCAGCGCATCGAGGCTGCGGCCCGCCCGGTGCTCGCCGTAGCCGAGGCGCCGGTAGACGGCTGGCGACTCGGTGACGACGGCGCCGATGAAGCGCCGCAGAGCCAGCTCTGTGCCCGAGCGGATCCCGCGCCCGAACTCGCCGCTCAGCGGGCGGGAGTAGCCGGGCACCTCGCGCTGGATTGCTTGGATGATCTCATCGGCCAGCGCCGGCAGCTCGTCGAGGATCGCGTCGACGGCTCGCGGATCGAGCCAGCTTTCTGTGCTTTCGGCATAAACAGGCCACGAGAGATTGCGATCCATGGGGCAAGAAGGTAGCCGGTTTGTTAAATAAGGTCAGCATTCGATGGCCGATCCCAGCCAGGTGCGAGTCCCCGCCAGCGCGGAGCCCGGCGCCGAGGAGCACGCGTCGGGCGCCGGCGTGTGCTTCCCGAAGATCGACGGGCGTCGCTCGACGACCGCGACGTGCCGAGGAGTACTCGCCGACGCGGCCGGGGCGGTCGATCCCGATCTCGAGGGGCGCATCCGCTCCAGCGAGCAGTGGCGAAGCGACTACCTGGACTTCGTGCGCGCGATCACGGTCCGCTCTGCGGGTCGCGAGTCGTCGCTTGCGATCGCGGGCGCGGGGCTCCAGTCGATGCGCGCGCAACTCGTCGTGGAGCGTGCCCGGGAGGTCGCGAACCTCGACCACGCGCTGGAGCAGATCGAGCCTTCCCGCGAGCTCGGCGTCGGCCGAGTCAATGGCAACGCATCTCCGGTCAGGACCCTTCGCGTTCCCTACCGCGGTCGAGACCTCGATGGCGCCGAGCTGGCGAGACAGCTCGACCGGTGGGTCGATGCCGGATCGGTGGAGCCGTCATTCGCCGACGCTGTAAATCGGGTCATCGAGAACCCAGACTGGCTGGCCCTCCCCGGAAGGAAGGTCGCGCTCGTCGGCGCCGGCGCTGAGATCGGCCCCCTGCAGCCGCTGTGCTCGTGGGGCGCGCAGGTGATCGCGCTGGACGTCGACCGCCCGCGTGTCTGGGAGCGCATCGGCGAGGCGGCGCGAGCTGGAGCGGGAACGGTTGAGATCCCGCTCGCGGCCGACGGCGCCCAAGGTGTAGACGTGATCTGCGAGCTTCCCGAGACGCGCGCGTTGATCGACCGGTCGGCCGGTGAGGACGATCTCGTGTTGGGCATGTACGCCTACGCCGACGGCGGCACGCACGTTCGACTCAGTGGCGCCTTCGACGCCCTCGCGACCGATCTCCTGGCGCACAGGCCGGCGACCGCGCTCTCCTTCCTGGCGACGCCTACGGATGCCTTCGTGGTACCGCCGGAGATCGTCTCCCACGCGCGCTCGGCCTATGCCCAACGCCGCCTGAGAAAGCTGCTGCAGGCTCCCGTGCGTGCGCTCTCACGCGGAGGCCTCTACGCCCCCGCCTATCGCGACGGCGTCCCCGTCGCCGATGCCCTCGTCAAGCAGCAGGGACCCAACTACGCGCTGGCCAAGCGCCTGCAGCGTTGGCGCGGTGTGCTCGCCGACGCGATAGGACGGCAGGTCTCCTTTAACGTCGCTCCCGCGACTTGGACCCGATCGGTGACGAAGAACCGCATCCTGGCCGCTGCCTACGCCGGCGCCCACCACTTCGGCATCGAGATCTTCGAGCCCTCTACCACCCGCGTGCTGATGGCCGCCCTGCTCGTGCACGACCTGCACCAGGCACCGTCACCCACGAGCGAACCGGAGCGGTTGTTCAGCGACGCGGCCGCACACGGCGGCCTGTGGCGCGCGGCATACGAGCCGCGCTCGGCGCTCGGCCTGGCTGCGCTCGCCGGTCTGCCGAGCAGCTTGATGCGTCGACGCGACGCCGTGTGAACGGTCCGCGCGCCGCCCGAAGGCGAACTATCGGGCTAGGGGACGAGGACGATCTTGCCGTGTGTGTGCCGTTGTTCGAGCTGGGCGAAGGCGTCGCGGACGTTCTCGAGCGGGTAGACGGCGGCGATCGGGATCTCGATCCGCCCGCTCGCGACGAGCTCGGCCATCTCCGAGAGCACCTCGGTCGTTGAGGCGTCCCCGCTTCCCTCTGCCTTTGTCCCGAGCTCTTGTGCCTTCTCGCGTGAGATGATCGTCTCGATGCGGTCGCGTGCAACGCCGAGCTCGACGGCAAGTTGCACGTAGTCCGGACCGAAGAGGTCGATGAAGGCGTCGATCCCGTGCGGCGCGGCCGCGGCCTTGAGTCGGTCGGCGAGGCCGTCGCCGTAGCGGATCTGGATGGCGCCGTGCGCGGTGAGCCAGTCGTGATTGCTCGGCGATGCGATCGCGAGCACGGTCGCGCCCTTTATCCGCAGCAGCTGCACGACGACGCTGCCCACCCCGCCGGCTGCTGCCGATACGGCGACCGTGTCGCCGCGCTCGGCGGCGACGGCCCGCACGGCGGCATACGCGGTGCAGCCGACGACGTAGAGCGAGCCGGCAACGTCCCAGCTCATCGCCGCCGGCTTGGGTATCAGCTGGCTGACCGGCACCGTGACGTACTCGGCGTGGCTTGATCGGCGCCACGACCAACCGAGCACCTCGTCGCCGACCGCGAACTCGCTCACCCCGTCACCGAGCGCGCTGACGACGCCGGCGAGGTCGCTGCCCTCGCCGGAGGGAAACGTCGCCGGAAATCGCTCCGCCAGCGCACCGCTGCGGATCGAGGTCTCGCCCGGGTTGATCGCCGCCGCGCGGACCGCGACCAGGACTTCGCCGGCGGACGGCACGGGAACTTCAACGTCGGCAACGTAGAGGACGTCGCGGTCGCCGTAGTGGTCGAAACGGACTGCTCGGGCCATGGTGTCTCCTCTTGACTGCTCCTGGTAGCCGACGCGGCTCAGGCCTCCGCACGCTCCGCCGGAGCCAGCCTCAGCCTGTCGGGAAGGAAGGCGATCACGGCGCGCCTGACGTACTCGGCTTGCGCCCGCGTGTTGACACGATTCGATCCTAGAGGCACGATGCGACCGGTTCGGCAGCCCCGAGCCGCAGCCCGAACGGGAGCTCGCGCAATGCGGCGGGTTCTACGGCGCGAGGCGCTCGATCCGCCAGCCGGCGCCATCGCGGCTGTAGAGCAGTCGGTCGTGCAGGCGATCGTGGCGCTGCTGCCAGAACTCGACCGTCCGGGCGGCCAGTCGAAAGCCGCCCCAGTCCGTCGGCACGGGCAGCTCCTCCGCTTCGTAGCGCCTCTCCAGCTCAGCGACGCGCCGCTCGAGCGCCTCGCGACTGGCGATCGTCTGACTCTGCGGTGAAGCCAGCGCGCTGATCTGGCTCGCGCGCGGGCGACTGCGCACATATGCCGCCGACTCGCTTGCATCCGTACGCTCGACCGGACCCTCGATCCTCACCTGCCGCCCAAGGGCATCCCAGTGGAAGAGAAGCGCGGCGCGCGGGTTGGCGGCCAGTTCTCGTCCCTTACGGCTCGTGTAGTTGGAGTAGAAGACGAAGCCTCGCTCGTCAAAGCTCTTGACGAGGACCATGCGCACCGACGGCGCTCCGCCGGCCGAGGCGGTCGCGAGCGCCGCGGCCTCCGGCAGGCGCAGGCCGGCGCTCGCCGCCTCCTCGAACCAGATCGCGAACTGGCGCACAGCGTCAGGGTCGACGTCCTGCTCGCGGAGTGGGTTGCCGTAGTCGGCTGTCACGACGTCGACGTCGCGCCTCTGTCCCCGGCTTGGACGGTCGGCATCTCGTCCGGCAGGTCTGCGGCGGGCCAAGCCTGCCACGGAAAGGAACGGCGCGCGTGGCGCAGCTTGTAGCTGAGCGCCCCGTGCGCGTTCATGGCATGCCACGCGGCGTGGGTGGTGATGGTGAAGTCCGGGATCCAGAAGCGCTCCCGGATCGGATCGACCGGCGCCGGCGCCAACGCGAGGTTGACCTCCGCGGACGCGTGGCCCTCGCCGTCCTCGAGAGTGAGGCGGGCGAGGATCCTCCCGTCGCGGTCGCAGATCTGCGACTCGCCGATCATCTCGGTCCTCCACGGGATGCCTGGGCCGAGCGGCGTTTCGCCCGTCACCGGGCCGACGTGCGACGCGTGGGCGACCGGCACGCCGATCAGCCGCGCCACCTGTCCCGGTAGCGCACGGGCCTGCTCGCGCCAGATTCCGTGCTCGCGCCTGGCCCACCATTGCAGCGGCCCGGGCCAGTTGAGCGGCATCGAGGGCCAGCACATGCCCCCGAGGACCGCGCGGACGTCGCCTGCGCGCACGCGCGCCGCCGTCCTGTACCGCGCCCACTCCCAGCCGGACATCAGCCCCACGGCGCAGCCGAGCGCCCGGCACTCCACGACGCCGGGATCGTCGCCCCCGGTGTAGAAGTGCTGCTCCCACGCCGTCGGGATGTCCTTGTCGTGCAGGTGCACCGATCCGTCGGGCTCGGCGAGCACGAACGTGCCGTAGGCGTGCGGGCCGCGAATGGAGACGAAGCCGCCGCCGATCACACAGTCGAGCTCGTGCGCCAGGTGGGTGAGCATCTGCAGCGGCCGGCCGTCCACCGGGCGCGGCGTCTCACGCAGGACGCGCGCGTACACGTTCGGCGTCGTGCATGCCTCGGGGACGACGATCACCTCGGGCGAGTGCTCGCGGTGCGCGTCGCGGATCAGGTCTTCGATGCGTTCGAGGTTGCCGTCGACCTGACCCAGCTCCAGCGCCGGTTGTACGACCGCGATGCGCGTCATGCGAGCGCCCTCTCGGAGACGGGATCGGCCGAGGCCGCGGGCGGTCTCGCAGCGAGCGTCGGCACCGCGAGCGCCGGCGCCGGCGGCCATGGGGCGTCGGGATGCTCGGAGCCCGCGATCAGCCCACTCGAGCGGAAGCGATCGGCGCGCAACTCGCTGCGGATCGCCAGCTCGGTGCGGATGTCCGGCAGCGCGCGGCGGAGAGTTTCCAGGCGCGGGCGCTCACCGCGCCAGAGCGCCGCCCCCAACGCGCGCGCGAGCCGGGGGAGCGGCGCTATCTGCTGGGGTGTTCGGGCGCGGCCGAATAGGTCGGTGATGTCGGGCTCGGTTGTGCGCCCGGCGTCGCGGATGAGCTCGCAGATGACCGCAGACTGGCGCTCGACCTTTGTGTCGGCGTTCGCGAAGTGATAGGCCGGCAGGCACTCGCGGTCGCGGGCGGCCTCCCAGGCTCGTGTCGCGCGGTCGACGGCGTCGGGGTCGTCAAGCGCCGGCAGGACCTGCTCGGCGAGCGTCCTGCCGGCGAACATCGCGTCGCGCATGCCCTGTCCCGTGACGGGGTCCTTGAAGTGGCCGGCGTCTCCTGCGAGTGCCCAGCCGGGCCCGGAGGACGCCCGGAAGAACGCCGGCGTCTCGCCCGTGGATCGCAGCTTGCCGCCCGGGGGCGCCCCGGCCACCCGCCGCGCCAGCCCCGGGTGTTCGCCAAGCTTTCGCTCCCAGTAGCCCTCGGGGTCCTTGCGTGCCTCGCTCGCCTCGTCCCGGTGGCCCATCAACAGGACGAGCAGCCTGCCGACCGGGGTGGTCGGGAACGCGAACGCGAACGAGTCGCCCTCGCGCCACTGGTAGTAGGTCTCTGCCTCCCGCTGGCCGGCGAGGGGGTCGTCGAGGTAGCGGAAGACGAGCCCGCGGCCGTTGCGCGAGAGACGGTAGGGCGTCCACACGCCGACGAGGGCCGCCGTGGTCGAGCGGCGCCCGTCGGCTCCGATGACGAGCGTCGAGGCGAGCTCGTGCTCGGCGCCATCGCGGTTTCGGTAACGGACCCCGACGACACGCCCGGCACGCCACAGCAGCGACTCGACCGCGCAGTGCTCGCGCACGTCCGCGCCCTGCTCGCGGGCTGCTTCGACGAGCTGGACGTCCTGCAGGTCGCGCGGGATGCACACCCCGAAGTCGATGCCGTCGGCCGCGGGGCGCAGCCGCTCCAGCGCCTGCACGCCCTCGGCCTCGACGTGCGTCCACCGCACGCGCGAGGGTCGGAGGGCGAGAATCCGCGGCAGCGCTCCGAGCTGTGCGAGCTCGCTGGTGCCCGCCGGGAGCAGGACGTGGGTCGAGAGCTGGTCGGAGGGAAAGCCCATCTTGTCGAGCACCACCACTCGCCGTCCGGCGCGTGCAAGCGGAGCCGCCGCCGCGCACCCGGCCAGACGTGCTCCTACGATCACGACGTCAACCTGCTCCATCTCCCTGCTCCTTCTTCGATCGTCCCGCCGGTGCCCTTGCGTCGGAGCAACCTTGACAGAGCAGGCCCGGGCAGAGAGTTCTCGCCGGCATGTGTGCGCCTGCAGCGCGCGACCGTGACGCCGAGCCGCGAGCGGAGCTCAGTCGCCGACGCTGAAACGCTCGGCCAGCCGGCCTTGCTGGCCCGCAGTACGCGGGGCGCGTACGATGCAGATCCCGGACAAGCTGCGCTCGTGGACTCGGCAGAGGGAAGCCCTCGCGGACGTCGACAGGCGGCCCAGCACAGCCGAAAGGAGCAGGCCGTGAACCCTGAAGAGCGGCGCAATTTCGTGCGCGAGCATCGCACGGCGATCTTTGGCTACAACCGCGCCAAGGACGGTCCGGCGATGTCGATCGTCTTCTACGCCATGGACGGCGAGGACATTCTCGTCTCCACGATGGCCGATCGCGCGAAGGCCAAGGCCGTGGCCCGTAGCCCCAAGGTCTCGCTGTGCGTGCTCGACGAGCAGTGGCCGCCCAGCTACCTGCAGGTCTACTGCGACGCGGTCATCGAAACGGACTTCGAGATCGTCGTCGATGTGATGATGAAGATCGCAGGGGTGATGGCCGGTCAGCCGATGTCCGAGGACGTGCGTTCGATGGTGGAAGAGGGTGCGCGTAAGGAGAATCGCGTCGCGATACGCCTGCGCCCCTACTCGACGTTTTATACGCCGCCCCGCCATGTGCAGTCTGAGGCCGACATACCCACGCTCACCCACTCGACGAGCAACTCGATTCCGTGGGACGCCTAGATCGGAGGCCGCGTGGGCATCCCGGTCGTTGACGCTGACCTGTATGCCGAGAACGTGCTCGTCGACTCCCGGGATCTGTACGCCCGTATCCGGGAGGCGGGATCGATCGTGTGGCTGCCGCGTCAGAAGATGTACGCGATGGGCCGCTTCGCGGACGTGCGCGCCGCGCTGCGGGACGACGATCTGTTCCTCAGCGGCAGAGGCGTCGCCGCGAACCCGATCGCCAACCGTCTCGGCACCGACACGACACTCAACAGCGACGGCGAAACCCACGCCACGCGACGCCGGGTGCTGATGAAGTCCCTTGGTGCCAAGGCTCTCGCTGCGATTGAGGAGCCGCTCGCACGCGAGGCGCGTGCTGCCGTCGAGGCCCTCGTGTGCCGCGAACGGTTCGAGGTCGCCCGCGACTTCGCGAGCCACCTGCCGGTCAGCGTCGTATCCGAGCTCGTCGGCGTCCGGGGCGGCAGCGAGCGGATGCTCCGCTGGGCGGCGGCGACGTTCGACGGGCTGGGACCGCTAAACCGTCGCGGCTTCCGCTCCATGCCCCGCGCCTTGTCTCTGTTTCTCTACAGCTTGAAGCTGCGCCGGCGCGCCGTCCCACCAGGCACCTGGGCGGCCTCGGTGTTTGACGCTCAGCGGCGCGGCGAGCTCAGCGCACGCGAGGCGCGCGCGCTCGTGATCGACCTCGTTGCCCCAGCGCTGGACACCACGATCCTCGCAACGACTCACCTGGTTTGGGTGCTTGCCCAGAACCGCAATGCTTGGGCGCAGATCCGCAACGACCCGAGGCTAATCCCCGCCGCCGTGGTGGAGAACGTCCGTTTGGCCTCGCCGATCCGCGGCTTCACGCGCACGCTCGCCAGAGAACACGCGATCGACGGCGTGACACTGCCCGAGGGCAGCCGCGTCGTGATGCTCTTCGCGGCGGCGAATCTCGACGGGTCGCAGTTCCCGGAACCCGAGCGATTCAACCTCGAACGGCCCAATGGCGCGCACCTTGGATGGGGTAACGGGGCGCACACGTGCGTGGGAATCCACCTCGCCAAGCTCGAGATGCAGATGTTGCTGGAGGCGATGGTGTCCCGGGTTGATTCGATCTGGGCCGGAAAGCCGACGCCCCTACGCAACAACACGCTGCAGGGGATCGCGCGTCTGCCCGCGCAATTCTCCTAGCGCGCCGGGACCGTGCAACCGCTCGGCGCGTATGGAAGGGTCCCGGCCGGCTGCGTTGATAGCGCCGACGGACATAACGATCGGCTTTGGCTCGTGATCACCCTCGGTATCGGTCTGCGCGAGTGCGGACCCAGACTGAATCGAAGATGGCGGTCAAGCTCAACCGAACGGCCTATGCAGACGCAGAGCAGCTCGTCGCGACAGGGCACCGCGTGCTGGACAGTCGCGACGACTGGAGCGAGCACCAGCCGTCCGCGGCCGAGGAGAACACGGTCATCGAGGAGCGCGGCTTCGCCGAGTACGCGCGCTGGCACCTCGGCGTCAACGACGAGAAGAACGAGGACACGAAGGAGCGCTACGAGTTCCCCTACGGGGACTTTCAGGATGTCCACCGCTGTGCCCTGCTGGCGGCCGAGTCACGCGCAGGGCAGTACCACCACAAAGACATCGAGCTCGCGGCCGCGCATCTGCTGGGCATGCTCGACGCGGAGCGTTAGCGCGCCGATTCCCCAGCTTCGAGACGGAGATCCACGGCATCCAGGTCGAGGGGACGTACCTGATTCCCTGCGTGCCCGCCGGTTCATCTCGGCACACGCGATGCCGTTCAAGGGCAGGCAACTCGACGACCGCGAGCCGCAGCTGACGGGCGCAGTGACGGCCGCGGCGCGATCCCGTTAGCTTTCAGGCGATGACCGCGGCCAACGACCTCACCGAGGAGACGCTCAGAGATCTCGCGCAGACGAAGGCGCAAGACGAGACGGTTCTGAGCCTCTATCTCGACCTTGACCCCGAGCGATTCGCGACGGCCCCTACACGTGCCAGCGAGATCGACTCGGTGCTGGATGGCGCGCACCGCGAGATCGAGTCCGGCGAGCGCTCGCACGCCGAGCGCCAGGCGCTGCGCGCCGCCCTGGAGCATGCCCGCGGCCTGCTCGAAGAGCAGTCGTGGGCTCACGGCGCTCGCGCGCTCGCGGTCTTTCTGTGCGAGCCTCTCGGGCTCTCGCGGACCCTGCGGCTGCCCCACCCGGTGGTGAGTGCGTTCGTGATCTCAGACGAGCCGTTCATCGCGCCGCTGACCGAGTCGGGTCCGGTGGGGCGCGTGTGCGTGGCGCTCGTGGACGAGCGCTCGGCGAGGATCTTGCGCGGCTCGGCCGAGCGGCTGCACGAGGTGCTCAGCGTCGGCGATGACGTCCACGGCCGCCAAGATCAGGGCGGCTGGTCGCAGGCGCGCTATCAACGCTCCCGGCACGAAGAGGTCAAGGCGCACCTGCGTCACGTCGCGCGCACGCTGCGTCTGCTGCTGCAGGTGACGCCCTACGACCGCCTGCTGATCGCCTGCACCGAGCAGCTGTGGCCGCGTGTGGTGGAGGAGCTGACACCCGACGTGCGCGCGTTGCTGCACGACGAGCGCCTCTCGCTCGATGTCGGCCACGTCGGCATCGAGGACGTCGTGCGCGCGACCGAAGCGGTGCTCGCAGAGGAGCACCGCGCCCACGAGGCCGCTGCGCTTGCGGAGCTTCGCGAACATCACGCGCGCGACGGCGGCAAGCGGGCAGCGGTCGGGCTCGAGCAGGTTCTGGACGCGCTCGTTGAGCGGCGCGTCGGCACGCTCCTCTACCTGGCGAACCTGCACCCCTCCGGCGTCCTCTGTCCCCGCTGCGGTTGGATGGGCGTCACAGGAGACAGCTGCCCCGTGGACGGCAGTGCGCTGGAGCAGCGCCCGAACATCCTCGAGGACGCCGTCCAATCGGCCGTGAGCCAGTCCGCCGAGGTTCTCCCGTTGCGGGATCGCCCGGAGCTGGAACCCTTTGGGGGGATCGCCGCCACGCTGCGGTTCTGAGCTGCGCGCCTCCCCAACCGGGACCTCCGGAACTCCCGGGATACGGCGTGGCGACGACCTCAGCCTCTTCTCACCACCACTTGCGCGCGAGCGCGCGGGAGGTCCCGTCGGTCTCGTCGAGCGCATCGAGCTCGGCCATGTCCGCGTCAGAGAGCGTGAAGTCGAAGATCTGGGCGTTCTCCTCGATGCGGTCGCGGTGGGTTGACTTCGGGATGGCCGGGGTCTCGTGCTGGATGCACCAGCGCAGCAGCACCTGTGCGGGCGTGCGGCCCACTCGCCGGGCCACGCCGTTGACGGTCGCGTTCGAGAGGTGCCGACCGGTGCCCAGCGGGCTGTAGGCCTCCAGCGCGACATCATGCTCCCGGCACGCTGCGAGCAGCTCGCGTCGGTACTCGAACGGGCTGAACTGGACCTGGTCGAGGGCCGGTGGGATCGTGGCGGCCGCGATCACCTGGTTCAGCTCGCCGACATCGAAGTTGGAGACGCCGATCGAGCGCGTGTAGCCGAGCTCGCGAGCCCGCTCCATGCCCGGCCAGGCCCAGAGCGGACCGCCCTTGGGCCAGTGGACGATGTAGAGGTCGACGTGGTCGAGGCCGAGCCGCCGCAGGCTCCGCTCAGCCTCGGCGGCCGGATCCGTGCGCGCGGGATAGAACTTGGTCGTGATGAACACGTCCTCGCGCGGGACGCCGCTCTCACGCAGCGCACGGCCGACGCTCTCCTCGTTGCCGTAGGCCTGGGCGGTGTCGATGTGCCGGTAGCCGAGCTCGAGCGCCGCGCGCACGGCGTCGACGCACTCGGGCCCGTTGGGCACCTGCCAGACGCCGAGGCCGAGCATCGGCATCTCGTTTCCGTCCGCGAGCAAGCGAACGCGTCCGTCTGCGGTCACCGCTCCGAGTGCCATGGCTTTCTCCTTCCTCGATGGGAAACCGATCAACGCGACCGTTCCGCGATCACCGTGCCGATCCTGTTGATCTTGGCAGCCTCGAGAGGTCGTCGTGAGTGCGGCGAAGCCTCCTTGTCGCGGGCCGTCCTCAGGCGGCGGTGAGGGGTGCGTCGATTCGCCGGGCCATGATCTGCCCGAGCGCCACGGCCAGGTCCTCCAACGGCTGCTCGGAGGCGCCCATGCTGCGCCACGCGACGTAGCGGTCCGGGCGTATGAGGATCGCGCCGTCGGCGGCGATCTCCCGGTGGTGCAGCCAGGTGCAGCGGGGGTCGAAGAGGTCGCCGTCGAGGTGGCCGATCCGGACCGCGTCCAGCGGCAATCCGCTCCTCGCAGCCAGATCGCGGGCCGCCGTGCACCAGTTCTGTCCCTCCTCACCGGCGATCAGCAGGAACCGCCCGGGCGCGACCAGGTCCTTGATCGGCCGACGCTGGCCGTCCTCGTCGTCGATCCAGGCGTGGGGGAGGGGCGCGCCGGGCCGCGTGGATGGTTCGTAGACGCGGATCGGGTCGATCGGGTCGGGCAAAGGGCTGCCGTCGTCGACGATCGCCGCCGAGTCGTAGCGGTAGCCGAGCTCGACGTTGAGCTCGCCGAACTCCATCGACTGGGCGCGCATGTTGCGCAGGATGGCTGAACGGTGCTCGGCGTCCTCGGCTCGCCCGTTCCACATGCGGCGAAGGCTGGCGAGGTTCTCCTCCTCGCTGTTCTCGTGCGATACGCCGAGCGCCGCCCCGATCGCGAAGTGATTGACCGCGTTCTCGAGCGACCGCTGGGCGTTCTGCTCGTCGGAGGAGCGGCGCTCGGGCGCGTAGGTGTCCAAGAGCTCCGGGCCGGCGTGGCCGCCGAGGACGGCGGCGAGCTTCCAGCACAGGTTGTTGACGTCGTGGATCGCGCTCGTGAGACCGAGGCCGCCGGTCGGCGGGTGCCGATGCGCCGCGTCGCCGACGAGGTGAACCCTGCCCACGCTGAACGCGGAGGCCATCACGGCGTCCACGGACCAGCGCGTGATCTTGAGGATCCGCAGCGGATGATCGCCGATGCCCATCGCCGCGCGGACGTCTGCCTCGACCTGCTCGTCGGCCTGCGCGCGCGGGTCATCAGCCGGATAGTTGAGATGGATCACCCACTCCTCCGAGGAGGGGCCCCAGCGCTCGGGGCCCATCGGGACCATCACGACCATGACCCCGCTCTGCGGCGAGAAGATCCAGCGGATCAGCACGTCATCATCGGGCGCCCAGCGGGAGAAGTCGGCGCTGACGTGGAGCGTCGCGGTCTCGGCGACCACTCCGAGGCCCTCGTACTCCACGCCGATTTCCCCCGCGATGCGACGCCCGCCGTCTGCGCCGATCGTGTACAGGGAGCGGATCTCATAGTCGCGCCCCTCGTCGTGGTCGCGGACGTGCGCGGTGACGCCGTCCTCGTCTTGCTCGAGCCGGAGCAGCTCGTGGTGGAAGCGGATGCGGCCCGGCGAGAGCTCTTCGGCGTGCCGGCGAAGGATCGGCTCAAGACGGATCTGCGGGAGGTTCTGCTGGACCCACGGGCTCGCCGCGCGCCAGTTCTCATCCGCGCCGCCGGCGCCCCAGCACTCCAGCCGCATCAGCCGGCGGCCGTACTCCTCGGTCGGCCCTGCGAAGCCGGCGTAGAACGCGGTCGCCGCCATGTTCTCCGCCGGCGTGCCGCGTTCGGCGATCGCCGCCGCGGCGCCGACGTCCTCGAGGATCTCCATCGCCCGCTGGTTCAGCACGTGTGCCTTCGGCAGATCGGATGTCTCGGCGCGGGCGCTGATCAGCAGGTGCTCCACTCCTAGGCGGGCCAGCAGCATCGAGGCGGTGAGGCCCGCGCCGCCGCCTCCGACGATCAAGACTGGTGTGTCTTCGGCTGTCATTTCGTCTCCTCCTCCAAGGTCTTCTCGCTGAACGCGGCGAAGCTAGCATCAAATGAATAGAATTTCAATCCTGACGCTATGCTCAGTATATGGTCCTACTGGATAATGGCCGGATCTCCCCGCGCCGAGACGACAGCCCACGGCGCGTCGGGACCCGCGTCGAGCGCCGCAAGGCGCGCACGCGCGCCCGGCTGCTCGCGGCGGCGCGGCATCTGTTCGCGACTGGAGGGGTGGAGCAGACGACGATCGCGGAGATCGCCGGGCGCGCGGATATCGCGATCGGGTCCTTCTACAACTACTTCGGCACCAAGGAGGAGCTGCTCGACGCCCTGATCGAAGAGCTGTTCTCCGAACAGCTTCGCCTGCTGCAGCTCCGCCAAGCGCAGGTGAACGACCCGGCCGAGAAGATCAGCATCGCCCACCGCCATCTCGTGCGTGTCGCCCAAACGGACTCCGACTGGGCCTGGCTGCTCGTGCGGCTCGAGGTCCCGCACCGGGTGGCGTGGGCTGTACTGGGCAGCGCGGCCAGGCGAGACCTGCGCGATGGGATCGAGGGCGGACGCTTCCAGCTAGCCAATCCGGCTCTCGCCCTCAACGCCAGCGGAGGAGCGCTGTTCGCCGTCATCCACGCCCAGCTCGTGGGCGAAGGCAGCAAGAACGCCAGCAGCGAGCACGCCGAAGGCGTGTTGCGCAGCTTCGGCCTCAGCCAAGCCGACGCGACGGAGATCGCACATCGGCCACTCCCAGACGCAGTCGAGCCGACCGAGGCCACACCGGAGTGAGAAGCCAGGCGCGCGGCAACCCGCCTGCATGGCGACGCCGGCAGTGCACCCGGGTTATCGAGCAGGTCTTCGAGCCCGCACAGCGCAGAGTCTCAGCCGGGTTCTATGAATCCAGGCTCCCGGGAGCTCTCGCGATCACCTCGTAGCGACCGCTGGCTGAGCCGCGCAGCAGCTCGCGGAGGTGTGGCCCGGCGCCGCCGGGAGGCAGCGTGATCTCCAGATCGATCGTCCCCGACGCGCGCTCCAAGATCCGAACGGGGCCGAGGCTCTCGAACAGGTCGAGCATCTCGCGGTTGTCGGCCAGAACCAGCGCCGTGAACCGGCGGATCCCCTCGGCGCGCGCGCTGTCGGCCAGCAGCTCGAGCAGCGCCGTTCCGAGGCCGCGCCCTTGCCAGTCATCGGCGACGGTCACCGCCGCTTCGGCAACGTGCGCATCGCTGCGCGAACGCACCGATCGAGCCACGCCAACGAGGGTTCCGTCTGGTCCCATCGCGATCAGCGCCTCGTGATCGTGGTGGTCGACCTCGGTCAGGTAACGCAAGATCGAGGGGCTGAGCTCCAGCATCGGCGCCAGGAAGCGCCGGTAGCGCGATTGCTCCGACAGGCGCTCGAACCCCGCGCGCAGAGGCGCGGCATCCTGCGGACGGATAGGGCGCACGGTCACGCGCGCGCCGTCCCGCAGCGTGAGAACGATCTCGCGCGGACGCGCGGGCGTCCCGAGTAGCGCCATGGTGCTGGCCAACGATACGCCCATGCTTTCCCCCGTCAATCGTTGCTCGAGGCCCCTCGGGGTCGGCAGTGCACGCGGCGCGGCTCGTAACGATCCCAGCGCGCCCCCGGGATGTGCTGCGTCTGGTTTGGAGCCCGACCCGCCGTTTCTCTCGTTCGTGATTTCAGCCCCGTCTCGTGCGGGTTAGTACCGATGGCAACAACCGCGCTTGGCGTCAGGCTTCGCACCTTCGGGGAACGGTCACGGAGGTCCCACCCGCGAGGCCACCACCGAGGAGGACATGATGCTTCCGGCAACGGCCTTCTTAAAGGCGGACGCCGAGCATGGGGTCGCTGAGCGGACCATGCCGACGATGCTGTTTGATCGCGAGAGGGAGAAGCACGCGCTCGACCGCCTGCTAGCAGCCGTCCGTCAGGGGTTGAGCGGAGCATTCGTCCTGCGCGGCGAAGCTGGGATCGGCAAGACCGCTCTGCTCGAGTACGCGATCGAGTCGGCCGGGGATATGCAGGTGGCCAGAGTGACCGGCGTTGAGTCGGAGGTGGAACTGCCCTTCGCGGGGCTCCACCAGTTGCTGATCCCATTTCTGGCGGGGCTCGAGCGGCTGCCGGCCCCCCAGCGTGAGGCGCTTGGCTCCGCGTTTGGGCTCGTCGCCGGTGTTGCTCCCGACCGCTTCCTGGTTGGGCTGGGGGTGCTGACGCTGCTGGCCGATGCGGCGTTCGAGCGGCCCGTGCTGTGCGTGTTCGATGATGCGCAGTGGATCGACAAGGCGTCGTCGGAGGCGCTGGGCTTCGTCGCAAGGCGGCTCCTCGCGGACCCCGTCGCGATGCTGTTCGCGGTCCGCGAGCCATCCGAGCGGACGCGGCTCGAGGGGCTGGCCGAGTTGCGTGTCGGCGGGCTGCCAGATGCCGATGCACTTGGGCTGCTCGCGTCGGTCGCGGCAGGACGGCTGGATGACCGAGTCGGCGAGCGGATCGTGTGGGAGACACAGGGGAACCCGCTTGCGCTGGTCGAGTTGGCGCGTGAGCTGACGCCGGGTGAGCTCTCGGGCGAATCACGGCTGCCCGAGCCGCTGCCAATCGGCAGGCGACTGGAGGAGCGCTATCTCAGACGAATCAGCGTCTTGCCGCGGGAGACTCAGACGCTGTTGCTGCTCGCCTCGGCCCAACATTCGGGAGACCTGTCGCAGCTGTGGCGAGCCGCCGAGCACCTCGGGATCGGCGCCGAGGCGGCGGAGCCCGCCGTTGGCGCCGGTCTGCTCGTGCTCGCGCCGCGTGTCGCGTTCAGTCATCCCTTGATTCGCTCCGCCGTCTACCAGGGCGCGTCGCCGGCCCAGCGCCGACGGGCGCACGAGGCTCTGGCGGCCGCGAGTGATCCGGAGCGGGACCCCGATCGGCGTGCCTGGCACCGCGCTGAGGCCACGGTTGCGCCCGACGAGGACGTCGCGGCCGAGCTCGAGCGCTCGGCTGACCGTGCACGTGTCCGTGGCAGCTACGCCGCGGCCGCGGCCAGCCTCACGCGGGCGGCTGATCTCACTCCCGACGAGAGGCGCTGCGCGGCGCGCCGGCTCCACGCTGCCCAGGCCGAGCTCGCAGCCGGCTCTCCGAGCGTAGCCGCGGGGCTGCTCAAGCAGGCCACGCCCTGGCTTGCCGATCCTCTCGAGCGTGCCGAAGCCCGGCGCCTGGAGGCACGGGTTCACTTCGCCGGGGGCGAGTGCGATGCTGTCCCCGCGATGCTCCTCGAGGCGGCGCGAGCGCTGAAGCCGCTCGATGTCCTGCAGGCCCGCGAAACGCTGATGGAGGCTTTCGAGGCGGCCCTCTACGCCGGCCGCGATGCGGGCGAGGGAGGCACGAGGATGATCGCCCGTGTGGCTCGCGAGATGCCGCGCCCAGCCCGGGCGCCCGAGTCGCCGCTCGACGTGCTGCTTGACGGCGTGACGCTCCTCGATCGCGACTATCCGGCCGGGGCTCGCCTGCTGCAACGCGGCATCCGCGAGCTTCTGGAGGAGCCAGTGGACCGAAGAGAGAGCCCGAAATTCAACGACCTCGGCTGTACGGCCGCAGGCGAGCTTCAGGACGATGAGGCGCTTCAGGCGCTCACGGCCCAGGTGCTCAAGCTCGCGCGGGACCGCGGTGACCTCATGGCCATGCTTCCAGCACTCGGCTGGCAGGTGCTGAACGAGGCGCTGTCGGGCCGATTCGCGGCCGCCGAGGCGGCGCTCACGGAGGGGCACGAGATCGCGCACGCGACCGGGAACGTCGGGGTCTTCGGAGAGGCCGGCATCATCGGCCTGCCGATCCTCGCCTGGCGGGGTGAGGAGGCGGCCACTCGTCATGCGGCCGAAGCGACGACGCGAGAGGTCCTGGAGCGAGGCATGGCTGGCCGCGTCAACCACATCCGAGCGGCCGTCACGAGCCTGGAGCTCGCGCTCGCCAACTACCAGGCGGCGTTCGACGCCACGCAGGCCGTGTTCGAGGAGGACCCCATCTTCTTCGGCACCGCCGTCCTCCCCGACCTGATCGAGGCAGCCTCACGCATCCAGGAGGGTCCCGCGGCCAGAGCGGCGCTGCGGCGGCTCTCGGAACGGTCGCTGGCCAGCGGCACCGAGCTCGCGCTCGGACTGCTCGCCCGCTCGCGCGCGCTCCTGTCGGAGGGCGAGGAGGCCGAGCGCCTCTATGCGGAGGCGATCGAACACCTGGAGATGTGCCGAACAGCCCCCGAGCTCGCGCGCGCGCATCTCCTCTACGGCGAATGGCTGCGCCGCCAGCGACGCCGCCGCGACTCCCGCGAGGAGCTCCGGACGGCGCTCGAGCTGTTCGAATCGATGGGCGCCGAGGCCTTCGCAGAGCGCGCGCGCGTCGAGCTCCTCGCCACTGGCGAGCACGCGCGCAAGCGAGCCCCGCAGGACCGCGAGGAGCTCACGCCGCAAGAGATCCAGGTCGCGCGGCTCGCGAGCGAAGGCGCCTCAAACCGCGAGATCGCCGCGCAGCTGTTCATCAGCTCGAGCACCGTCGCCTACCACCTGCGCAAGGTGTTCCGCAAGCTAAGCGTCAGCAACCGCACGCAGCTCGCGCACTCGCTACCGCCGCAGTCGCCGCGACCCCGATCCGACGGCGCGATCAGCTCTTTGCGCCAAGCTTGACGAGTGTCCCGGCTTCCCCCCGGATCGCGGCTGACGCGGACTCCGTCGCGGCGATCACGGCACGCCCGCCGCCGTCGGCGAAGCGCGCGGCTGCGCGACGTTGCGGCGCTGCGTGTCGGCATCAGTCGGTTCGCCCGCCGGAGAAGCGCATTGCCGCCGAGCGCCGCCACGACCGGCATCGTGCGTCTAGCCCTCCGTTCATGAGCTCGGCAGCCTGCTCGGCCTGCCGGGAGACGGACGTCCAAGCCACGGGCCGCCTTGAACGGGGAGAGCTCCAAGCGTCATCGCAAAAGGACTCTAGGTGGTCGCTCGACCGCGGACCATAACGGATCTCGGCCGCGGGCAATAACGGATGTCGATTCCGCTCGCGCCAGGCTGAATAGCCATATGTCCGAGGCGCCCCAAGGCAGTGCCATGGGCTCGAACCCATTCACTGGCCTTGGAGTGAAGAACTTCATCGACACGCAGGACTTCTCACGAGAGGAACTCGGAGAGCTGATGGGCCTCATCCGGCTGCTCAAGGAGGCTGACGTGGATGCGGCCGTGCCCCAGCTCCTCCGCCACTGCTCGCTCGGGATGATCTTCGAGGAGCCCTCGACACGCACAAGGGTCTCCTTCGAGGTGGCGATGGCGAAGCTGGGCGGCCATGCGCTCTATCTGAAGCCGGGCGAGATTCACCTTGGCGGGCGCGACCAGATTCCCGAGCGCAAGGCCGCGTTCATGCCGCGCTACCAGGTCAACCAGCAGCTCATGGCGCGCGCGCCGGCGCATGCCAAGTTCATGCACTGCCTGCCCGCCTCACGGGGCTGCTCGCGATCGTCGTGATCACGCTGGTCGCGGGCGAGGTGATGCTGTGGCGGATCGGACATCCGCCGGGCCGTGAGCTCGACCTCCACCACCGCGGGCGCCACCCGTTGCACCACGCCCGCCGGCACCCTCGCACCAGCGCGAGCGCGCAGCGCCCGTGAGCGCGACCCTGACCAGCACCTCCGCCGCCGACGGCTACCGCATGTCCGGCGAGTTCGAGCCGCACGCGGGCTGCTGGATGGCCTGGCCCGAGCGTCCCGACAACTGGCGCCTGGGCGCCAAGCCGGCGCAGAAGGCCTACGCGGCGGTGGCCGAGGCGATCAACGCCTCCGAGCCCGTGACGATGGCAGTCTCCGACGGCCAGTTCGAGCACTGCCGCTCGCTGCTCTCGCCCTCGATACGCGTCGTGGAGATCTCCACCGACGACGCCTGGATACGGGACATGGGCCCAACCTTCGTGGTTGACGACAAAGGCGCGCGGCGCGGGGTTGACTGGCGCTTCAACGCCTGGGGCGGCCTAGAGGGCGGCCTCTACTTCCCCTGGGACCACGACGAACGGGTCGCCGCGAAGGTGCTCGAGATCGAACGAGCCGACCGCTACCGGGCGCCGATCGTGCTCGAGGGCGGCTCCATCCACGTCGACGGGCAGGGAACGGTGATCGCCACCGAAGAGTGCCTCCTGAACCACAACCGCAACCCCGACCTCTCACGCGAGCAGATCGAGCAGGTGCTCTACGAATACCTCGGCGCCGAGAAGATGATCTGGCTCGGCCAGGGCGTCTACAACGACGAGACAGACGGTCATATCGACAACCTCGCGTGCTTCGCCCGCCCGGGGCTCGTGCTGCTAAGCTGGACCGACGACGAGTCCGACCCCCAGCACGCGATCTCCCGTGATGCGATCACGCGGCTGGAATCAGCGACCGATGCCCGCGGGAGGCCGATCGAGGTCATCCGCCTGCCCTCGCCCGGTCCGCTCACGACCACCGCCGAGGAGGCGGAGGGGGTGGACCCTGTGCCCGGCACGCAGCCGCGCCGCGCCGGCGACCGCCTGGCGGCCTCCTACGTGAACTTCTACCTCGCCAACACGCGGATCGTCCTCCCGCTGCTCGACGACCGCCTCGACGGGCAGGCCACAGAGGTGTTGCGCACCTGCTTCCCCGACCGGGATGTCGTGGGTGTGCCCGCGCGCGAGATCCTGCTCGGCGGCGGCAACATCCACTGCATCACCCAGCAGGTCCCGGCGACCCCTCCACAGCCTGGGCGGCCCCAGGGCCCCTGACCCTGCTCGGCCATGCCCACGCTCGCTCAGCCCACGCTGCCGTCGGAGGCCACTGAGAGGAGCACGTTGACGCTCGCCTCGGCCGCGGCGCTGTCGGGGGAGGAAGTCCTGCGACGCCTGCAGAGCAGCACCGCCGGCCTGTCGAGCGAGGAGGCCTCCCAGCGGCTGGCCAAGGTCGGGAACAACGCCTTGCGCAGCCACGGTGCACGCCCGCTCGAGGTGCTGGAGCGTCAGCTGCACAACCCGCTGCTGATCCTGCTCGTGGTGGCCGCGGTCACATCGTTCGCCGTCGGCGAACACGCGAGCGCGCTGATCATCCTCCTGATCATCGGCCTGAGCGTCGGCCTCGGGTTCTTCGACGAATACCGCTCGGAGCTGGCGGTACAGGCGTTGCACTCCAAGCTGCACCACACCACCCTGGTCACGCGAGACGGTAAGTTCCTGGCGCTCGACGTCACTAAGCTCGTGCCGGGCGATGTCGTGCGACTCGCCGTCGGCGACGTCGTGCCCGCGGACCTGCGCCTGCTGCAAGCCGACGGACTGGAATGCGACGAGGCGGTGCTCACGGGCGAGTCCCAGCCCGCTGAGAAGCGCGCCGATCCGATCACGACGGCGCCTCCGTCGTCCCTGGACCTGCCCTCGTGCGCGTTCATGGGCACCGTCGTGCGCGCCGGAAGCGGGCTCGGTGTGATCGTCCTCACAGGCGCTCGGACGGAGTTCGGCGCGATCTCCCTGAAGCTCGGAGAACGTCAGCCGCAGACCGCCTTCCAGCTCGGCCTTCACGACTTCTCGCTGATGCTCGTACGGGTGACCGCCGTGCTGGCCAGCTCGATCCTGCTGATCAACGTCCTACTCGGCCGCTCGCTGCTGAGCTCGCTCCTCTTCGCCCTGGCGATCGCGGTCGGTCTGACCCCTCAGCTGCTGCCGGCGATCGTCACGGTCAGCCTCTCGACCGGCGCCAAGCGCCTGGCCGAACAGTCCGTTGTCGTCAAGCGACTGGTGAGCATCGAGGATCTCGGCAACATAATGGTGCTCTTCACCGACAAGACCGGGACGTTGACCGAGGGCAACATCACGTTCGACGCCGCTCTGGACGGTGCCGGCAAGCCGTCGGATTCGGTCCTCCGCGCCGGACTCCTCTGCAATGACGCGACGTTCTCCGACGGCCGCGTGGTCGGCGGCAACCAGCTCGACCAGGCGCTGTGGCAGGCGCCGGATGCGCGCCGCGCAGACATCGAACACACTCGACGCCTTGGCGAGGTCCCCTTCGACTACGAGCGTCGCCTCGAGTCGGTCCTGGTAGAAAGCGCGGGCGGCGAACGTCAGATCATCGTCAAGGGCGCCCCCGAGACCGTGCTCGCCCGCTGCCCGAAGGGTTCCCAACAGGCGCACGCGGTGCTCGACGGCCAGTTCGCCGCGGGCAGCCGCGTGGTCGCCGTGGCAACGCGCGCGGCAGGCGCTCGTACGAGATTGACAGCCGACGACGAGCGCGAACTGGATCTCGCGGGCTTTCTCACGTTCATCGATCGCCCCAAGGCCGACGCGCCGGGAGCGCTTGAAAAGCTGAGAAAGCTCGGCGTGGAGGTGAAGATCATCACCGGCGACAACGAGCGCGTCGCGCAGAAGGTCTGCGCGGAGGTGGGGGTCGCCGTGGACGGCACCCTCACCGGCCCCCAGCTCGACCAGCTCGACGGCGCGAAGCTCGCCGACGTGCTGCCCAAGACGACGATCTTCGCGCGCGTCAGCCCGGAGCAGAAGTCGCGGATCATCAAGGGCCAGCGTGCTCTCGGCTCGACGGTCGGATTCCTCGGCGACGGCGTCAACGACGCGGTCGCCCTCCACGACTCGGACGTGGGAATCTCGGTAGACAGCGCTACGGACGTCGCCAAGGACGCCGCCGACATCGTGCTGCTCGACAAGGATCTCGGGGTGCTGGCGGGCGGCGTGATGGAGGGCCGGCGCATCTTCGCGAACACGATCAAGTACATCATGATGGGCACCTCGTCGAACTTCGGGAACATGTTCAGCGCGGCGGGCGCATCGCTGTTCCTGAGCTTCCTGCCGATGCTCCCGACGCAGATCCTGCTCAACAACCTGCTCTACGACGCCAGCGAGATGACGATCCCGACCGACAACGTGGACCAAGAGCAGCTCGAGCGCCCCGCGCATTGGGACATCGGGTTCATCCGCCGTTTCATGATGCTGTTCGGCCCGATCAGCTCGATCTTCGACTTCGCCACCTTCGGGATAATGATCTGGGTCTTTCACGCGCACGCACCGCTGTTTCGATCGGGCTGGTTCGTCGAGTCGCTGTCCACGCAGTCCCTGGTCATCTTTGTCATCCGCACTCGCCGCATGCCGTTCTTCCGCAGCAGAGCGAGCAATCCCCTGATCATCTCCACCCTCATCTGCGTGGCGATCGGCGTCGCGCTGCCCTATTCGCCGCTCGCTCACGTCCTCGGCTTCACCGCGCTCCCCGCCAGCTTCCTGGGCGCGGTCGTGGCGATGATCATCGTCTACCTCTGCCTCGTCGAAGTCGGCAAGCGATTCTTCTACAGGACCGTCGAGGAAGGCTCGCCGCTTGCCCATCCACGTCCCGAACCGGACAAGGCGATCGACAAGCGCGCCTCGCGCTGGAGCACCCGCAAGGGACCGAAGCGCAGGATCGCCGCGCAGCCCGGATAAGCACGCGGAGGGTCAGCGACGATGACCGTCGCCGCCGAGTTCAGGCCTAGTGCGGCCTCACTCCCCCAAGTCGCGATCACCGCGTACCAGCTGCACCAGCTCCTCACGCCCTGAGAGCGTTCGGCCCGCGCCTGCGCTCGCGTGCTGCGTCAGCGCACGATCTCGACCATGAGCACCCAGGCGTTGATGGAGGCACCGACCACCGCCCCGACAATCCCGCCGAAGACCCAGTAGAGGCCACCCCCGTCCCGTGCGAGGATGCTCACCGCGCCGACCACGAAAGGCACCGATCCAGTCACGCCCAGAAGCAGTGGAACGGCGACCGGGAGGTACCTTCGGATCTCGGGCGTCGTGATCACCGCCAGCCGCGCGATCACAGCGCCGAACCCGAGGCTGACGATCAGCAGCTCGACCCCGAGGGCAGCGGAGCTTTGACCCGGGATCAACCCGATCAGCGCCACGACAAGGACGCTCAACAAGAGCAACAGCGACTGGAGGGCGAGGTCACGCTCGCCCAGTCCCGGGCCCTTCAGGATGCGCTCGAGGTTGATTGAGACGGCCAAGAACACGAGGCCCGTGAGCACCGCTGCGGCGCTGGCCGTCGCCACGAACAGGCTGCTCCAGGCGGAGGGGTCGTAGGCGGTCAACAGGGTCGGCTGGCGGTTTCAATCACGGTCGAGGGTGCGCGCGGTAGCCTGTGCGAGCGTGGTGCCGAGGAGCGCCCCGGCGATGACGTCGCCCGGATAGTGGACCCCGGTATGGACACGCGAGTATGCGACGAGCGCCGCGAGCACACGTATCGGAACAGCATCCCGAGGCAGAACGCTGCCGACCCCGGTCGCAAAGGCGAACGCCGAGGCCGAATGTCCGGACGGGAACGAGGTGCTAGCAGGCATTGGAACCTGGCGTGCAGCCTTCACCTCGCTCTGATCCGGTCGCCGCCGATGGCTGAGCGGCTTGATCAGAAGGTTGGCGACCGCGGACGTGACGGCCACCGAGGCGAGTCCCGTCACTGCGGCGCGCCGACCCCGAGCTCCGCGGGTGGTGGCGAGAATCGCGGCGATGGCCAGCCACAGGCGCGAGTAGTTCGCGGCCTGCGTGAGCCGGCCCATCAGGCGATCGAGGCTGGGCGTGGGGGTTTGGGTGATCGCTGCGTAGACGGCGAGGTCTACGCGCTCGGCGTCGAGCAACCAGGCCGGCGCTCGTCCGCTGCGCACCGGCGGAGAGATCGGGCGGGCGAAGATGGACACCGTGGGCAATCTTATGCCCGAGGACGATGAGGCAACCGACGAGCCCCAAGCATGGACGGGCGCTCGCGCGCTTGCAGGCGATCCTGGCACTCGCGTTCGGTGCGGCCACGCTCGTGCTGGCGGTGCTGTCGGCATGGATGCAGTTTCCGCGGGGCCTGATCGTTCTTGCGAGCGCTGCCTTGGCGCTGTTCGCCGCGCTCTTCGGGCTCGTGCATCGCGGCGGCGCTCGCATCGTTGGACTCGTCTTCGCCGGAGCGCTGGCGGGAGCGTGCGTGGCGCTTCTGTTCACCCTCGGCGGCCTCCTTCCGGCGCTCGTCGTTGTCGGTTTGCTGCTCACGCTCACGGCGGCGCGGGCCGCGTTTCGCGTGCACGTCGCCCTCCCGCCGGCGCCGCGGCCGCAGCGAGCAGTGCTCTTCTACAACCCACGCTCCGGGGGCGGAAAGGCGGAGCGCTACGCGCTCGCTTCCGAGGCGAGGTCGCGAGGGATAGAGCCGGTCGAGCTCGCGCACGGCGAGGACCTGGAGACGCTCGTGCGCGACGCCGTGTCGGGGGGCGCCGACGCGCTCGCCATGGCCGGGGGTGACGGGTCTCAGGCGATCGTGGCCGCGGTCGCTGCCGAGCACTCACTGCCCTACGCCTGCGTGCCCGCGGGCACTCGCAACCATTTTGCTCTGGATCTCGGCGTCGACCGTGACGATGTGGTCGGCGCGCTCGATGCCCTGGTGGACGGCGGTCAGCGCGTCGTCGACCTCGCCGAGGTCAACGGCAGGGTGTTCGTCAACAACGTCTCGCTCGGCATGTACGCGGACGCCGTGCAGCGACCCGAGTATCGCAACGCAAAGCTGCGGACGCTGCTCGACACGATTCCCGACGAGATCGGTCCCGACGCGGAGGAGAAACCGCTGCGCTGGACCGGCCCGGACGGTGCACGGTGCAACGGTCAGGCGATGCTCCTGGTCTCGAACAACCGCTACCGGCTGGGCAAGCTGGTCGGCTCGATGACGCGCCCGCGCCTGGACGAGGGGCTGCTCGGCGTCACGGTGGTCGGCGAGTCGAGCGACGAACATGTCCAGCGCGTGATGCGCTCGCGGCCATGGCGCGAGTGGGGCGCGCAGTCGTTCGCGGTTGAGGCCGCCGGGCCCCTGGCAGCGGGAATCGACGGCGAGGCCGTCCAGCTGGAGACACCCCTGCGCTTCAGCAGCCGACCAAGCGCCTTGAAGGTTCGGATCGCCCGCACACACCCGGGAGCCTCGCCCTCGGCGATCGCGCCCGACGGGGTCTGGGACGCGCTCCGGGGGCTTGCGGCGATCGCCGCCGGGCGGGCGCCGCGTCACGGCGGCTACGCGCTGTCGAGCCGCGGGGCAGTCGCCATCACTGGCGGATAGCGCGCTCGCGGCGGGCCCGTGTGAAGGGACTCGGTCACGCTTGCTCGTCTACTGGTGCCCGGCGCCGCGGTTTGAGGGGGGGTCTTGCGCCGTGACGATCGCTCCCGCCCAGCAAGGGCGGTCTGGCGCGGCGAGTCGCGCTTTCCAGGCCGGGATCGTCCAGCACCTTGGCGGCGGCGACCAACGTGAGATGCGTGAACGCCTGTGGGAAATTGCCGACGAGCCTGCGTCTGGCGACGTCGTACTCCTCAGAGAAGAGGCCGAGGTCGTTAGCGAGCGCGAGCAGTCGAGCGAACAGATCGCGGGCCTCGTCGAGGCGTCCGTTCTTCGCGAGCGCGCTTACGAGCCAGAACGAGCACGCCAGGAACTGACCCTCGTCGCCGGCAAGCCCGTCGTCGGTTGCGAGCGTCGAGTAACGCGACAGCAGGCCCCCGCGCCCAAGGTCTGAGCGCAGCGCGTCGATCGTACCGGTGATGCGCTCGTCCTCGCCCGGCAGGAACCCGACGAGCGGGATCATCAAGACGGAAGCGTCGAGCTCCTGAGAGCCGTAATACTGGGTGAACGTGTTGCGGTTCGCGTCGTAGCCCTTTGCGCAGACCTCGCGGTGTATCCGGCCGCGGATCCGCCGCCAGCGCGACAGTGGAGCTCGCAGCTCGAAGTTCTCCGCCAGCCGGATCGCGCAGTCAAACGCAACCCAGGCCATCACCTTTGAGTGCACGAAGTGGCGGCGCGGCCCGCGTTGCTCCCAGATACCGTCGTCGGGCTCGCGCCACGCCTGCTCGAGGTACTCGATCCCCGCCCGCACCTGCGGCCAGCGCTGCGCATCCACCTGGCCGGTGGCGACGCTCGTCGCAAAGGCCACCCCCGCGACCTCCCCGTAGACGTCGAGCTGATACTGCCCGGCGGCCGCGTTTCCTACCCGTACCGGCCGCGAGCCCTCGTAGCCCGGCAGCCAGTCGAGCTCGAGCTCCTGAAGATTGCGCTGGCCCTCGGTCCCGTACATGATCTGCAGCTTGGACGGGTCGCCAGCGGCCGCGCGCAACGCCCAGCGACCGAACGCGAGCGCCTCCTCCACGTAGCCGCCGTCGAGCAGCGCGTCGAGCGTAAGCGCCGAGTCGCGAATCCAGCAATAGCGATAATCCCAGTTGCGCGAGCCGCCCACGTCCTCCGGCAGCGACGTCGTCGGGGCGGCGATCACGGCGCCGGTGGTGCGGTCGGTCAGCGCCTTCAGCGTGATCATCGATCGCAGGACCGTGTCGCGTTGGCCTCCGCTATAGCTGCAGCGCGACGACCACTCGCGCCACCATGCCTCGGTGCGGGCGAGCGCCGAGTCCGGGTCCTCGACCCTCGGCGCGACGGCGTGCGACGGAAACCAGGCGAGCGAGAAGCGCTCGCGTGCACCCTCGCTCACGCCGAACTCCGCCAGCACTGCGCCGTCCTCCTTGCAGCCGAGCGCGATCGACGCCGAAAGGTGCAGTGCGTTCGGCCCAGCGAGCGCGATGATGCCGTCCGGGCACGGTTCTAGCCAGGGAGCGAGCGAGCCGTAGTCGAACCGGGGAAGCAGCCGCATCTCCATCGGCACGTTGCCCGCGAGACCTTCGACGA
>Ga0209040_10000198_pt1 | contig 42817 bp, 41 predicted proteins | sample BogFormECP12_OM3_FD_188240 | JGI IMG/M metagenome (GOLD analysis project Ga0209040, IMG submission 188240) | Bog forest soil microbial communities from Calvert Island, British Columbia, Canada - ECP12_OM3 (SPAdes) (version 2) | ecosystem: Environmental > Aquatic > Freshwater > Wetlands > Bog ... | reverse complement strand
TCTGCGCGACGGCCACATGGCCTTCATCCGCACGCCCGACAACATCTCAATTGAGCTCATCCAGAAAGGCGGATCGCTGCCGCCCGCCGAGCCCTGGGCCTCGATGCCCAACACCGGCGTCTGGTGAAAGCGGGCGCCGCTCACGCCAGGAGAAAATCGCGTACGGCGCCGATCTGGTCATCGCTCAAGAGCGCCGGCGCGTGGCCGATCCCCGAAAACTCGACGAGCTTCGACTTCGGCCCGCGCTTGCTCATTTCCTCCGCGGTTGCGCGCGAAAGGAGGTCCGACTCCGCGCCGCGCAAGGTCAAGGTGGCGCACCGGACTTTGTCCCAGATCGGCCAGAGGTCGATATCCTCGAGCGGGCCCTGCTTGAACGCGTCGCCGATCCGCGGGTCGTAGGAGAAGCCCCATTTGCCGCCCAGCTTCGGCCAAGCGCTGTCGCGGGCCATCTTGCGCCACTGAGCGTCGGTCAGCGGCCCGAACGTCCTGTAGTTGGAGCGCAAGGCCGCCTCGAGCGCATCGATTCTGGGAAAGGTTGGGTCGAGACCAACGTAGCCGCGGATGCGTTCGAGCCCCGCCTTCGACAGGAGCGGCCCAATGTCGTTGATCACGAGCTTGCGAATCGGATTGCCGGGCTGGGCGGCCAGCATTATTCCGATGAGGCCGCCCATCGACGTGCCGACCCAGTCGACGCTTTCAACGTCGAGCCGGGCGATGAGCGCGGCGGAGTCGGCGACATAGGTCGGATAGGCGTATTCGGTCGGGTTCACGAGCTTTTCGCTTTTCCCGCGCCCTGGCATGTCGGGACAGACGACTCGATAGAGCGACGACAACGCCTCGGCGATGGCGTCGAAGTCGCGCGCGTTGCGGGCGAGACCGTGGACGCAGACGAGCGTTCGGGCGCCCGCGGGGCCGGGCCATTCGCGATAGACGATGCGATGGAAGCCGGACGGCCCCAGGCAGGAGAGATGGCGTTCAAGCATGTGTTCACCCGAGGGGGACGCCGAACAATCGATGAAATCGGCGCCGCGGACAAGGGAGGAACCAGCGCCGCGCGACAGAGTCCTTGGTGGACAGGCGGCCCTTTTTGACAGGACAGAAGCCCGCATGAGCCTTTTTGAAGACGCAAGCCCCGGCGCCGACACTGCGCCGCCTCCGCCGCTTGCAGAGCAACTGCGGCCACGGACGCTCGCCGAAGTTTCCGGACAGGAACACCTGACCGGCCCGGACGGGGCGTTGACGCGGCTCCTCAAGGCGCCGACGCTCGGTTCGATGATTTTTTGGGGGCCGCCGGGGACGGGAAAAACGACGGTTGCGCGGCTCATCGGCGCCGCGCGGCGCGACGCTTTCGTCCAGGTCTCGGCCATCCACTCGGGCGTTGCGGAGCTGAAGAGGATCTTCGACGCGGCGCGGGCCCGGCGCGCCAAGGGGCAGGGGACGCTCCTGTTCGTCGACGAGATTCACCGGTTCAACCGAGCGCAGCAGGACTCGTTCCTCCCCGTCATGGAGGACGGCGTGCTCACCCTGATCGGCGCGACGACGGAGAACCCCTCGTTCGAACTCAACGCGGCGCTCCTGTCGCGGGCGCGCGTGCTTGTCTTTCGACCGCTCGGGCAGGATGCGCTTGAGGCCCTCATCGTCCGGGCCGAGCGGCTCATGGAAAAGCCGTTGCCGCTCGACGCACAAGCACGCGAAGCGCTCATCCGCATGGCGGACGGGGACGGCCGCGCTGTCCTCACCCTCGCCGAGGAAGTCTGGCGAGCGGCCCGGCCGGGCGAGGTTTTGGACACGGCGCGGCTCGTCGAGGTCGTGCAGCGCCGCGCGCCGATCTACGACAAGGCGCAGGACGGTCACTACAACCTCATCTCGGCCTTGCACAAATGCGTGCGCGGCTCCGACCCGGACGCCGCGCTCTACTATCTCGCCCGCATGTTCGACGCGGGCGAGGACCCGCTTTTCATCGCGCGCCGCGTTGTGCGCATGGCGTCAGAGGACATCGGCCTCGCCGATCCGCAGGCGCTCATCGTCGCTAACGCGGCGAAGGACGCCTACGATTTTCTCGGCAGCCCCGAGGGCGAGCTCGCGATCGCCGAGGCGGTCGTCTATCTGGCGACCGCGCCGAAGTCGAATGCGGTCTACAGCGCTTTTAGCGCAGCGCAGGCCCTCGCCAAGGAGCATGGCTCGCAGCCGCCGCCGAAGACGATCCTCAACGCGCCGACCTGGCTCATGAAACGCGAGGGTTACGCCGCCGGCTACCGCTACGATCACGATGCGCCGGACGCCTTCAGCGGCCAGAACTATTGGCCCGACGCGGTCGGCCGCCACACCCTCTACGAGCCGGTCGATCGCGGCTTCGAGCGCGAACTCCGCGCGCGGCTCGACGAATGGGCGCGGCTGAGGCGAGAGCGCGGGCGGGGGTAGGGCGGCGCGCTGAGAGCTCAACGTATGCCGATCGGCCCGCCCCACAAAAATCCGCTTTGGCCGGCCGCCGCCTGAGGAGGCTCGCCAGCGATCTCCATGGCCCAGTAGACGCCGTATTGCGTGTTCGGGTTCTTGGCGATGGCGATGCCGAACCGCGACCCGCCGGCCATCAGAAGATTGGCGTCGTGGCCGGGGGAATGCCGCCAGCCCGACATCGCTTCGCCGAGGCTCAGATAGCCGCCGCCGAGATTCTCGGCCGCCTCGGTCGCGTCGATTCCGCTCGCCGCGAGCCGGGTCGGGAAGCTGCCGGCCGCATCATGCGAGACCGCGTCCGTCGAGGCCATCGCTTTCGACTGACGTTCGGCCATCGCGGTGAGCGCCGGGTCAAGGCGGACCGGCTTCAGCCCCTTGCTCGTGCGATAGGCGTTCAAATCGGCGGCCGCCGCCGCCGGGTCGACCCGGACGGCGGCGAGTTCCTTGGCGCTCCACGCTCGCCGCTGAGCCCCGTCAATTCCGCTGGCGCAGCCCGCGAGCGCCAGGCCGGCGGCGGCGGGAAGAACCAGACGGCGAAGCGGCGATTTCATCATTCGTCCTCGCGTCGCCTCTCCTCAATCAGCGTCTGGCTGCGCCCATCTGCTTCGTTTTTTCAGCATTCGTTGGTCAGCTGAAGATGCAAAAGGCTCGGCGGGACGGTTCGCAGGCGGCGGGCTTCAGGCCAGCTCCTTGAAGAAATCGTTGCCCTTGTCATCCACCACTATGAAGGCCGGAAAATCCTCGACCTCGATCCGCCACACGGCCTCCATGCCGAGCTCTGGATATTCGTGGACCTCGACCTTCTTGATACAGTCCTGAGCGAGGCGCGCGGCCGGCCCGCCGATTGAGCCGAGATAAAAGCCGCCATGTTCGGCGCAGGCGCGCCGAACCTCGGCGGAGCGGTTGCCTTTGGCGAGCATGATCATCGAGCCGCCGGCGGCCTGGAACTGATGGACGTAGGAATCCATGCGGCCCGCGGTCGTCGGGCCGAAAGACCCGGAAGCCAGGCCGGCCGGGGTCTTCGCCGGCCCCGCGTAGTAGATTGGATGGTCGCGGAAGTACTGCGGCAGCGGCTCGCCCCGCTCGAGCCGCTCCCTGATTTTGGCGTGCGCCAGATCGCGCGCCACGATCATCGGCCCGGTCAGCGAGACGCGGGTGCGGATCGGGTGTTTGCTGAGCTCCGCCAGGATCTCCCTCATCGGCCGCCTGAGATCGATCCGCACCACTTCGCCCGCAAGCTTCGCCTCGTCGATTGGTGGCAGAAAACGCGCCGGATCGCGCTCTAATTCCTCGAGAAAGACGCCCTCGCGGGTGATCTTGCCGAGCGCCTGGCGATCGGCGGAGCAGGATACGCCGAGGCCGATCGGCAGCGACGCGCCGTGGCGGGGCAGACGGATCACGCGCACGTCATGGCAAAAATATTTTCCGCCGAACTGGGCGCCGACGCCGAGTTTCTGCGTGAGCTTGTGGATCTCCGCCTCGAGTTCGAGGTCGCGGAACGCGCGCCCGTCCGGGGCGCCGCTCGCCGGCAAACCATCGAGATAGCGGGCGGAGGCGAGTTTTACGGTCTTAAGCGTGAGCTCGGCGCTCAAGCCCCCGATGACGATCGCGAGATGGTAGGGCGGGCAGGCGGCCGTGCCGAGGGTGAGGATCTTCTCTCTCAGAAAGGCGAGCATCAGTTCGTGCGTCAAGACCGACGGCGGCGCCTGGTAAAGAAAAGTCTTGTTGGCCGAACCGCCGCCCTTGGCCATGAACAGGAACTTGTATGCGTCGTCGCCCTCGGCGGCGATGTCGATCTGCGCGGGCAGATTGTCGCCGGTGTTCTTCTCTTCGAAGGTTGCGAGGGGCGCGAGCTGACTGTAGCGCAGGTTCTTCTTTTCGTAGGCGTCCCGTATTCCTTGGGAGATTGCCGCCTCGTCGTCGCCTTCCGTCCAGACTCGACGCCCTTTCTTGGCCATCACGATCGCGGTGCCGGTGTCCTGGCACATCGGCAGGACGCCGCCGGCTGCGATACTGGCGTTCTTGAGAAGATCGAAGGCGACGAATTTGTCGTTGGGCGTCGCCTCCGGGTCGTCCAGGATGGCTCGAAGCTGCGCGAGATGTCCGGGGCGGAGGAGGTGGTTGATGTCGGTCATCGCCTCTTCGGCAAGCAGGCTGAGCGCCTCGGGCTCGACGATGAGAAACTCCCGCTCAAACGCCCGCCCGACGCGGACGCCCTTCTCTGTCAGCTTCCGGTACGGGGCCGCATCCGGGCCAAGCTGGAAAAGGGAGCGATCGATCGCGCCCATGGGCCGCTCCCGTCAAACCCGGGCTGCGATTGCTTCGGCGATCGTCAGCGTCCGGCGCGCCATGTCGGCGTGCAGAAGCTCGACCATTTTGCCGTTGAGCTGTATTGCGCCCTTGCCGGTGTTTTCCGGCTGGGCGAAAGCCTCGATGATCGCGCGGGCGCCCGCCACCTCCTCGGACGAGGGGGCGAATAGCTCGTTGCAGATGTCGATCTGGCTCGGGTGGATCAAGGTTTTGCCGTCGAGGCCCATGTCGCGCCCCTGCAAACATTCGGCTCGAAAGCCTGCTAGGTCCTTGATGTCGTTAAAGACGCCGTCGATGATGTCGATGCGGTGGGCGCGGGCGGCGACGACGCAGTTGGAAAGCCAGGCGAGCATCGTCGCTCGCCCCGGCGTCAGCCGCGCGCGCGTCTCCTTGGCGAGGTCGTTGAGCCCCATCACCAGCACTGCGAGCCGCGAGGCTGAATCGGCCGCGACGGCCGCGATCTGGCCGGCGTTCAGGATTGCGTTCGGCGTCTCCATCATCGCCCAGATGCGGGTCTTTTCCGGCGCGCCGTTCTCCCGAATGAGGCGCGCCGCGAGCATGATCGCGCCCGCATCCTCGACCTTCGGCAGAAGAACGGCGTCCGGCCCCGCCGCCGCGGCGGCGATGAGGTCGTCCGGGCCCCAGGGCGTGTGCTGCCCGTTGACGCGGATCACGACCTCGCGCCCGCCAAAATCGCCCTTGGCGGCCTCCATGACTTGGGCGCGCGCCGTCTCCTTGGAGTCGGGGGCGACCGAATCCTCGAGATCGAGGATCAGCGCGTCGGCCGGCAGCGTCGCTGCTTTCGCCAACGCCTTGGCGTTGGACCCAGGCATGTAGAGGACGCTGCGGCGCGGGCGAGTGAACATGGCGATCTCCTAGTGTGGGCAGCATTTAGGGACAAGGGCTTAACGCCGCCAGATAGCCGTTCGGAGCTGGACTTACGTCGAACTTCATATGTCCAAGGCGGCTAATCGTCTTGGGCCACGATCATATTCCGCGGAACCTGCTTGGCGGGCGGCGGCGTCCCCGCCACGAGCCTTGCGACGAGGGGGAGCGCCAGGCTGATGAGAAGGAAGCGCGCCAGGTGATGCGCGCCGACAAACATCGGATCAAGGCCGAGGGCGAAGGCCATCATCGTCATGGCCTCGAGCCCGCCCGGCGCAAAGGCGACCAGCACTTGAACATACGGGGCTTTGGTGAGCGCCGCCGACAAGGCGGCGAACGCGGCCGCCGCGGCGAGCGCGGCTGCGAACGCGCCGAAGGCCGCCCAAATGAGGCTCCGCAACAAGCTCCAATCGAATCCGATGAAACGCGTGCCGACCCACCCCCCCACCAGGACCTGCGTTGCGAGCTGAATCGTAGGGTCTGGTCGTCCGGGCGCGATTCCCGTCGCGTGCGCAAGCGCCGAGACGCCGATCGCCGCGTAGAGGTACGGCGGCGCAATTTTGAGCGCCGTCAGCGCGAAGGCCAGGGCGAACGAGCAGACGGCGAGGACGAGCGTCGTCAACGCTGGGTCGAAAGCTGTCGACGGCGGCGGCGAGGCGCCGAGGCGAGAAGCTAAGAGCGGCACGACCGCCATCAAGACGAATAACCGGAACACCTGTGTGATTGCCACGCGTGGCATGTCGGCGGTCGTCCCCTGCGCGGCCACGAAGACGTAGGAGAGCGCGCCCGGAATCGAGGCGAACAGCGCCGTCGCGCGAGAAAACCCGGGGCTGCGCGACAGCACCGCATAGGCGCTCGCGGTCATCGCCCCAACCGCCACGGCCATGGTCACGATCGAGAGAGGGTAATGCAAGAGCGCGCCGAGCGCGTCCGGCGTCGCCCCCGAGCCCATGGAGACGCCGGTCAGTACGATCACGAAATCGCGCAGCGGCGGCAGAAAGGGCTTGGCGCGGCCCGTCGCGGCGAACGCCGTAACGGCGACCATCGCGCCCGACATCCAGCCGGCCGGAACTCCGCTTGTCGCTGCCGCCAAACCCCCGACGAAGGCGACGGCTAGGATGGCGCCCTGGCCCAAGAGGCGCGGAAGCATCTTCCCGCCTACCGCAGGCGCTTGAGGATTTTACGCGCTCGCGCCCGAACCGCGGGGATCTCCGATCCCGCGCAGGCTTCCAGAACCAGCAGCGCCTGGCCGCGCGAGTCGGCGTCCGCCAACGCCAACTCGCCAAGCGCGTGAAGAGAAGACGCCTGAACGACCCGGCTATTTTGGTCGAGCCAAGCGGCCAGCCGTACGACGCAGGTCTTCCGCTCCTCGGGCTCGAGCGGCAGGCGCGGCGCCATCTGCGCCAGACGCGAGCGCTCTTCCTTCTCCTCGGCGGTCTGCATGCGCAGGAGCAGCGCCGCCTTGAACGGGGCAAGCCAATCCGGGTGGACGGCCGATATTTTCTCGGCGACATGCGCCGCGCGCGACCTGACAATCGGATCCGGATCGAAAAGCCCACCAATAATCTCGAGCAGGCGCTCGGGCTCGGCGACGATCTTGTCGACGACGAGATTCGCCTCTCCGAGTGATCGGCGATCGCCCCCCGCCAGCTGGTTCAAGAGCGGGCCCCGCAGCGTTACGTTTTCAGCCACCGAACCATCCGCCGCGTCGCCTCTTCGATCTGCGCCGGGTCCCTGGCGAAGCAGAGCCGTAGGTACGATTCGCCTCCTGGTCCGAAGGCCGTTCCCGGCGCCACGCCGACGCCCGCTTCATCAATAAGCCGATACGCCGCCGCGCGGGAATCAAAATACCCTTCGATCGCGCAGAAGAGATAGAACGCCGCCTCGGGTTCGTAGAAGCGCACGCGTCCCGTCTCCGCAAGGCCGCCGCAGAGGATGTCGCGCGACTTTCGGCAGCGCTCGATTTGGTCGGTCAGAAATGCTTCGCCTTCGTTCAGCGCTGCGATAGCCGCCCTCTGGGTAAACACCGGCACGCCCGAGGTCGTGAACTGGACCAGATTCTCGATCGCCTCGCCAAGCGCAATCGGCGCCTCGAGCCACCCGACGCGAAACCCGGTCATCGCCCAGTTCTTCGACAGCGTCTGGACAAACATGATCTTGTCGTCCGGCGCCATGACGTCGTGGAACGAGGGCGCGCGGCGCCTGTCGAAGGTGACGCGCCCGTAGATCTCGTCGGCAATGATCCACAGGCCGAAGCGCCGCGCGATCTCGAGCGTCGCGGCGATCTCGTCCAGGGTCGCGATGAAGCCGGTTGGGTTGGCCGGGGAATTGAGGAAGATAGCTCTTGTCGCCGGCGTCACCGCCGCCGCCAGTTTCTCCGGATCGAGGCTCCAGCGTCCTTTTTGGTCAAGCGGAACGACGACCGGACGTGCGCCTGCCGTCTCGACCGCGCCGACGAAGTTCGGCCAGGCGGGCGAAGGGATGAGCGCTTCGTCGCTGGAGCCGACGACGAGCCGGGTTGCGATGTCGATGGCGTGCATGCCGCCGACGGTGACGAAGAAATTCCCCGGCGAGAAGACGCCGCCGCCGGGAGCGCCCCCGTAGACGCCGGTCATGTAGGTTGCGATCGCTTCGCGCAACTCAGGAATGCCGCGCTGGCCGGTGTAGAAGGTCTCGCCCGCATCGAGGGACGCCTTGGCGGCCTCGCTGATGAAGGGGGGCGTCGGAAGATCGCCCTCGCCGACCCACAGTGGAATCAGCCCCTGTCGGCCGCGCCCGTAGTTGAACACCTCCACGATGCCGCTCGAGGCGACGTCGCGGATGGCGGGGCGAATCCAGTCGAGCGCGTTCCGGCTCGGGGTTGTCAGGGCGTCCATGAACGAGCCTCATGGAGCAGCGCGCCGCCGCGAGCAAGCGATTCTTAACCCCGGCGGGAGCCAAGCCTGAGCGGCCCGAAGAAGCCCCCTGAGTCGCCCGCCACGCCATGCGCCGCAAGCGATCGCGCTGAAGGCGTCTTGGGCGCAAGGGACGTTTCGCCGGCTCTGCGGCGCATGCTTCTCACGCCGCCGGTTTCGTGCAATTGTCATGAAGACCGTCGCGATTGCTGCGGCTGAGGCCGACCGTACGTTTGGCGTTCCGCGCCAGCACCGTTGCGACGACTCGGAGGAAAGCCATGACGACGATCCCGAACGCGTCTCCCCGGCTTTACAACGAGGACCTTGCGCCCGCTGTCGAAAGAAACTGGGGCGCGTTCAGCATCTTCAACGTCTGGACCTCCGACGTTCATAGCCTCTGGGGCTACTATCTCGCGGCGAGCCTCTTCCTCATCTGCGGCAATTTTTTCAACTTCATCGTGGCGATCGGCCTAGGCTCGCTCGTCATCTTCATTTTGATGAATCTCGTCGGCTTCGCCGGCGTATCGACCGGCGTGCCCTATCCGGTCCTGGCGCGGGCGTCGTTCGGCACCTTCGGCGCCAATCTGCCGGCGCTGGTTCGGGCGGTGGTCGCTTGTTTCTGGTACGGGGCGCAGACCAGCGCCGCCTCAGGGGCGATCGTCGCCCTGCTCACCCGCTCCAGCGCTATCGCCGAATTCAACAGGACTTCACATCTGCTCGGCCATACGTCCCTGGAGACGATCTGCTTCGTCATCGTCTGGGCGCTGCAGCTGTTGATCATCCAGCATGGCATGGAAACCGTGCGTCGGTTCCAGGACTGGGCGGGTCCGGCGGTTTGGGTGATGATGCTCATCCTCGCGATCTATCTCTCCGTCAAAGCCGGCGGCATATCCTTCGGCGCCGAGATTCCGCGCGACGTCCTCATCAAGAAGACGGCGGACGCAGGCATCCCATTCGAGCCCGGCTCGGTGGCGGCGCTCGCAGCCGTGGCGGCGACCTGGATCACCTACTTCGCGGCGCTCTACCTCAATTTCTGCGACTTCTCGCGCTACGCGCCCGACAAGAAGGCGGTCTGGACCGGCAACGTCTGGGGCCTGCCCGTCAACCTGATCCTGTTCTCGTTCGTGGCCGGCATCACGACCACGGCGGCCTACGCCGTCTATCACGAGGCGCTCTTGCATCCGGACGAAATTTCGGCCCGATTCGACAATTGGTTCCTAGCCCTGTTGGCCGCCCTCACCTTCGCCGTGGCGACGCTCGGCATCAACGTCGTTGCGAATTTCGTCTCGCCGGCGTTCGATTTCGCCAACGTGTTCCCGAGCGTGATCACCTTCAAGAGAGGCGGCTATATCGCAGCGCTGATCGCGCTCGTTCTCTACCCGTTCGCGCCATGGCAAGGTGGCGCGGCGAACTTCGTCGGGATCATCGGTTCGACGATGGGGCCGGTGTTCGGGGTCATCATGGTCGACTATTATCTCATCCGCAATCGCTTGGTCGACGTTCCCGCGCTCTATCAGGAAGATGGGCAATATCGCTACACAAACGGCTGGAGCGTCAATGCCGTGCTTGCCGCTGCGATCGGCGCGATCTTTTCCAGCATCCTTCCGAACCTGACCAACATCCTGCCCTCCTGGTGGGGAATCTACGGCTGGTTCTTCGGGGTGGCGATCGGCGGCGCAGCCTACTACCTCCTCGTCAAGACGCGCGGCGAATCGACATCTCCCGCGCGCGTGGCCTTGAGGACCTGATCGGACTTTTCGCCGGCATGACGCTCGTTGGCTCGGTGCGCGGCTCCAACCGCTAGATCGGCTCAGGTCCGCGCGAGATCGCGGCCACGCCGGTGCGCGAGACCTCGACGAGCCCGATCGGGCGCATGAGGTCGACGAAGTCGTCGATCTTCTGCGGGTTCCCGGTCAATTCGAAGATGAAGCTCTCGACCGTGGCGTCGATGACCTTGGCTCGGAACGCTTCCGCCAGGTTCATCGCCTCGACGCGGTTCTCGCCCCTGCCGCGCACCTTGATCATGGCGAGCTCCCGCTCGATGGCGCGCACGGTGAGCGTCAGGTCGTTCACGCTGTGGATCGGCACGAGCCGCTCGAGCTGGTGGCGAATCTGTTCGATGATCTCGGGCGTGCCCGAGGTCACGATGGTGATGCGCGACAGCTGCGCCTCGTGTGCGACCTCGGCGACTGTCAGGCTCTCGATGTTGTAGCCGCGGCCCGAAAAAAGGCCGACGACGCGCGCGAGCACGCCCGGCTCGTTGTCCACCAGCACCGAGAGCGTGTGCCGCTCGACGTTGGATTTGATCGTCGCCGCGGAATAGGGGGACGGCGGGGACAGCGGCTTGACCATATTCATTTGGGTCCTTTTCGAAGCATGCGACTAGACCGGGTCAGGCCGCGGCGGCGCTTTGAGCGACGGCGACCCAGCGCTGAAAGAGATCGAAATCGATGTTGCCGCCCGAGAGGACGACGCCGACCTTGCGTCCTTTGAGAGACGCCCGCTCCTTGATCGCCGCTGCGAGCGCGGCGGCTCCTGCGCCTTCCGCGAGATTGTGCGCGTCGGTCCAATAGGCGCGGATCGCCGCGGCGATCTCCTCGTCGCGCACGAGCGTCACGCGCGCGGCGCCCCTATTGATGACCTCAAGCGCTTCTGCGTCGGGGACCCGCGTCGCCATGCCGTCGGCGAGCGTGTCGGCGCTGGCGGTCGACGTGACGCGGCCCGCCGCGAAAGAGAGAGCATAGGCCGGCGCGCCCGTCGCTTGAACGCCGACAATCTCGGTCTTGAGACCGAGCGCGTCGCGGGCGGCGATGCAGCCGCAGACGCCGGAACCCTGGCCGATCGGCGCGTAGAGCGCATCGAGCTCGGGATGCTCGCTCAAAAGCTCAAGCGCGTAAGTCGAGACGCCGAGCGCAAGGTCGCGGTGAAACGACGGGACGAAATGCAGCCCGCGCTCGGCCGCGAGCCGGTCCGCCTCCTCGCGCGCCGCCTGGAAGTCGCGACCGTGCTCGATGAGGTTCGCGCCAAGGGCGCGCATGGCTGCGTTCTTCTCGCGCGAATTGCCTTGGGGCGCGACGATGGTGACGGAAAGCCCAAAGCGGGCGCCGGCAAAGGCCAGGCTTTGGCCGTGGTTGCCGCGCGTCGCCGAGACAATCCCTTCGACGTTCGGCGCGCGACGCCGCAAGGCGTCCATGTAGACGAGGCCGCCGCGCACTTTGAACGCGCCGGTCGGCAGATGGTTCTCGTGCTTGACGATCACCTCGGTTCCAACGCGCGCAGAAAGAAGCGGCCACTTGAGCGCGAGCGTCGGCCGCAGGACGCTCAGCACGAGCTCGTGCGCGCGCCGGATTTCGTCAAGCCTGAACATCGCCTTCCTCGCCTGAAGTGGTCACACCAGCATCTTGCCCTTCTCGTCGATGACGTTGCCGATCTCGATGCCGGCGTCGTCCTCGAGCTCGGCCATGATCATTTCGTTGTGGGCCTTGCCCGACGGGATCATCGGGAAGCAGTTCTCCTTCTGATCGACCACGCAATCGAAGATGACCGGCCTCGGCGTATCGATCATTTCCTGGATCGCCGCGTCGAGGTCGGCCGGATCGATGCAGCGGATCCCATGTGCGCCATAGGCCTCGGCGAGCTTGACGAAATCGGGCAGGGAATCCGTGTAGCTCTCGGAGTAGCGCCCGCCGTGCAAAAGCTCCTGCCACTGGCGCACCATCCCCATGTACTGGTTGTTGACGATGAAGATTTTTACCGGCAGGCGATATTGTATCGCCGTCGACATCTCCTGCATGTTCATCAGAATCGAGGCTTCGCCCGCAATGTCGATGACGAGCGAGTTCGGACGCGCGAGCTGAGTTCCGATCGCTGCCGGAAGCCCATAGCCCATCGTCCCGAGCCCGCCGGACGTCATCCAGCGGTTCGGCTCCTCGAAGGCGAAGTGCTGGGCGGCCCACATCTGATGCTGACCGACTTCGGTCGTGATGTAGACGTCGCGTCCCTTCGTCAGCTCGTAGAGCCGCTTGATCGCGTGCTGCGGCTTGATGAGGGCGCTCGAGTTGCGGAAACCGAAAGAGTTGCGCGCCCGCCAGCCGTCGATGCCGCTCCACCATTTAGCGAGCGCCGCCGGCTCGGCCTCGTGCGCGCCTGCCCGCCACAAGCGGACCATGTCCTCAAGAACGTGGGCGCAGTCGCCGACAATCCCGAGGTCCACCTTGACGTTCTTGTTGATCGAGGACGGGTCGATGTCGATGTGGATCTTCTTCGACCTCGGCGAAAAGGCGTCGAGCCGCCCGGTGATGCGGTCGTCGAAGCGAGCGCCGACGCATATCATCAGGTCGCAGTCGTGCATGGCGTTGTTGGCCTCAAACGAGCCGTGCATGCCAAGCATGCCGAGCCATTGCTTGTCGGAGGCCGGATAGGCGCCGAGCCCCATCAGCGTCGAGGTGATCGGGAAGCCGGTCGCGCGCACAAGCTCGCGCAACAGAGTCGAGGCGTGCGGACCTGAATTGACGACGCCGCCGCCGGTGTAGAAGACCGGGCGCTTCGCCGCCGCCATCATCTCAAGCGCGTGCTTGATCCGCTCGAGGTCGCCCTTGACCTGCGGATGGTAGGTCTTGTGCTGAATGTTGCGCTGGAACGCATAAGGACCGCTCGCGAACTGCACGTCCTTCGGGATGTCGATGACGACTGGGCCGGGGCGCCCGTGCGAGGCAATGTAGAACGCCTCGTGCAGAATGCGCGGCAGATCCTTGATGCGCCGCACTAGGTAGTTGTGCTTGGTGCAGTTGCGGGTGATGCCGGTCGTATCGCATTCCTGGAACGCATCCGAGCCGATGAGATGGGTCGGCACCTGTCCGGTGATGCAGACGAGCGGGATCGAGTCCATGAGCGCGTCGGTAAGCCCAGTGATGGCGTTGGTCGCGCCTGGCCCCGACGTGACGAGGAGGACGCCGACCCTTCCGGAGGAGCGGGCATAGCCTTCCGCCGCATGCGCCGCGCCCTGCTCGTGGCGCACAAGAATGTGCCGGACCTTGTCCTGATGGAAGATCGCGTCGTAGATCGGCAGCACCGCCCCGCCGGGGTAGCCGAAGACGACCTCGACGCCCTGGTCCTTCAGCGCCTCGACCACCATCTCCGCGCCGGTTATGTGCTTCGCCATTCTCTTAGCTCCGCCCCGTGAATTCAAAATCGAGACAACAAAAAAGGCCCTCGAAGGGCCTTGGGTCGCGCGCTGGCTGACGGCCGCAGGAACTTAAGCCTGCCCGCTCCCCAGCGCCAAACTTACGATAAGCTTCGCCACGTCGCCTCTCCACAAGTCTCATTGCACCCTAGTAAAGAGAGGCGCTGGCGTCAAGGGCGTGTCGACCGCGCCGTCGGAACTGCTGAGGACCTCGTGACGACCAAGACCATTCACGCCGGCGCTCTCAGTATCGCCTACCAGGAATACGGCGCAGCCGACGGCTGGCCATGCGTCATGGGGCACGGCTTTCCCTATGACGCGAGCGCCTACGCGGAAGTCGCGCCCGTCCTGGCCGAGGCGGGGGCGCGGGTCATCATCCCTTATCTACGTGGCTTCGGTCCGACGCGGTTTCTTTCCGCCGACACGCCGCGCTCCGGCGAACAGGCGCTCGGCGCCGATCTCCTCGCGCTTCTCGACGCGCTCGGCGTCGCGCGCGCGCTTCTCGGCGGCTACGACTGGGGCGGCCGCGCCGCGTGCGTGGTTGCCGCGCTCTGGCCAGAGCGCGCCGAAGCGCTCGTCTCCGGCAATTCCTACAACATCCAGAACATCGCCCGCGCCATGGAGCCGGCGCCTCCAGCGGAGGAGGCGGCGTTCTGGTACCAGTACTATTTCCACAGCGAGCGCGGCCGGCGCGGCCTGGCGCGCAACCGTCGCGAGATCGCCAAGCTTCTCTGGCGGCAATGGTCGCCGAACTGGGCCTTCGACGACGCGGCCTTCGAGCGCGCCGCGCGGGCCTTCGATAACCCCAATTTTGTCGATGTCGTCATCCACTCCTACCGGCATCGCTATGGGCTCACGCCCGGGGACCCGGCTTATGCCGAAATCGAGGCCCGCCTCGCCAAGCTGCCGCCGATCTCGGTTCCCGCGATCACGATCGACGGCGACGCGGACGGCGTGAATCCGGGCACGGCCCATCATGCCGGCAAGTTCACCGGCCCGCACGAGCATCGCGTCTTCGAGGGCGCGGGCCACAATCTGCCGCACGAGTGCCCGCGCGAATGGGCGCAGGCGGTCATCGACGCGCGCGCGATGGCGGTCGGAGTTTTCGAGCCCGGCCGCCCGTGACCCTCTAGCTTGCGCAGAACTGTAAGCGCGCTCGATATATCAATACTTTACGGCCTCCTATGCGCACATCTGCGACTCCCTGCCCTCCAGCCGGCGCCGGTATCCACAGCAACAACCATGGCAGCGGCCGGGGACCTTTCGGAGCCGGGATCACGACGGCGCTCGTATCTGACACAGCCGATTCTTGCTGCTTCTTTAAAACCGTCGATTTCGGCCATTATATTCTGAATAGCAGAACACGTCAAGGAAAAGGCGCGGCCTCGGTTGAATTGCGGTATTGGGCGGATAGCCTGTAGCGCGATCGGCAGGAAGTGGGGCATAGCGGGCGTACAAGTCCGAGCCGGTAGGGGCAGAATCGACAACGACTCGGTCACGGCGCAGTCCGCCGGATGCGCCCCTTTGGCCGCGGGGACGATGGTGATGGCCGCAACCGATCTCGGACATCAAAAGAGCGCGACATTTTTCCCCGACGGATTGTGGGCGCGCGGCAACCCCGGCGCGATTGTCGACTTCGCCTATGCCGGCATGCACAAGTCGACCATCCTCGCCAAAGCCCTCATCAAGGCCTATTACGGCCAGGGTCCGAAATTCTCCTACTATTCCGGCTGTTCGGAGGGGGCAGGGAAGGATTGCACGAGATTCAGCGGTTTCCCGAAGACTTCAACGGGGTCGTCGTTGGGGCGCCGGTGATCGATGAAGTCGCGACGAATACGTTTTATCACGCCTGGGGAGTACGGGTGAACTCGCAGCCGGACGGGTCGCCTATCCTAACGGCGAACAAGATGCCTGCGCTGATCGCCGCGGTGGTCAGGGCCTGCGGCGACCAGCAGGGCCTGATTGCCGATCCACGAGGCTGCAATTTCGACCTTTCGACGCTAACCTGCAAGTCCGGCGACGATGACGCTTGCCTGTCGCAAGCCCAAGCTGACGTTGTGCGCAAATTATGGGAGGGCCCGATCGACGAGCACGGCGATCGGCTAAGCGCCGGCGACATGCCGGTCGGGTCCGAAGCGGCCTGGATGGGCACGATGGTGCCGAAGCAGGCGGGGCAAAAGATGACACTCGAGACTGTCGGCGACTACCAATGGTCCTATGACTTCCCCCACTACATGGCGGGCTTCGGCGAACCAACGGGCTTGACCAATCAGAACAAGAAATTCGATAGGGCAAGTTTCGAGCGGCTGAACGCGTATTCCGGTCTTTACGATCCAACCAATCCGGACCTCTCCGGTTTCACGAAGCAAGGCGGAAAACTGATCATCTGGCAGGGCTGGTCGGACTCAGGCGTTTCGCCTTACATTTCGCTGAACTACGTCCATGCGGTCCGCGACACGATGGGAACCGAACAGCCGGACAAGTTTCTTGCCCTCTACATGCTACCCGGCGTCTATCACTGCAATTTGTACGGCGGCCCGACGACGTCGCATGAGGACTTCCTAACGCCGGTTATGTCGTGGGTCGAGGATGGCACGGCTCCGGACACGGTGGTCGTCGACTATTCGGCGAGCAAGGATGGCAAGATTGTGCCAAAGAGCCGGGCCGCTTATCCCTATCCCGCCGGGATCGCATACAGCGGAAGCGGCGACGTCAATGCGGCGACGTCTTATGTTCGGGCCGAGCCGAAACAGCGGTTCGACGATCAGTTGCGCTGGCTCGGGCTCGACCATTACAAGCCCGATCATCAACTGTGGTGTGAATCGAAAAGCCCGGCGATCGCCTGCGCGCCGCGCTAAACCCGCTGGCCCTGGGGCCACGCTCATACTCGCGTGGTCCTGATCTGCAGAATACGGGTCGTCGGATAAATAGGACGGGATCCTGCTCCTCAAGTAGAACGTACTGGAAACACGGGAGGTAGTTTCGGGATGCTCAGATGGTCGATCGCCTCCGTCTGCATGGGCGGCGCGCTCGAGGGCAAGCTCGCCGCCGCCGCCAAAGCCGGTTTTCGGGCGATCGAGCTGTTCGAAAACGATCTGACCTTTTTCAACGGCAAGCCGAGGGAGGTGCGGCGGATGGCGGCCGACCTCGGGCTCGAAATCGTCGCGCTCCAGCCCTTGCGGGATTTCGAGGCGATGCCGGAGCCCATCCGCAGCCGCAATTTCGAGCGTGCGGCGCGCAAACTCGATGTGATGGAGGAGCTCGGCTGCCGCCTCCTCTGCGTCTGCTCCAACGTCTCGCCGGAGGCGATCGACGAAGCGGAACGCGCCGCAGCCGATCTCGCGGAGCTCGCCGGCCTCGCGCGCCGGCACGGAATGCGGATCGGCTACGAGGCGCTGAGTTGGGGCCGACACGTGAAGGACTGGACGAGCGCCTGGGAGATCCTCCGCGCTGCCGATTGCGACAGTCTCGGCATCGTGCTCGACAGCTTTCACATCTGCGCCCGCGGCAATCCGATCGAACCGATCGCTTCTCTCCCGGCCGACCGCATCGCGCTGGTTCAGGTCGCCGACGCGCCGGCTCTGGTCATGGACCCGCTGTCGCTCAGCCGGCATTACCGCTGTTATCCGGGCCAGGGCGACTATCCGATCGTCGACTTCCTCGACGCGGCGACGCGCGCCGGCTACCGGGGCCCGCTGTCGCTCGAGATCTTCAACGATCAGTTCCGCGGCGCCTCCGCGGCGGCGATTGCGGCCGACGGCATGCGCGCGCTGCGCGCAGCCGGCGAGGCCCTCGCGTCGAACCGGAAAGAGCGCGGCGACCCGCCGCTCGCCGACCTGCCGCCGCTTCCGCCACCGCCTGTCGTTGAGCGAGCCGAATTCATCGAATTCGCGGTCGCCGACACAGACGCGAAGGCGCTCGTCGGGCTGATCGAAGGGCTCGGCTTTCGGCTTGCCGGGCACCACCGCTCGAAGGATGTCGAACTCTTTTCGCAGGGCGAGATAAACCTCGTCGTCAACCGCGAGCGGGGGGGCTTCGCCCATTCTTTCTCCCTGCTGCACGGGCCGTCGATCTGCGCGCTGGCGCTCGGCGTCGATTCAGTCGACAAGGCGCTCGAGCGCGCCTCGGCCCTCGAATGTCAGAGCTATGTCGGCAAGATCGGTCCGGGCGAGGCGACGCTGCCGGCCGTGGCCGGGGTCGAGGGCAGCCTCATCTATTTTGTCGCCGCAGGGGACCCGCAATGGCGCGGCGACTTCGAGGCCGCGCAGGCGCTCGATTCCGCCGGACGCCTGCTCGAGGTCGATCATCTGTCCAATGTCGTCCGCCGCGGCGAGTTCCTAAGCTGGTCGCTCTTCTACCGAACCGTGCTCGGATTTTCTTCTGCACCGCAGGTCGAAGTCGCCGACCCACACGGCGCCTTTTTCAGCCGTTCGCTTCGCAGTCCCAACAACGCGCTGCGCATCGCGCTCAATATCGGCGAAGGCGGCGCGACGGGCGTGTCGCGTTTTCTCGACGCTTTCGGCGGCGCCGGCTATCAGCAGATCGCGCTGTCGACCGACGACATTTTCGCCGCCGTGGAGGCGGCCAAGACGAGGGGCGTCGCCTTTCTGCCAATACCGGACAATTACTACGACGACCTCGCGACCCGCTTCGACATCGCGTCCGATCTCCTTGCGCGAATGCGGTCCCTCGGCGTGCTCTACGACCGCGTCAGGGACGGCGAATTCTTTCACGTTTACACGCGGACGTTCCGCGACCGCTTCTTCTTCGAGATCGTTCAGCGGCGCAATTACGACCTGTTCGGTGCGGCAAACACCCCTGTGCGGCTCGCCGCGCAAGCGAGCCTGGCCGACGCCGAGAAGCGAACCGAGATCGAATTCGAATGAGGGCTGCGCAGCGACAAGGGGCGCGGGAATGATCAACGGCGATACGCGGATCATCGCGCACGTCGGCTATCCGACAACGACGTTCAAGTCGTCGATGATCTATAATCCGTGGTTCGAAAAGCGAGGGATCAACGCCGCTGTCGTGCCGATGGGCGTGAGGCGGGACGACTTTGGCGGCGCCTTTCCGGAGATCTGTCGATTCACCAACTTCCACGGCGCGCTGATCACCATGCCGCACAAGGTCGCGGTCATGGCCCTTCTCGACGAAGTTTCGACCGCGGTGAAGGTCGCGGGCGCGTGCAACGCCGTTCGCCGTGCGGAAGACGGGCGACTCGTCGGCGACATGTTCGATGGCGAGGGTTTCGTCCGCGGGGTCGCGCACAACGGCGGATCGCTGGTCGGCAAGCGGCTGCTCGTCGTCGGGTCCGGCGGCGTGGGCTCGGCGATCGCCGCCTCGGCGGCGGCGACCGGGACGGCGGAGATCGCGCTCTATGACGTTGACGCCGCGGCGATGCAGGGCTTGGCCGGCCGCCTCAAGCGCAACTATCCCCATCTTTCCGTCTCGCTCGGATCGAGCGACCCGAGCCGGTTCGACGTCGTCGTCAACGCCACGCCGCTCGGAACCTACCCGGGCGACGCGATGCCGCTCGACGTGTCGCGCCTCAGACCGGAAACCTATGTCGCCGAGGTCGTGATGAAGCACGAGACGACCGCCTTCCTCGCAGCGGCGCAAGCGCAGGGCTGCAGGACGCAGGTCGGCGTCGACATGCTGTTCGAGCAGATCCCGGCTTATCTCGAATTCTTTGGCTTTCCCCAGGCGACGCCGGAGGACCTGAGGGAGGTCGCGCAACTCGAATACTAGAGACCGCCAAGGGTCAACATCGAAGGAGGGACGCGGTGAGCCAGGCGATAGCGATGACGCATGAGCCGCCGGGGCGGCATCAGTCCAGGATAGCCGCCGCCAGCGGCTGGATCGGTTCTGCGCTCGAATACTATGACTTTTTCATCTACGCGACCGCAGCGTCGCTGGTCTTTCCGCAGACGTTCTTTCCTTCCAGCAACCCGACCGTCGCCATCGTCGCGTCGCTCGCGACCTACGGCGTCGGCTATGTCGCCCGCCCGATCGGGGCGATCGTGCTCGGTCACTGGGGCGACCGCCACGGGCGCAAGAACGTGATGCTCGTCTGCCTGTTCCTGATGGGCTTGTCCACGATGCTGGTCGGCCTGCTCCCGACCTATCAGCAGGCGGGGGTGCTCGCTCCGGTCCTTCTCGTCACCCTGCGTCTCATTCAGGGATTTGCGGTCGCAGGCGAGATTTCGGGGGCGAGCTCAATGATCCTCGAGCATGCGCCCTTTGGCCGGCGCGGCTATTTCGCGAGCTTCACGCTGCAGGGCGTGCAGGCTGGGCAGATACTCGCGGCCGCGGTCTTTCTGCCTCTGAGCTACGCGCTGTCGAAGGAAGCCTTCATGTCCTGGGGATGGCGCGTGCCGTTCCTGCTCAGCGTGGTCGTCCTCATAGCCGGCTACGTGATCCGGCGCGAGGTCGACGAGACGCCGGCCTTCAGCGAGGAGCAGGCCCATCGCGAGGTCCCGAAGACGCCGGTCATCGACGCCGTGACGAATCACGGCGCCGACATGCTTCGGGTCGCGTGCATGGCGCTGATGAATGTCATCCCCGTGGTCGCCACGATTTTCGGCGCCGCCTACGCCGTGCAGCCCGGCTACGGCGTCGGATTGGACAAGACCGTCTATCTGTGGATTCCGGTCGTCGGCAACATTGTCGCTGTGATCGTGATCCCCTTTGTCGGCGACCTTTCCGACCGGATCGGCCGTCGTCCGCCGATCATCGTCGGCTCTCTTGCGGCTGGCCTGCTGTCGTTCGGGTACCTCTACGCCATCAGCATCCGAAGCGTGCCGCTCGCGTTCTTCTTCTCGATCCTGATGTGGGGCATCGTCTATCAAGGCTACAACGCCGTGTTTCCGAGCTTCTACCCGGAGCTTTTCCCAACCCGGGCCCGCGTCTCCGGAATGGCGATCGCGCAGAACGTCGGCACGATGCTGACCGCGCTCTTGCCGGCCGCGTTCGCGGCAATCGCGCCGCCCGGATCCGGCAACGTGCCCCTGACTGTCGGCGCATGCGCCTTCGGGGTCACGATCGTCTCCGCACTCGCCGCCTATTCGGCGCGCGAGACGCACCGCATCCACCTGAACGACCTCGGCGAGCGTGGGGCCGTCCCTGTCGACAAGGTCGAGTATGATCGCTTGCGCCGGGAAATTGCCTCCGCGGCGTCGTGAGGTCTATGAAAACGCGTGAACGCCGCGCGCCTCCCGGGCGCGGCGCCGAAAAGGAGCAACGCCATGGCCGAACTCGGCGTCGTCCGGCGCAAGATTCATCGCGCCGACCGCGCGGCGACCGACAAGCTCAAGGCCTTCGGCGTCGCGACGGTGCATGAGGCGATGGGCCGGATTGGCCTCATGCAGCCCTACATGCGCCCCATCTACCCGGGCGCGCAGGTCTCAGGCACGGCGGTGACCGTGCTCCTGCATCCGGGCGACAACTGGATGATGCACGTCGCAGCCGAGCAGATCGAGCCCGGCGACGTCGTCGTGGCGGCGATCACCTCCGAGTGCACGGACGGCTATTTCGGCGACCTGCTCGCCACCTCCTTCATGGCGCGCGGCGCACGCGCGCTGATCATCGATGCGGGCGTGCGCGACGTGAAGACGCTGACCGAGATGGGCTTCCCCGTCTGGAGCAAATGCGTGAGCGCCAAGGGCACGGTGAAGGCGACCCTGGGCTCGGTCAATGTTCCCGTGGTCTGCGCCGGCGCGCTCGTTCATCCGGGCGACGCGATCGTCGCCGACGACGACGGCGTCGTGGTCGCGCCGGCGGAGCGCGTTGAACAGACAGTGAAAGCCGCCGCCGCGCGCGAGGCCAACGAGGGCGACAAACGGGCGAAGCTCGCCGCGGGCGTGCTCGGCCTCGACTTGTACAAGATGCGCGAGGGGCTCGAAAAGACCGGCTTGAAATACATCGACTGAGGCGGGTTCATGACCACAGGCGGCAGGCCCGTCAGCGGGCCGTTCGAGAAGACGAAGGGCTGGCTCGACTGGTTCGACCATCCGATGAAGCCGCGCTTTCAACTGCCGCCGGGCGCGGTCGACGCGCACTGCCACGTGTTCGGGCCCGGCGCAAGATTTCCCTACGCGCCCGAACGCAAGTACACGCCCTGCGACGCGAGCAAGGACGACCTCTTCGCCCTGCGCGACTGGCTCGGATTCTCCCGCAACGTCGTCGTCCAGGCGACGTGCCACGGGGCCGACAACCGGGCGATGGTCGATGCGTGCCTGTCGAGCGCCGGCCTGGCGCGCGGCGTCGCCACCGTCCGGCGCGACGTGAGCGACGCCGAGCTGAAAAGGCTCAACGAGGCGGGCGTGCGCGGCGTGCGCTTCAACTTCGTCAAGCGCCTCGTCGATTTCACGCCCAAGGACGAGCTCATGGAGATCGCCGGCCGCATCGCCGTGCTTGGCTGGCACGTGGTCATCTACTTCGAGGCGGTCGACCTGCCCGAGCTTGAGGATTTCTTCACCGCGCTTCCGACGACCGTCATCGTCGACCACATGGGACGCCCCGACGTGACGAAGCCGGTCGATGGGCCGGAGTTCGCCAACTTCCTGCGCTTCATGCGCGAGAACTTGAATGTCTGGGCCAAAGCATCGGGCGCAGAGCGCCTCTCCGTCTCGGGGCCGCCGGCGCTCGATGGCGAGCGCGCGCCTTACCGCGATTTCGTCCCCTTCGCCCGGAAGGTCGTCGAATCCTTTCCCGACCGCGTCATCTGGGGGACGGACTGGCCGCATCCCAACCTCAAGGATCACATGCCCGACGACGGGCTTCTGGTCGACATCCTGCCGCATATCGCGCCGACGCCCGAATTGCAGCGAAAGCTGCTCGTCGACAATCCGATGCGGCTCTACTGGCCCGAGGAAAAGGGAGACTGAAGCAATGGCTCTCGACAAGGAGTTCAAGGAGATTCCCGGCACGATCGTCTTCGACGCCGATCAATCGCGCAAAGGCTACTGGCTGAACCAGTTCTGCATGTCGCTGATGAAGGCCGAGAACCGCGCGAGGTTCAAGGCCAACGAGCGCGCCTATCTCGACGAGTGGAAGATGACCGAGGAGCAGAAGCAGGCGGTGCTCGACCGCGACCTCAACCGCATGATGGCGCTCGGCGGAAACATCTACTTCTTGTCGAAGATCGGCGCGACCGACGGCAAGAGCTTCCAGCAGATGGCGGGCTCGATGACGGGCATGAGCGAGCAGGACTACCGCGACATGATGGTCAAGGGAGGCCGCAAGATCGACGGCAACCGCAGGATCGGCGAGGACGGCGACGCGCAGCCTACCCGGAAAGAGTGACGCTCTCCGACATGTTTTTCACCGACTTCAAGGACAAGAGACCATGGCCCGCATCACCGCTTCGCTCTATACCTCGCACATTCCCGCAATCGGCGCGGCCTTCGACCTCGGCAAGACCAAGGAGGATTACTGGAGGCCTGTGTTCGCCGGATACGACTTTGACAAGGAGTGGGTGAAGACGAACAAGCCCGACGTGATCTTTCTCGTATACAACGATCACGCCACCGCCTTCAGCCTCCAGATGATCCCCACTTTCGCGATCATGACCGGCCCGGAATTCAATCCCGCCGACGAAGGCTACGGCGCGCGTCCGGTGCCGAAAGTCATCGGCCACCCGGAGCTTGCCTCCCATATCGCCTCGGAGGTGATCCAGCAGGATTTCGACCTCACCATGGTCAACGAGATCGACGTCGACCACGGCCTCACGGTGCCGTTGAGCTGCGTCTTCGGCAAGGTCGACGCATGGCCGTGCAAGATCATCCCCTTCGCGGTCAACGTCGTGCAGCACCCGGTGCCTTCTGGGGCGCGCTGCTTCGCCCTCGGCCAGGCGATCGGCAAGGCCATCCGGAGCTATCCCGAGGATCTCGACGTCCATGTATGGGGCACCGGCGGCATGAGCCATCAGCTGCAGGGGCCGCGCGCCGGGCTCATCAACAGGGAATGGGACAACATGTTCCTCGACCGCCTGATCGGTGATCCGAAGGGCCTCTCGAAGATGCCGAACATCGAATACGTCCGGGAGGCGGGTTCGGAAGGCATCGAGCTCGTCATGTGGCTGATCGCCCGCGGGGCGATGTCGGATGTCGCGGACGGCCCGAAGCCGAAAGTGGCGCATCGGTTCTACCATGTTCCGGCGTCGAACACCGCGGTCGGCCATCTCATTCTGGAGAACGCGGCGTAAGCGTCTCTGTAGCCGCGGTCGCTGACCGCGGCCGACGCGATCAGCGATCGCGTCTACAAAGCGCGGCCGAGGATCTCAGGAGCCCTTATGACCAAGACCATCAAAGTCGCGCTGGCGGGGGTCGGGGCCTTCGGCCTCAAGCATCTGGACGGCATCAAGAACATCTACGGGGTCGAGGCTGTCTCGCTCGTCGGCCGCGAGCTCGACAAGACGCGGGGAGCGGCGAAAAAGTATGGCGTCGGCCACGCGACGACCGAGCTTTCCGAAACGCTGAAGCAGCCGGGCCTCGACGCCGTGATCCTCGCGACGCCGACCCAGATGCACGCCGCCCAGGCGCTGCAATGCCTCGAGGCCGGCAAGCACGTCCAGGTCGAGATCCCCCTCGCCGACAGCCTGAAGGACGCGGAGGCGGTGGTCGCGATGCAGAAAAAGACCGGCCTCGTGGCGATGGTCGGCCATACGCGGCGCTTCAATCCGAGCCATCAATACGTGCACAAACGCATTCTTGAGGATGAGTTCCATATCCAGCAGATGGACGTGCAGACCTATTTCTTCCGCCGCACCAACATGAACGCCCTCGGCGAGGCGCGCTCGTGGACCGACCATCTGCTCTGGCACCACGCCGCGCACACGGTCGACCTCTTCGCCTACCAATGCGGCTCGCCGATTGTGAAGGCGAACGCTGTCCAGGGGCCGATCCATGCCAACCTCGGCATCGCGATGGACATGAGCATCCAGCTGAAGAGCGCCAACGGCGCGATCTGTACGCTGTCGCTGTCCTTCAACAACGACGGGCCGCTCGGCACTTTCTTCCGCTATATCGGCGACACGGCGACTTATATCGCCCGTTACGACGACCTCTTCACCGGCAAGGACGAGAAGATCGACGTCAGCAAGGTCGATGTCTCGATGAACGGCATCGAATTGCAGGACCGCGAGTTCTTCGCCGCCATCCGAGAGGGCCGCGAGCCGAATGCCAGCGTCGAGCAAGTCCTGCCGTGCTACCGCACGCTGGATGAGCTCGAGAAACAACTCAATGGCGAATGATTTCGAGCGCAAGCGTCGAACATGATAAACGATCATGATATGTACAAAATATAGTTAAGGCAGGGGAGTCCTACGCTTCCCAACTTCAAACGCCTCAAGGCGCGCGGCCGAGCGGGCCGGGCGCCAGGCGCGTGAGATCGAAGGCCGCCACGTCGCGCAAAAGCTCGATGAAGGCGGCGACGCCGGCTTCGGCGCAGGCCTCGCCTTTTTCCGCCGTCGCGTTCGTGGCGTCGCCGACCGCGCCGAGCGGGTTGAGGTCGTTGGCCATCCAGCCGATGCTCACCGGCTGGGTCACGCGCAGCTTCTTGAAGTCCTGCTCCAACGACTCCGCCAGGCTCTTGAAATCGCGCGCTTCGCTCATGCGCACGCTGTTCGGCCGGAAGGCTAGCATGAGAGATGTCTCCGCGTCGCCTCCGTGGATGCCGTGCGCTCGCTCGCCCGCCGAGAACATGCCGTCCGGGTAGCCGAGCGCATGCCAGCCCGCCTGGACGGCGAGCATGCCGTGGCGGACGCGCAAGTCGCGCGCGACTGCCGTCAGGACGGCGACGTTCCCGCCATGCGAATTCATGAAGATGAGCCTGCGGCAGCCGGTGCGAGCAATACTGTCGCCAATCTCGGTCCAGGCCCGCGCCGCCGTCTCCATGGAAAAGGTGAGGGTGCCGGGAAACTCGATATGCTCGTTCGACTTGCCGATCGCCTGCAGCGGCAGGAACAGCGCGGGCAGGTCGGCGGGCGTGCGCGCGATCGCGCGCTGAAGGTAGCCTTCGTTGATGAACGTATCGACGCCGACCGGCAGATGCGGCCCGTGCTGCTCGATGGCCGCCACCGGCAGGACCGCGACCACCTTGCTCATGTCGGCCGCCGCGAAGTCGCGCCAGCTCATCTCCGCCCAGAGTTTCGTCGGAAGCATGGGCTCTCTTTACACGGCCTTCGCGGCGACCGCCTCGACCTCCACCTTGAACTCCGGGCGGGCGAAGCCTTGCACCACCATGAGCGTCGAGGCGGCCGGCGCGCTCGTGACGAATTCGTCGCGGACTTTCATGTAGCCTTTCAAGTGCTCGGCCGCCGAGACATAAGCGTTGAGGCGCACGAGGTCGGCGAGCGACATGCCGGCGTCCCCGAGGATGGCTGCGATGGCGCGGAAGCAGAGGCGGGCCTGGCCCTCGACGTCCTCCGGCACGGCGCCGTCGGCGCCGATGCCGAGCTGGCCCGAGCAGAACACCATGCGACTCGGCGGCGCGACCTCGACGCCGTGGGCGTAATTGGCGAAGGGTGGATGGATTGTGGTAGGGTTGAGTCTACGCATATCTTTTCGCCGGCCTCCCGACATCGTGAACCCTGCTTTGCACGCTTAGTGAGCGGCGGACAACGGCGCCGAAGTTGCTTAGGCTCCGGGGGAGCCCCGTAGGGAGAACGAACATGAATCGCCTCGGCGCCTTTCTGACCGCGGGCCTCTCGGTCATCGCAACCTCGGCGCTCGCCGTCGACAAGGTCTCGTTCGGCACGAACTGGCTCGCCGAAGCCGAGCACGGCGGCTACTACCAGGCGCTCGTCGACGGGACGTACGCCAAATACGGCCTCGACGTGACCATCGTCCAGGGCGGGCCGCAGGCCAACAACGAGCTTCTGCTCGCGGCCGGGCGGCTCGATTTCTACATGGGCGGCAATCTCCTGCTCGCCTTTGATGCGGTTGACCATGGGCTGCCGATCGTGGTCGTCGCGGCGCACTTCCAAAAGGACCCGCAGGTCATGATGTCGCACCCGGGCGCAGGGCTCGACACATGGACCGACCTACGGAGGGCGAATCCCGCCTTCATCGGCAAGGAGGGCCTCGCCTCGTTCTACCGCTGGATGAAGTCCGAGTTCGGGTTCAAAGAGGAGAACGTCCGGCCCTACACGTTCAATCCTGGTCCGTTCATCGCCGACAAGGACTCGATGCAGCAGGGCTACGTGACCTCCGAGCCCTTCGCGGTCGAGAAGCAAGGCGGGTTCAAGCCAAACGTCTTCCTCCTCGCCGACCAGGGGTACAGCACCTATGCGACGACGATCGAGACGCGCGCCGACCTTGTCGAGCAGCATCCCGACATCGTCCAGCGCTTCGTCGACGCCTCGACCATCGGTTGGTACCACTATCTCTACGGCGACAACAAAGCCGCGAACGATCTCATCAAGAAAGAAAATTCTGATATGACCGACGAGCAGATCGCATTCTCGATCGGCAAGATGAAGGAATACGGCCTCGTCGATTCCGGCGACGCGCTGAAGCTCGGCGTCGGCGCGATGACCGACGAGCGCGTCAGGAAATTCTACGACCAGATGGTGAAGGCGGGCGTGGTCAAGGCAGGCCTCGACTACAAGAAGGCCTATACGCTGCAATTCGTCGACAAGGGCGTCGGCCTCGACCTTCGGCCGAAGTGAGTGTCATGCCCGCGCAGGCGGGCATCCAGTTCTGCGGCATGAATTCAATTGCCGAACTCTCCCATCGCATCTGGATCCCCGCTTCCGCGGGGATGACGCTGGCCAAGTGACCGCGCCCTTCTCCCTCGCGGGGACGAAGCGCTTCGCCCTAATCGGCGCACGGGCGCTCGCCTCGGACCTTGGGCCTCGAGCCGCGCCGTCCGACAGGGACGGCTTCGCGCCCGTCGACATTCTCATCGATCGCGGCCGCATCGCCGACGTGAAGCCCGCCGGAAAAGGCGATTTCGGCGACGCGCCGAGCCTCGCTCTCTCCGGCCGCATTGTCCTCGCAACCTTCATCGACGCCCACACCCACCTCGACAAGGCGCATATCTGGCGCCGCGCGCCGAACCCGACTGGCGCCTTCGACGCCGCGCTCGCAGCCGTCGCGGCGGATCGCGCCGCCAATTGGACGGCGGGCGACGTCGCGGCCCGCATGGAGTTCTGCTTGCGCACGGCCTACGCCCACGGAACCTCGGCCATCCGCACCCATATCGACAGCATCGGGCCGCAAACGCGCATCAGCTGGCCGGTGGTCGCGGAGGCGCGCGAGCGCTGGCGCGCGCGCATCGACTTGCAGGCGACGCCGCTCTTCAGTATCGACTTCGCGCTCGACGACGCGCACATGGCCGACGTCGCAGCCATGCTCGACGCCTATGGCTCGAACATCCTCGGCGCCGTCGCCTACATGACGCCTTGCTTGCGCGACGGACTCGACAAGCTCTTCGCTCTCGCCGCGCGCAAGGATTATGACCTCGACTTCCACGTGGACGAATCGACCGATCCCGCCGCGCGCTCGCTGAAAGTCATTGCGGACATGGCGATCGCGCGGAAATTTCCGGGTCGCATCCTGGTCGGCCATTGCTGCTCTCTCTCTCTCCAGACGCCGGACGAGGAGAAGCGGACGGTCGAAGCGGTGGCCAAGGCGGGACTCAGCGTCGTGTCGCTGCCGATGTGCAACATGTTCCTGCAGGACCGACAATCGGGGCGGACGCCGCGCTGGCGCGGGGTCACCGCCTTTCACGAACTCGCCGAAGCAGGCGTCAACGTCATGGTCGCCAGCGACAATGTGCGCGATCCTTTCTACCCCTACGGCGACCTCGACATGATCGAAGTGTGGCGCGAAGGCGTGCGGATCCTCCATCTTGACTACCCGTTCGCGCGCTGGGCCCCGGTCGTGCGCGGCGCCCCGGCCAGGGCGATGGGACTGAGCGTCAGCAGGATCGAGCCGGGCGCTCGGGCGGATCTTGTCTTGACGCGCGCCCGCGACTTCACCGAACTTCTAGCCCGACCACACGCCGACCGAACGGTTTTGCGCGAGGGCGCGCCGGTTGGCCCGCCGCCGGACTATTCCGACCTCGACGCTGTGGAGGGTCTTGCTTGAGCGCCTACGACATCGCCGCGTTCCGCAACCTCATCGGACCCATCAAGAGCGAAGACAATCCGATCCTCGTCAAGCAAAAGAGCCGCGACTTCTACTGGTACTCGCCGGTCCTCAAACGCGAGCTCGAGTCCGTCACCGCCGACATAGTCGTCACGCCGAAAAACGAGGTGGAGGTCGCGGCCATTCTCGCCGTCGCGCACAAGCTCAAAATTCCGGTCACTCCGCGTGGCGGCGGCACCGGGAACTACGGACAGGCGATGCCGCTCACCGGCGGAATCGTCCTTAATCTCATCGGAATGAACAAGGTCCTCGACATCGCGGCCGGCCGAGTCGTCTGCGAGCCGGGCGCCATCCTCCTCGAGGTGGACAAGGCGACGGCGGCCTCCGGGCAGGAACTGCGCATGTTTCCCTCGACGCGCGCGACCGCGTCCGTCGCCGGCTTCGTGGCGGGCGGCTCAGGCGGGGTCGGGTCGATCACCTGGGGCGGCCTGCGCGATTTCGGCAACGTTTTGCGCCTTCGGGTGATGACGGCGGAGGCCAACCCGCGCGCGCTCGAACTCACCGGCGTCGATCTGCACAAGGCGGTGCACGCCTACGGCACCAACGGAATCATTACCCAAGTCGAGATGCCGCTCGCGCCGCGTTACGACTGGGTCGAAGTCATCGTCGGCTTCGACGGGTTCGAGGCGGCGACGGCTTATGCGCTTGCGCTCGCCGAGCAGGATGGAATTCTTAAGAAGCTCGTCACGGTCGTCGCCGGGCCGGCGCCGCACGCCTACTTTTTGCGTCACCGCTCGCTCATCCCTGAGAGAATGAGCGTCGTGCTCATCATGGTCGCGCCGCACTCGTTCGATGCTTTCGAGGCGTTCACGCGGCAGTTCCGCGGCGCCGAGGTCCTCTTCAATTCGAGCCGCGCGAGCCCCGAGCAAATGCGCGGTCTGCCGCCCATCTACGAACTCGCCTGGAACCACACCACGTTGCGGGCGCTGCGCGTCGATGCGGCGATCACCTATCTTCAGGTCCGCTATCCGGAAGACGGCGCGCTCGACTTCATCAAGCGCATCCACGAGAAATTCGCCGGCGAGATGGTCGGCCATCTCGAGCTCATCCGGTTCAACGGCCGGATCGGCTTCGCTGGCTTGCCGCTCATCCGCTTCACGACCGAGGAGCGCCTCGACGAGATGATGGCCGAGCACGAGGACATGGGTGCAATGATCTTCAATCCGCACCGCTACACGCTGGAAGAGGGGGGCATGAAACAGACGGACGCAATCCAGCTCGCCTTCAAGCGCGAGACCGACCCCGACGGCCTTCTCAATCCGGGCAAGATGATCGCCTGGGAGGACCCGGACTTCGACTTCTCCCGGCGCAAGAATTTTCTCTTTCCAGGGCTGGAGGCGCGGATGCGCGCGGCGCAGGCGTAAGCCGCCCCCTTGCGCATTCTCGTTCTCTTCGCCCACCCGGTGGAAACGAGCTTCGCCGCGGCGCTCCACGCGAAGCTGGTCGAGTCGCTGCGGGCGCGCGGTCACGAGGTGGACGACTGCGATCTCTACGCCGAAGGCTTCGATCCGGTGATGAGCCGGCAGGACCGGATCGAGTACCACGACGTGACCGTCAACCGGCGTAGGGTCGAGCCTTACGCCGAGCGGCTGCTGAAGGCCGAGGCGCTCGTCTTTTCATTCCCGGTCTGGAACATGGGCTTTCCGGCGATCCTCAAGGGTTTCATCGACAGGGTCTTCCTGCCTGGCGTCAGCTTCACCTTGAAGGAGAACGGCGACTACGTGCCGGCCCTGCACAACATCAAGCGGCTCGGCGTCGTGTGCACCTACGGCGGCGCGCGGCTGCACACGATCCTCATGGGCGATCCGCCGCGCCGCTTCCTCACCCGCTCCCTGCGGCTCATTTGCGCGCCGCGCACGCGCTGCGACTACGTCGCGCTCTACGACATGGACCACACGACGCCGGAGCGACGGAACAGGTTTCTCCAGACCGTCGAGGCGAGGTTCTCGGGGTGGTAGTCCGAGAGGCCGGCTGGATTGGAGCCGGACGTCCGGGATCGACCGAGGCTGTGCGAAAACTCAGCGAGATAATTCATATAGCCGCGCAGAGTGAGAATCTTTGCTAGCCGCGCAGAGTGAGAATCTTTGCGATTTTTCTCGCTCCACGAGACCACAAGCCTTGAAAATTTGGGGCACACCGGACCCCCTCAGAGTTTTCACACAGCCTCGACCCGAAGCGGTCGTCCGACGCCGGTTCGGAACGGTAGAGTTGCGCCATGAGCGGGCATTCGACGCCTCGACAAAAACCACGCCCAGTGTCGGCTGAAGCGCTGCTATGCATATTCGTCAAAATCAGCGAACCGCTGGGCGGTTTATGCAGGTTATTGCGTCTTCCATCGAGCAAAATTGGCGCGCGCCAGTCTAGTCGCTCTTCCGAACGCGTCCGATTGCGTCATAACTCCGTTGGATCGAGGAACACATAGAGCGCGGCGATCTTGTCGTCTCGAACAATGATCACGTCCCACCCGGTGTAATCAGGCTTCTCTCCACGAGGTCCCGATCCCCATGCCAAACGACCGGCATTATGCAGGGCCTGCGGCCCGCCGCGAGGCGTGTATACGAAATGAGGATGCGTGGCGCGCAGGTCTCCCGCGAACTTGTCCAGGGCGTCATGCCCGACGAATATGCCGGGAGGGACATAGAGGACGCAATCGTCGGTGTAGAACTCCTCGATCGCGGTGCGACGACGAAGTGCGTCGCCTTCCCCGAACACTTCCTGAAGATTTCGGGTCAGCAGATCATGAATTCTGTTCGACATGGCGCGCACCGGACATCCCTGAAGGTGTGCAAAGTGTGTAGCAAGAAGCGTGTCTTCGAAATAGAAATGGATGAAAGCCATCGTTGCAGGAATGTCGATGTCAAAGCTACCCGACTTCGAGGGATTGGCGATGCTCGCCAAGGTGCCGGAGGAGCGATCCTTCGCCGGAGCAGCTAAGGCGATAGGCGTATCGGTGGCGACCGTCTCGCGAGCCGTCGCCCGGCTCGAAGAGCGACCTGGGGGGACGTGTGCTCAACAGAACGTCCCGGCGGCTCGCATTGACAGACTATGGTCACATACTCGCCGAGCGGGCGTGTAACATCTACGCCGAAGCGGAGGAAGCCGAAAATTTCGCGGCGAAACATCCAGCCGGCCGCGGGGCCTTTTGAAGCTCGCGGGTGTGAAGTAACTCTGGGACGGAGAGCCAATTCGCGAAAGAGCAATGACTGAAAGATATCGTTACAGATTTGAGGCGTTTGTTCGCGACGCCGGCGCCGTTCGACCGAGACTGAGCTGCGCCGCCTCTACCGTATTGAGTTTCGACTTCTCGAAGCCCGAGGTGTTTCGAGCAGGACGAAACTTCCAGCTGTGGAGCGATAGCGTCCCTTCGCCGGCTTCTTCTGCGGATCGGCGCCGACCCTCCGCTTCGGGCGGGTCGCAGTCATTCACGTCGCCGGCTCATGAGCGCCCCCCGGCGCCACGATTTCACCCGGAAGGTCGACCGGGTGGTGCTGCATTCTTCATGGTCGCCATGACTCCTGGAGAAACGAACCTATAAGCGAGATTTCTGAAACACGCAATAAATGTTCGGCGCTTATCGCGTTAGCTATTGGTCGATTTATCCGGTGTCCAAACGCCCACCCGTCATGGCCGGGCTTGACCCGGCCATCCACACGAACACTTCGCCTCGCTGATAAGCACCTGAAAGAGCTATATATAATTTGCAGCATCGCCGCAATCGACGTCCGGCGCTCCGTGGATGGCCGGTCAAGCCCGGCCATGACGCAAGAGGGCAGCCTTAAAGCTGACGGGATTTCGCCCAGACATTAACGCCATAAGAGTCAGATGTTCGCCTCTTCGAACGCGCATCGGGAGCATCGAGTGAGGAGCTCCAACACGATCAGACGGTCCGGGCGTCTCAACGCGCGCCCAAGTTTGCCGAGGCCCGGTCCCTCTACGCGGCTGACGGCGAAAATATCATTGACTTTTTGTCAATTGAATGTTATCGTACGACAACATAGCTGGTCTTCGGGGTGTCGGCGAAGGCTTGGGTTCTTGGGGAGACGATCATGACAACGAAGGATTTGTTGGCCGCCGCCGCGGCTGCGCTGTTGGCGCCGGGCCCGGCGTCGGCGGGGAACCAGTACTTCGATTTCTCCGGGCTGGCCCAACATGGCCTAATCGCGGGCCAGTTCGTCGTCGATGTCGTCGGCGGCGTGGCTCAGTCAGGCACGGGCTTCATCTCGGGCGGCGGTATCTGGGGCGTTGAAAGGCTGACGCTCATCACGTCCTCGACCCCGGGCTCCGGCGGCTATCCGTACGGAATCGGCTGGCGGGACGGCAGCGGCACGGACACTTAGGGTTGGGACAAGCTCATGCCGATCGACTCAATCGGCGGTCTGGACTTCTCGTTCGGCGCCGGAACCAATCCTCCGCAGTGGGGCCACGGCTGGCAGTTCGGCATCTGGAACGACGACGGACCGACTGGCTACGGCGACAACTATCAAGCCTGGATCTCAGGTCCGGGCTTCTGGGGTACGACCGGGGCACTAACGGTTTCGGCGCCCGAACCCTCGACCTGGGCGTTGATGGGCGTTGGTTTCGCCGGGCTCGCCTTCGCGGGCTATCGCGCGCGCAAGAGCGCCGCGGTCGCCGCGTAAGCGCGACATTGCAGACGAAAAAGGCCGCCGTGCGGCCTTTTTCTTCGCCCGACCGCTTTTGTCGCCAGCTCAAGCCGGCCGCTTCCCGGGCGCATTCTTCCGTACCGGGACAAGGATTGCGCCGGTTTGTGACCGATCGCGCGGCAAGCTCTAAAATCGCCGGCCAAACACGCGGCTGACACAAAGGCCGCTCTGCATTAACGACGGGCCTGCCGATCTCTCAGCCTGCCGGCGGCTCGCTCATGCAAATCTTCCCCTGCCCGTTCTGCGGCCCGCGCGACGAGACCGAGTTCCAGTACATTGGCGAGCCGAAGGCGCGGCCGGAGCCGGCGGAAGAGGTCAGCGACGCTGCCTGGGCCGAATATCTCTATTTCAACGCCAACCCCAAGGGCGCCTCGCGCGAGATCTGGCTGCACTTCACCTGCATGGAATCCTTCGCCATGACCCGCGACACGGAGACCAACGCGGTCATCGGCAGCGAAGTTTTGAGGCCGGGCTCGTGAGCGGCTTTCGCTTTGCCGAAGGCGGCGCCCTCGATCGCGGGCGCACTCTCGCCTTCACCTTCGACGGCAAGCCCTATCTCGGCATCGAAGGCGACAGCGTCGCCTCGGCGCTTCTCGCAAATGGCGTGCGGGTCGTCGGCCGCAGCTTCAAATACCGCCGGCCGCGTGGAATCTGGGGCGCCTGGACGGAGGAACCGAACGCCATTGTGGACATCGCGCGCGCCGGCCGCACGACGCCGAATTTGCGCGCGACGACCGAAAAGCTCGAAAACGACATCGCCGTGCGCTCGGTCAATTCCGGCCCAAGCGCCGCCGAGAACCGCGCGGGCCTCATCGACCGGCTGGCCAGCCTCATGCCGGCCGGCTACTACTACAAAACCTTCATCTGGCCGCGCTGGGAGAAGTATGAACCCGCGATCCGCGCCATGGCGGGCTTGGGCAAACTCGATCCGGACAATCGCCCGCCGGCGATGAACCCGCAGTTCAACGCGCGCTGCGACGTGCTCGTGATCGGCGGCGGACCCGCCGGCCTCGCCGCCGCCAGCGCTGCGGCGCGCTCGGACCGCGTGGTGTTCGTCATTGACGACCGCGCCGAGCTCGGCGGGCAGCTCCTGCATCGCGGCGGAACGATCGAGGGCGGCGACTGGCGCGAGTGGGCCGAAAGCGTGCGGACGGCCGTCGGGGCGGCCGGCGGGCGCGTCATGACCGCAACCACCGCATACGGCGTCTACGATCACAATCTCGTCTGCGCCTGGGAGCGGCGCGCTCCCCAACCCGACGCGCTGTGGCGCATCCGGCCTAAGAAAATCGTCGTTGCGGCCGGGGCGATCGAGCGGCCGCTCGTCGTCCCCGACAACGACCGCCCGGGCGTCATGTCGGCTGACGCCGCGCTCGTCTATTTACGCCGCTATGGCGTGCTCGTCGGCAGGCGCATTGCGGTGGCGACCAATAACGACAGCGCTTACGCGGTCGCGGAGGCCTTGAGCGAGGCCGGCGCCGAGGTCGAGATGTTCGATCTGCGGCAGGACCCGCCCGAGACGAAGCTGAGGGTCACGCGAATGGCCGAGGTCGAGGGCGTGGTCGGCTCGACGGGAGTCGAGGGCGTGCGGGTCGGCGGACGGGCGCGCGTCGCCGATGCGCTGCTGCTCTCGGGCGGCTGGACGCCGACCGTGCATCTTCTCGCGCAGGGACGCGGAAAGCTCCGATATGACGACCGCCTCGCGGCGCTTGTTCCCGCCGCGCGGGTCGAGGGGACAACGGTCGCGGGCGCGGCCAACGGCGCCTTCACGTTAGACGCGGCTTTGGCCCAAGGCCATGCCGCGGGCGGCGGGGAAGGCGCCGCGCCGAACGCGCCCGCCGGCCGGTATCGCATCACAGCCGCCTGGCCAAAGCCCGATGCGCCGGGCCGCCGCTGGGTCGATTTTGCGAGCGACGTCACGTTGAAGGACGTCGCGCTCGCCGCGCGCGAGGGCTACGTCTCGGTCGAGCACCTGAAGCGCTACACGACGCTCGGCATGGCGACCGACCAGGGCAAGACCTCGAACGTGAACGGCCTAGCCGCGATGGCCGCGCTGACCGGACGAGCGATCGACGAGACGGGGACCACCACCTACCGGCCGCCCTTCACACCCGTGCCGATGGGCGTGATCGCCGGGCGGCGGCGCGGCGCGCTGGTCAATCCACTGAAGCGCCTTCCCCTCGAGGCCGAGCACCGCGCCGACGGCGCGCAGATGCGCGAATACGGCGGCTGGCTCAGGCCCGCCTGGCACGGCCCGGACGAGCCTGAGCGCGCCATTCAGCGCGAAGCAGCCCGCGCCCGCGACGCGGTGGCGCTATTCGACGGCTCCTCGCTCGGCAAGATCGAGGTGATCGGCCCCGACGCCGCAAGGCTGGCCGACTTCAATAGCTTCAACCGCCTCTCGACCCTCAAGCCCGGCCGCATCCGCTACGGCTTTCTTTTGTCCGAGAGCGGCGTCGTGTTCGACGACGGCGTGACCCTGCGGCTGACGGAGGACCGGTTCCTCGTCTCCTGCTCCTCAGGGCACACGGACGCGGTGCTCATGCGGCTCGAGCTCTGGCGGCAGGACCGGTTCGACCCGCGCCGCGTCGTTGTTCACGACGCGACGGCGCAATGGGCGACGCTGACCGTGACCGGCCCGCGTTCGCGCGAGCTTGTCGCCGCGCTCAATCTCGACGTGGCGCTCGACGACGAGAGCCTGCCGCACATGAGCTTCGCGACCGGCGCGTTCGAGGGCGGCCCTTTGCGCGTCGCGCGGGTGAGCTTCACTGGCGACCGCGCTTACGAGCTGAGCGTCCCCGCCTCGCGCGCCCGCTCCTTGCGCGCGCGCATTAAGGAGAAGCTGCCCGCCTTCGGCGGCGGCCTCATGGGCATCGAGGCGCTGATGATTCTGCGGGCGGAGAAGGGCTATGTCGTCGTCGGCAAGGACACCGATGGGACGACCATGCCGCACGACCTCGGTTTTAGGGGCCCGCGCGAGGCCCGCAGAGACGAATATGTCGGCAAGCGCTCGCTCTTCCTGCCCATCGCGGCGGAGAGGGGGCGGAAAGAGTTCGTCGGCCTTGCCGTGCCGGCGGGCGCAGCGCCGCTCATGACCGGCGCGCATCTGGTTCAGGGCGCGGGCAAGGCGCGCCGCTCGCTGGGTTACGTGACGTCGAGCTACATGAGCCCGACGCTCAAGCGGCCGATCGCGCTCGGCCTTGTCGAGGACGGCTTCGCGCGGCTCGGGCAGACGCTCGCGGTCTATCATTTGGGCGCGGAGCGCCGCGCGACGGTCGCGGGGCTTTGCGCGCTCGATCCCGAGGGGAAGCGCCTTAATGCGTGAGCGGGATTGGGCGCCGGCGCGGCGGCCGTCAGGCGTGCTTGTCGACAAGCCGCGGCTTGCGGCGCGCGCCGTCGAAGGGCTCGGGCGGACGCTGATCTCGGGCGATCTGGAGGCCGCGGTCGCGGCGCTCATGCCTGGCGCGCCGACGCTCGGCCTGTACGCGCTTGCGCCCGCAGGCGCGCATGGGCTTCGCATCGCCCGCGACCGCGCGCTGCTGGTGACGCTCGCGCCTCTCGACGCGGCGGACGGCTGGCGCGACGGCTTTTGCGCGACCCCGGTCGACGACGGCTGGGCGACGGTCGACGTCGCGGGCGCCGACGCGCCGCTCGCGCTCATGCAAGGGACGTCGGCCGACCTCGACGGCGGCTCGCCCTCGGCGGCGGTCCTGTTCGCCGGGCTGCGCTGCCTGCTTAGCCGGACGGAGGGGGGATTCCGCCTGCATGTCGAGGCGCCGTGGCTCGAGGCGCTGCTCGCCTGGCTCGACGGGGCGTGAGCGGAGTCACCGCCGCCATTCCGGCGCACGAATCGGACGATTTCAACGGCTTGCGGCGCCATTTCGCGCCGACCCGCAGGGGGCGTTTTGGCCGGCTTGCCTTGAGTGGGGATTACGGGTATATACCCGTGACCCATGAAATCGCCCTGCTACTGCTCGACCCTGCGCGCCGCCGCCCGGAAGGCGACGGCGCTGTACGACATGGCGCTCGCGCCCGTCGGCGTTAACGTCGCCCAATACGGCCTTTTGCGCCGCATCGAACGGCGCGGAACGGTTTCCTTGACCGAGCTTGGACGCATCTCCGAACTCGACCGCTCGACGGTCGGGCGCAACGCGCGCGTGCTTAAGCGGCTCGGCCTCGTGCGGCTTGCCGCCGCCGACGATCAGCGCGAGGCGGCGGTGAGCCTGACGGACGAGGGCGTGGAGACGTTGGCGCGCGCGACGCCGATGTGGGAGGCGGCGCAGCGGCGGGTGGAGGAGGCGCTCGGCCCCAACGGCGCCGAGACGCTGCACGCGCTGGCGGGGAGCCTGTGACGTCCTTCGCCGCGAAGCGGGGGAGGACGCCGCCCCTCGATCGGCCTGCGGCCGGTCCCCCTCGCCGCGCGGATACGCGCCTCGACCCGAATAAGGAGCACATCATGACGACGGTTCCCGGCGACGCTTCGACCATTCCGCTCGGCCCCGCCCGCCCGGCGGCGCTCTCGCTGTCGAACCCGTTGTCGGCCTGGCTCGCCGCGCGCGGCGTCCACTACGGCTGGGCCGCGGTCGGATCGACCTTTCTCCTCATGCTCGCGACGGCGGGCGCTATGGGCTCGGCCGGCGTCATCATCGTGCCCCTGGAGAAGGAATTCGGCTGGAGCGCCGCCGACATTTCCACCGCGCTTGCGATCCGCATCGCGCTCTTCGGCCTGATAGGGCCGTTCGCCGCCGCCTTCATCAACCGCTTCGGCGTGCGGAGCGTCGTCATCGCCGCGATCGCAATGATCGTGGTCGGCGCCCTGGCCACGACCGCCATGACCCAAGTCTGGCAGCTCGTCGCGTTCTGGGGCGTCGTCGTCGGGCTCGGCACCGGCATGACCGCGCTGGTGCTCGGGGCGACCATCGCGACGCGCTGGTTCGCCGCCCGCCGGGGCCTCGCAGTCGGCATGCTGACCGCGAGCAGCGCGACCGGCCAGCTCATTTTCCTGCCGATCATGGCCAGGCTCGCCGACGCCTACGGCTGGCGCTCGGCGCTCGCCTTCGTCGTCGCGATGCTGCTCGCCGCCGGCGCGGTCGCGCTCCTCGTCTTGCGCGACCGGCCGTTCGACGTCGGCCTCGCGCCTTACGGCGAGCGCGCGCTGCAGCCGCCGCCCAAGCAGGATCTGGCCTTTGGCGCGATGCTGATGTCGCCGATTCGCGCGCTTTACGATGCGCGGACGAGCCGCACCTTCTGGGTGCTGTTCATGACCTTCTTCGTCTGCGGGCTTTCGACCAATGGCCTTATCCAGACCCACTGGATCGCCCTTTGCGGCGACTACGGCATCGCGCCGGTCAGTGCGGCCGGCGCGCTCGCGGCCATCGGCGTCTTCGACTTCGTCGGCACGCTCGCCTCGGGCTGGCTCTCCGACCACTACGACAACCGCTGGCTGCTCTTCATGTATTACGGCCTGCGCGGCGTGTCGCTGATCGCGCTGCCCTTCACAGGCTTCTCCGTCGTCGGCCTTTCCGCCTTCGCCGTCTTCTACGGGCTTGACTGGGTGGCGACCGTGCCGCCGACCGTGCGGCTGACAGCGGCCCGTTTCGGCGCCGAGCGGGCCAACCTCGTCTTTGGCTGGGTTTTCGCCGGCCACATGCTGGGAGCGGCGGCCGCGGCGTTCGGCGCCGGCGCAGCGCGCACCGAGCTTGCGACCTACCTGCCGGCGCTCTATGTCGCGGGCGTCGCCTGCGTGATCGCCGCAGCGCTCGTTCTGACGCTGGGGCGCCCGCGGGCGCGGGCGTTGGCCGCGGCGTGAGGCTCACGCCTTCGCGCCTCTTGTCTCCCCCGCGAGCGCCATCCCCGAGCGCTGCTTGACGCCGCGGTAGTAGGCCCAGAGCATGCGCGCGGCGACGCCGCGATAGGGCCGCCAGCGCTCGGCGATCCGCTCGAGGCGCGCGGCGTCGGGGCGAGTTTTCAGCTTGAGCGCGAGCTTCGCCGCCTCCTGCAGCGCAAGGTCGGCCGCCGGGAAGGCGTCGGGATGGCCGAGGCAGAAGAGGAGGAAGATGTCGGCCGTCCAGGGGCCGATCCCCTTGACAGACACGAGCGCGGCGTGCGCCGCCTCGGCGTCGAGGCCGCCGAGGCCCGGCAAGTCGAGCAGCCCGGTGTTGACCGCCTCGGCGATCGAGCGCAGCGCCCGGATCTTCGGGCTCGACAGGCCGCAGGCGCGCAAGGTCTCGTCCGTCGCCTCAATGAGGCTCGCCGCCTCGAACGGCGCGAGCGCCGCCTCGAGGCGAGTGAAGATGGCGCTCGCGCTCGCGACCGAAAGCTGCTGCGACACCACGATGCGCGCGAGGCCCGAAAAACCCGGCTCGCGCAATCTCAAGGGCGGCGGCCCGCCGACCTCGATGAGCGCTCCGACCACTTCCGGGTCCTTCGCGAGCAGCGCCTTGGCCGCCGCCGCAAGCGCCGCTTCGTCGGCGATGGCCGGGCCGCTGTGATAGACTCGCTTCGACGCAATGCGCCTGCGCCGCTTTCTGGGCGGAGCGCGCCTTGCGACCGCCTTGGTTTTTTCGCTTCTGCCTCTCGTCATGCCTGTCCCGATTCCTGCGCCCTCGCCAATTCTGCGCTTTGCGCCCTCGCCGAACGGACCGCTCCACCTTGGCCACGCTTATTCGGCGCTCTGCAACGAAAAAACAGCAATCGAGACCGGCGGCCGGGTGCTTTTGCGGATCGAAGACCTGGACCGGAGCCGCTGCACCCGGGAGCATGAGGCGGCGATTTTGGCCGACCTCGTTTGGCTCGGCGTGCGCTTTACGGGCCCGGTCGTGCGGCAAAGCGAACGAGCCGATCTTTATCGAAGCGCGCTCAACCGGCTTGTTTCGCAGAACCTCGCCTATCCCTGTTTTTGCAGCCGCTCCGACGTCGCCCGCCTCGCCAAGGCGCGCGATCCCGACGGCGCGCCGCTCTATCCCGGAACGTGCAAGAACATCTCGGCCCACGAGCGCTATGCGCGGCTCGCGAGCGGCGAACCGGTCGCCTGGCGGCTCGATATGGCCCGCGCCTTGAAAGGGGTGCGGGGCCCGCTCTTCTGGATGGAGCATGGCGAGGGCGAGGCGCCGGTGGCGCGGCGCGCGGCGCCCGAGCGCTGGGGCGACGCCGTCCTGCGCGGCCGCGACAATGCGGCGAGCTATCACCTCGCGGTGACGGCGGACGACGCGGATCAGGGCGTGACCGACGTCGTCCGCGGCGAGGACCTTTTGGAGGCGACGTCGGTCCACCGGCTGTTGCAGATGCTGCTCGAATATCCCGCGCCGCGCTATCGCCACCACCGGCTCGTGCTCGACATGAGCGGGGCCAAATTGTCGAAGAGCCGCTATTCGCCCTCGCTCGGCAATCTTCGCGCCGGGGGCTTCACCGCAGCGGAGGTTAGGGCCGCGCTCGGCTTCGGCGCGGGCGAGACAGGCGGCCTGCGCGTGCGCCTCAGCGCGTGAAGCTTTCGCGGCTGTCCTGCTCCTCGAGGCCGGCGCAGAAGTTCGCGACCGCTTGCAGCGTCGCCTCCGGCCGCTCGAGGTGCGGCGCGTGGCGGCAGCCGGGTAGGGCGAGGCTCGTCACCGCGGTCGGCGCGCGCGCTTCAATGGCGCGGACTTGTGCGAGCGTGCCGTATTGGTCGTCCGCGCCCTGGATCACGAGCGCGGGGGCGCGCCAGCCGTCGATGAACGCTTCGATGTTCCAGGACTTGAAACCTGGGTCGAGCCAGGCGCCGTTCCAGCCGTAGAAGGCGTTGTCGACATGCGCGTGATATTTGGCGAGTTTTGCGCGCAGGCCTGCGGACTCATAGGCGCGCTTCGCCTCTGCGATCGACGCGAGGCCCGCCGGCTCCGTGAAAAGATGCGGAGCCATCAGAACGAGGCCGCGCACACGCCCGTTCGTGTGCTCGCCGGCGTAGATGGCGGCGATTGAAGCGCCGTCGCTGTGGCCGAGCAGGATTCCGCGCTCAAAGCCGATGCGCTCGAGGACTTGCGGAAGGCTCAAGCGCGCCTCCCGTGTCATGTAGTCGAGCGGCCGGGGCAGTTCGACCGGCTCTGAGGCGCCATAGCCGGCACGCGAATAGGCGAAGACGCCCCAGCCGGTCGCGCTCGCGAGCCGCTCGGGAAAGTCGCGCCAGAGGGCGGCGCAGCCGAGGCCTTCATGCAACATCACGATGGTCGGGGCCTTATCCGGCGTCGGCCCGAAGGCGACGGCCTCCAGGCGCTTGCCGTCAGCGACGATGACGTCGCGCGCGCTTACCCAGGAAAACGCTGTCATGTCCGACCGGCGAAGTCCCTGGTTATGCATTCAGAACAAAACAACAATGCTGCCGATAAGGACAGCGTGAATCCGATTGAACAGTTCCATGAACCGGGGCGCACACACCGGCACGCGCCGTTCATCTGCGTTCGAGGGTTCCGCCACTCAGCCGCACTTCTGCCACAGGATCTGCCGCGCTTCGAGCGGCACGGCGGCATTAGGGTTGCTCGGAATGACGCGGATCGAGTAGTCGCGCAGCGGCCGGTGGTTTGGCGCGGCGGCGGCGAAAGTGAAACCGTTGACGGCGCCGATGAGCTCTCCGTCACGCTGCATGGCTGTGCAGAACGCCGCCCTCGCGGCGTCTTCGGGCTCGGCATACACCTCGATGCGCACCTCCTCGGGAGGCACTTCGCCGAGAAGCACCGACACCTTGATCAGATAGTGGTCCTGAAGTCGCTCGATATGGGCTTCGCCAACGTGCACCGTATTCCAGAAGGTCTTCAGGTTGTGGCGCCAGCCGAAGACTTGCGCGCCGACCGCGCCGTCGCGCGCGACGCGCCCCTCGTATGCTTCGGCCAGGGGCCGATAGTAGGTTTCGACGTATTGGCGCATCATGCGGTTGGTCGAGAAGTACGGCGTCAACCTCGCCATGCTCGACCGGACCATGGCCGTCCACTTCTCCGGCACGCCACGCTCGTTGCGGTGATAGAAAGTCGGGACGATCTCGTTCTCCAAGAGGTCATAGACCTGCTCGGCCTCGCAGCGATCCCATTCGGGGTCGCTGCCGCGCTCCTGCCCGTCGCCGATCGCCCAGCCGAGGCCCGGCTCGTAGGCCTCAGCCCACCAGCCGTTGAGCTCCGACAGGTTGAGGCCGCCGTTGACCAATACCTTCATGCCGGAAGTGCCGCTCGCCTCCCGTGGCCGGCGCGGATTGTTGATCCATACGTCGACGCCCTGGGTGAGCTGCTCGGCGACGTTGATGTTGTAGTCGGGCACGAAGAC
>Ga0209040_10000197_pt1 | contig 42840 bp, 37 predicted proteins | sample BogFormECP12_OM3_FD_188240 | JGI IMG/M metagenome (GOLD analysis project Ga0209040, IMG submission 188240) | Bog forest soil microbial communities from Calvert Island, British Columbia, Canada - ECP12_OM3 (SPAdes) (version 2) | ecosystem: Environmental > Aquatic > Freshwater > Wetlands > Bog ... | reverse complement strand
CGCGAGCAGTTCGTCACCGACTTCATCCAGGGCGGCGCCGGCACCTCGACCAACATGAACGCCAACGAGGTGATCGCCAACCTCGCGCTCGAACTGCTCGGCCACAAGAAGGGCGAGTACCAGCACGTCAGCCCGAACGACCACGTGAACTTCGGCCAGTCCACCAACGACGTCTATCCGACCGCGTTCCGGCTCGCGCTGATCCTGCGCCTGGCCGGCTACATCGGGGCGCTGAACCGCCTGCAGCAGGCGTTCTTCGCCAAGGCGAAGGAATTCGAGCGCGTGCTGAAGATGGGCCGCACGCACCTGCAGGACGCCGTGCCGATGTCGCTCGGCCAGGAATTCCACGGCTGGGGCACGACGATCGGCGAGGAAATCCAGCGCATCGCCGAGGTCGTCAAGCTGCTGCACGAGATCAACCTGGGTGCCACCGCCATCGGCACCACCGTCACCGCCGCACCCGGCTACCCTGAGCTAGCGACCAAGTACCTGTCCGAGCTGACCGGCACGCGGTTCATCCTGGCCGGCGACCTGATCGAGGCGACATCCGACACCGGCGCCTACGTGACGCTCTCGGGCGTGCTGAAGCGTACCTCGGTCAAGCTGACCAAGATCTGCAACGACATCCGTCTGCTCGCCAGCGGGCCGCGTTGCGGGCTGAACGAGATCAACCTGCCGCAGATGCAGCCCGGATCGTCGATCATGCCGGGCAAGGTGAACCCGGTGATCCCCGAGGTGATGAACCAGGTGGGCTTCCTGGTGATCGGGCTCGACCTGACCGTGACGCTCGCCGCCTCCGCCGGGCAGCTCCAGCTCAACGTCATGGAGCCGGTGATCACGTTCGCGCTGTTCACCTCGATCTCCACGATGGAGAACGCGGTCAACTCGCTGCGCGCCAACTGCGTCGACGGCATCACCGCGAACGCCGAGCGGACGCGCGACATGGTGCTGAACTCGCTCGGCATCGTCACGCTGCTCAAGCCGCACCTCGGCTACAAGCAGTGCGCCGAGGCCGCCCGCGAGGGCTACCTGACCGGCAAGTCGCTGCACGACATCGTCGTCGTCGAGCGCAAGCTGATGACGCAGGAGCACTGGGATCAGGAGTTCTCGTTCGAGAACCTGATCAGCCCGAAGTTCGAGCAGTAGGGCACGCCGCCCGCCGGGAGCGAAGCGATGAACGTCTCGATCGTGCTGGAATTCGTCGTCGTTCTGGCGGCGATCTGGATGGGCGCGCGGAGCAGCGGCGTGGGGCTCGGGCTGTGGGGCGCCGTCGGGCTGCTCGTGCTCGTCGTGGTGTTCGGCGTCGCTCCGACGTCGCCGCCGATCGACGTGATGCTGATCATCCTGGCGGTGATCATGGCGGCGTCCGTGATGGACGCGGCGGGCGGCATCGACTTCCTGGTGCAGATCGCCTCACGGATCATCCGCGCCAACCCGAAATACGTGACCATCGTCGCACCGCTGACGACGTGGTCGTTCACCTTCCTCGCCGGCACCGGACACATCGTCTATCCGCTGCTGCCGGTGATCTATGAGACCGCGCACCAGAGCGGCATCCGGCCCGAGCGGCCGATGGCGGTCGCCACCATCGCCTCGCAGCAGGCGATCACGGCGAGCCCCGTGGCGGCCGCGACGGCGGCGATGATCGGGCTGTTCGCCGAGAAAGGCATGCACGGCTGGGGCCTGCCGCAGATCCTGATGATCTGCGTGCCCTCGACGCTGATCGGCGTGCTGGCCGCCGCGGTCGTATCGATGTTCCTCGGCAAGAACCTGGCGGACGACCAGGAGTATCAGGCCCGCCTGCGCGCGGGACTGATCCCGCCGCCGAAGCAGATGATGGAGCACCCGGTCCTCAAGCCGAAGGCCAAGCTGTCCGCGTACGTGTTCCTGTGCGGCGTGGCGCTGGTGGTGATGTTCGGCTTCTTTCCCGACCTGCGCACGATCCCCGGCACGAAAGCCCCGCTCGATATGCCGATCGTGATCGAGATCATCATGATGTCGGTCGCGGCAGTCATGCTGGTACTGACGAAGGTGTCGGTGGACGAGGTGCCGAAGACGGCGACGCTGCGGGCGGGCGTGGTGGCGGTGATCGGCATCTTCGGCCTCGCCTGGCTGGGCGACAGCTTCATCACGGCCAACAAGGGCGTGATCGTGCCGGCGATCGGGGCGATGGCGCAGGCGGCTCCGTGGACGTTCGCGTTCGGCCTGTTCTTCGCCTCCGTGCTGCTCTACAGCCAGGCCGCGACCACGCGGGCCTTGATGCCGCTCGGCATCGCGCTCGGCATTCCGCCGCAGCTCCTGATAGCGATGTTCCCGTCGGTGAACGGCTACTTCTTCATCCCGACCTACGGCTCGCTGATCGCGGCGATCAACTTCGACCTGTCGGGCACCACGAAGATCGGCCGCTACGTGCTGAACCACTCGTTCATGATCCCCGGGCTCGTCGCGACAGCCGTCGCCGTGACGGCCGGCCTTGTGATCGCGCAAGCCATCTACTGATCGGGTACCGCCGCCTGTCGCCGGCCCGCCGAATTCGGCAGGCCGGCGACAGGCGTCATGATCTGCATCAAATACCGTCGGCGTCGCGGCGGTATCATTCAGCCTGAGACAACAAGCTGCAGCATCATGGCCGAGCTCCCACCTGCGCCGTCGACGCCGCCTGCGGGCGGCGTCGCCACGACCACCGCTCCGGCCAAGCGGCCGGCGACCGGCACCCTTGTCCGCTGGGCCGTCTGCCTCGCGCCACTGCTGCTCGCGCTGTTGCCGGCGCCGGAGGGTCTGCCGCAGCACGCCTGGTATTTCTTTGCGCTGTTCCTCGCCGTCATCGTCGGTCTGATCGTCGAACCGGTCCCCTCGGCCGCTGTCGGGCTGGTCGGCGTGGCCGCTGCGGCGACACTCGCGCGCTACGTGCTGTACTCGCCCGCGCAGCTCGCGGCGCCCCACTTCAATGTCACGACCGCTGCGATCGGCTGGGCGTTGTCCGGCTTCTCCAACACGACCGTCTGGCTGATCTTCGCCGCCTTCATCTTCGCGCTCGGCTACGAGAAGACCGGGCTCGGCCGCCGGATCGCGTTGATGCTCGTCGCGGCTCTGGGCGGGAGCACGCTGAGGCTCGGCTATGCGGTTGTGATGGCGGACCTCGTGCTCGCGCCGTTCACGCCGTCGAACACGGCGCGCAGCGGCGGCACGATCTACCCGGTGATCAAGAACCTGCCCGAGCTGTACGACTCGCGACCGAACGACCCGTCTTCCCGCCGCATCGGCGGCTACCTGATGTGGACGGCGCTGGCCACGACCTGCGTGACCAGCTCGATGTTCCTCACGGCACTCGCGCCGAACCCTCTCGCCGCCGAGCTGGTGCGCACGACCGTCCACATCGACATCACCTGGACCCGCTGGTTCCTGAGCTTCCTGCCGTGCGGCCTGATCCTGCTGATCGCGACACCGTGGCTCGCCTACAAGCTGTATCCGCCCAGCGTGACGAGCAGCCCGGAAGTGCAGACCTGGGCGCGCGCCGAGCTGCGCAAGCAGGGCCCGCTGCAGCGCCGCGAGGTCATCCTGATCGTCCTGGTGCTGCTGGCACTCACCCTGTGGGTCGCGGGCGGCAGCTTGATGGACGCGACCACCGCCGCCGTGGTCGTGGTCGCCCTGCTGATCGTCACCGGCACGATCACCTGGGGCGATGTGCTCGGCGACAAGCCCGCCTGGAACACGCTCGTCTGGTTCGGCACGCTGGTGACGCTCGCCGGCGGGCTGTCTCAGACCGGCGTGGTGAAGTGGATTGCGTCGATGGAGGGCGTGCTGCTGGCAGGGTTGCCGGTAGTGTGGGCGTTGGTCGCCATCGTCGTTGCGTTCGTGCTGCTGCACTACCTGTTCGCCAGCGTCACCGCGCATACCATCGCCCTGCTGCCGGTGATGCTGACGCTTGGCGCGGGTGTCGCGGGCATGCCGATGGAGGTGTTGGCGCCGGCGCTGTGCCTGACGATCGGGATCATGGGCATCATGACGCCCTACGGCACCGGGCCGAGCCCGGTCTACGCCAACAGCGGCTTCCTGCCGGGACGCGACATGTGGTGGCTCGGCGCGATCTTCGTGCTGCTCTACCTGCTCGTGTTCCTTGGCGTCGGGCTGCCGACGATCTACGCGCTGAGCTAGGCGGCGCGTTCCGGCACCTTCACGATGACCGGCGCGTAGCCGAGGTCGCGGACGAAGCGCAGCAGGTCGTCCGAGCGGATCACGGTCGACGCCGCGTTGTGCAGCGGGTGGCAGTTGATCCGCTCGGCCGCGAACAGGTCCTCGTCCAGAACCACCGTCGCGCGGCGCTGCTCGTCGTTGAGCAGCCCGAACGGCGTCACCGAGCCGGGCGTCAGTCCCAGCACGTCCCACAGGACGTCAGGCTTGGCGAAGGACAAGCGCGGCGCCCCGAGCCGCTTCTCCAACGCGCCCAGATCGACCCGCTTGTCCGCCGGCACCACCGCCAGCCAGATGCCGCCCTTGCGGTCCTTCATGAACAGGTTCTTGCAGTGCAGGCCGGGGATGCGGTCGTGGTGCTCGCGCCCCTCGTCGACAGTGAAGAACGGCGGATGCTCCACCGTTTCGTGCTCGATGCCGAGACGGTCGAGATGGGCGAAAAGCTGTTCAGGTGTGGCTGGCATGCGGCGCGGGTCGAGGTGGCGGGCCGGTCTTGCACGGGACGCGGCCGGATCGCAATGCGCCGAACCGGCGGGGATGCGGCCCGGCTTCCAAACGGCACCGCGCCGGGACATGATCGGGCGACCAGGAGAAAGCCCATGAACGCCGCCCAAGGCATGTCGACCGCCGGCATGCGCGTCATCCCGAGCGCCAGCACGCCGAGCAACCTGTACTTCGTCGCCGAGATCGCCGGCATCGACCTGCGCCGGATCGGCGACGCCGATTTCACTTCCATCCACCGCGCGTGGATCGCGCACCAGGTACTGCTGTTCCGAGACCAGACGCTGAGCGACGCCGACCTGATCGCGTTCTCCCGCCGCTTCGGCGCGCTGGATCACGCGCCGGTGCAGGAGAACGGACAGCGCTTCGTCGACGGGATGCCGGAGATCTACGTGGTCTCCAACGTGATCGAAAAGGGAGTGGCCATCGGTAGCCTCGGCGCCGGCGAGGCGGTCTGGCACACCGACATGTCGTACCTGCCCGCCCCGCCCAAGGCGAGCCTTCTATATGCGCTGGAAGTGCCGCCGGTCGGCGGCAACACCTCGTTCTGCGACATGTACGCCGCCTACGACGCGCTGCCGGACGCGCTGCGCCGTCGCATAACGGGCCTGCGGGTGAAACACGACGGCACCTACAACAGCGGCGGCTACGTGCGCGAGGGCGTCACCGTCACCGACGATCCGCGCACCGCGCCAGGGATGCTGCATCCGCTGGTGTGCACGCATCCGGACAGCGGACGGCGCATGCTGTATCTCGGCCGGCGGCGCATGGCCTGGATCGAGGGCATGGAGCTGGCGGCGTCGGACGCGCTGCTCGACGAGATCTGGGAGCACGCGACGAAACCCGCGCTGACCTGGACGCATCGCTGGCGCGTCGGCGACCTCGTGCTGTGGGACAATCGCTGCACGATGCACCGGCGCGACGCCTTCGATCCCGCCGCACGCCGCATCATGCACCGCACGCAGATGAAGGGCGTGGCGCCGCCGTCGGCATGAGATCCTCGGCATGAGCGGTGGGGCATGAGCCACGGGGCATGAGCGAATTCGCCGTGCCCGCCGTCCGGGCGCGCGCCGGGCGGCGTCTGCTGTGGCTGCTCTGCGCGATGTATTTCCTGTTCTACATCGACCGCGTGAACATCGCGACGGCCGCGACCAGCATCTCGCGCGATCTCGGGCTGAACGCGACGCAACTGGGGCTGGCGTTCTCCGCCTTCGCTTATCCGTACGCGTTCTTCCAGGTGTTCGGCGGCTGGTTCGGTGACCATGTCGGCGCACGCCGCACGCTGCTCGGCTGCGGCATCGTGGTGGCGGCGACGACGATCGCGACCGGGCTCGCCGGCGGCCTCGCCTCGCTGTTCGCCGTGCGGCTCGCGCTCGGTTTCGGCGAGGGTGCGGCGTTCCCCACCGCCACGCGTGCGATGGCCGCTTGGCTGCCGCGCGAGAGCTGGGGCTACGCGCAGGGCGTCACGCACTCCGCCGCACGCCTCGGCAACGCGATCACGCCGCCGATCATCTCCGCGCTGATCCTGGCGCTGTCCTGGCGCGCGTCCTTCGTCATCGTGGGCACGGCGAGCCTGGCGTGGGTCGTCGCCTGGATGGCGCTCCTGCCCGCGGGGCCGGACGCGCGCGCGGAACGCCGCGCCGAGCGCGCCATCCAGTCCACGCCCTGGCCAGCGCTGTTCCGGCGCATCCTGCCGGTCACCGCGGTGGATTTCTGCTACGGCTGGATGCTCTGGCTGTTTCTCAACTGGCTGCCGAGTTTCTTCCAGAACGCCTACCATCAGAACCTGAAAAGCTCGGCGATCTTCTCGGCCGGGGTGTTCGTCGGCGGCGTGCTCGGCGACACCGCCGGCGGCGTGCTGAGCGACGCGGTGCTGCGGCGGACCGGCAGCCGGCAGCGCGCGCGTGGCTGGGTGATCGCGGGCGCGATGCTCGCCTCGTTCGTGTTCATGCTGCCGCTGCTGCGGCCGCTCGGCGTGGGCGCCGCGGCGATCTCGCTCGGATTGGCGTTCTTCGCGCTGGAATTCGTCGTGGCGCCGATCTGGGGGGTGCCGATGGACATCGCGCCGGACCATGCCGGCAAGGCGAGCGGCCTGATGAATCTCGGATTCGGCATCGCCGGCATCGTCTCCCCGGTGGTGGTGGGCGCGATCATCGATGCGACCGGCGACTGGACGCTGCCGTTCCTGCTCTCGATGGTGCTGCTGCTGCTCGGCGCCGCCCTCGCGCTACGGTTGCGCCCGGATCGGCCGCTGGAGGCCGCCGGTCTGGCACGGACGCAACCGTCTCCGCTAGCCTGATCGCCGATCGTATGGGCGCCCGACCTCGCGGCGCGCCGGTTGCCTCTGGTGCCACTCTGATGCGGGTGCGTTTCTCGACCGACGACGTTCCGCCGCGCGACCGCCTGGCTTATTGGCGGATGCTCTGGCGGCGACCTGCGCGCCGCTGCGCGGCACGGCGAGGCCTGACCCGCGCATGAAGGTCAAGGTCTCGTTCGACGCAGGGGCGGCGGAGGAGCGGCAACGGTCGTTTCGCGAGGCGACGTCGAAGTGGGCCATCGGCGTCACGCCGGACGCGCCGCCGGAGCCCGGCGAGGAGGGCGGCCGCATCGAGGCGCACGTCGCGGGCCCGTTCGTCCTGGCCCGCGCGCAGGCCCACACCAGCGCGGTCCGCCGCACCCGCGCCGACGTGGCCAGCGACACCACGCTCCGGTTCCGCCTCACGCGCACGCCGGTCGACGCATGGCAGAGGGTCGGGCTGACGCCGACGCGCGACGCGGAGTACCACCACTCGGCCGGCGACTTCGTCATCAGCACGAACGAGTGGACGTTCGACTCCGCCGCCCGCTCCGGCAAGTCCGGGGCGGAGATGCTGGTCATCCCGCATCACCTCCTGGCGCCGCTGCTGGAAGGCGGGCGGCTCACCGGGCCGGTGGTCGTGCCCGCGCGATCGTCGGTGGGCGCGCTGCTGACCGCAGGATTTTTCGCGGCGTTCAAGGAGGTCCCGCTTCTGCCGCCCGATCTCGGCGGCGCCGTGCTTCAGAACTTCTGCGGCCTGGTGGCGCTCGCATGCGGCGCGTCCGACGCCGGGCGCGACAGCGGGCCGCGGTCGGTGCGGGAGATGCGCCTGGTGGCGGCGCGGCGCCATGTGAGCGAGCACCTCGCCGATTCCGCGCTCGGCCCCGCGCATGCGGCGGCCGCACTCGGCATCTCGGTGCGCCAGCTGCACCTGGTGTTCGAGCCGACCGGAGAAAGTTTCAATCAATACGTGTTGCGCCGCCGGCTGGAGGCGTGCCGCGCGGCGCTGGCGAGCCCGGCCGAAGCCGGCCGATCGATCGTCGACATCGCCTTTGGCTGGGGGTTCGACAGCCTGTCGACCTTCTACCGCACGTTCCACCGCGCCTTCGGAATCGCGCCGGGCGATCTGCCGGCCTCCGCACAGCCCGGCGACGTCTGAGTCGTCCGGCCTCGTCCGGGCCATCCGGGCTGTGAAATCGCTCATATACGATTGGCCATCGTGGTAGTACGGAGCTGCCGGATTGAGACCGACGGCACCGGCCGCACGCGCGGCGCGGCTGTCGGCGCTCCCGGGGTGACAACGTCGTATGCGGATGCAGTTTTCGACAGACGATCTTCCGGCGCACGACCGGCTGGAGCGGTGGACGGCGCTCTGGCGGGGCGTGATCGCCCGGCGGATGTTCAGCGTCACCGAAGGCAACCGCCCCGACCTGACCACCGGCCGCGTTGTGCTGGAGGGGCATTGCGCCGGCCCGTTCACGCTCTCCCGGGTGCACAGCACGGCGCACTGGAGCCTGAGGCGCACGCGCGCGAACGTCGCGGCCGACAGCGCGCTGAAGTTCGGCGTGGTGCGCTACCCGACGGATTGGGAGCAGTCGACGACACTGACGCACGTAAGCGGGCACGATGCGCGCGTCAGCGCCGGCGACCTGCTCATCTGCTCCACGGAGTGGCCGTTCGAGATCACCTGCGCCGGCGGCCTTTCGCCGACGATGCTCCTCATCCCGGGGGAACGGCTGGCCCCGCTGCTCGCGGGCGGGCGCCTGACCGGGCCTGTCCGCGTGCCCGCCGCCTCCCCGCTCGGCGGGCTGCTGGGCGCGGGATTTACCGCGGCGCTCGAGCAGATCCCGAACCTGGCGCCGGAGCTGGCCGAGGCGGCGCTGCACAACCTGTGCGGCCTCGCCGCGCTGGCCTGCAACGCGTCGGACGACGCACGCGCCGGGAGCCGGCAGACCGTGCAGGAAGTCCGCCTCGCCGCCGCCCGGCGCTACATCGACGACCATCTCGCCGATCCGGCGCTCAGCCCCGATTCCGCCGCCGCCGCGCTGGGCATCTCCGTCCGCGGGCTGCATGTGCTGTTCGAGCCGACGGGCGAAAGCTTCAACCGCTACGTCCTGCGCCGCCGGCTGGAAGCGTGCCGCGAGGCGCTGGCCAGCCCCGTGCATGCCCGCCGCTCGGTCATCGACATCGCGTACAGCTTCGGTTTCGACAGCCTGTCCACCTTCTACCGCACGTTCCGCAACGCCTTCGGCACCGCACCCGGCGACCTGCGGGCCGGCGCGCTCGCCGGCGGCGACTGACCGCGCGGCGGCCGGAAGGAGCCGGGCGCCCTTGAGGCGCGAGCAGTCGGCCGGATACCGCGTGAGCCCGAACCTCAGGACCGTGTCGTGGTCGCACACCGCAGACTTAAGTTACAAACGCCAAGACCATCTCGAGGCGGCGGCGGGCGATATCCTCCTCAGCTCGGGCGAGTGCGGCCTCGGTTCGCTGCACATCGGCGCGCCGACAGAGTCGTTCTCGGCGGCGAATTTCCGGATCACGTAGCCGGCACACACCGGCCGGCGTTGACAGGCCTGCCGCCGCACTCGACCGTGCCCACGACGGAACGGGGGGAGCGATGTTCGATCTCAGCGCGCGGGTGGCCATCGTCACCGGCGGCAACGGCGGCATCGGGCTTGGCATGGCAAAGGGCCTCGCCGGGGCGGGAGCCGAGGTCGTCATCGCCGGGCGCGACGAGGCAAAGGCGCAGGCCGCGCTCGCGCAGCTCGGACCGGGCGCGTCATTCGTCGCCGGCAACGTCGCGCACAAGGCCGATTGCGACGCGCTCGTCGCCGCCTGCCTGGCACGGCACGGCCGGCTCGACATCGTCGTCAACAACGCCGGCATGGCGATCCGCAAGCCGCCGCAGGACCTCGCCGAGGACGAGTGGCGGCAGGTGCTGGACGTCAACCTGACGGCCGCCTTCCTGCTGTGCCAGGCCGCCTATTCGGCGCTGAAGGCACGCGGCGGCAAGATCATCAACACCGGCTCGGTCATGTCGCTACTGGGCGCGGCGCACGCGGCACCCTACGCGGCGAGCAAGGGCGGCATCCTGCAGCTGACGCGCGCGCTCGCCGTCGCCTGGGCGCCGGACAACATCCAGGTCAACGCCATCCTGCCGGGCTACATCGAGACCGACCTGACCGACGCGGCGCGCGCCCAGGTGGCGGGGCTGTCGGAGTATGTGCTGCTGCGCACGCCGGCCAAGCGCTGGGGCAAGCCGTCCGACCTCGCGGGGACCGCCGTGTTCCTCGCCAGCAGTGCCTCGGATTTCGTCACCGGGGCGGGCATTCCGGTGGACGGCGGCTACCTGGCGAACGCCTGACTTGCGATCGGCGGGCTGGACCTCGAGCTGCTGCGCTCGCATCGTCCGGACCAGCAAACCAGGGAGGCAGCGATGCGCGAAGCCGTAATCGTCTCGACCGCGCGGACCCCGATCGGCCGCGCCTATCGCGGCGCGTTCAACGACACGCACGGGGCGACCCTCGCCGGCCACGCCGTCGCCCACGCCGTCGAGCGCGCGGGCGTCGATCCGGCGGAGGTCGAGGACGTCATCCTCGGTTGCGCGATGCAGGAGGGTGCGACGGGGATGAACATCGCGCGGCAATCTGCGCTGCGCGCCGGCCTGCCGGTCACCACGGCGGGATCGACGGTGGACCGCCAGTGCAGCTCGGGGATGCAGGCGATCGCGATCGCCGCCCAGCGCGTGATGTTCGACGGTGTGCCGGTCGCGGTCGGCGGCGGGCTGGAGAGCATCAGCCTCGTGCAGAACGAGAACCGCAACAAATTCCGCGCCCTCGACGAGGCGCTGCTGCAGCTCAAGCCGGACGTCTACATGCCGATGATCGACACCGCCGAAGTCGTCGCCGCGCGCTACGGCATCGGGCGCGAGCGGCAGGACGAGTACGCGCTGGAAAGCCAGCGCCGCATCGCCGCCGCGCAGGCGGAGGGGCGGCTCGAGCACGAGATCGTGCCGCTGGAGAGCCGCATGGCGCTGGTGGACAAGGAAACCGGCGCGATCAGCCACAAGATGGTCCGTCTGACCAAGGACGAGGGCAACCGGCCCGACACCACCGCCGAGGGGCTGGCCAACCTCAAGCCGGTGCGCGGGCCGGACAAGACGATCACCGCCGGCAACGCATCGCAGCTATCCGACGGCGCGTCCGCCTGCGTGGTGATGGAAGCGGGCGATGCGGCGCGGCGCGGCATCAAGCCGCTCGCGATCTTCCGCGGCATGGCGGTCGCCGGCTGCGAACCGGACGAGATGGGCATCGGCCCGGTGTTCGCCGTGCCGCGTCTGCTGCAGCGGCACGGCCTGAGCGTCGACGACATCGGGCTATGGGAGCTGAACGAGGCCTTCGCCGTGCAGGTGATCTACTGCCGCGACCGGCTCGGCATCGATCCCGCGAAGCTGAACGTGGACGGCGGCGCGATCGCGATCGGCCATCCCTACGGCATGTCGGGCGCGCGGCTGACCGGCCACGTCCTGATCGAAGGCAAGCGCCGCGGCGTCAAATACGGCGTGGTAACGATGTGCGTCGGCGGCGGGATGGGCGCCGCCGGGCTGTTCGAGATCGTCTAGCCGCGTGTCAGCAACGCCGCCCGAGCACGGTGCCGACCTCGTGCACCTGCTCGGGGCTGAGCATCGCGAGATCGTGGGGGACGGCGAAACTCACGGCGCGGGGCATCTCGACGTCCTGCACGCCGTACACGTCGTCGGTGGCGTTCAGCAGGTCGTGATCGTGGCCGCCGGCAAACACATGGGCCAGTCGGGATAGAATGGACATTGGGAATGCGCCTCCTTTGGTTACGGCGTTCCCTCCTCGCGTGAGATGGTGAGCGGAATTCCTTGCCACAACATGACCTGGATCAACCGATGAGATCGTACCGCATAGCTGCCATTCCGGCCGACGGCATCGGCCCCGAGGTGATCGACGCGGGCCTCGAGGTGCTGGACGCGCTGGTTCGCCGCGACGGCGGCTTCCAGCTCGCCATCGAGCGTTTCGACTGGGGCAGCGACCGCTACCGGCGCACGGGGGCGCTGATGCCTACCGACGGGTTGGATCAGCTGCGCAAATTCGATGCGATCTATTTCGGCGCGGTCGGCGCGCCCGATGTGCCGGACCACGTCACGCTGTGGGGCCTGCGACTGCCGATCTGCCAGGGCTTCGACCAGTACGCCAACGTCCGCCCGACCCGCATCCTGCCCGGCGTGACCAGCCCGCTGCGCAACGTCGGAGCGGCCGACCTCGACTGGATGATCGTGCGCGAGAACAGCGAGGGCGAGTACGCCGGCCACGGCGGGCGCGCGCATCGCGGACTGCCGGAGGAGGTCGCGACCGAGACGGCGATCTTCACCCGCCGCGGCGTCGAGCGGATCATGCGATACGCGTTCGGCATCGCCCGCGCACGCCCGCGCCGTCACCTGACGGTGGTGACGAAGTCCAACGCGCAGCGGCACGGCATGGTGTTCTGGGACGAGGTCGCGGCCCTCGTCGCCGCCGACTTCCCCGACGTGACCTGGGACAAGGAGCTGGTCGACGCGATGACCACGCGCATGGTCCGCCGGCCGCGGTCGATCGACACCGTGGTCGCGACCAACCTGCACGCCGACATCCTGAGCGACCTCGCCGCCGCACTGGCCGGCTCGCTCGGCATCGCGCCCACCGGCAACATCGACCCGGATCGCCGCTTCCCCAGCATGTTCGAGCCGATCCACGGCTCCGCCTTCGACATCACCGGCAAGGGCATCGCCAACCCGGTCGCCAGCTTCTGGACCGCGAGCATGATGCTCGACCACCTCGGCGAGGCGGCGGCCGCCGCCGCGCTGATGACCGCGGTCGAGCAGGTGTGCGCTTCGGGCATCGTGACGCCGGACCTCGGCGGCACCGCCACCACGAAGGACGTCACAAGCGCGGTGGTGGACGCGATCGGCGGCGCGAACCGCTGACGATACGGCCGGCGATCGCGGCGCTTGTTGTTTCGACGGCGTTGCGCGAAGGTCGCCTCGCAGCGCATGGGGGTTTCGTATGGCCGACGGACTCGAGGACTACGACGCTGTCGTCAAGGCGGTGGAAGATCTCGTCGACGACTGGGCCAAGACGATCAAGGACGTCGCCAAGAAACTCGCCGACATCAAGGAGGAGATGGACAAGATCGAGGCGCTGAAGAAGCAGCGGGACGCGGCCGCGAAGGATGCGCAGGACGCCTCCGCCGAGCTCCAGAAGAAGATATGGGCTTTGAAGGTCTCGCCGAAGGCCGATCCGCAGCCGTTCCCCAAGCTTCCTGACGCGGTCAGCAAGATGATCAAGGAAGGCGGCGTTCCGCTCGGCAACAGCGGCGTCACGCTGGCGCCGAGCAACTGGAAGTTCCAGCCCCCGCCGAACTTCAAGGTCCAAAGCGGCGGCATCGAGCTGAAGATCAAGTGGTGAGGCGCACCGGCGGTTGACCGGGACACAGCCAACGTCGTCGTCGCGGAAGCGTCACTCGCCGAGGAGGTGCAGCACGACCTGCCGCCGGTGCGGCGTGGCGCGGTGCTCCCAGACGTAAATCCCCTGCCAGGTGCCGAGCACCGGCCGGCCGTCGCGCACCGGAATGCCGAGCGAGACCTGCGTCAGAGCGGTGCGGATATGCGCCGGCATGTCGTCCGGCCCCTCGGTGTCGTGGCGATAGAGGCCCGGCTGCTCCGGCACCAGCCGGCGGAAATGCGCCTCCAGGTCGGCCAGCACGGTCGGGTCGGCGTTCTCCTGGATGACCAGGCTCGCCGAGGTGTGGCGGATGAAGACGGTCAGCAGCCCCTGGCCGATCCCCTGCCCGGCGACCCAGCGCGCCACCTCGCCGGTGATGTCGTGCAGCCCGGCGTGGCTGGTCGGGACGTCGAGGACGGTCTGGGACTGGCGCATCGGGGATAAACCTGCCTGGGTGCTCGCCGTTCCACCATCCGTGCTATCAGGACGTCCGCATGGACGCATCGGATCTGCGGGTGTTCGAGGCGGTGGCGCGGCTCGGCGGCATGAGCCGAGCGGCCGAGGCGCTGCACACCGTCCAGAGCAACGTCACCGCGCGCATCCGCGCGCTGGAAGCCAGTCTCGGCGTCGTCCTGTTCGAGCGGCACAGCCGCGGGACCGACCTGACCGACGCTGGGCGCCGGCTGCTGCCCTATGCGCAGCGCGTCGCCGCCCTGCTGGCCGAAGCGGCGCAAGCCGCGCGGGACGACGGCCGGCCGGCGGGCTCGCTGACGATCGGATCGTTGGAAACCACCGTGGCGCTGCGCCTGTCGCACCGTCTGGCCGCCTTCGCCCGGGCGCATCCGGCGGTCGACCTCGTGCTGCGCACCGGCACCACCTGCGAGTTGCTCGACGAGGTCCTGGCCGGACGTCTGGACGGCGCCTTCGTCTGCGGGCCGGTGGAGCACCCGGAGTTGACCGCCGAGACGATGTTCCAGGAGGAACTGGCGGTGATCGGCCCGCCCGGCCTTGGCGACCTGGGCGACATCGGCGACGCCCGCATCGTGGTGCTGCGTTCCGGCTGCTCGTATCGCCAGCGGCTGGAGGAGGTGCTCGCCCGGCGCGGCATCCCGGCGCCGCGGCGGCTGGAGTTCGGCACGATCGAGGCGCTGATCGGCTGTGCGGCGGCCGGACTCGGGATCACGCTGCTGCCGATCACGCTGGTCGGCACGGCGGTGCGCGAGGGACGGGTCGCCGCACTGCGCCTGCCGCCCGAGGAGTCGCTGGTGGCGACGGTGTTCGTGCGCCGGATCGACCGCTACGCCTCCAGCGCACTGGCCGCGTTCCTCGACACGATGCGCGCCGAGGAGATGGCGCAGGCGGCGGATTGAGCCTCGCCATCAGGGAAAGTGATCGGCGGTATCGAAGGAAAGCGTTTCGCAGCCACGGCGGGCGCACCTAACTCTGGCCCCATGCAAGTTGCGACAGCACAGACCGGACAGGCCGGATCGACGTGGCGCCCCGTTTTCGCCGGCCTGTCGGCCAGCTTGGTCGGCATCGGGCTGGCGCGGTTCGCCTACACCCCCCTGATTCCCGCCCTCATCGCCGACGGCTGGCTGTCGCCGTCCGACGCCTACTACGCCGGCGCGGCGAATCTCGCGGGTTACCTTATCGGGGCGCTGGTCGGGCGGCGGGTGGGGGCGCGGATCGGCGCTCGCGCCGCGCTGCAGTCGATGATGCTGCTGGCGACTCTGTCCTTCGCCGCCTGCGCGCTGCGCCTCGGCACCGGCGAGGTCGTGTGGTTCACCGTCTGGCGCGTGGCGGCCGGGATCGCCGGCGGCGTGCTGATGGTGCTCGCCGCCCCTGCGCTGGTGCCCACGGTGCCCGAGCGGCGGCGGGGTCTGGCTACCGGCGCGATCTTCATCGGCGTCGGCCTGGGCATCCTGATCTCCGGCACGGTGATGCCGCTGCTGGTGGCGCACGGCGTGGTGCCGGCCTGGGTGGCGCTGGGCGTGGCCTCGGCGCTGCTGACCCTCTGGTCGTGGGGCGCGTGGCCGCGCGCGGTGGTGGCGGCCCACCTGCCGCCGCTGTCGCCCACCCCCGGCCTGCTGCGGGTCTGCCTGATCTACGGGCTGAATGCGGGCGGGCTGACGCCGTTCATGGTGTTCCTGGTCGACTACGTCGCGCGCGGCCTCGGCTACGGCATCGCCATCGGCTCGGGCTTCTGGGTGCTGTTCGGCGCCGGGGCGAGCCTGGGTGCGCTGGTGATGGGCGGGCTCGCCGACCGGATCGGGATGCGCGGCACAGTGATCGTGGCACTGGTGGCTCAGGCGCTGTCGACGGCGACGCCGCTCGCCACCTCCGCGCTGCTGCCGCTGGCGATCGCCGCCTTCGTCGGCGGCGCGTTCGTGACAGGTGTGCTGCCGATCACGCTCGGCCGGGTGAGGTCGCTGCTGCCGGCGGCGCAAGCGACCGCCGGCTGGAGCCGGGCCACCGTGTTCTGGGCGGTCGGACAGGCGGCGGCCGGCTACGCCTTCGCGGCACTCGCCAGTTGGACGGGCGGCATGACGGCGGTGTTCGCCTGCGGTGTCGCGTTGCTGGTGCTGGCGCTGGCGCTCACCGCCACCGAATAGGTCGGCCGCTCTTTCAGGCCTCGTGTGCCGCGTGGTGTCCCGCTTGTTCCGGCGGGTGCTCGTGCCCCCCGCAGCAGTGCGCCGGGTCGGCGGCCGGGGCGTGCTCATGGTGCCCGTGGTGTTCGCAGTGCGCCTGCATCGGCTGGCTGCGGGCAAGCCGGAACAGCGCCGCCGCCACCCCGATCGCGACGATGTTCAGCCAGAACGTATAGTCGATCGCGAAATGCGTCATCCGCGCGTGCAGCGCCGCCGCATCCCGCGCCGGCACCCAGCCGAGCGCGCTGAACGCCACGTCCATCAGCATCGCCGAGACCGCCATCGTCACGTAGAACACGGCGAAGATGTACGCCGCCATGCGCCAGCCGTAGTATCGCCGGTAAACATCCAGCAGCGGCAGCACGATCAGGTCGGCGTACAGGAACGCCAGCACGCCGCCGAAGCTGACGCCCGAGCCCCACAGCACCGCCGCCATCGGCACGTTGCCAATCGAGCAGACGAACGAGATCATCGCCACCAGCGGCCCGAGCAGCGCGTTGGCCGGCACCTGGATCCAGGCCGGCGCGCCCTGCACGAACAGCGCCTGCCACACGCCGTCGGGCACGAAGGCGCCCAGCGCCCCGGCGATGCCGAACCCGAGCAGCAGGTCCTTCCACAGCATCCCCCAGTCCATCGCGAAGTTCTGCGCGATGCGCACGCGGGTCTGCGGATCGCGCAGCCGCGCGATCACGCCGCCCTCGGCCGCCGCGGCGGGGTGCTCGTGCCCGCCGCCTTCTTCCTTGTGACGGCGCGCCGCCTCGATCAGTGCGGGCGACGCGGTCAGGTGCACCAGCACCGCCATCACCGCGACCAGCACCACGTCGCCGATCCACTCGGCCGCGGTGAACTGCCAGCCGAGCAACAGATAAAGGACGATCCCGAGTTCGACGACGAGGTTGGTCGAGGCGAACAGGAACGCCAGCGACGGCACCAGCCCGGCACCCCGCTTGAACAGCGTGCGGCTGATCGCTGCCGACGCATACGAACAGGAGGACGACGCGGCACCCGCGAGCGTGGCGAGTGCGACCGGCCGGATGCCACCGCCGCCCAGGGCCGCGCGCATGCGCTCGGCCGGCACCAGCGCCTGCAGCGCGGCCGAGATCGCGAAGCCGAGCACGAGGCTCCAGCCGGTCTTCCAGAACATGCCGGCGGCAAGCAGCAAGGCCTCGCCGATGCCGCCGAGGAGATGTCCGACCGATCCGTTCACCACTTCGCGCTCCGACCCGAGCCGAGCATGTAGGCGGCCGGCCGGCGCGTTTCACGCAGCTGCGAACAGATAGGGCCGTGCCCGCGGGCTGAACCGCGGCCACGGCCCGTTCTGTCAGCCGACACCGTCACGCCCTGCCTGGGACACGGCGTCCAGGTGTCAGGCCCTCAAGCGATCGCGCCCTGACCGTGCGGTCCGGCGCGACCGCCGCGCCTCACTTCGCCGGAGCGGGTGCCGGCGGGGGCGCCGCGTTCAGCTTCGAGAGCTCCTGCCCATTCAGCATGTCGGCCGAGTTGTCGGCGCTCGGGCCATGCGCAGTCGGGTGGACATAGTGGTGCCCGGTCTCCGTCGCGTGCTGCGGCATGTAATGCGTGCGGCCGGTCGAGGTGTGGTAGTGCGGGATGTGAGCGTAGTGCGGGTGCATCGTGCTGGTCGAGGGATGCGGGGTGGTGCTGACCGGCGGGACAGTGGTGGTTCCCGGAGCTGTCGTCGTGGCCGGGGGAGTGGGCGTGGAAGTCTGCGCCAAAGCCGGCACCGCGAGGGCGGATGCGGCCAGCGCCAGCAGGAGCAGTCGTCCGTTCATTTTGCTGGTCTCCTCATGGAAGGGTCACCGCCCAAGCATCTAGAGCAGGCGGGCGACACTGTAACGGGTTTTCGTACCACACGCACGTCGCTTTCGTGCAACTTCGGCAATCATTCCGGCGCGAAAAAGGCTCGCCCGGTCGACCGGGACTGGCCCCGGAACTCGGCCACCACGTCGCCGTCCGCCCCTGTCACCCGCACGTCATAGAGCCCGGTCCGCCCCGCGCTGACACGCTCAACTGCCTGAGCAATCAGGCGTTCCCCGAGCTGCCCGGGGCGGACGAACAGGATCGAGGCCTGCTGCGCCACGGTCCGCTCGCCATAGGTGTTGCAGGCAAACGCGAACGCGCTGTCGGCGAGCGTGAAGATGTAGCCGCCATGACACATCCCGTGCCCGTTCACCATCGCCGGCCCGACCGTCATCGACAGCGTGGCCGTTCCCGACCCGACTGCGTCCAGCGACATTCCCAGCCCCACGCTGGCCCGGTCCTCCGCCCACATCGCGTCGGCGCAGGCGCGGGCGAGGGCCACGGGATCGTCAGGCGGCTGGTCGGACATGCGGGCCTCGCACCTTCAGGAAGCAACAGCCGGGTTTCTATCGTGCCGGGCGGCGCAACGGCAGGTTGGTGCGATAGACCACGCGCTTGAGCGCGAAAGCCGAGCGGATGGCGCGCACGCTGCCGATCTTCGCGAGCAGGCGGCGGATGAACTGCTCGTAGGACCCGAGATCGGCGCACACCACGCGCAGCAGGTAGTCGCTGGTGCCGGTCATCTCGTAGCACTCCATGATCTCCGGACAGTCGGCGACCGCGGTCTCGAACCGCTGCAGGCTCTGGTCGCTGTGCTCGGCCAGCTCGACCGTCACGAACACGCTGACCGGCAAGCCGACGCGCTCCTGGTCGAGTAGCGCGACGTAGCGCTGGATGACGCCGGCTTCCTCCAGCAGACGCTGGCGTCGGTGGCACGGCGAGGGCGACAGCCCGGCGGCCTCGGACAATTCGAGCGTCGTCGCGCGGCCGTTTTTTTGCAGGTGCTCGAGGATCGCCACGTCGATACGGTCGAGGTCCATCGGTCACGCCTCCGCGACGCAAGATCAGCCCAGGTTTCTGGCCTGCACGGGACCATCTTGCCATGTCGCAGCGCAACATTGGAAGATCCTGCCAAATCAGCCGAGTCGCAGGGCCAAGAATGGCAGCACTTCTTTGCCACCGGGGGCTAGTCTCCGGCGTTGTGGCAACAAAAATGCCGCACATGGGAGTGCGTCTTATGGACATCGGTCTCGCGCCAGCCGCCCAGAGCCTCGAAAGCCGCTACGCCGAACTCGACCGTCCGGTGCTGATGACCGGCATCCAGGCGCTGGTCCGCGTACTGCTGGAGCAATCGCGGCTCGACCGCGCCGCCGGCCACCACACGGCCGGGCTGGTATCGGGCTACCGCGGCTCGCCGCTGGGCGGGCTCGACCTGGAGCTGTGGCGCCGCAAAGCCATCCTTGATGCGCACGACATCCGCTTCCAGCCCGGCCTGAACGAGGACCTCGGCGCGACGATGTTGTGGGGCGCACAGCTGCTCGACGCGTTCCCCGGCAAGCGGGTCGATGGCGTTTTCGGCATGTGGTACGGCAAGGGGCCGGGCGTGGACCGCAGCGGCGACGCGCTGCGCTGCGCCAACATGATGGGCACCAGCGCGCTGGGCGGCATGCTGGCCGTCGCCGGCGACGACCACGGCGCGCAAAGCTCGGTCTATCCGCACCAGACCGACCACATCTTCCACAGCGTGATGATGCCGGTGCTGGCACCTGCCGGCGTGCAGGACATCATCGACTTCGGCCTCGCCGGCTTCGCGCTGTCCCGCTTCTCCGGCGTGTGGACGGCGCTGAAGCTGACCAGCGAGACCGCCGAGCAGGGTGCGACGATCACCGTCGGCAGCGAGCGCGACTACGCGACCCCCGATTTCGCCGTTCCCGCGCACGGGCTGAACTACGACCCCACGATGGTCTTCCCGCGCGACCGCGCGGAGCTGGAGCGGCGCATGCTGCTCGAGCGGATTCCCGCCGTCCTCGCCTGGGCGCGCGCCAACCCGCTGGACCGGCTGGTGTCCGGCACGCCCGACGCGGCGGTCGGCATCGTCACCGTCGGCAAGGCGCACGCCGACGCGGTGCACGCGCTGCGCATGCTCGGCCTGGACGGCGACGCGCGGCTCGCGCTCTACAAGGTCGGCCTGACCTGGCCGATCGAAGCCGACGGCCTGCGCGACTTTGCGCGCGGCAAGCGCGTGCTGCTCGTCGTCGAGGAAAAGCGCAGCATCGTCGAATCGCAGCTGCGCGACGCGCTCTACAACATGCCGGCCGACGCCCGCCCGCTGATCGTCGGCAAGCAGGCGGTCGACGGCAGCCCGCTGCTGCCCGCCGTGATGGAGTTCTGCCCCGAGGACGTCGCCGCCGCCATTGTGCGCACCATGCGCCACGTCGATCTGAGCGCGCCCGAGGCGCCCGCGCCGTTCACCGCCGAGCACCCCGCCGGCCTGCTGACCCGCATCCCCGCCTTTTGCGCCGGCTGCCCGCACGGCACGTCGACGAAGGTGCCGGAGGGCAGCTTCGCCAACGCCGGCATCGGCTGCCACTTCCTCGCCACCGGCGAGGACCCGAACACCACGCGCACCTTCAGCCACATGGGCGGCGAGGGCATCGGCTGGGTCGGCATGGCGCCGTTCACCGACGTGCCGCACATGTTCGTCAACCTGGGCGACGGCACCTACACGCACTCCGGCATCCTGGCGATCCGGCAGGCGATCGCGGCGAAGGCCAACGTCACCTACAAGATCCTGTTCAATGACGCCGTGGCGATGACCGGCGGCCAGCCGGCCGAGGGCGCCCCGAGCGTGCCGATGATCGCCGCCCAGGTCGCCGCCGAAAGGGCCGCGAGGGTTGTCGTCCTCGCCGACGACGTTTCCCGCCTGCCGCCCGCCTCGGCGCTGCCCAAGGGCGTCGGTCGTTTCTCCCGTGACGACCTCGACCGCGTGCAGCGCGAGATGCGCGACACCAAGGGCGTCACCGTCATCATCTACGACCAGGTGTGCGCCACCGAGAAGCGCCGCCGCCGCAAGCGCGGCAAGATGGCGCAGGCGACGCGCCACCCGCTCATCAACGCCGATGTCTGCGAGAACTGCGGCGACTGCAGCGTGCAATCGAGCTGCATCGCGATCGACCCTGTGGAAACCCCGCTCGGCCGCAAGCGGCGCATCAACCCTACCAGCTGCAACGTCGATCTCTCCTGCCTGAAGGGCTACTGCCCGAGCTTCGTCACGGTGGACGGGCCGCCGCGCGCGCCCTCGGTCGATTCGCACTGGAAGGACGAAGAGGCGGCCCTCGCGCAGGGCCTCGGCGAGCCCGACCTGCGCACCGCCGCCCTGCCCTGGCGCGGCCTGTTCGCCGGCATCGGCGGCGGCGGCATCGTCACCGCCGGCGCGATCTTGGCACAGGCGGCCAACATCGAGGGCTGGGACGTCTCGACGCTCGACTTCACCGGGCTGGCGCAGAAGAACGGCGCCGTCGTCTCGCACGTGCAGATCGGCCTGCCGAACTCGCTCGACGTCGTGCGCATCCCGTCCGGCCACGCCGACGTGATGATCGCGGCGGACCTCGCGGTCGCGGCCGGCCCTGGCGTGCTGGAGCGGGTGCGGCCGGCGGGCACCGTGATCGGCAACCTCGACCTCGCCGCCACCGCGGCGTTCAAGAAGGACCCGGCGCTGTCGATCGACGCCGCGCTGCATCGCCGCGCCATCGAGAAGCACGCCCGCGGCAACGCCAACATGTGGCTGCACGCCGAGCGGATCGCCGAGAAGCTGTTCGGCCAGGCGCAGGCGCTGAACACGGTGCTGCTGGGCGTCGCATGGCAGCGTGGACTGATCCCGGTCGGCTCGGGCGCCATCCTGCGCGCGATCGAGCTGAACGGCGCCTCGGTCGAGATGAACAAGCGCGCCTTCCTGTGGGGCCGCATCGTCGCCGACAAGCCGGCGATGGTGGCGCGCGTTCTCGGCAACGACGCGGCGAAGTCGCGGCCGCAGACCCTGGCCGATCTCGTCGAGAGCCGCGCCGGCTACCTCGCGCAGTATCAGAACCGTGGCTGGGCCGACCTGTACCGGGCGCGCGTGCAGGACGCGATCGCGGCGGAGACGGCGGCGGTCGGTCGTGCGGGCCGGTTCGCCCGCGCCGCGGCCGAAGGCTGGTTCCGCGCGATGTCCTACAAGGACGAGTACGAGGTCGCCCGCCTGCACGCCGAGGCTCCGTCGTTCGGCGCCAAGCCCAAGTTCCACATGGCGCCGCCGCTGATCGGGCGCGTCGATCCGGCGACCGGACGCCGCCGCAAGGTGGCGATCCCCGGCTGGCTGGCGTTGCCCGTGTTCCGGATGCTGCGCCACGGCAAGGTGCTGCGCGGCACGCCGCTCGATCTGTTCGGCCTGCAGGAAGACCGCCGGATGGAGCGCGCGCTGATCGGCCAATACGAGGCGGACATGCGCGCGGCCTGCGAGAAGCTGCGCGCCGACAACCTGGACGCTGCCGTCGCGGTGGCGATGCTGCCGGATGCGGTGCGCGGGTTCGGCTCGGTGAAGATGGCCAACTGGCGCCGCGCGCAGGAAAGCCGGCCGGGGCTTCTCGCCGCCCTCGATCGGCGCATGATGGCGGTCGCGGCTTAGGGGTTCATCGTCATGGCCGGCCTTGTGCCGGCCATCCACGATTTCCTTTCTTCGCCGCCGCTTGCAAAAGTCGTGGATGGCCGGGACAAGCCCGGCCATGACGCTTGAAGTGCGGGAGCACCGAGTCATGCTGGACCACACCAGCGGCGCCGACACACTGGTCGTCGAGACCGCCCGGCGATTCTCGGCCGAACGCCTCGCGCCGCACGCGCACGCGCGCGAAAAGGCCGGCGCCATCGAGCCGGAGATCATCCGCGAGATGGGCGAACTCGGCTTCCTCGGCGCGACCACGCCGGAGGACTGGGGCGGCACCGCCATCGACACCGTGACCTACGCGCTGCTGCTGGAGGAGATCGCCGCCGGCGACGGCTCGGTCAGCACGCTGGTGTCAGTACACAACTCGCCGTCCTGCGCGGTGCTGGCGGCCTTCGGCAGCGGCGCGCAGAAGGACCGCTTCCTGCGCCCCCTCGCTGCGGGCGAGCACGTCGGCAGCTTCGCGCTGACCGAGGCCGGCGCCGGTTCGGACGCATCCGCGCTGAAGACGCGCGCGGTCAGGCGCGGCGACCGCTACGTCATCAACGGCTCGAAGCAGTTCATCTCCTCGGGCGGCATCCCCGGCAGCACGATCATCTTCGCGATGACCGATCCGCAGGCGGGCAAGCGCGGCATGAGCGCGTTCGTCGTGCCGAAGGACACGCAAGGCTATCGCGTCGTCCGCCGCGAGGAGAAGCTCGGCCAGAAAGCCAGCGAGACCTGCGCGCTGGCCTTCGAGGACATGGAGGTCCCCGAGGACTGGCGCATTGGCGCCGAGGGCCAGGGCTACCGCATCGCGCTGTCGACTCTCGAAAGCGGCCGCATCGGCATCGCCGCGCAGTCGGTGGGGCTCGCGCGGGCGGCGCTGGAGTATGCGACCGCGTATGCCCGCGACCGCGTCGCGTTCGGCCAGAAGATCATCGACCACCAGGCGGTCGGCTTCCGGCTGGTCGACGCCAAGACGAAACTGGAAGCGGCGCGCCAACTTGTGCTGCACGCCGCCCGGTTGCGCGCGGCCGGGCACCCTGCACTGGAAGCCGCGTGCATGGCGAAGCTGTTCGCGGCGCAGGCTGCCGAGGAAATCTGTTCCGCCGCCATCCAGACTTTGGGCGGTTACGGCTATCTCGCGGACTACCCGGTCGAGCGGATGTACCGCGACGTGCGCGTGTGCCAGATCTACGAAGGCACCAACGACGTGCAGAAGATCATCCTGCAGCGGATGCTGTAGCGCAGCATCCGGGTCGACTTACCCCGCCGTCCCGTGCGCGCGCACACCGGACGGCGGGTTTCGCCAGACTACTGCTTCGTGATCTGTCCGCGCAGCTCGCCGCCGGGATTGGCGCCGGTGTGCACGTTGACATACGCATTGCCGGCCATGATCGCCTGAACCGTGGCGTCATTCACCGTCGCCGTGCCGCTGATCGGGCTCGCCGGGCTCGGGAACGGGAACAGCACCGGCGCGTTCGCGCCGGCCGCCGCCGGGCCGTGGATATGCGCCATCGTCGCCGGGCCGCTCAGGCCCGAGTAGGTGATGTTATACGTCAGCGTCTTTGTCGTGGTGTCCAGCGTGCCGGTCATGGTGCCGGAGCCGCTCGCGGTCTTGGGCGGCACTTCCTGGCTGGCGCTCAGGTTCGCCGTCAGCTTCAACACTTCCGCGCGCGCCGCGCCGGTAGCAAACAATGCGGCGGCCGCAACCGCCGTGAACAGCATCTTCCGCATTCCACTCCCCTGTCGGTTATTGCCAAGCCCCTCACCCTAGCATCGCTGGAGCTAGGATGGGATCGCGGTTTTGCGACCGCCCCGGGACGCGCTAGCGTCCAGTCCCCCGGCCGGCATGGCCTGGAAGCTGCATCATCGGCCGCGTTCCACCGACGTGCCGGGCCGCGCCCCGGGCAAGGAGATGACCATGAAGCGACGCGATTTCCTCATCGGCGCCGCTGGAGCAGGAGCGGCGCTCGCCGCCCCGCACATCGCCCGCGCCGCCGGCAAGCCGCTGAAGTTCGTGCCGCAGGCCAACCTTGCCAACCTCGATCCGATCTGGGGCACGCAATACGTCGTCCGCAACGCCAGCCTGATGATCTGGGACACGCTGTACGGCGTGGACGCGACGCTGACGCCCAAGCCGCAGATGGCCGAGGGCCACGAGGTCAGCGACGACGGCAAGACCTGGACGTTCAAGCTGCGCAGCGGCCTGAAATGGCACGACGGCGAGCCGGTCACCTCGAAGGACTGCGTGGCCAGCATCAAGCGCTGGTCGATGCGCGACACCATGGGCGCCCTCATCCGCAAGCAGCTGGTTGCAATCGAGCCGATCGACGACCGCAGCTTCCGCATCGTCATGACCAAGCCGTTCGGCAAGATGCTGTTCGCGATCGGCAAGTCGAACTCGCCGGCCTGCTTCATCATGCCCGAGCGCATCGCCAACACCGATCCGTTCAAGCAGATCACCGAGATCGTCGGCTCCGGCCCGATGCGGTTTGTGCGCGACGAGTGGGTGCCCGGCTCGCACGCCGCCTTCGCCAAATTCGACGCCTACGTGCCGCGCGACGAGCCGACCAACTGGATTTCCGGCGGCAAAAGGATGCTGCTCGACCGCATCGACTGGCAGATCCTGCCCGACCCCGCCACCGCCGCCGCCGCGCTGCAGAACGGCGAGGTCGACTGGTGGGAGACGCCGCTGCCGGACCTGATCCCGCTGCTCAAGCGCAGCGGCAAGATCAACGTCGATATCGCCGATCCGCTCGGCAACATCGGCTCGTTCCGCATGAACCACCTGTATCCGCCGTTCAACGACGTGCGCGCGCGGCAGGCGATGCTGATGGCGCTCGACCAGACCGAATACATGACGGCGGTGACCGGCGGCGACGAGACGCTGATGCGGACCTGCCCGAGCTACTTCACGCCGGGCACCGCGCTGTACACCGAAGCCGGCGGCGACCTGCTGAAGGGGCCGCGCAAATACGACGAGGCGAAGAAGCTGCTGGAGGCGAGCGGCTACAAGGGCGAACCCGTGGTCCTGCTGGTTGCAACTGATATCGCGATCACCAAGGCCGAGGGCGACGTGACGGCGGACGCGCTCAAGCGCATCGGGATGAACGTCGATTACGTGGCGCTCGACTGGGGCACGGTCGGCCAGCGGCGCGCCAAGAAGGACCCGCCGGACAAGGGCGGGTGGAACATCTTCCACACTTGGCACGCGGGCGCGGACTGCGTGAACCCGGCGCCCTACACGGCGCTCGACGCAAGCGGCGACACCGCGTGGTTCGGCTGGCCGAAGTCGGACGCGGTGCAGGCCGCGATCCACGAATGGTACGACGCCGCGCCGGGCGACGCGGAGAAGGCTGCGATCGAGAAGGTCAACCGCGCCAGCTTCGAGAACGTGACCTATGTGCCGACCGGCTTCTTCCTCGGCTACCAGGCCTGGCGCAAGGAGGTCAGCGGCGTGGTGAAGGCGCCGTTCCCGGTGTTCTGGGGCGTGACAAAGGCGTGATGCGCGATCGCCCTCACCGGCCGACCCACCCCTACACCGTCATGACCGGCCTTGTGCCGGTCATCCACGACTTCCTTCTGCCTGAAGCACGGCAAATCGTGGATGGCCGGGACAAGCCCGGCCATGACGGGGCAAACTGATGCTCCGCTACGCCGCGCGCCGCATCGTCGCCACGATCCCGGTGATGCTGATCGTGGCACTGATCGTGTTCTCGCTGCTGTATCTCGCACCGGGCGACCCGGCCGCGATCATCGCGGGCGATCAGGCGACCCCCGCGGACGTCGAGCGCATCCGCGAATCGCTCGGCCTCGACCGCCCGTACGTCGTGCGCTTCGCCGACTGGCTGTGGCATGTCATGCAAGGCGATCTCGGCGTGTCGATCTTCACCAACCTGCCGGTCACCAAGATGATCGCGCAGCGCGTCCAGCCGACCGTCTCGCTGATGACGACCACGCTGCTGCTGTCGCTGGTGATCGCCATCCCGATGGGCGTTGTCGCGGCATGGCGGCAGGGGCGTATCGTCGATCGCGCGGCGATGGTGCTGGCGGTGCTCGGCTTCTCGGTGCCGGTGTTCGTGGTCGGCTACCTGCTCGCCTACATCTTCGCGCTGCAGCTCGACTGGTTCCCGGTCGAGGGCTACACGCCGATCCAGGACGGCTTCTGGCCGTGGCTGTCCGGCCTGATCCTGCCGTCGGTGGCACTCGGCGGCATCTACGTCGCGCTCATCGCCCGCATCACCCGCGCCTCGATGCTCGAGGTCCTCAGCCAGGACTACATCCGCACCGCGCGTGCCAAGGGGCTGAGCGAGCGGCCGATCCTGTTCGTGCATGCGCTGAAGAACGCGGCGGTGCCGATCGTCACCGTCGTCGGCCTGGGTTTCGCCGCCCTGATCGGCGGCGCCGTGGTGACCGAGAGCGTGTTCGCCATCCCCGGCCTCGGCCGGCTGACCGTGGACGCCATCCTGCGGCGCGACTACCCGGTGATCCAGGGTGTCGTCTTGCTGTTCAGCTTCGTCTATGTGCTGGTGAACCTGATCGTCGATCTGCTCTACACCGTCTTCGACCCGAGGATCCGGTATTGAGCGCCACCACCGACACGCCAGCAGTACGCCCGGCGCACGCCGCCCCCGCGCTGCCGGCGGTTCTGCCGGAGCCGCGCCAGCGCTCGCGCGTCGGCCGGTTCGTGGTGCGCCATCCGACCATCGTGATCGGCGGCGCGCTGCTGCTGGCGATGCTGTTCATCGCTGTCGCCGCCCCCTGGCTCGGCACCGTCGATCCGACCGCGCTCGCGCCGGCCAAGCGCACGCGCCCGCCGTCCGCGCAATACTGGTTCGGCACCGACATGCTCGGCCGCGACGTCTATTCCCGCGTGATGTACGGCGCGCGCGTGTCGCTGCTGGTCGGCTTCGCCGTCGCCGCGCTGTCGTCCGCCATCGGCCTGCTGATCGGGCTGACGGCCGGGTTCGTGCGCTGGGCCGACGGCCTCATCATGCGCTGCATGGACGGCCTGATGTCGATCCCGCCGATCCTGCTGGCGGTCGCGCTGATGGCGCTGACGCGCGGCTCGGTGCAGAACGTCATCATGGCGATCACGCTGGCCGAGACGCCGCGCGTCGCGCGCCTCGTGCGCGGTCTGGTGCTCAGCCTGCGCGACCAGCCGTATGTCGAGGCGGCGATCGCCGCCGGCACGCGGCTGCCGCGCATCGCGGTGCGCCACATCCTGCCCAACACGACGGCGCCGCTGACCGTGCAGGCGACCTATATCTGCGCGTCGGCCATGATCACCGAGGCGATCCTGAGCTTCATCGGCGCCGGCACGCCGCCGACCATCCCGAGCTGGGGCAACATCATGGCCGAAGGCCGCGCGCTGTGGGAGGTCAAGCCCTACATCGTCTTCTTCCCCGCCGTGTTCCTGTCGATCACCGTGCTGGCGGTGAACCTGATGGGCGACGGCCTGCGCGATGCGCTCGACCCGCGTCTGGCGAAGCGGCTGTGATTATCCGTCATCGCGAGCGAAGCGTGGCGATCCAGGGCAACGTGACGAATGCCTGTCGCTCGGCCCTGGATCGCCACGTCGCTGCGCTCCTCGCGATGACGACAACCGGGCCCCGATCAGGAATGCACCATTAGATGCCCCTGCTCGAAGTCGAGAACCTGCAGACGCATTTCGCCACCCCCGACGGCGTGGTGCGCGCCGTCGAGGGCCTGTCGTTTCACATCGAAACGAACGAGACGCTGGCCATCGTCGGCGAGAGCGGCTGCGGCAAGTCCGTCACCTCGATGTCGATCCTGCGCCTGGTGCCGGAGCCGCCCGGCCGCATCCGCGGCGCGATCCGCTTCGAAGGCCGCGACCTGCTGACCTTGCCCGAACGCGCGATACGCGACCTGCGCGGCAACCAGATCTCGATGATCTTCCAGGAGCCGATGAGCAGCCTCAATCCGGTGCTGACCATCGGCCGCCAGATCGGCGAGACGCTGCAGCTGCACCAGGGCCTGTCGCGCCGCGACGCAATCAAGCGCGCGGTGGACGCGCTGACGCTGGTCGGCATTCCCGCGCCGGCGCGGCGGGTGCACGAATATCCGCACCAGCTCTCGGGCGGGATGCGCCAGCGCGTGATGATCGCGATGGCGCTGGCGTGCAATCCGAAGCTGCTGATTGCCGACGAGCCCACGACCGCGCTGGACGTGACGATCCAGGCGCAGATCCTCGACCTGATGCGCGAGATGCAGCAGCGCCTGGGCTCGGCGATCATGCTGATCACGCACGACCTCGGCGTGGTGGCGGAGATGGCCGACCGCGTGGTGGTCATGTACGCCGGCCGCAAGGTCGAAGAGGCGCCGGTGCGCACGATCTTCGCCCAGCCGCTGCATCCGTACACGCGCGGCCTGCTGGGCGCGGTGCCCCGCCTCGGCTCGTCGCTCGTGCCCGGCGGCACGGGGCGGCTGGCGGAAATCCCCGGCGTGGTGCCGAGCCTGCGCCGCCCGATCGTCGGCTGCGCCTTCGCCGGGCGCTGCACGATGGCGACCGCGCTGTGCCGCGAGGTCGCCCCCGCGATCGAGCGCAAGGCCCCGGCGCACGACGTCGCGTGCCACTACGCCGAACCGGCGGCGGTCGCGGCATGACCCCGCCGCTGCTCGAGGTGAACGCGCTGAAGAAGCACTTCCCGGTGCGCGGCGGCGTGCTCGGCGGCCCGGCAGCGTGGGTCTATGCGGTGGACGGCGTGACGTTCAGCATCGACCGCGGCGAGACGCTGTCGCTGGTGGGCGAGAGCGGCTGCGGCAAGTCGACCGTCGGGCGCACCATCCTGCGCCTGATCGATCCGACCGACGGCGAGGTGCTGCTCGACGGCGAGCGCATCGACGACCTGCCGCAACGCCGCCTGCGTCCGATGCGCCGGCGCATGCAGGTGGTGTTCCAGGACCCGTTCAGCAGCCTCAATCCGCGGATGCGGGTGCGCGACATCCTGGCCGAGCCGATGACCAATTTCGGCATCGCGCACGGCCGCAGCGAGATCGACGACCGCGTGGCCGCGCTGCTCGACAAGGTGCGTCTGCCGCGCGATGCGATGCGCCGTCTGCCGCACGAGTTCTCCGGCGGCCAGCGCCAGCGCATCGGCATTGCACGGGCGCTCGCACCGGGCGCCGACCTGATCATCTGCGACGAGGCCGTGTCGGCGCTCGACGTGTCGGTCAAGGCGCAGATCGTCAACCTGCTGTCGGACCTGCAGGACGAGCTGGGGCTGGCGCTGCTGTTCATCAGCCACGACCTGGCGATCGTTGAGCACCTGACGCACCGCGTCGCCGTGATGTATCTCGGCCGCATCGTCGAGGTCGCCGAGCGGCGCGCCCTGTTCGCCACCCCGCACCATCCCTACACGCGCGCACTGCTCTCCGCGGTGCCGGTTCCCGACCCGACCGCGCGGCGGCATCGCGTGATGCTGTCGGGCGACGTGCCGAGCCCGATCAACCCGCCGAAGGGCTGCCGCTTCCACACTCGCTGCCCCTATGTCTTCGACCGCTGCCGCCGCGACGAGCCGATGCTGCGCACGGTGGGCGGCGCGCATGTCTCGGCGTGCCACTTGGATCACGTGCCCGGCGAGCTGCCGGTGCCGCAGGCGGCCTGAGCCTCGTCATACGAGGAACGCCTCATCCCGTCATTGCGAGGAGCAACGCGACGAAGCAACCCAGAGCCGCGTGACAGGCGTTCGTTGTGTTGCCCTGGGTTGCTTCGCTTCGTTCCGGTCACGCAGACTCGGTACCGCGTCATCGCGAGGACGGCGAGCCTCTCAAAGAGCCTCGGTATCATCCTCCCGCGGAGTCGGTCAGAACGCCTGTCGCTCCTCGCGCGCGAGCTCGGCGAACTCCTTCAGCAGATCGAGCCCCGACCTGCCCCCGCTCTTCATCATGTCATGCACCTCGCCGATCGTCTTGTTCGGCGCGAAGTAGGTATCGAGTGTCACGCCCATGACTTTATCGGCGCACGCGACAAGTCGCGGCGAGCACACGATGCGCATCCTGCTCATCAGCGCATACAGAGCGACGATGTCCTCACCCTTCGGGTCGTTGCTCGTGAGAGCTTCGCCATAGGCTTTCGAGGCGGCGACAATGAAGTCCCTGTAGAGGTCCTCTCTCCGCGCCTGATCGTGGGCGCGCTGCCCGGCCATCACCTGCTCGCGTTGACTCAGCCAGGTGGCGGCGCCCGATATCAGGCCGCCGACCACCGATCCACCAAGCGCCGAGAGCGCCGAGACGTATGCGACTTCCATGCACTGCTCCTGGACGCCCGCACATTCCGCCAGAGCCCGGCCAGGCCGACCGGCTACGTCGCCGCCCGCTCGATCGCCTGCCGGATCATCAGCTGCGCCTCGGCCCTATCCCCCCAGCCGATCAACTTCACCCACTTGCCGGGCTCCAGGTCCTTGTAGTGCTCGAAGAAGTGCTGGATCTGCTCCAGCGTGATCGGCGGCAGGTCGCGGTAGCTCTCGACATGCATGTAGCGCTTGGTCAGCTTGGTCGACGGCACCGCGATGATCTTCTCGTCGCCGCCGCCCTCGTCCTCCATCTTCAGCACGCCCACGGGGCGCACGTTGATGTAGGCGCCCGGAACCAGCGGACGCGTGTTGGCGATCAGCACATCGATCGGATCGCCGTCGGCGGACAGCGTGTGCGGCACGAAGCCGTAATTGCCGGGGTAGCGCATCGGCGTATGCAGGAAGCGGTCGACGAACAGCGTGCCGGCCGCCTTGTCCATCTCGTACTTGATCGGCTCGCCGCCGATCGGCACTTCGATGATGACGTTGACGTCCTCCGGCGGGTTCTTCCCGATCGGAATCTCGTCGATCCGCATGGCAATCCCTCCCAGTGGCCGGCGTGGCGGACGGCGGCCCGAACCCGGACCGCCGCCTGACCCCGCGCCCCTAGCTTGCCAGGATCGCCAGCAGCAGCAAGGCGACGATGTTGGTGATCTTGATCATCGGGTTCACCGCCGGGCCCGCCGTGTCCTTGTACGGGTCGCCCACGGTGTCGCCGGTCACCGCCGCCTTGTGGGCGTCCGATCCCTTGCCGCCGTAATTGCCTTCCTCGATGTACTTCTTGGCGTTGTCCCACGCGCCGCCGCCGCTGGTCATGCTGATCGCGACGAACAGCCCGGTCACGATCGTGCCCAGCAGCATCGCGCCCACCGCGCTGAACGCCGCCGAGCGGCCGGCGATCGCGTCGATCACAAAGTATAGCACCGGCGGCGCCAGCACCGGCAGCAGCGACGGGATGATCATCTCGCGGATCGCCGCCTTGGTCAGCAGGTCCACCGCGCGGCCGTATTCCGGCTTCGCCGTGCCCTCCATGATGCCGGGGATCTCGCGGAACTGCCGCCGCACCTCGACCACCACCGAGCCCGCCGCACGGCCCACCGCCGTCATCCCCATCGAGCCGAACAGGTACGGCAGCAATCCGCCGATGAACAACCCGACCACGACGTACGGGTTCAGCAGGTTGAAGTCGACGTTCAGCGTCGGGAAGAAGTTGCGCAGGTCCTGCGTGTAGGCGGCGAACAGCACCAGCGACGCCAGACCCGCCGAGCCGATCGCGTAGCCCTTGGTCACCGCCTTGGTGGTGTTGCCGACCGCATCGAGCGCGTCGGTCGTCACCCGCACCTCCTTCGGCAGGTCGGCCATCTCGGCGATGCCGCCGGCGTTGTCGGTGACCGGACCATACGCATCAAGGGCCACGATCATCCCGGCCAGCGACAGCATCGTCGTCGCCGCGATGGCGATGCCGAACAGGCCCGCGAGCATGTAGCTCGCCACGATGCCGATGCAGATCACCACCACCGGCGCCGCGGTCGCTTCCATCGAAATGGCAAGGCCCTGGATCACGTTGGTGCCGTGGCCGGTCGTGGAGCTCTGCGCGATGCTGCGCACGGGACGATAGGCGGTGGACGTGTAATACTCGGTGATCACCACGATCCCGCCCGTCACGCCCAGCCCGACGAGCGCGGAGGCGAACAGCAGCCCGCCGCTGATCGTGCCGCCGCCCACCAGCGGCAGCGGCGTATGGAACCCGGCGAACGCCGCGATCATCACCAGGATGCCGATCACCGACAGCCCGCCGGTCACCAGCAGGCCCTTGTACAGCGCCCACATGATGTTGTTGTCGGGCCCGAGCTTCACGTAGTACGTGCCCGCCACCGACGTCGCGATGCAGATCGCGCCGATCGCCAGCGGCAGCATCATCAGCCAGAGCCGCACCGACGGATCGAACAGGATCGCGGCCAGCACCATGGTCGCCACGATCGTCACCACGTAGGTCTCGAACAGGTCGGCCGCCATGCCGGCGCAGTCGCCCACGTTGTCGCCCACGTTGTCGGCGATGACGGCCGGGTTGCGGGGGTCGTCCTCGGGGATGCCCGCCTCGACCTTGCCGACCAGGTCCGCACCCACGTCCGCACCCTTGGTGAAGATGCCGCCGCCCAGACGGGCGAAGATCGAGATCAGCGAGGCGCCGAAGCCCAGGCCCACCATCCCCTCCAGCACCGGCCGCATGTCGGGCGTCGCCGGCATCACCGCGCGCAGGAAGGCGTAATACAGCGTCACCCCGATCAGCCCGAAGCCGACCACCAGCATGCCGGTGATCGCGCCCGACTTGAACGCGATGTCCAGGCCTTGGGCCAGCCCGCTGATCGACGCTTGCGCGGTGCGAACATTGGCGCGGACGGACACGTTCATCCCGACATAGCCGGCCGCGCCCGACAGCACGGCGCCGATCAGGAACCCCGCGCCGACGTGAACGCCGAGCGTGACGCTGAGGAAGATCATGATCACCACGCCGACGATGGCGATGGTGCGGTACTGGCGATTGAGGTAGGCGCGGGCGCCTTCCTGCACGGCGGCGGAAATTTCCTGCATCCGCGCGCTGCCGGCGTCCGCCGCCAGCACGATCTTGCCGGTGTGGTAGCCGTACCCGATCGCCAGCAGGCCGCAAAGGATGATGACGAGGTAGCCGAGCAACATCGAGCGTTCCCCTCGAAGGATAGGGCGGGCAGTGCCTGCCTGACGGGTTGTTGCGGCGGCGAAAGACCCCGCCGTGAAGCGGCGTGGGTATGCCAGCGCCCCGCTCCCGACGCAAATTCGCGTGACCCCGCCCATGGGGCCCCGGCTGCCTCCGTCGTGGCCACTTGACGGAAGCGGGCCAACGGTAGACTGCCGCGAAATGAAACCGCGTACTGGGCGCCCTGTCGTCAAGATCACCGACGTGGCCGCGATGGCCGGTGTGGCCCCGATGACCGTCTCCCGCGTCCTGAACGCGCCCGAGCGGGTCTCCGCCGAGACCGCCGAACGTGTGCGCGCTGCGATCGAGACCCTCGGCTACGTGCCGAACCTGATCGCCGGCGGGCTCTCGTCCCGCCGCAGCCGGATGATCGCCGCCGTCGTCCCGACGATCGCCAGCCAATTGTTCGCCGACCCGATCCAGGCCTTCACCGACACGCTCGAGCGGGCCGGCTACCAGGTGCTGCTGGCGCTCAGCGGCTACGGCAGCCACGACGAGGACGCGCTGTTGCGCCAGATCCTTTCGCGCCGGCCCGACGGGCTGCTGCTGACCGGTGCCCACCGGAGCGAGGCGGCGCGGCGGCTGCTGACGGACGCGCGCGTGCCCGTCGTCGAGATCTGGGACACCGCCGAGGAGCCGACCGACATGCTGGTCGGCTTCGACCACCGCGAGGTCGGCGCCGCCATCGCCACCCACTTCCTCCGCCACGGCCACACGGACATGGCCGTCGTGGGCGCACGCGACGTCCGCGCGATGGCGCGCCGCCAGGGTTTCGTCGAAACGGTGGAGGCGGGGGGCGGGCGGATCGTGGCCGAGCACGAGGTGCCGGCCCCGGCCAACATCGCCAACTCGCGCGCCGCCGCACGCACGCTGTTCGAAACCATGGAAGGACCTGTCGCCGTCTGCTGCAGCTCCGACAACGTCGCCTTCGGCGTCGTCACCGAGGCCCGGCTGCGGGGCCTGCGGATGCCCGAGGACGTGGCCGTCTGCGGTTTCGGCGACATCGAGCTCAGCCGCGAGTCGGCGCCGCCCTTCACCACCGTCAGCGTCGACGGAATGGGGATCGGCCGGACCGCGGCGGAGTTCCTGCTCGCCCGGCTGCGCGGCGACGACAGCGCCCGCCGCGTCCACATCCCGTTCCGCATCGTCGCTCGTGGAACGGAGTGAGCCGGAGTTTGCAGGCCGAACTTTTCTCCCCTGGGCTTTTGCCGCCAGGGGCGGACTGAGCTAAACGCCGCCGTTTCGACGGCCCGATGCGGCTGACGCGCCGGGCCGCGGGTTGCAGGAGAGTACGCATGGACATGGTGGAGATCAGCGGACTGCGCATCGCTCGCGTCCTGCATGATTTCGTGGCCAACGAGGCGACGGCCGACCTCGACATCGATCCCGACCGCCTGTGGACCGGCTTCGCCGCGATCGTGCGCGACCTCGCGCCGCGCAACCTCGCCCTGCTCCGCCGCCGCGACGAGCTGCAGTCCCGCATCGACGACTGGCACCTGGAGCACCGGGGCAAGAAGCTGGACGTAGGCGAGTACACCGCCTTCCTGCGCGAGATCGGCTACCTGCAGCCCGAACCGCCGCCGTTCTCGGTGACGACCGAGGGCGTGGATGCGGAGATCGCGCAGATCGCCGGCCCGCAGCTCGTCGTGCCGGTGATGAACGCGCGCTATGCGCTGAACGCCGCCAACGCGCGCTGGGGCAGCCTGTACGACGCGCTGTACGGCACCGACGCGATCGACGAATCCGACGGCGCGACACGCGGCAGCGGCTACAACCCCAAGCGCGGCGCCAAGGTGATCGCGCGGGCCCGCGCGCTGCTCGACCAGATCGCGCCGCTCGCCCGCGGCGGCCACGCCGACGCGACCGGCTACGCGCTCGACGGCGAACAGCTGTCGGTGACGCTGAAGGACGGCACGCGCACGGCGCTGCGCGATCCGGCCGGCTTCGTCGCCTATCGCGGCGACGCCTCGGCGCTGTCGGCGGTGCTGCTGCGCCACCACGGGTTGCACGCGGAGATCGTGATCGACCGCAAGACGCCGATCGGCCGCGACGATCCGGCCGGCGTCTCCGACGTCGTGCTCGAGTCCGCAGTGACGACGATCCAGGACCTCGAGGACAGCATCGCGGCCGTCGATGCCGAGGACAAGGTCGAGGCCTATCGCAACTGGCTCGGCCTGATGCGCGGCACGCTGGTCGAGACGTTCGAGAAGGGCGGCAAGACCGTCACCCGCCGCCTGCACACTGACCGCATGTACGAGATGCCGGCCGGCGGGACCTACACGGTGCCCGGCCGCAGCCTGATGCTGATCCGCAATGTCGGCCATCACATGTACACCGACGCGGTGCGCGATGCCGCGGGCAACGACGTGCCCGAAGGGCTGCTGGACGCGACGATCACCTCGCTGATCGCGCTGCACGACCTGCGCAACACCGGCCCGCTGCGCAACAGCCGCGCGGGCTCGGTCTACATCGTCAAGCCGAAGATGCACGGCCCCGAGGAAGTGGCGTTCACCGACACGATCTTCGGCCGCGTGGAGGACCTGCTCGACCTGCCGCGCAACACGCTGAAGGTCGGCATCATGGACGAGGAGCGGCGCACCTCGGCCAACCTCGCCGCCTGCATCCACGCGGTGCGCGCCCGCGTCGTGTTCATCAACACCGGCTTCCTCGACCGCACCGGCGACGAGATGCACACCTCGATGGAAGCCGGGGCGATGATCCGCAAGGCGGAGATGAAGAACACGCCCTGGATCCGCGCCTACGAGGACCAGAACGTCGACATCGGGCTGGCCTGCGGCCTGCGCGGGCGGGCGCAGATCGGCAAGGGCATGTGGGCCGCACCCGACCTGATGGCGGAGATGCTCAAGCAGAAGGTCGGGCATCCGCAGGCGGGCGCCAACACCGCCTGGGTCCCCTCGCCCACCGCCGCGACGCTGCACGCGCTGCACTACCACCAGGTGGACGTCGCCGCCCGACAGTCCGAACTCGCCGGGAAGCGGCGCGGCACGCTCGACGACCTGCTGACCATCCCGGTCGCCGAGGGCCGCAACTGGAGCCCCGAGGAGGTCCAGCAGGAACTCGACAACAACGCCCAGGGCATCCTGGGCTACGTGGTCCGCTGGATCGACCAGGGCGTCGGCTGCTCCAAGGTGCCCGACATCCACGACGTCGCCCTGATGGAGGACCGCGCGACCTTGCGCATCTCCAGCCAGCACATCGCCAACTGGCTGCACCACGGCGTCGCGACCGAGGCCCAGGTGATGGAGACGATGAAGCGCATGGCCGCCGTCGTGGACCGGCAGAACGCCGGCGACCCGGCCTACACGCCGATGGCGCCCGGGTTCGACGGCCCGGCCTTCAAGGCCGCCTGCGACCTCGTCTTTAAGGGCCGGGTGCAGCCGAACGGCTACACCGAGTTCATCCTGACCGCCCGCCGGAAGGAGGCGAAGGCCGCGCACGCCTGAGGCTCGTGCGCCACGCATGGCTGGAATTCGCCCTTTCACGGCGGGATGATCGCCGCAAATCGCGACAACCAACGATCAATTAGCGTATTTAGCTTATTCCACCTGTTGACCTTGGTATTTCCGCGATGCCTGACCTTCCCCTGCCCGGCCCGCTCCCCGACGTCGACCGGCTGAACGTCGACGCCGCTGCGCTCGGCTGGATGGAGCGCATCCGCCTGGCGGCCGGGGCCGTCGCCGGCCGGATCGTGTTCACCACCAGCTTCGGGATCGACGACCAGGTGGTCGTGCACGCGCTGGCCCAGGCCGGGCGCCTGCACGGACCGGGCGCGGTCGACGTGGTGACCTTGGACACCGGCCGGCTGTTCGCCGAGACCTACGCGACATGGCGCGAGACCGAGCACCGCTATGGCCTGCGCATCCGCGCGCTCTATCCCCGCACCGAGGAGGTCCAGGCGCTGGTGCTGCGCGACGGCATCGACGGCTTCACCCGCTCGGTCGCGCAGCGGCAGGCGTGCTGCGGGGTGCGCAAGGTCGAACCGCTGGGCCGCGCCCTGGCGGGTGCGGCCGGCTGGATCACCGGCCTGCGCGCCGAGCAGTCGCCGGACCGCAGCCGCGTGCGCTTCGCCGAGCGCGACGGTCAGTTCGGCCTGTTGAAGATCAGCCCGCTGCACGACGCGTCGCGCGAGGACGTGCTGGCGCTGATCCGCGCCGCCGACATCCCGTACAGTCCGCTGGAAGATCGCGGCTTCCGCTCGGTCGGCTGCCAGCCCTGCACGCGCGCCATCGCGCCCGGCGAGCCGGAACGCGCCGGCCGCTGGTGGTGGGAGACAGACGAAAAGAAGGAGTGCGGCTTGCACCTCGATGACAGCGGACGGCTCGTCCGCATCCGCGCGGCGGCCTAGACCATGACCCGCGATCACCTCGACCGGCTCGAAGCCGAAAGCATCCACATCTTCCGCGAGGTTGCGGCGGAGTGCGACAAGCCGGTGCTGCTCTATTCGATCGGCAAGGACTCCGCGGTGCTGCTGCACCTCGCGCGCAAGGCGTTCTTCCCCGGCCGGCTGCCGTTCCCCCTGCTGCACGTCGACACCACCTGGAAGTTCCGCGAGATGATCGCGTTTCGCGACCGCATCGCGCGCGAGACCGGCGTCGACCTGCTGGTCCACATCAACCAGGAGGGGCTGGAGCTGGGCATCAGCCCGATCACCCACGGCTCCCGCGTGCATACCGACATCATGAAGACGGTGGCGCTGAAGCAGGCGCTGGACCGCTACGGGTTCGACGCCGCGTTCGGCGGCGCGCGGCGCGACGAGGAGAAGTCGCGCGCCAAGGAGCGCGTGCTGTCGTTCCGCAGCGAACAGCATCGCTGGGACCCGAAGAACCAGCGGCCGGAGTTCTGGCGCCTCTACAACACGCGCAAGAACAAGGGCGAGTCGATCCGCGTCTTCCCGCTGTCGAACTGGACCGAGCTCGACGTCTGGCAATACATCGAGCGCGAGGACATCCCGGTCGTGCCGCTGTATTTCGCCGCCCCGCGTCCCGTGGTGCAGCGCGAGGCCGGCCTCATCATGGTCGACGACGAACGGCTGCCGATCGCGCCGGGCGAGCAGGTGCAGACCCGAATCGTGCGGTTCCGCACGCTGGGCTGCTACCCGCTCAGCGGCGCCATCGAGAGCACCGCCACGGACGTCGCCGAGATCATCGCCGAGCTGCGCGCGAGCCGCATGTCGGAGCGGCAGGGACGGGCGATCGACTACGACAGCGGCGCCTCGATGGAGCAGAAGAAGGTCGAGGGGTATTTCTAGATGTCGCACCTGACCGCCCTCGCCGCCACGTCGGCGGTCGCGGAGACGGCCAGTCGCAGCGTCTCCGCGTCGATCCTGCGCTTCATCACCTGCGGCTCGGTCGACGACGGCAAGTCGACGCTGATCGGCCGGCTGCTGACCGAGACCGGCAGCGTGCCGGACGACCAGCTGGACGCGCTCGCCAGCGACAGCCGGCGGTTCGGCACGCAGGACGGCGCGGTGGACTACGCGCTGCTGCTCGACGGGCTCGCGGCCGAGCGCGAGCAGGGCATCACCATCGACGTCGCGTACCGCTACTTCGCCACCCCGCGCCGCAGCTTCATCGTCGCCGACGCGCCGGGCCACAAGCAGTACACCCGCAACATGGCGACCGGCGCCTCGACGTCCGACCTCGCGGTGCTGCTGGTCGATGCGCGGCGCGGCGTGCTGACGCAGACGCGGCGGCACGCGCTGATCGCGTCGATGCTCGGCATCCGCCACGTCGTGCTGGCGGTCAACAAGATGGACCTCGTGGGCCTCGTGCGCGGCCCGTTCGCCGCCATCGAGGCCGACTTCCGCCGCTTCGCCGACGGGCTGGGGGTCGAGACCATCGCCTGCATCCCGATCTCGGCCAAGCGCGGGCTGAACGTGGCCGTGCGCAGCGCGGAGATGCCGTGGTACCACGGCCCGTCGCTGCTGTCGTACCTGGAGGAGATCGAGACCGAGGAGGCGGACGCGGCGCTGCCGTTCCGCCTGCCGGTGCAGTGGGTCAACCGCCCGAGCCAGGACTTTCGCGGCTATGCCGGCCTGATCGCCGCCGGCACCGTGCGCGTGGGCGACCGCTTGCTGGTGCAGCCGGCGGGACTGGCGGCATCGGTCGCGCGCATCGTCACCGCCGACGGCGACCTGCCCGAGGCGGTGGCCGGCGACTCCGTCACCCTGGTGCTCGACGACGAGATCGACGTCTCCCGCGGCGACGTGCTGGCCGCCGCCCGGCATCCCGCGACGGTGGCCGACGCCGTCGACGCCTCGGTCCTGTGGGTCTCCGAGCGGCCGTTGCAGCCGGGGCAGACCTACCTGCTCAAGTCCGGCGCCGCCACGGTCTCCGCCCGGGTCGACGCGCCCGAGGAGGGGATCGACGTCGAGACCGGCGCGCACACGCGCATCGACGGACTGACGCTGAACGAGATCGGGCGGGTGCGCGTCCGGCTCGACCGTCCGATCGCCGTCGACCCCTACGCGACCAGCCGGCAGACCGGCGGGTTCGTGCTGATCGACCGGGTGACGAACGAGACCGTCGCGATGGGGCTGGTCGAGCGCGCCGTGGCGCCGCGCCGGGCGCACGAGATGCCGTGGCGCAGCCTGGCCAAGGCGCTGTCCTGGCGCACGACCGGCACGATCGTCACCGTCATCCTGGCCTACCTGTTCACCGGCAAGGCCGACATCGCCGCGGCGATCGGCGGGGTCGAGGTGGTACTCAAGATCGGCCTGTTCTACCTGCACGAGCGCGCCTGGGCGCATATCCGCTTCGGGCGCAGCAAGGCCTAGTGTCCTGCCCCAGAAGTTCGCTCGCGAACTTCTGGGATAAGCAGGCCACTAAGACTTTGATTTCCTAGTGTCCCACTCTGATTCCGAAGTTCGACGAACTTCGGAATCGGGACACTAGCGGCGCGTCGCCGGCGGTTGCCAGTCCGCCCCCCGCCCGCGAATAGTGCGGGCGGAGGAACCGTCCATGACCGAACTCAGCTACGTCCACGGCGCGCGCGCGACCACGCTACTCGGCGAGACCATCGGCGCGAACTTCGACCGCACCGTCGCCCGCTTCCCCGACCGCCCCGCCCTCGTCGGGCGCCAGCAGGGCGTGCGCTGGACGTACCGCGAGCTCGCCGAACGCGTGGACGCGTTCGCCACCGGCCTGCTGTCGCTCGGCCTGGAGCCGGGCGAGCGGATCGGCATCTGGTCGCCCAACAACGCCGAATGGATCGTCACCATGTACGCCGCCGCCAAGGCGGGGCTGATCCTGGTGAACGTCAATCCCGCCTACCGCCTCGCCGAGCTCGAATACGCGCTCAACAAGGTGACCTGCCGCGCGCTGGTCACCGCGACGTCGTTCAAGACCAGCGACTACGTGGGCATGATCAACACGCTCGCCCCGGAGCTAGCGCACAGCCGGCCAGGCGAGTTGCACGCCGCGCGCCTGCCGCACCTGCGCACCGTCATCCAGCTCGGCGCACAGCCCACCGCCGGCGCGTACGGGTTCGAGGACGTCGCCCGCCTGGGCGGCAACGCGGCGGAACTCGCCGTCATCGGCGCGCGGCTGCAGTTCGACGACGCGGTGAACATCCAGTTCACCTCCGGCACCACCGGCAGCCCGAAGGGCGCCACCCTCACCCACCACAACGTGCTCAACAACGGCTACTTCGTCGGCGAGGCGATCCGCATGACGGAGCAGGACCGGCTGTGCATCCCGGTGCCGATGTACCACTGTTTCGGCATGGTGATGAGCGCGCTCGCCTGCACCTCGCACGGCGCCTGCATGGTGTTCCCCGGCGAAGGCTTCGATCCGCTGGCCGTGCTGGAAACCGTCTCCGAGGAGCGCTGCACGATCCTCTACGGCGTGCCGACGATGTTCATCGCCGAACTCGAGCACCCGCGCTTCGCCGAGTTCGACCTCGCCAGCCTGCGCACCGGCATCATGGCCGGCTCGCCCTGCCCGATCGAGGTGATGCGCCGCGTCATCGACAAGATGCACATGCCCGAGGTCACCATCGCCTACGGCATGACAGAGACCAGCCCGGTCTCGTTCCAGAGCGCCGTCGACGATCCGATCGCCCGCCGCGTCTCCACCGTCGGCCGCATCCATCCGCATCTCGAGGTCAAGATCGTCGACGTCGAGGGCCGCATCGTCCCGCGCGGCACCCCCGGCGAACTCTGCACGCGCGGCTACTCGGTGATGCTGGGCTACTGGGACGACGACGACCGCACCGCGCAGGTGCTCGACCGCGCGCGCTGGATGCACACCGGCGACCTCGCGACGATCGACGACGAGGGCTATTGCAACATCGTCGGCCGCATCAAGGACATGATCATCCGCGGCGGCGAGAACGTCTATCCGCGCGAGGTCGAGGAATTCCTCTACCGCCATCCGAAGATCGCCGACGTGCAGGTCTTCGGCATCCCAGACGCGAAATACGGCGAGGAGATCTGCGCCTGGGTCAAGCTGCGTGCCGGCGAGACGCTGACCGAGGCGGAGCTGCTCGCGTTCTGCGAAGGCCAGATCGCCCATTACAAGATCCCGCGCCACATCCGCGTCGTCGACGAGTTCCCGATGACGGTGACCGGCAAAATGCAAAAATTCATCATGCGCGAGCGGATGAAGTCCGAGCTGGGCGTGGGCGAGGCGAAGACGGCGTGAGGGAGGACGGCTAAACTCGACGGCTACGGCCCGACTGACGGGCAGGTGGCACTGTCAGGCCCGCCCGCACCGTCACAGTGCCTGGGCCCGCAGGCGAGGCATGGTGTTCGTGCGCTCGCCTCGCATTTTGTTCGTGCTTGACGAAGAACTTGGCTAAAACTGCGCGGCTGGAAGCAAGAGCATGGAAGAGCCGACGTTCGAATCAGAGAGAGGTCTTGAACACGCGGTGGCAGCGGCGATTGAAGGCGCATCTAGTAACGGCGATCGCGTCATCGTGCTTCACGGCTTTGGCCTGGACCTAGCGGTATTCGCCGAAACTTCCATGGGGTCTCGCGCTTGCTTTTTCGAGGTCAAGGCATTCGCTCAGCACCACGGTCGATGCGGCGTTGGCAACGGTCGAGGCGAAGGTAACCAGATTAGATTGCTCTACAACGAAACGACAAAATTACCTCGTGACTGGTCAGAGTTGGCTGTATTCGAGCGGACG
>Ga0209040_10000196_pt1 | contig 42863 bp, 58 predicted proteins | sample BogFormECP12_OM3_FD_188240 | JGI IMG/M metagenome (GOLD analysis project Ga0209040, IMG submission 188240) | Bog forest soil microbial communities from Calvert Island, British Columbia, Canada - ECP12_OM3 (SPAdes) (version 2) | ecosystem: Environmental > Aquatic > Freshwater > Wetlands > Bog ... | reverse complement strand
GTCTTGGTCTAGGCCGCACCACGGCTGGCCTTGTGGAAGGAGCTGTGAAGGGAGCGCCATACATGTCGGGTGGCGTGGCTGGTCAGAAGAACATCGCGCCTCCTTCGCTAGTAAAGGCACGGCCAAACCGTAATCTCCCTCCACTGGCACCAGAGAAGCAGGAACCAGCTCCACTGGGAAGCCCTCCAACTAAAGCTGAGAAGAAAACAGCCGAAGCTAGACGCAAGAACACCGGTAACGAAGAGACATCAAACGAAATAGAACGTCAAGCAGACGAGGCCGTTGGCCTTAGGTAGCATCAATGGCAGATGACGCGGCACAGCCGAACGACGAGCTGCAAACACCGCTGCCCGCCGGGCGGCCGGCCAACCCCAGTCTGCTCGGAGACCAGGGGGGTGGTCCGCCTCGTGATGCGTCAACACCGTCGCTGCTTGGTAGCCCAACTCCCGCTGCCGCTGGACCTGCACCCAGCCTTCTCGGCAGTCCAGATCCAAACGCTGGCCTCCTAGGCGGAGGCGGCGGTGCTCCATCACTCCTCACCCCATCCCCAGATCAACAAAGCGCCACGGTAGACAAGTCCGCATCCTTGCTAGAAGCTCAAGGGCAGCGTGTGGCCGCGGCACGCCCAGCAGGCCCATACGACAAACTGATTACCCCCGAGTCCATCATGCCGCGGGACCAGGGCATTGGCATCCGCGACGTGACGAACTTCCTCATCGGCCCAGAGATGGCCGTCGTGGGGGCGAAGTGGGACCAGGGTAGCTTCTCCTGGAACCTAGAGAACATGTACCAGCAATGGTCGGAGCAGCCGGTCTGGGTGAACGCACTCAACACGGCCAGCCTCGTCGGCACTATCATGCTCCCCGGCTGGCGCGCTGCGCAGAAGTCGCTGAAGATGGGCATGCTCGCAAGCACTGGCCTAGCTGACGTTGCCGGCGCACTACCAGGCATCGGCGAGAACAGCATCCTCAACAAGATGACCGGCCTCGGCCTCGGCCCCCTCCGCGTACCTATGACGCTCGCTGCCAAGACAGCCGAAGTGGCGGGTCGCGTCACGCCAGAGATCGCTGAGGCAACCGGTGCCGTGGATGCAGCCAAGGCAGCCGAGGAGGCAGCACGCCTCGCCCCGGGCCAGAACATTGCCACCGACATCCCGCGAACTCCCACCCCCATCACAGCATCGAACGGCCTGCCAATCGTGCCGGGTTCCAAGTACTTCGACGCGGTGCCCGACCGTGACTCGGAGATTTCCCTACTCAAGCAGCTAGGCTACATCGACCAATACATGCCGAACGACCACGAACTCATGGACTGGCTGATCCAGAAGGGGCGCCTGTCGGTAGAATCCCAGGACCGCACACGCCAGATCATGGAGAAGGTCGAGATGCTAAAGCAGGGCGGCTTCTGGGCGACGGACAAGCTGTCGAACTGGGAGAAGGCGCGCTACTCCTTCGCGTACTTCTTCGGCAACGGCTACATGTCCCGCGTGCAAGAGTTGCAGCAGAGCGCCGGCCTTTCGAACGGAGCCCGCGACCGCATGGGCCAGCTCTTCAACGCGAAGGACATGGGCACCCTGCTCCAGCAGGCAGCGAAACTGGATGAAGGACAAGGGCAGGCGGTAGAAGACTACCTCCTCAGAAAGTACAACCCAGAACTGGCTGTCGGCAAAGCCCCCGTCACCCTAGACGCGGACTCGCAGTCGTGGGCAGACAAGATTGAGAAGGTGTCCCGAGAACTCCAGCAGGAGCAACTAGCCAGCGGCTTTACCACCCAGGACGAGATCGACCGGGTGGGCGGCATCCACTTTGCCATGCAGACGAAGGGCACCCCAATGCCCAACATGGGCGCCCGCAAGGTCCCGATGATGATCGGCAAGGACGGCATCCGCATGATCGAGCTGCCGGCCCTCGACAACTCCAAGACCCTGGCTGCGCGTATGAACGAACTACCGGATCTCCACCAAAAGCTGCTCAACGGTCAGCTCATCACCGACCCGAAGGAGCAGACCTTCCGCTCGTACTTCATGGACGCCCTGCTCCACGACAACTTCAAGTACATCCGCGACATCGCCGTGAACCCTGACTACGCCATTCCGCACGCAGACATAGTGGCACGTTACGGCGCCCGCCCACCGCCGGACTATGTGTGGCTCGGCAACCTCAGCGGCTCTGGACAAAACCTCCCTACGTCCATTCAGCAGCGCCTTGCCAACATGATCTCTATGGTCCCTGGCTCCGAAGTCCTAGGGCCAAACGGCGAGCTGCCGTGGGTACGCCGCGCGGTATTCAACGAGCTGTTCGGCAGCCAGGGCATGGTGAACCAGACTGCCGCTGCGGTCCACGCTACCGACTACCTGACCGCTATGTACAAGACGGCAAAGACGGGCCTCAACCCGGCAACTCAGGTGAACAACGCCATCGGCTACGTGGCCTTCCAGCTCATGGCCGGCATGAACCCGTTCTCGGCGAAGGGCATTGACCTCACCATGAAGAGCGCTTCGATGTGGAAGCAGCTAAGCGCAGCGTTCAAGCAGTCCAAGGAGAAGGACATGATGGCCTTCCTGGACCCGAAGAACGGCTACCTGATGGGCCTCACGCCGATCACCCACACAGACAATGGCATCACTATCAACATGACCAAGGAGTTCATGAACCCCGCGGTACAGCAGCTCTTCAGTGTGAACCTCCACAACGTGGAGGGCGCAGGCCACCTGGACAACCTCAACCGCGCGCTCACCAACAACCAGCCGATAACCCAGGCGATCTTCAAGAGTTACTTCGGCGTGAAGAACATGCTACAGCTCGGCGGCGCAGTGCCCTGGTGGGACAAGATGACCAACATCTACATGGCCGCTGAGGCTGTACCAAAGATGGCCTACTTCACCTGGCTTCGTGCCCGCGGCGTACCCCAGATGCAGGCCGTGATTGACGTGGCGCGGCACTTCCCGATGTACAACACCTCAGGTGCCGCAGTCGTAGGCGCACGCAAGTTCTGGCTTCCGTGGGTGTCCTTCCCGACCGAGGCGTCCCGCATCATCAAGAACAACCTGATGGACAACCCGCTCCGCATGGTCCCTTGGCTTCACGCCCCGCAGATCCTACAGACCCTAATGGCTGAAGTGGGGGCCGGGCCTGCTTCGCAGGAGGAGACGGCCGAGGCCAAGCGCGGCCTGCCGACCTACTTTCAGAAGCCAAACATGGTCGTAACCAAGGGACTAGGCGGCATCCTCAGCGGCAGCATTCCATATACCGCAGGCGCAGGCGCCGTGGCAGGCGGAGCGCTGACTAGCAGCCCGCTTGGCGTTGGCGTTGGCGCGGGTCTTGGCGCAGCAGCGGGTGCCCTGGCGGGCTGGGCAGGCTACCGGCCTGACCGCGACGGCTATCGCGCGAGCCTCCTGGAATGGCTCCCCCAAAGCAGCTTCCTCCCAGCGACGACCTCCCCAGACTTCGTGTGGAACGGCCTGTCCTCCATCTGGGCGTACACAAAGCTAGAGCCAGCAGCTATCATGCAGCCGATCATCTCGGTGATCTACGGCCAGACCCCCTGGGGGGACCCGATCCGTACCTCCAGCATGACCGACACGGCGGCCAAGGCTTTCGCCGGGCTGGTTGGGTACCTCGCGCCGCCCTGGGTCCAGGAGTACGGCTTCTACATGGGCTCCCCAGACGTTGGCCTCACCAGTGTCGCTAAGAACGCCCTAACAGGGGGAGGGGGTACCTCTGCCTGGGACCCCACCAATATCTCGCGCCTACAGCGAGATTTGGGGCTCAGGATGGACTATCCGGGGCAGCCTCCTGGCTCCCCGATCTTCGACTTCCTCTACAACGGCATCGGCCTATGGCGCAACCACCCGATCGACCCCGCCTACATGTACAAGAACATGTCCATGCAGCGGGACCAGTTTGCGACCGTCCGCCAGGTGAAGGCCCGCCAGCTTGAGAACGGGGTCACGAATGGGCTTGATGGTGATGTGAAGGAAGCCTTGGGTGAGGTGATGAAGACCTACATCGAGGAGTACGCCGGGGAGCCTGGACAGGCCCAGAAGGCGTACACGAAGTGGCTCCAGGGTCAGGTGAAGACCCTAGGGCGCCTACCGGCCTTTCGGGGGTACTCGGCCCAGGATCTCACATACTTCCTCCAGACGGCCGGCGACTTTGCCGCCAAGACCCGCCAGGAGTACTACGACGCGGAGACTGACGAGCTGCGCAAGGAGGCCCAGGGTCGCTACTTCGGCACCAAGGCCGGGGGCGCCAGAGGAACCGAGGGGCTTTCCTTCTTCGGAGGAAGCACGTCCAAGGGTGAGCCTAAGGGCGGTGGGTTCGGGATCTTGACGGACGACAAAAAGAAGACACCAGAACGAGGGTTCTTTGGAGACTAAACCATGAAGAAGTTGCAAATTCTACTAATAGCAGGCGCGACTGCTTTCTTCCTTAGCTGTGTCTCACTATTGCCAGCTACCTCAATTCCAGAATCAGACCTGCCGCCTAATGCCGCTAATACGGACACGCCAATAGCGGCTGTCGCCCGGAAGTACTGCACCGAACATCCAGACAGCCATCTCATGCTAAACAACCCGAAGCAACGAGCATGGCTCTATCTGATGGTCCCCTGCTCCGTCATCACGGACGCGCCCCCCGGCGGGGTCGGCGACGCGATTGACGATTTCCAGTTGCACTGCGAGTTTTTCGATGGCCGCGTCTGCGAGGGCCAGGGCGTTTAACTGAAGAACGGGCGCCGCGGCGGTACGGGTCGTCCTCCGGCTCCCACTCCCTCTGCTCACTGCCTGTGGTGTCCACCCGGCAGGAGACGCATGTCAACCCGTAATCCGTGTACCTACCGCACTTGCATCTAGTTAGCATACTCTGCCCTCAGGGAAGCAAGGGCAGGGGCTACCTCCCATCCAAGCTCGTGCCGCAGGTCGGGCAGCGAGGCGAGGAGATCGACCGGAAGCTGCTCGCCAGGGCGGTAGGTATGTTGGGACTTTCTTCTTGAACGCCCGTGGGTGGCGTCGTCGCCAAGAGAACTACGCTCTGTGTTGTGGAAGTGGAAGCAGGTGACGTAGGGGAAGTGGACTTCGTTCCGATGGTTCTGAACCACGACTGGCGCTTCTCCAGGATGGTGACCATGAAATATAGCAGTCCGATGATAGAGCCGGTGATGAGTGCGCTCAGCAGAAAAGCTGAAGCGAAGATCGTGACTAAATTCCCTACGTCTGACCACTCCATATAGCTTCCCATCCTCCGCTGCCTCATGCAGCTTTGATCCCAACCCAGCCACAAATCCTACATCGGCTCTAGCATAGACCTCATCTGCGTCCACCATAAACGCCCACTCGGCCCTTGTCTCCGCGAGCATTGAGTTGCGGAAGCACCCCTGGACGATGGGAGGGCAGTCCGGCAGCTTGCGGTGGAAGATGTCCGCGTTGCCACGGGCGTGGTCCATGAACCAGTCGATGATCTCCGGGGTCTTGTCCGTGGACCCTACATCGTAGATCACATAGCGGTCGAACTTGCCGGCTATCGCGTTGAGCGCGAAGGGCAGCCAGTACTCGTCGTTCTGGACGAGCACCATGGGAACGGGCTTAGGGCTTGGCATTCAGTACCTCCAGCACCGACTCTACCCGAGCTATGATCTGGTGCTTCGTGCAGACTTCCTTGAAGGCGGTGAAGGCAATCTCGTCAGCCTCCTTCGGGTTGAGTAGCGCCCACCGGGCCTTCTCCTCTAGCTCATCTTCGCTGGCATAGCCGAGGAAGTGCTTGCCTTCCTCGAACAGCTTGCTCATTCCATCCCGGGGGTCCAGATCGGTAAATAGCACCTTGCGCATTGCCATGGACTCCATGACACGCTGATTAGGACCGTCATGCTTCTGCCCGTGGTTGAAGAGCTGTCGGCAGGCAGCCATGGCCTGAGCACAGGCGGGCCATCGGTGAGTATAAGCGCGGGATACCTCGCGGATGTCAAAGGTCCAGTTGTTACGCTCGCACACCCGGCGCAGAATCTCCCCACGGTCTAGGCCCCCCTTGCTGCTGTGGAATCCGAAGTCGTAGACTTCTGGGGCTCGGTACTTGTAGCCTTGGAACCACTCGGTATCGGTGGCGTTGGGGAGCCAGTGGGCGGAAGAGTGATTGGAAAAAAGATCCCTCTTGGCCCATACAGCGAAAAAGACGTGGTTGTATTGCCGTGCAATAGCCTCATGCAAGTCCGGGTGACCATGGGAGTCGATGAACCAAGCCGCTGAAGGGCATCGTCCATCAAACTTCTCAGCAAGCCAGTGAAAACGTCCTGATTGGTCACGGCTGCACTCCAGGTCAATGAGGAAGTCAGACTGTAGCCCGAGGGGTAGCTGCTCTATGGTCTCGATAGCGTGGCCACCACCGAAGGCAAAGACCGGGTGGCGCAGGCGCAGATACTTCGTGAACGAGCGCGCGTACGTCTCGATCGGTCGCCCGTCCTTGCCGAAGTCTTCACGGTAGTGGACCAGGAAGTTCATAGTTCATCCTGCGGGATCGCTCGGTAGAGTTCCGAGCAAGCTAGCTCCACCTTGCCCTTGGCTTCCTTCTGAAGATCCCACGCACTCAAAAGAACGCTAGCCTGGACATGGGACATAGCGTCCGCCATCTTGCGGATCACCCCACGTAGGCGCCGGATCTCCCGTCGGAGATCCTTCGTCGTCGCCCGATGGCGAACCTTGACAGAACTCTTCTTCGGTAAACCCTTCATGACACCACCCACTTGATAGGATCTGTCTGGTAGAGCGGCTTGACTAGGCCATCTGCCACCAGCTCCACACGCCGGGGCCGGGTCGTGTTCTCCGGGATACCCAGGGTGTCGGAGATCTCTTTATCGGTCGCCCCCGCGCGGCCCTTGCTTCGAATGAGCAGGTACACTCGCTCCCGGACTGACCGACCCCGACTGTATACGTCCGCTAGCCTGTCGTGAAACGACTGCTTGGCGAGTTGGTCTCTTCTCAGCACGCTCTCTCCTCTTTATGAACTTTGCCAGCTTTCGAAGATAAATATCTTGACGGAGCCGGGAAGCGTAAGACAAGATCGTTTTACCTTGAAGGTGGTCGGTTTCGTGCTGCCAAATCGTCGCGCCATATCCATCAAACGAGAAGGTGCGCTCCTCGCCTTCAAGATCAAGACCTTGAACCACAACCTGCTCCGCACGCGGAAGGGTAGCCTGGAAACCAAAGACTGATAGGCACCCTTCGATACTGTCCTGGCTACCGAACGCTTCCACGATGCGGGGATTAAAAAGAACCAGTGGGTCCTTCGATCCTCCGGCCTGCATATATGGGTCAACAACGACCACCTGCTGCATCCAGCCAACCTGTACTCCGGCGATCCCCACACCATGGGTCGCATACATCGTTCGCACCAGAGCATCGACATACTCCCGATCGAGTGCTCGGATTTCGTCAGCAGTAAACGCGGCAGAGGGTCGAGTGAGCCGTCTGTCGGGGACATTGATGACCTCTAGAACTAGCTCAAGACTAGCGGGTGATACGTGTACGGCCTCTTGTTCAGCGCCTTCAACACCCGCTTGTTCGACTTGAGCTGTTCCTTCAAGACTGGCCTGAGTAGATTCCATCTTCCACCTTCTGTGTCCCCACGTTGTGCAAACTTGTCGCGGGCTTCCTTGATGTCAACCCACTTGGCCGGGTGGGGAATCAACCCGGCACGATCCACGCGACTTGACCATTCGCCATGGGCAAAACCAGCCCCTCGAAAGGCAGGGTTGAATCCGCCCACCTTTCTAATAACCTCTCCAGTTGCAAATGTGAGGTCGCCTCTAGGGCTAGATCCATAGATCGGGGTGAAACCCCTCTTGACCATGCTGACCGCAAAAGCCTGAACCGCCTCAGGAATCTCCTTGTCCTGGACGCGGCAGAAATGATGTAGACCACTAACGATTGCGGCCTCTTCGTAAAGTTCAAACCATCCAGCTTCAGTTGGAAACAGGTCGTCTTCGAGGATAGCAAAAAAACTAGCATCCCGTAGTGCGTACAGTGCCCGGTTCTTGTTCGCCCCAACCCCCAGATTCGACCCCCGCAAGTAGAGCACCGGGTACCGCGTCGCAACGAGCGGAGTGTCATCGTTCGAGCCGTCATCGCAGACAACAATGCGAGCGTCGCTGGGAGCAGTGCGTATAACAGCCTCGATCTGATCCCCAAGTTGGTTTGCCCGGTTGTAGGTGACAATGGCGATACCCCTCATTGACAGACCTCCTGAATTACCGCATCCAACGCCTTAATGCAAGGGCGCGGATCTGCGAGAGCGGCTGCCGTGTGGAAGCCGGCCTCAGCCAGGGACGTGCGCAGCGGGTGGTCCATCAGCAGCTTGTTAATGGCATCCATCATAGCCTGAATATCGCCGATCGGGTATACCAGACAGTTGCTACCCGGGGCCACGAACTCGGCCTTCGTGTCTGAGAGCACGCAGACGGTCCCCGCGGACATGGCCTCCAGCGCCATACGCCCCAGGCCCTCCGTCTCCGACGCGCTTACCCAGATGTCGATCTGCTTGAATAGGTCGGCCAGAGCCATTCGATTGGCGTCCTTGATGTACTGAATCCACGGGGGCGGCTTGAACTCCGGTACCTCCCCAATCCCTACGATGTGCACCTGATTGCCGTACATGCTCTTAATCTTCTCAAGCGCCTGGAAGGCGTTCGCCGACCCCTTGAGAGGGTGGTGGTGGACAAGGCTGGCGATGACGATCGGGCGCGTCTTCCCATCCCCATACAGATGGTTCTCCGGGCGGCAAGCGAATGCCTCATGCCCGTAGTGGAACCAGCCCACCCGCGCTGCCTTGCACGGCAGATAGTCCCAGCCCTCTTCCTTCGTGGGGTTGAGGCACACGTCCGTAAGCCACTTCGTGCTGGTGACCACGTAGTCCCACTTGAGGTTGAGGCTGCCGTTCTCCTCCCCGATGAAGCGAGCGTTGTGAGACAGCTTCAGGAGGATCTTGTGCTTGGCCTGCTTCAGGGCGTTGAAGTGCGGGTTGTAAGGGTTGTCGCTGTTCGTGATTAGTACATCGCACTCCGGGATGTTATTGATGTCCACCAGGACGGGTACCTTGACACCTTCCAGGATCTCCGGGTTGATGTCCGAGTAGATCGTGAGCAGCTTCACGTCGTGGCCCTTCTCGGCCAGTTCGTTCGCCAGGTTGACGATGGTAGTCGGGCCGCCGTGCTTGCGCAAGTGCGGGGTGACCATCACGATCTTGCGGCGATTGGCCCGCAGCGCGAAGCTGTGCTCCAGGGTCTCGATGAACTTAGCGACCGCGTTCTGCCGGTCCTGCGTGAGCGCTAGCGTTCTAGCTGCCGCTTGCATCCTAGCAATAGGAAAGTCCTTGTCCAAGAGGTTGAGAATGTCGTTGGCCGCCTGTTCCACGGGGTAGGCCGGGTGCCAGATCAGAGCGGCCTCTTCGTTGCTCTGAAGCCGGAAGATCTCTTCCTGCCCCTTGTACTGCCAGAGCACCGGCACGCAACCGGACGCCATGGCCTCGACTACCGGAAGCCCATAGCTGTGGAAGGTACTAGGATCGCAGAACACGTCTACCTCTGTGCCAAGCACCGTTGCCAGACGCCCCTGCCCTAGCTTCCCGAGGCAGACAACGTGAGGAGCCTCCGGGAGTACTTCGATACCAAACGCCATGATCCGAATGTCCACGCCACGCTTCTCAGCCTCAGCCTTCACCGCATTAGCCAGCGCAGCCCCGCGATAATACCCACGCCACGGCAGATTAGGGCCGTCCATGGACAGCATGAGCGTAGGGCGCTCATCGCCATTATCGCGTCCACGCGGGTAGAAGGTATCCAGGTCGATGCCCACACCGGACACGCCGAGCACGTTCATCCCCTCGCTCTTGTAGAACTCCCCCAGCCAGTTCACTGCTGCAATGCAGTTGGGCAGCAGTTTCATGTTGTCGTACATCTTCTCCTTCACGTCCTCGGTCGTAGCCAGATCGGCATCGTAGGACTGGGAGAAGAGGACCGGGGTGTAGGTTCGCACGCGGTCGCACAGGGCCTTCACCTGGGGCGTTAGTTCGGCTGTCGCTGCAATAACCAGAGAGTCCGGGTCGAAGTCGGCTGCCGCACGGGCTAGGAAGTCTTCGTCTCCTTCGTACATTAGCGGAGCGGTACGCAGCTCCGAGAGGGTCTTCTCCGGCGCAACGCCAGGCCGCTTGATAAGGGCCACCTTCGCGTGCGCTCCGCGCTCGTTCAGCTCGTTCACAATGTCCGCGATAAGACGCATGCCGCCGCAGTATGCTGCGGAGTGGACCACGAATACTACGTTGTATAGCGGTTTGGCGGGGTTAAGGATCATCGCCGGTAGCGGCTGGCGGAGCGCCCCCAGAGTCTTCTTCGCATCCCACGACTTGGCCCACGTCTGGTAGCTGGGCCAGAGGCGCTTGAAGCGAGCGCTGGACGTGTTCCGCTGCTCCATGTGGGCGGTATCCCCTAGCTGGGTGAAGCTGGAACCACGCTCATGGAAAATGTAGGTGTCGTCCGCGAGCACGGCCCGGTACTGAAGGTACTCGCCGTTGCGCACGCGCCAGACGGTCTTCATCCAGAAGTCCGTCTCCTCGCCGTAGCTCACATACGCTTCGTCGAAGAGGCCCACGTCCTCCAGGAGTTGGCGCTTGAACATGAAGCAGAAGCCGGTGGGCATGATCTCCGGGTAGCGCCGGAAGGACGAGCACTCCAGGGCCTTGTTCATGTCAATGTAGGACGCTCCAGGCTGAAAGGGAACATCAATGACGGCAGTGTTGTTGGTGCACGGGTTGCAGATCTGGTTGCGTGGGTCGGCGTTGAGCGCGAAGACCATCTTCGTCAGCCACCCCGGCGTAACCAGTACGTCAGAGTTCAGGACACACACGAACTTGCCGTTGCCAGCCTTGATGCCACGGTTGACCGTCGCCGCGAAGCCGCGGTTCTTGTTGTTCCGGTACATGTTGACCTGAGGGTGCTCTGCGGCAAACTCGGTGAGGTAGCGGTGGGTCGTCTTGTCTGAGCAGTCGTCTACGATGATTAGCCTGTACGGCCACTCCGTACGCTCGACCACGGAGTTCAAGCACTGCTTGACGATCCGCAGGGCGTTGTAGACCGGCACGATGATGTCCACGACGCCTGGGTCGTGGACGGACCTGTCCACCGCCTTCAGGAGTAGGCGGCTGGAGTTTGCGTAGCGCTGGTGCCCGAACGCCTGCTCAGAGATGAGGCGCTGAAGCTGCGCTTGGACGGCGGCCGGAACCGCCACCGGGTTGTTGTACGCCTCCGGGTTCATGATCTTGTCCCGGTTGCGGGCAACCTCCTCTTCGGTGGGGTCCGCCCAGATAGTCGTGCCGTCGCCGTGCTTAGTAAACGCCATTCCGTACGTCCTCGTCTATAGCTGCCTGATGTAGTTGAATCTCATCTCTTGTGGCCATCAAACCATCGCGCATGTCCTTGACAAGCTGGTCGGCAGTATAGAGCAACCCGGTCAGATCACCAGACCGGGCAGTGATGATTCTGTCAAACTCGTAGGTATCCAAGGCCGTCTCACTGACATGGGTGTCCTTCGACACTTGGCCCATTCTAACCACCCGCACCGCGATCCCGCCCAAACGCCGGACGGCCTCCATCTCGTTTGGGAAGCGGCAGTCTGCGACCACCACGTCGTACCCCTGGTCAAGTCGGTCTGCAATCTCCCGAGTACCTACCTTCACCCAAAAGTCCGGGTCGAAGGAGCGGAAGACCTCGGTGCCAAAGTGCTGAAGCACCCACCGCGGGCTCTTGCCCCAACGCGGGTCTACCGCTTCCTTCTCAGCCTCGGTGCCGTTGACCTGCTCTTCGGTGAAGCCGAAGAGATCCTTGCCAATGTGGGTCTTCAGAGGCTCTGCCCAGGATACCTCAAAAAATCCCTTGTCCTGCCGAAGGAAGGATGCTATCGTCGATTTCCCGCTCTGCTTCTTCCCGCTTAGCCCGATCAGAACTCCCATCTTTGATCCCTCTTTTCTCCCCGAGGACACGCACGATATCCTTCGAGACTAGCGTTGTCAAACACTCTACGTGCAGCATACCCAAGTGTGACAGCACGTACAACCCTTTGAGATCCACGTCCTTCTTGCAGTGGTTGCATGTCCCAGATCGCTCTTCCTGGGGCAGCGGCGTCTTCGGTATCGGAAGGTCCGGGTCTTCAGTAGCCGGGTACCCGAACCAGCCGTACCCCATTAGGGGATCAAACCCTCAAGATACTCAAGGGCCTCCTCTAGCGTAGGCACAAAGACGTTACTGCGACGCCGCACGAACGCATGGTCATGAGCCCCCCCCGGCTCTACGACAGTCACAAGCAACTTCCGGGCCGCATCCGCCCAGGCCATTTCCCATATCGTGCCGATAGACACCTTGGGCGCATTCAGGAGGTACGCCAGCACTGCGTCGGTCTTCTGAACGTACAGGTGGTCCTGGCTCACGAAGGCGCTTGATACCCTTCCGATAGGCCGACGTTCCTCCTGTCCCGGCCCAGCCCGCTCCGAATCGGTGTTGATCGTACCCTTGGGCTGCGCATTCTTCCCAGTCAACTGTCCGACCACCGGACTCAAAACATTCCAGCCGGCCTTCTTGAGGCGCTTCGATGCCTTGTTCCGCCATCCGGTCATCTCCTCATAGGTGAGTCCGGTCATCGGTCCTGCTAGATAGATCGTGGGGTTGAAACTCAAGCCTTGATCTCCGTTCCGTCCGGGAGGACGCACTTGCCGTTGTAGATCTGCACGATGTACTCAGTCCAGGAATGCTTGCCCACGTAGACAATAGCGAAGCCGTGCACCCAATCCGTAGGCGCCCCACCCACTGCGTAGAGGGGCTGTAGCTTGGATAGGCAGCCAGGGCTGAAAGCCTTGACCGGGGTGCCGTCCCAGGTGTCTCGGCCGCCCTCCATCTGCATGCGGTGCGTGTGGCCGTACACAATCGACCGAGACCGCGACCTGGCCAAGTGGATCTGGGCGGCGTTCTTGGCGAACGACCAGCCGTGTACGGCGACTAGCTCGTCCTTCACGATCTCCACATAGCCCATGCGGTCCCCCGTGGGGACAGAATAGGGGATCATCGTGAAGTTTTTCCGCCCTTTGGCAATCGTGCTAACGGGACTGAGTATTGAGTAGACCGAGAGGGCCGTCTGGCCTTGTCCGGCTGCCCAACGCTCCACCCGCTCTTCATGGTTTCCGAGTAGGTAGTACGAGTGGCGTTTCGTGTTCTTCTGTACCTTGTCCCAGAACGCATTGGTAGGGTCTACCTCCTGTTCCTTGAAGTCGTAGGCCAGGGACTCAGGGATGGTCCGCTTGCTGTGCTGAGAGAACATCCCGCAGTCCATGAGATCCCCTAGGTGCAGCGAGAAGTCCGGCTTGATGAAGGCGTGGGCCTTCATGGCGCAGGCCAGGGCTGCCTCGTCGTGCTCGGGTATGTGGGTATCGGGGAAGATGAACCACGTTACGCTACCGGGCTTGGCCACTTTTCACCTCTTGTAGTAGAGCTAGGAACTCTGTGAACTCGAACATGATAAGGGACTTGTGGGGGCCTGCTCCCTTGGGCTTCCAGACCACACAAGGTACCGTGCCCGGGAGCGAGTTAGCCCGCGACTGCGCCAACTCGGCTCGGCTTGGGGTGCCGACGGTGGCTTTGCACTCGATTGATAGAGGCACGTACCAACGTGCAACGTGAGAAAGAAGAATATCCACGCCAGCAGCACCCATCGAACGGCTCTCCACGTCTCCGTCTTTGAGTTCGTTAGGGAACGTAGCAAGTATCGCATCTCGTACAAAGTTCTGTAGCTCCCTACCCTTGGCTTTTGCGCTTGAAGTCTTCATCTAGGTCCCATCGTTACTCCCAGCCACACACCTAGGAACCCTCCTAGGGCTGCGGGGATGACGTACCAAGGCTTGCGCACGTACTGAATAGTGATGCAAGCCTGAAGAACGTGCATGACTGCCCCCACCGAGGCGGCCGGCAAAGCCTTGTGGGCGGCAGTCAGATCTACGCAAGTCGTCCACAGCAAGTCCAACGTGAACATGCCGGCGAAGATACCGAAAGCTGCTACTCCGGGTCGCAGGTGTGCCACGGCTGTTCCAACGGGTTCCTGATCTCGGTTGCATAGTCGTGATGGCACGTCGGATAGTGCGGAAGCTGAATGTAGTAGCTCGGTTCCTCGGGCGTTCCGCGTAGTACCTGGCCCACCGGAGCTACCACAACCGTGCCAACCGGCTGTTGACGATAGTCCGGCGTAACCCGCTCGACCACGGTTCGATGCAGCTCGCGCGGCATGAACCGTTCTACCCCTTCGGCTGCCTTCGGAATCCGGCGCTCGTCGTCCGTGAAGGACTGGGTGCCGTGCTGACGGTACCTGAAGAACGTGCCGGCCTTGGCCTCCTGACACTGGAAGAACGCTGCCACCAAAACGCCCACGAACAGTCCGTACGCAAGAACCTCTACGAAATAGCCTAGCTTACGCATTTGCTTTCTCCTGTAGGAAGTCGATTGCATCATAGATGGCCTTCTGTAGGCCACCCTTAACCGAGGGCACCACCACGTCTGCGATGCCCTTATCCACGATCTCCTGACCACCCAGTAGCCACAGTTCGGCTTCCTTCTTGGTGATCTTCTCCCACTCTTTAGCTGCCTTGCCAGTGTGGCGGGCCATTAGCTCACACCACTGCCACTCGTTGTACTCCACCAGCTTCATGCGAGCCTTGGCCTCGCTGGCGCTGAGGTCCACAGCGGAGTGGCGTCCCTCATGACTCATGAGCACGCAGTTCTCCGTAACTAGCCGCCGATCGCCTGCCGCCAGGAGGAGCACGCCCGCGCTACAAACCTCGCCCATGCCTACTGTGACAACGAGGTTCTTAGCGGTGCGGATCAGGTCGTAGAGCATAAACATGCCGGCTTCATCCCCGCCAGGCGTGTTGATGTAGAGCGTGATCGGGCCGGGCGTAAGGTCAAGATAGCGGAAGCCTGCCTTAGTCCAGCCGCGCCAGTCCCCGCCTTCCTCGTCGCCAGGGCTCTCGATCGGGATGCACATGTAGATCTCACGCTGCGCGACGTTGACCTTGCCCTCGTCGATCCAGTGCAGTATGTACTGCGGATCAGGCTGCGGGGTGTACATGTAGCTGCCTCCGATATTGAAGATGGCGTTCGGGTCCGGTGTATTGGACGGCATGAACGGGTCCGGCCAGCCCTTCGGCTGGATAGGGACAGTAGTCTCATACTGGTACGGTGTGGGTTGTCCAGTACCCATTAGTAGTCCTCCACGTTTGACACGCCGGCCCTCTTCACCAGGTGGACGCGGTTGGGAACCAGCGACTTGAGCGATTCCTCGTTCGAGACTAGCAGAGTTGTGCCGGTCGTGTACCGCTTGAGGAAGTCGGTCACTGCCTCCGCGTTGCGCCGGTCCAGGTTGGTGAACGGCTCGTCGCAGATGAGAAGATCGGGCCTGCCCTCGACTTGAGCCCCTGCAAGCTCGGCAAGGGCAAGCCCGATTGAGAAGTTCGTGATCTGCTGTTCCCCCCCGGACAACAAATCGAACTCCTCACCCCCGCTGTCGGAGACTGCGGTGACGTTGAAGTCATCCTTCGTCTCCCCTGATTTCAAAGTCTTGATCGTCGAGAAGGCTACGTGAAGCTGCGGGTTGCGCAGTTCATTCAGGTAGTGCTGGGTGCGCGCCTCCAGCCACGGGCAGATAGTTTCAAAAATGAACGTCCGCAGGCTGTTCTTGAACGCATCCTTCCACCACTTCAGGTGCTCCAGCTCCTCGTCGATCTTGGCCTTCTGGACCCTAGCGTCCGTCTCGTTCCCGAGGGCGGTCTGGTAGGCGTCGTTGTTGTCGTTCAAAAGCTGGGTGAAAGGGTTCACCGCAGCCTCCAAGGTACGGATGTACTCAGCGATCCCGGACGGGCTGGGCATGTGGGACAGGACGCTCTCCGTCTCCGCGATGCTGGACTGGATCTTGAGCCGCTTCTCCATGGTCTTCATGATCTCTTCACGCCGGTTGTCAAGGGACTGGAACCCTACACCCCAGCGGCTCCGCTCTTCGTCCCAGCTTACGCGGACAGCGTTGCAGTTCTCCAGGGCCTTCATCGCTTCCTGGACCTGCTGAGACAGGATGTTCTGCTCAACTTGAAGCTGCTCTATGCGCTCCGCCGGTAGAGGCTGCTTGCAGATAGGGCACTCGGTCTTGACCTCTCTCTGCTGGATGGCCAGGAGCGCAAGGTGCTTATCCCACTCCTGCTGTCGGCGGATCGCCTCGTCCAGCTTGTTAAGGATGGGCTTCTCCTTGCCGCGGTGATCGCGTAGTTGCTCCTCGCAGTTCTCTAGGCTCTCACTTAGCTCTTCCGGCTGGGGTAGCGCCGCAAGCCCATGCTCCAGTCTAACTAGCTCCATAGTCTTCACGCCTGTGTCCACCTGGGCCTTCTCCAGACTGGCCTGAGCCGCAACGATCTTGCTGTTCTGCTCAGCGTCCCAGTTCTGTTGCTTAGTCTGCACCTGGTCGAACTGTGCCTTGCTCGTTCGAACGGTAACTTCGGCCGTCGTCAGCCGTAGACCTAGGGTATCGGCCAGGCGTTGAACCTTCTTGGTCGCATCTTCGGCACCCGCGTACCATCCCTCCAGACTCTCCAGTGGTAGGATCTGCTCCAGCACTTCCTTCTGGGCGGCGCCTGTCAGTTCGGCGTACCCGTCTTTCCGGCCCTGTCCAAAGAACGCGGTCTGAAGGAACGTCTTGTAGTCCAGACCCAGGGCCTTGTCGATTAGCTCCTGAGTCTCCGACTCCTGCCGCCGCGTCAGGTCTTTGCCATTGACGTAGAAGAGCAGCTTGTTCGGGGCGCGGGAACGGTGAACAAGATAGTCCGTCTGGCCATCTTGGGACGTGAATCCAATCCTCCCAAAACAGTCCTGGAAACCAGTCTTCTTGTTGTTGATTACGGAGTCGCCCTTGCTCCCCCTCGGAGTCCGGCCGAACAGTGTCCATACGATCCCCTTCGACGTAAGGCTCGACTTACCAGAGCCGTTCTCGCCCTGCTCATCCTCTGAGTACCCTGTCACCAGGACCACGCCGCGCCCGGTTAAGTCCAGGACGGCAGACCCAATGGAGAACAGGTTCATCGCCTCAAACTTGCGGAACCTCATACCGTCCTTCCCTCAGACGCTCGCCGATCCTGCGCCGCACAGGCGCCACGTTGTAGCGACGATGGAATCTTTCGAGGAGTTCTGGGAGTCCGACTGCGAACTCTGCTTCCTCGTCTCCTTCTGAGATAGTCTTTGGCTCTCCAGGAAGTCCCTCAAACTCAACTGATAGCGCGCCCAAAGTACGCAGCTCTTGTCGAAGGGATTCTTGTGATACCCCTGCACCTGTGTTCCGAACACGAAGGAAGTTGCCGAACACGAAAGCCATAGTGGACAGTGATGCTCCCTGCACGGTCGTGCAGCCGCCGAAGTCGATCGTCTGGAACTGCGGCGCTTTCGACTCGATGCCGTAGACTTGCTTACCGTCGTAGTAAAGCCAGCCACGTTCCTCCCCCACGTCGCTCCAGTTTAGCTGCATGGGCGACCCGATGATGGTGATGCGTTCCCCTACCTGCCGGCGGTTGTGGTAGTGCCCGGTGAAGATATGACCGATGTGGTCCGGGATGCGGTCAGGGCGCAGGATCTCGTTGATGACGAAGCCCGAGCCCATGGGTACGTTAGCGACGCCCTGGTGCAGGAAGACGAAGCCGCCGTGTGGCACTCGATCCAGGAAGTCGTACAGCTTCTCCTCGTCCTCTGTGTAGCCTAGGAAGTTCCAGGTGGTTCCGTCGCTGAAGCGCTGGTGGGACTCCAGCGGAGTCACGCGCCCGAACTCCCGCAGGAAGTCCAGGGAATGAATGGCCCCCGCCCGGTCGGCTGTATCATGGTTCCCTCGGAGGAAGTGCATGGTCAGGCCGCCCGAGCGGAGGTTTGCCAGTGCCTCGTATGCCTTGCTTAGGACGCTCGTTGCGATCTGGCTGTGGGTGTGGAAGAAGTCCCCACAGAAGATCAGGTGTTGCGTGTTCGTTTGCTTACAGAAGTCACCAATCTGCCTCAAGACATCGACCTGTTGAAGGAGTCTTGAGTTATATCCATCAACTAGAGTACTGCCGTAGGGCCAGTTGTGTAGGTGGAGATCGCTGTATACTACGAACGGGGGCATCAGTCGTTCTTCCACATGAAGCAGACCGAAACTTCAAAGAGCCAGAGACGAATCCCAAACATTCGCATGTTGTAGTCAGCACGGGGTACCTCCTCATGCACTACGATTGCTGCAAACATTTCTCTCGGATCGACCATGAAGTCGAACGAAAGCTCGATCACCTACTTCCCCTTGCAAGCAATGGCGGCATTGGCAGTCATGACAGCCTCACGCACCTTGCGAATGGCCGCCGTCTGATCTGCCGACTCGGGGGTGAAGTCACGAATAGCCAACGCCAGAGACCTACCAGCCTTACGGATTATCTCATAGGCTTCGTTGTCCGGTAGTGTCTTTCCTGGTACCCCATCTGTCGGGGCATGGTACGTGAACCAGTTTGCAAGCTGCTCTTCCGTAATCACTTCGCCTTCCCCTTTCGGTGCCGGACTGCCGGCTCCAGGATGCTGATGGCTAGGTAGCCTTTTAGCTGGTTACCCTCGGGCTCAAAAGAAAAGTCGAGGATGGAGAACTCCGCCCCCGCAGGGATGCTGCTGCAATTCTCCACCAGCAACTCGATTATGTCATCCTTGTTGAACTCGATGTAGTGACTCTTAGTTTCTTTCATGGCTTCTCCTTCTTGTGCCAGACCGGCGGGCTGCCGTCGAAGAGGACGAGCATTTCCTTGAGGACTTCCCAATCCCCGGAGAAGCGCCAGCCCCGGTCGTCGATGTAGATCTCCGCGCCGATCTTGAGGTTCGTGATCTTCCTGATCCCCGGGAAGTTGTGCTTGCGGAGAAAAGTACGGATCTCAGTGACCCCCTGAGCCTCGCGCGCCCGAGTGGAGAATACCACAGGGGTCCAACCCTTACGGATAACAAATCGTACAAAGTCAGCAGCTCCGGGAACCGGGCCGTCAGAAGGCTTTCCGTCTGTCCACTTTTTGTCGTTGTAGAGGTGGAGCACGCCATCGAAGTCGATGGCGATAGTCTTATGCCCCGTCCTCTGACTCTCCGCTGTCGGTGTCCCCTGCATCTTCCTCGTCCTCGCCCGTGTTCTCTACGTTGTCCTGTCCGCCCCATGGCTTGACCAACCCCTTCAGACCAGCCTCGTTCCACCAGTGCTGGTATAGCTCACGGAAGTAGTCCGGTCCAGCCATCTTGAGGTCTTCCTTACTAACCCCAATGGCTACCCCGATCTCTTTGTACGCCTCCATGAGCGAGGTACCCTTGTCGAATCCGCTGGCATCCAGGAGGTCGATCTCAAACTTCGGCTGGGCGTTGACCCCCAGCTTCCATTTCTCAAAGCTGATAAGGACCCGAATGCCCTGGCGTGTCTGCTCCGTGCCCTTGCCCTTGAGAAGCTGGGATACCTGCTTCATCTCGATGCGCAGGGCCGAGGCAAACTTGATACCGTGGCCTCCTGCCGCCCCGCTCTTCTTGCCAAAGGCAGCGGTGATGTTGGTGGCTACGGCGTGGTTGATGTAGACCAGCGGGATGCGCTGCTTGGCCAGCTTGTACCAGACGCGGCGGATGCCGCGGCGGATGGTCTTGGCCTCGCCTCCCACGCGCATGTCCCCGACCATCTCCCCCTTTAGCTCCTGCTCCGGGAGACTGCTGGTAATGGAATCGGTCACGATCAGCACAGGGCGCTTCCAGCCCTTCGCGCTCAGTTCCTTCAGGATGGCTTCCTGCTGCCGGAAGATCCCCTCGATGGAGCCTACCTGGGTGAGGATGATCCCCGACTCCGGGTTCACTCCACGGGAGATAGCCAGCCCGTTGTCCCACGAACTCTCCGTGTCCTGCCAGAAGACGAGGCCACCCATCTGCTGCACACCGGCAGCCAGGGTCAGAGCCAGGCTCGACTTCCCGCACCCTTCGAACCCGTAGATCTCAATGACCCTACCTGCCGGAACACCAGGCCGCCCTAGGGCCAGGTCAAACTGGGCTATCCCGGGAGAGATCCCGTAGGGCACGTAGGAGTTGAGATGAATGTCGCCGGGGCGGAAAGCCGAGCCCGACTTCGAGTCCTTGAAGGACTTGGACAGGCCGTTGAGGATTTCGGATTCCATCTGCGCCTGAGCGGTAAGAGACATGCTACCTCACTTCCCAGATCTTCGGTTTGGTGTTCGGAACCGGCGGTGCCGAAGGAGGCGGGGCCGGTGAAACTGTTCCAGTCTTGTTCCCTGGGATGAAAGCTCTGTCAGGCTTGGGAAGGTTACGTCGCTTCCACAGCTTGCAGAAGTAGGATACGTCTACGTCAAGGGAGCGGGCAATGCTGCCGAGGGATTCCCCGGCAGCATGCCTTAGCTCCAGCGCCTTCCATTGGGCGGCTGTCAGTCGCGTCTTCGCCTTAGCCACGGGGCAGCGGAGGCGGCGAGCTAGGAAGGATCGGCGCCGTCGGCGTCGGTGTCACTAGCTGCTCGATCGGGATCACAGTCCCGGCTGGGTTGTTGACCTGCGTAATGACCTTGAACTCCGTTCCTGCCGGCGGCAGGATGGTCGGGAGTCCACCCGGGCGCTCCACCACCGTACCCTGCAACGGGTCCGGCGTACTCTGCGATGCTGCCACAGGGGCAGCCGCGGGAGCCGGCGCCGAGGCGGGCACGGGCGTGGGCACGGCGGGCGGGGCCACCGGGGTCGGCGCAGATTGGCTGGAACCGGCGCCTGCGAACGCGCGTTGCACGCCCGCGCCCCTGAGAGCGTCGATCAGTTCGCCCTCAGTCTTCGTCTGGATTGCCTTGTCTAGCTGAACCAGCTCCAGCTTGTTGATGTCAATGCTCTTGGAAGCCAGGATCGCCACAATACTAGTCTGATGTCTGGAAGGCATCGTGGTGTACTTGGTGTCGGTCTTCGTCGAGCCCTCTCGGGTGATCTCGAAATTGAAGCCCTTCTCCAAGTCCGTGACGTTCCCGTACTCCGTGTGCACGTCGTACTTGGTGATGATCTGCTTCACCTGAGTCGGCGTCTTGAGTACCGTGACGCCAGGGAACGCCTTGTTCTCCGGGTCAGCCAGGATGACTGCGTTGAACAGCCAATGGAACCGGCGGCCAAGAGCCTTGCTAAGCTCCTGGTCCTCGGCGCCTTGGGACTTGCGTAGCTCCTGTCCGTAGGCACAGATCGGGCAGGCGAAGCCGCCCTCGGTCACGGATGCCGGACACACGAAGTTACCCAGCTTGCCGTTCACATTGAAGATGTGCTCGACGATCTCTTCGTACCACTTTCCCCGCGGGGAGTACGCCGGCAGGATGCGCACAACCGTCACACCCTTCTTCAGGTTGTAGAACTTGCCGCTACGATCATTCGCAACGTCCTTCTGCACGAACTCGTTGTCGTTCTGGTAATACGTGAAACCCATTACTGCGGTTCTCCTGCATCGACCTGGGCCTTGGGAAGCACCACAAGTGTACCCTTGCCCTGCTCGTCTACGTTGATGTTGGCGACCTCGGTTACGGGGTCTAGTGTTCGGCCGACCTCGGCCAGTAGAAGACGGACAAGATCCGTCACGTCAAACTCCAAATGGAAAGCTACGGACTTAACAGCCATTGTGCGATCCTCCACCTATATTATAGCCTTTTTTCCGAGTCACTGCAAGTATCCTCCACAAGAGCCATCAAAGCCTTTTCCATTTCCTTGAGACGCCTGCGCGTTATCCTGAAGTACTCCCTGTCATAGGTGCACCCTTCAATCAACTCTTGCGCTTTAATGAGCCCTATGAAAAAGACCACTTCGTTCTTATTCATCGAGATCCCCTGCGTTATGCTCCTTCATCTGCTCACGGATGAATAGCTCCAGTGTCGACGCGGCCGTCGCCATGGAAATAGCGTCCTTGGCCGCCTTGTTGATCCATATCTTGAGGACGTTCTTCAACCCCTTGATGGCTTCCTTGGCCCCCGTCCAACGGGCTATAGGCTGCGCCGCGTCGTGGCAGTCCCACAGGTTGATGCCGCCACCCACCGGGTAGACCTGAAGGTATACCCTGTTGAGAAGGGAAGGGTTGTTCACCCCCACCAAGACGCTGTTAGCGATCTTCGTTAGCTCCAGTACTTGATCCCACCAGATCATCTGGACCATCTTGTCGCCTTCGTTGATCTCTAGGGCGTCGTCGGGCTTGGTAGGACTATCCTCGGTCTCCACGCTGGAACTCCGCTTTGATCTTGTAAGTGAGTGCAGTAAGGCAGTCACACTTGCGCAGAAGCGCCTTAAAGTAGTTGTCGATCTTCGCAAATTGTTCCTCGAACTGCCTGCGGTTGACGTTGGCTGCCTGGACCGCCGGGTCTGTCTCGGCCTGGGCCTTCAGCGCGTCCACCGTCGTCTTGCCGGCCTGCTGGAACCGCAGGAAGGCCGCCGCCCATTCTCTCTTAGCGGCGTCCTCACGGCGCGCGAGGGCGGCCTTCAGGTTCGCCTGGATCTCCCCGTAGCAGGCGATAAGCTGGCCCATACGGCATAGCTCACCCTCGATGTTGGACTCGTCGATCTGGAAGTCGCCTGCCACGTCCAGCGTCTTCGGGACGAACCGGTAGGCTAGCTGGCCAGTAGCCGGCTCGTACAGTTCCTCTAGGTAGAAGGTTACTTCGCTCACGGGACGAACGCATGGACGACGGCCGTCACGATAGCCCCAAACACTGCGGGGATGACCATCGCCGCGTTGTTTGAGATGGTGCCGCCTACCACGTCCGCGCACAAGGGCTGCGGGGTGACAGGGCAGCTATCCGGCGGCGGCACACAGGGATGGGTGTGCGCCTGCGAGTCACCCACCGTGTGGATGAACTGCTTGTTGCCGTCGATGGCCACCGTAGCGCAGCCTACGCCGAAGACAAACCAGATCCCGCACACCAGTGCGAGAGCGCTAAACCGTTTCCAGAAATCGTCTTTCACCACGTTCCCATGCCTCCCACTTGATCTTGTTGTTTTCTGCTTCTGCCCACGACTTGCCTATCCCGAAGTCGATGGGGAAGGTCGCCCCTCCAAGCTCAGGGATAGCTCGCTGAGCAATAGTCCGCATCGCTGGCACAAACCAGTCGATAAGTCCCGCGCGCACGGCGAAGGCGATACTGTCATGCACCGTATTGACCATCCGGGCGTGCTTGTATATGCCTGGAAACTCTCCGGCGAAATGGTCCAGGAGCATCCCGATCTGGATAATGGTACGTACTGTAATCCCGCCAGCAGGCGATTGTATTGACGCATTGATTGCGGCGCGTTCCGCGTGCTTTCGTCTTTGCTCGTCAGCGGCACTAAGGAGGGCACCAAAGTGGCGCTCGCGGCCAAACACGGTGCGCAGTACCCCGCCGTTAATTCGGACTTGGAGCGGTAGATCGGCAGTGTAGTGAGCAACACCGCGGAAACGCTCACGAAACCTACCCATAAACGATTGCACTTCGGACAGCGTAATGAGTTTTCGATTTCCATGGGCGTCCTCCCACTCCCCGGTCTTGGCGAGCCGGTAGCCCTCGGAGCCGTAGGCTAGGCCGAAATTGATCTTCTTGCCAAGCTGCCGGTTGAAGTCGGACACCTGGTCGGGGGCGATCTCTAGGACTGTCGCCGCCGTCTCGCGGTGGATGTTCGCGCCCTCCGCAAAGAGGCGCTGCATCTCCGTGTCCTCCGCGAGGATTCCGAGGATGCGTAGCTCGATCTGCGAGTAGTCCATGTAGACGTACCACTCGTCTTCGAGTTCGATGCCGAAGATGTCTCGTAGGTTCCACCGACCCTTGTCCCTGATCTTCGTGTCGAAGCGTGGCACCTGTTGCAATAGGGTGCACGACGTACGGCCAGTCTCAGTTCCGTGCAGTTTCCATTGGTACCGTAGGTTACCATCGTAGTCCAAGTCCTCGATCATTCGGTCCAGGTAGGTGGAGATCATCTTGCGGTTGTTGCGGTAGGTCATGACCTTGGCAGCGATGGGCGTCTTCTGGTCTAGCTCGGCTAGCCGCTCTTTCGAGACGTTGTAGCCGTTGGCCGCGAACTCGTCCAGCACTTCCTTCGTGAAGCCCTCCCGCTTGAGGGCGTCGCGCACGTTCTCGTTGGAGGACGGGTTGAAGTCCGGCGTGGTGAGCCCGCGTAGCTCCACCAACAGGGTCTCCTGATCCTCTTCGTAGTTGCCTTTGACCGCATGGAGTCGGTCCTTGTAGATATAGCCCCCGCCGATCTCGGCCTTGACAAAGTACCGGATCGCCGGCTCCGTCTCCTCGTGGTACAGCTTCCAGAGGTGCGGCTTCTCCTGGAGGCGGTCGCGGTATAGCTGCCACAGGCGCCACGCGCACTCGGAGTCGGTGGCCCCATACTGCCACAGAATGTCGTCCGGCACCCGGTCGTACGTCTCCTTTAGCTTGTCGCCCTTGCCGGTGATCTCCCGCACCGGGTCCGCGTACGGCCCGACGTGGAACTCAATGTCGGCCAGGGACTTCAGGTCGTGGGGGTACGCTTCGTCCAGGACATGGTGCATGAGCATGGTGTCCCAGAGGAACCCCTTGAGGCCCATGTGCCCCCAGCCATACAACACGCATGCGTCGAACTTGAGGTTGTGGGCGATCTTGGCAATGTCCGGGCTCTCAAACACCGGCTTGAACTTGCTGAAGATGCGGTGCCCCTCACTGGCCTCCATCATGCGGGCCAGAGTGTTCATCTCGTCATAGGTCTTCCCGATGCTGCCCCAGTAGCTCTTGATGAGGCGCATCTTCTTTAGCTCGTCGCGCGCCGGCCCGTGCAGGCTGGCCTTCTTCTGCTTCCAGTCCTCGTACAGCTCCGGGTCCTGGTGGTTGATGGGGACGATCCAGTTGGTGTCCGCAGTCTCACCCCAGGAGAAGGACAGGTTCAGGATCGGTTCCTTGGTCCAGGGGAACCCGCAAGTCTCCGTGTCGAACGCGAAGATAGGCAACCGCTCAAGGAGCCCAACCAGCTTGTCAACGTCAGCCTCGGTTTCGACGAGCGTATACGGGGTCTTCCGGTACGGCTCGAATGCCCCTATCCCAAGGATCTGCGTCATGGCCAAGCGGTAATCGTCATGGCAGCGCCGCTGGTAGTGCGGGTTCTGCGCGTAGAGGAACTGTGACGGGTCCAGGCTCGGGACGACCTTGACCGGATGCCCGCTGGGCAGCTTACGCTCGAAGACCTGCCCCCGGATGGACGTGATGCCGCCCTCCTGGTGGAGGTTGAAGACCCGCAGGGGGATGGCTCCCAGGAGCATGACCACCTTCGGCTTGGCCCGCTCTAGCTCGTCGTTCAGGTAGGCCGCCTGACAGGTGCCGATCTCCGCGAGAGCAGGCTTGCGCCCCTTGGGCGGCTTGCACTTCACGGCATAGGTAACGAACGTCTTGTCCGGGTCGAACTTACTGTTCCAGAGGAAGTCCAGGAGCACGTCGCCGACCTGCCCTGCAAAGGGGTAGCCGGCGCGGTCGTCCTCATGGCCCGGGTTGGACGCGACGATGGCAATGTCGTAGGTCCGCTGATAGCAGTCACCGCGGCAGAAGGGCTTCTCAGTCTTGCGGCTGGTGATGATGCACTGGAGGGAGTGCCCCTTGATCTCGACCTGCCGCGGTCCCTGCGGCGGGGAGAAGGTGCCTAGCTTGCACTTGGGGGCGCCCCCGTCATCAACCCTGCACGTTACGCACTCGTTCACTGGGCTCCTCCTTGAGCGGTATCCCCCAGGCTTTGATGAACTCGATCACTTCGCTGGGGGTCATACCTTTGAACACGGTCATTGGCAGCAGGAGAGTTGAGATGGCCTTCGGGCAGTTTAGTGGGTCAACCTTCATCCGATCCCCCCGTAGAAACCATCGACTGTACGTTCATTGAGCCTGGCAACGCGCTGAAAACGCTCATTAAGTACTGGACGTGGAACGGGATACGTTCTCCACAGCCCTGGTTGACATCGTTCCAACCGTTGATGACCTTACCCCCACACCTAGGGCGCGGGGTAATCCAGTTGCACCCGCACCGCGGGCAGTGGAAGAAGTAGGCTTGGCTGTCGGGCGGTATCCTTTCAAGCTGCCACCCGCCCCAATCGAGCGTGCTCATGTACTATTATAGCCTTTTCCTTGAGGAATTGCAAATCATGGTTGTCGGGCTGTCCGGTCAAGCGCAAATACGCGGCAGCGACGCCTTGGTTCCTGAGGGCCAGTACAGCCTTTTCGGCATTGACCCCCGCCCCCTCATCCCACAAGATCGCTACGCTGCGTACCTTGGATTGGCTGATCTTGCGGGCCTGCGTCTCGGACAGATACGAGCCGAAGTTCGTGGTACAGTGCAACTCGTTCCGCAACCATATAGCATTGAAGGTGTTCTCGACCAGGACGAGCGTAGGCCAATGCTTACACTCGTCCCAGCCGAAGAGATAGTGCGTCGTGGAAACCCCTGGGGCGTATAGGTAACGCCGGGGGTGTTCGACTCCGGGCTTCAAGCGGCCAACCCAATTGACCAGCTTGCCATCTTCCTTGATGGGCACGTATATGCGCTCGGCGTCGCTTTGGAGATCGAACCTTTCTACGTCCTTTAGCGCCAGACCGCGCCCCAGCAGCCAACTGAGAGCCTGCTGGTCCCATGTCAAGAGTTCGCCGTCATCGCTTCTAACCAGGATGGGTTTATGAGGCTCGGGCAGGATGACCCTATGACTGGACGTTGAGGTAGGTTGCGCTTTTGTATAAGAGAACTGGTCGGGTTCTACGCCACAGACCTCCACAAGAGCTGCCACCGTAGGTTTCCAGTGGCATGAGGCATGATGGCAGAACCCCACACCCTTACGAAGGTTGAAAAAGAAACTAGGATGGTCGCACCTGGGACAGGGGAAAGTCATCTCCTGTCCCAGGCTTGCTGAATGAGCATCGAAATGCTTCTCCAGCCACGACCTGAGCACGTCGGAAGAAAACGCGCTCATGCTTCTCATACTACTGGTGCCCTCGCTTTGCTCGGTCACAGTACTCTATCCTACTGAAACCGAGTTTCTACTCCGGTAGAACATCCAGGGGTTTGTTCCTCTCGGAACCCCTTGGGGAGCCCGTACCGGCCACCGCCGTAAGGCGGTTTAGCTACCGACAGTCCTTTCTTGGACATCCCGCGCTTTCTATTATGAGGTGCCGCGAGTCCCCCCTGCGGGGTAAAGCTACACACCTTTCCTCAACGCAATACTCCAGCTCTCCCAGAAACCGTTGAGTCCTATGAACAGCCAAGTATCGTACCACTTCACCCGTGAGCCAGTCCCTCCAAAGCGGCAAGAGTGCATACCACACTCAACCAGCCAGCCCTTCAGGTCGTCAGACTTGATACATTCCATGGACCTTCTGCCCGCGCTTCGCCTTGTTGGTCGGCGCGATCGAGTCGTTGTCCTCGTCCCCCTCGTTTCCACCGGTGTTAGTCTTGGGTATCTGAGGTAGCTCCTCATCCAAGATGGTCATCTTGCTGAGGTCAGCCTTCACGGAAACCGGCCGCTCATCCATGTGGGCGTGCCGCTGCTTCATGTTGAAGAACTGGTACGACACGTACTTCGTCTTCTCTAGCTCCTGGCGCTTCTCCCGGTGCATGCCCACGAAACAGGCCGCCTCCTGCATGGGGCCGATGGACCCCTGTACGTGAGACGGTACCAGATCTTCTGCGCTGAGACCACCGCGGTTCGTCTGGGCGGCAGTCCAGAGGACCACGTTGTGCCGCTTGGCGAAGTAGGTCAAGTCCTGGGCGATGGCAGTCTGGTAGGTCCAGGTGGCGTCGGGGTTGTGCCCTTTCTCATTGGGGCTCATACGGCCCATGTGGTCCACGATCACCACGTCAGGCTTCCAGCCGTGGGCCGCCGTATAGGCTTCCATGACCCCTTCGATGTAGTCCGTGTTCCGGCCGTGCTTCACATAGGCGAGGACGATCCGGTGCTGGACCCCGCTGATCCAGCGGCGGGCTAGCTCGGGGCCGCGCGCGTAGATGGCGTCCTCCGTGATCTCCTTCATACCGATGCCCTTGTCGGCCAGCCGGGCCAGTAGGCGCTCGGTAACTTCGTCGATCGTCAGCTCGTTCGTGAAGAACATGACGTTGAGGTCTTCGACAGACGCGACATGGTGGGCGATGACCCCCAGGCTCACCGACTTCCCGTGCCCCGTGGGGGCCATGATGATACCCAGGTTCCGGCGCTTGATCCCCCCCTCGGTCCACTTGTCTATGGGCCAGATCCCAGATTGAACTTTGCGGTTGGGGTTCATAATGTCCACCTTGCCCTGTAGCTCTACCACGCTCTCCTCCAGGGTCATGATCTCCGCGTCCTCGGCCTGCTTGAAGTGGCGGGTCAGCTTACCCATCTGCTGTAGTAGCTCATAACCGTCTCCACGCGCTTTCTGGACTAGAAAATCCTGTGACCCTACCCAGGAGTCCAACCCCCGGCAGATCGCCACGCCCTTGGCCTTGTAGAGCGTCTGGACGACCTCAGAGAGGCTAGGATTGGCTGCCCCTAGCCCTTCCAGAGTCGCCTTATACCTGGCTTGGTAGGCGGCCGGGTCCAAGTCCTGGAACCGCTCATGGAGGGCAGGGTAGGACGGTGGCGTCCCGTGCTGCTTGGTGAAGGCGAAGATCTCCCGTAGGATCGGGACGTATTCCGCATTGTTCAACCACTCGGGCTGGAAAAATCCCATGTAGTTTTTTGCGTCCACCGGCCTAGAGGAAAGGGCGTATAGGAATACGTCTTCTCGAAACTCCATACTTCCGCCTACTCCTTCCACACAACATTCCCATCGGATCACCCCAATGGAAGGGCTCGTTAGTCCAGCCTATTGGTAGCCCCGTGTATAGTACCGTCAGGGCGCACTCGATCATCCACAGCTTTAGAGACGGACCAGCCTGCTGTGCATCCACGCAAACGCCAGCACGTCGAACGGGATCGTCTTCTTGCATCCGTTGCACTCCACGGCCTGCCCCTCGGGGACAGACCAGAGCATCACCTTGTCCGGGAACTCGTGGCTCATGCACAAGTACCCGCCGCAGGCGTGGCGGAAGACACTATTTCGACCCAACCGCTTCTCGGTGAAGGTCGAGATACGAAGGTCCGAGGAGTCGAAGTCCCCTTTCTTGATCTCCGTGTGCTCGCACCACTTCTCCCGGATGACCTTGTGGGCATCGTAGACGTGCTCAAGGCGCTGGGCGATGGGGACAGTGCCCCAATCAATGCTCATAGCTTCTCCGTTAGGTGTTTGAAGTAGGACATACGCATGATGTCACCTGTGATGATGGCGTGGCAATTCTTGCACTCAGCCGCCTCAGTGATCTTCTCAAACTCGGGGCAGTCTGGCAAGGTCAGCCGTACGACTCCCAGGATGTTGGCGGGCTCCGGTGGTTGTAGTGACTGCGATGCCGCCACGCCGTTCAGGCCGCCTCCTAGCTGTTGCAGCGCATTGCCAGCGCTCACAGCGGCCGGCGAGATGCCCATAGGCGGAGAGAACATTCCGCCGCCATTTGGCGACATGCCCGGCGGCGTCCCGCCAGTTGACCCCCCAGTTGATGTTATCGTCACTGTGCCGCCCGCAGGAAACGGAGGAGTAGGAGGCGTTGGGTAGATCTGTCCAATCTGCTGCTGGTTGAACCAAGCTGCCCTAGGGTCTTGGCAGCCGTGTGTGACCTTGATGACGATTTCCCCTGTCAGGTAGCGTTCAAGCACTTCGAACTTCAGGTCGAACGGGTCGTGCGGCTCGACCGGTGGAGGCTTGACCATGTGCATGACCAGGGGCTTAGCCATCATCCGCTGTAGTCTTGCTATCTTGGACCGCATCTCTTCAGCGTTCTTCTTAGCCTCCTCCTCGTCCATCTTGTCTTCGATGGCCTTCCGAAAGCGGTTCATGTAGTCTTCGATCTCATCTTGCGACGCCATCAGTACCACTCCCCTGTCTTGGTCTGCGTGAAGACCTGGAACCCCTCTTCCCGGCACACGCGCATGCGCTCCTCGGAGTGCTGCCGCAGCGTAGCGGAGGACTCGTCCATGAAGTCCACGATCGTCACGCTGTTCTTCTGCTCAGCCCGCCGCAGCCCGCGGCCGATCCGCTGGAGCATCTTGATCTGCGACCTGCCGGCCCCAGCCAGGATGATAGACCGTAGCTCGGGAATGTCCACCCCCTCGTCAAAGATGGTGGTGGCGATTATGACCCCGACCTCACCGCGGCGAGCCTGCTGGATAACGGCCCGGCGGTCAGCGGACTCGATCCCGCCGTGGAGGAACACGGCCCCAGGAATGCGGCGCTGGAGCAGCTTCCCATGGTCTACCCGCGAAACCAGGACTAGGCAGGGCTGGCCGACAGTCTTGGCGTAGTGGGCCACCTGATCGTGCCTAGCTGCGTTGTTGACGATCTCGTTGTCGTACTTGTCGATCCAGGTCGGCTTGTCGAACTCCGTAGCCCCGCTAGACCGATTAGGTATCCCCGACCCGTGGGCGGTTACGAAGTACACCTTGGGCGGGGTCAGCCAATTCTGCTCGATTAGCTCGGCAGACCGGACTGTATGCAGCACCGACCCGGTGGCCCCTTCCAGAAGCCAGTTGGAGTACTGGTCCCGCATGCCAGGGGTGGCGGTCAGGCCCCATCGCATGTAGGCGTGCTTGAAGGAGTCAGCCACCGCGACGAACATGTTGGCCTTGTCGAACTTGGCGGCCAGCAAGTGCGCTTCATCGAAGAAGATTTGTTCCGTCAGCGCGAGAGGACCCAGATTCAGGTTGTTCGGATCGCTCCCAACACGCTTCTTGATGGTTTGGACGGTGGCAACGGTCACCCCATTCGGCCGCGGGTCGTACTCGCCATCGCCGACGATCCCGGTGTCGATCCCATACTTACGGAAGCGCTCGGCCGTCTGGTGGAGAAGGTCGCGTCGGTGCACCAGGAACACGGTTGGCACTTGGGCCATCTGAATCATGGCCGCTGCCGTCTCCGTCTTACCCGCCCCGGTCGCGTGGTAGAGGATGCCTCGCGGCCACCACACATTGCCATAGACCTGATTGGTGAATGCCACCTTCAGGCCCTCAAACTGGTAGTCCCGTAGCTGGACCGATGTGGTCGGGTGCGAGCGGAAAGTCCGCATGGTCCGCTCGTCCACTAGGGCAGGGCGGACGAACTTGTCCTGTAGATTCTTGACGATCAGCGGCAGGAGCCCGGTTGCAAACCAGGCACTCGTATGCCAGTGGACGATCGGAGCCCGCCAGCGGTCGAACCACTGCCGAACCTCGTCGTTGGAGTAGGGGCTTGTCTTCCAGGCGAGCGCGTCCCCATCCTTCATCTCGCCCATGACGGCCCGAATGCGGTTGTGCAGTGGCCTTCGCGGGTAGACCTCCATGCCGTCTACCGTCGTCTTGTCCTCGTACATGGACTTCAGGCTGTTGCGTACGTGGGGGAAGTAGTTGAAGCCAGGGATGAACGGGCGCAGATCTTCATCCACCGCCTTCAGGGCTTCGATCTCCCCGCGGTCGAACTGCTCAGCGAAGGCGTCCACATTGTTGAACCGGATTTTCACGATATGTCGTCCCCAGCCCGTAGTGTCTCGACCTCGGCTACTAGACTACCAAATGGAGCAGAGCCTACGGTCATAGCCACAAACTGAAATCTAAACAGCATGTCCCGAAGCCAAAAGACCATGTTTAGCTGCTCACCCAGCAGTAGCTTCAGCTTGCGGTTCTCGTCCATCAGCTCTTCTCTGGTGCTCATGTTACCCCTTTACGCACACCACCGCTCGGAGGGTGTGCACGATCTCGACCAGATCTTCCTGCGCCTTCATCACCGCGTCAATGTCCTTGTAGGCAGCGGGTGCCTCGTCGATCAGGTCCGCGGTCTTCCGGCATTCGACTCCCTTGACGGACTCTTGGAACTCTTCAAGCGTGATCCCCCGCTTTGCTGCACCGCGGGACATTACCCGACCAGCGCCGTGGGAGCAAGACTCGAAGCTCTCCGGGTTTCCCTTCCCCATCACGATGTAGCTCTTGGTGCCCATGGAACCCGGGATGATACCCATCTCCCCGAGGCCCGCGCGCACCGCGCCCTTCCGGGTCACCATTACGTTCTCGCCATAGTGGGGCTCGATGACTGCGTAGTTGTGGTGGCAGTTGACAGCCTCCTCGTCCATCGTGATCGGAATCCCCAGGGCGTTCGATACCGCCAGGACAGCGTGGCTCAGCATTAGCTGGCGGCTTACCTCAGCGAACTTCTGTGCCCAAAAGACCCCATCCCAATAGTCGATGAAACTCTGCTGCCCTTCCACCAGATAGGCCAGATCCTTGTCCTCCAGCTTTAGTCCCAGCTTGTCCATCTCCTCCTGGGCAGCCTCTATGAAGTAGGTGCCGATTCGGTTACCCGGCCCACGCGAACCTGAGTGGAGCATGACCCAGACCGCATCAGTTTCGTCCAGGCAGACTTCGACAAAGTGGTTTCCCCCACCCAAGGTCCCCAGGTGTGCGAGAGCCCGGTCGTGGAGCACGCCAGGATGACGGAGACAGAGAGAGTCATAGTCGGCGGCAAGCTGGATGTTCCAGGCTTTCTTGATCCACTTCGCCGGGTCCGTCCACGCGCCCTTGTCGATGCCTTTCGTTTTGCCATGGGGGATTACCTCTTCGATGTACGCTCGGACGAGCGCAAGATTGTCCGGTAGCTGAGAAGCAGTAAGATTAGTGCGAGCCGCAACCATTCCACACCCAATATCAACCCCCACGGCAGCAGGGATAATCGCACCCTTTGTGACCACGACAGACCCAACGGTGGCTCCTTTGCCATAATGCACGTCGGGCATCACGGCCAAGTGGTGGTAGATGAACGGCATCTGCGATGTGCGAACAAGCTGTTCCTTCGCCATCTGTTCAATGGGCACGCCCTCGGTCCAGGCGTAGATCGGTGCTCCGTCCTGCTGGAATCGCTCGTAGCTCACGACTTCACCCTTCGATCTTCGACTTTACGGCGGTCGCAAATTTTTACCCAATCCTTGTAGCGGGGGAAGTTGACCGCGGAGTATTGGTGATGGTCACTGTACCGTTCTCTGGCCCGGCTTGGCATCTGCGTCTTCCGACGGTCAGTCCCGCTTCGGTGTTCTTCCTTCCGTTCGTCATCAATGAACTCACGCTTGCCGTCCACTATGACTACTACTTTCTTCATCAGAATGCCCCCGGCTCTGCAAGAGCCGCTTTGACCCAGGAACCGTGCTTTGCCGCCAGTCCCAGGCGTTGTAGTCGTCCGCCGCGCTCCCACCAGTGGGAAAGCACCGTCCGCCCGTCGAAGGTAGCAAGAGGTTCGCCCTCCCGCAAGGCCCTTGTGATGCCCGGCACGTCAATTGTTCCGGCGGTCGTTTCGACCTCGATGCCGACGGCCGCCGCCGCCTCTCTTATATGGGGCGCGGACGCCCCCCAGGGGGTGGCGAAAACGGTCGGCGTGTAATTGAAGGTATGCTCGAACCACTCAATGCACTTTTTAAGCTCGTACTCGATCACGTCCTTCCGCTTCTTGGCGTAGTCAACGTGCTCGTACCCGTGGATCTGCGGGTAGAGGACGCCTTCCTTCACCTGTTCCTTCAGGAACTCAATGGTCGCGGGGAACTCTTTGATCTCCGTGACGAGAATCATGGGCACATGCTCGATGGTTTCGGGTGCCTCAGCCAGCCACTTGACAATGGCGCGGAAACGCCCATCGCCTCCCTCGGGGAAGTCCTTACTGTGCACCATAATGTCGTCGCTACGAACTCGGATCACGCTATCCTCGGTGACAGGTTGCAGCCAAGGCTTGGACTATCAATACCAGCCCTATGAACCCCACCATTCGCACGCACGCTTCGGGCCACTTCATGGTCATTCCCTTCATGTCTACTCCAGATAGCGGATGTTGGCCTTCATGTGGATCACGTCGGTGAGCGTCTGGTACAGCGTCTCAAGCTGCCCAGCCTTGAACGGCCCGATCACGTCGTCATCCACCACGATGAAGCACAGCCCGCGCTCGGCGTTGTGGTAGACCTTCACCGTGCAATTCTTGTACTGATTGAACGTCTCAGCGCAGCGCCGGAACCCCTTAGGGATTAGTACCTGTGCCATCTTCTTGGATGCCTCCGCGTGTCTTCACAGCCCACGCCTTGTAGTCCTCGAACTTCCAGTTTGCCAGGAATGTGTTCGCGGCAAGCTGCCCAGAGTGGTAGAGCCAGTCCTTCTTCAGGCTGGTGATGCCAAAGTCGATGGTCCCAACCGCCCCCGTGGGGATCTTGATCGTTCGGTAGAGGAAGTCACCAGGTCGAATGAACTGCTTGTCGTGAGACCGAAGCATCGTGTTGAGGAGCGCTTGGAAGAACTCGACCGGCCCCCCGATGGTCTGCTCCTGCGCGATCTCCGCGGAGTCCTCCAGCAGCAGCCCGAAGGTCGGATGGTCCGGCACACCCTCAGCATCGAAGATCCACAGCGGGAAGTTACTAAGCGTCCCTCCGTCTACGATGTAGTTACCGCCGTACTGGACAGGGCGGAAGAAATACGGGATTGACATGGACATTCGTATGGCCAGAGCCACTTCCAGTTGATCTGGGGCGGTGGTAGGGCCGGCGTCATCCGGCATGACCCGTAGAGACTGTTTCGTAAGATCGGATACCGTGACCTTGAGAGGCCAACGATACCGGAGATCGGACTGTCCGGCGATAGCAATATCTCCAAAAGTGCGGACTCCCTTCTGTGCGAGCAGGCCGCGAATCCACTCATAGAATACGTCACCCTTGTAGTAGCCGTAGTTTTTCCAGAAGTCGTAGACTCGGCTGATCTGCCAGCTTCGCCCATCCAAGAACTGGTGGTAGTCTAGCTCAGCCAGGAGGCTTTTCATCTCAGCCGGGGTGTATCCGGCGGCGCGCAGCGCCGCCACAATGGACCCTGCCGAGGCTCCAGCTAGATGGCTAGGCTCAAAGCCCTTGGCCTCAATGGCTGCCAGAGCGCCTACGTGCGCGGTGCCCTTGACTCCACCGCCTTCGAGTACAGCGTCGTACTTCACACGGCCACCTCTTTGATAGCTTCCCAACGTAGCGCTCGCCGGAACTCACCCACGAAGCCGTTAGCAAAAGCTGTTGCGTGATCCATGTCCTTTGCTTGGATGATAAAGGTTACAGCGAAAGGCGGGTCGGGCTGCGGCTCCTTAGTCGAAGTATCCAGCGTGGATGGCGTTACAGGTGTGGCCGGCGTTTGCGTAGGCGAGAAAAGCTCTCGGGCGGATGCCCAGCCATCCTCGTTCAGGATATACTGGCTGACTTTGAAGCCGCGCTCAACCACTTTCACAGGGGCTTTGGTTGCGAAGCCACGGATAACCAAATCTGTGCAAGCGGTGGCAGCAGTTTGTTGGTCAGGTTCATCCAGCTTTCGGCTACGCTCTTTCCATCCCATAGCTCGGCGAAGCCGCTTGGAAGTCAATACCCCGTTGTTGATCGCAAAGGCAATTAGTACCTGCCGGAATTGGCTAAGGTCTTTGATCTTTGCGTACTCAGTTTGTGAGAAGACCATCTCTAGTTTGTTAACCTTGGACATTGCTTTGCTCCTCTGTTACCTTAAAGGCTTCCTCGTACAGCTTCTCAACCTCGATCACCTGATGGGTACCATCCTTGTCCTTTAAGGTGACAAATCCTGGGGGCGACTCCGGGACTAGCTCGGACTTGTAGTCCTCTAGCACGCGCCGCTGGTCGGACACGGAGTAGCCGGGGAATCGGGGGAGAGCATGGAATGTCTCAACCTTGATCCCAAGTAGCTCCAGAAGAGGAAGGGCTTCCTCCATGGGAACCTGCCCCTTAGCCACCTTCTGCAAGTACTCGATGATTTCACGTTGATCCATCACGCTCTCCCCCTATGATTATAGCCTTTTTCTCAGATCGCTGCAAGATCCTTGGACTCAGCCTGCTCGGCCGCCTTGAGGATCTTCTCAAGATCCTCCGCGGTAAGCTGCCGGGCGGACGCTGCCGCTACGGCTAGCTCCAGTGCTCGCTCTTGGAACCGGGCCAGTACAGCGAAGCCGCGCAGGAGCGCAGCCGCGACTGCTAGCCCATCGGCCCCGCCTTCGTCACCAGCCTTGAGCCGCGTGCTCAAGAACTGCTTGTAGTTATCCGACTCCTCATGCAGGTAGTCGGACGCCCTCTTGGGCTGCTCAACCTGCTCTGCTTCGCTCATTGCACGTCCCCGTTTTCCTTGATCTTGGTGTCCTCGTACCCCGCCGCCACTCGGCGGTAGAACTCGAAGGCTACGCAGATCAAAGTCCCCATGATGTAGCAAATTGTCGCGTACTTGGGTCGCCTCTTGAACCAGGCGCGCAAGATTCGCGTGAAGATGTAGTTAACGTCACCGGGCTCCCAATTGAGGTGGCTAAGGGTGAGCGTCAGCTTGTCGATTAGCTCGTCGTACTGTTCTCGGACGCACTGTTGGACGTAGGGCATGCCGCTGCTGTTGCCTCCTGTAGGCTGGTGAGTCTGTTGGTGAGCGCAGCTAGGTCTTCCTCGCGCTGGCCCAGCCGGGCAATCTCGGAGATAGCGCGCTTCCGGGCACGCTCTACGAATACCTCTTGGGATTCGTCTTGCATCTTGTACTCTTTGAAGTAAGAGTCAACCCCGCCCGCTGCATTGAGCACCTTGCCAAGGATCACGAACGTATGTCCAGCGATGGTTGCTTCCAGAGTGAACGTGCGGCTACTCATTGGGCTTCCTCTTTTCGTCCTCTTCGGCGTGTTTCATCCACCATTCCCACAGGTCGTCACTGATCGGGGCTCCTCTCCAAGCCTGATAGCTCTCGCAGAGTAGCGCGGTCAGCACGTCGATCTTGACCCACAGGGCCTTCTTCTCAACGCCGTCCCGCTCTTCCTCAGGGTAGTAGTCGTGGCAGGGCATTACAGGTACGTGCCTCCATGACCGTTGGTATCCGCCTTCTTGTCCCCGCCCTTTACCAGCCCAGACTTCTGGAAGTAGGGCAGGTGCTTGGCGAACACGTCCGGGGTCATATCCAGGCGGTAGAACTTCTCGTTCGGCTCAGTCGGTCGGGCATGCCTTTCGTGCTCGTGCTCGTCGTGGGGTGGGTGTGCCATCTGAATCAGCCACATGCGGAACAGCATCCACAGAGGCGGCCCAGAGATACCCCAGACTCCAAGGGCAGTAACCAGGAGCAGGAAATTAGTTAGGGACATGCGATGCCTCCGCGAACACGTCATGTGTCAGCAGCTCTCGAAGGTTAGGGCACTTTTCCGCCAGTACCTCTAGGGCCTCTTGCTCGGTCATTCGCATCCACTCCCGCGAGCGGCCAGCGCCGCCGTCTTTCTTAGGGGGAAGTATGCCCATCGTCTCGATCTCCGACCGTACGATGTCGTAGGACCGAATCTGTTGCCGCTGGTTCGGATCGTACAGGTGCCATAGGTAGCGGCGGGCGACCACGGCTGCCTGTAGCGGGGTCAGGTACTTCTCAACGGCAGCCTTCAGCGTCTCGGCTCCCATCTTGTGGGCGACCTCATCTTCCACGCTCATGCCTTCGTCGGGGTACACGTCAGCCAAGGTTCTCTCCCCATCAGCGCCGTCGCTCTCGACCAGCACGTCCAACGGGATTGTATTACCGTACAGCAGTTTTTGCAAGTCCGCCACCTCGGCTTCCGTTATGGTCTGTAGTTTTCCTTCTACGCGACCCCGGCGCTTGGCCAGGATGCGGTTGCAAATTAGCGTCAGGGCCTCGGTGTCGTACTTGTTGCCTTCCATCAGGTTCGTGGCTTTGAGTACCACCAGGATCTTGCGCAGCTTCCCCTTGGGAATCCGCACAGTACGGCTCTTTTCCATGATCCATTGCTTGACGATTAGCTCGCAGCACCAGTGAGCATAGGTGTCGAACTTAACCCGCTTGCCGTTGACACGCCGGCTCGGGTCGTAGAGACGGGCTGCCACTACTAGGGCGCGGTTGGACTCTTGGATCATATCGGCCTTGTCCACGCCGAACACCCCGCTATAGCGGTTGGCTACTTCGTGGGCCATCTTGAGGCAGGAGCAGATTAGCTTGTCCTCGATAGCGCGTCCAGCCTCAATCAGCCGGGTGATTTCCTTGCGCTTCTTATCGCGCGTCGGATGCGGTTTGCCTATATCCGCGCCTAGGCTGGTGATCGCTAGCCAGGTGTTGAATGCCTCGATGTAGACGTTCATGCTGAACCCGGCGTCCTTAACCAGCTTCGCGCCGTCGCCTTTGTGCCCTCCGACGAGCTTGTGCATGGCCACGTCAATACGGGTAGCGATCTCCGCGTTGCGTCCCATGCTGCCGGAGTTGAAGTCTTCGCCCAGCTTAGCCGTGGACTTCTGGCGAGCCTTGTGCGTCATCCAGATAGTGTGAAAGGCGTGGTCGATGCCAGGGCAGCCTATGATGGCCAGCCGCACGTCGTTGCGGTTCTTGGCTAGGGCTCGGTACAGGTTAGTCTCTTCCTTCGGAGTCAGGTCAAGCTGGTGCTTGGCCACGTCATCGTAGTAGGTTTGAACAATGCTGATTTGGCTGGGAAGGTGTGCAGGCTTGGTGTTGAATTGCCTACCTAGAGTTTTCATCCCGCCCCCTGTGTTTCGGCTTCCGTGAGTACGCCTTAGCGCTGCGGTGCCTACCGCCGCGCCCTATTGACTCAATGCGCTCGGGTGAGAGCCTAACCTTCGTAGCGGTCTTCAGCTTCCGCCCGGAGTGCGTCCGGGTGCACGTAGAACTCGTACAGTTTTTCGTGCAGGGCATTGATTACCTCGGCCGACTCGCTCGGTCCCACCCCGATCTCATTAGCTACGCGCTCCAGGAGCGCTTCCTCTTCCTCACCCACAACGTCCATCATACCGATGATCGCGTTGATCTCTTCTTGGGTGAGGCTGACCTCGAACTCGTCCATGACGTGGACCTCCTACCATATTATAGCCTTTTTTGCAGGAGTCCGCAAGTCATTTACTCTTCCTGTTGGCCTCTTCCCGCTTGAAGTGGTACCGCAGAATGTCCCACAGCACCCTGTCAGTGTATGCGGCCTCGGCAATCTCGTCCAGCTTGTTAAGCTGCTGCGCTGCTTCGGACGCTGCGCTTTCAGTCTCAAAGCCGGTAACCATCTCGCCGTGCTTGTAGACCAGCCTGCCATGGCTCCAAAAGCGTCCCTGCTCCATCGTAGCGTCCCCCAGGGGACTCTCAGGCTTCACCACAGTGCAGCCACAGTGGGAGCAGAACTCGGGTACCTGCTTCATGGTCTGGTCGTGGCACCAACACACCTTCTCCTTGCAGCCTACTCGCTTCATGCTGGTTCTCCTTCCCCCGGGGGGGTTTCATCGTCCGCATCGGGCCAATCCCCGTACAGGTCGAATGTCTCCTGCCGTACGAAGGCTTCTAGGGCCGCACAGTTGCCCCAGGTCAAAGGGGTGCGATCCAGGTGATACCCTCCAGCGTTGTCCACCCAGACGACGATCATGTAGGCAATGTTGTCTCTCTCGTCTGCTAGGTTGGCGATCACCACAGCCGCATCTTGGTAGATGCCCTTGATCGGTGTGACTTTATTACCCATGTTGTCTCCATGTGCTAACATTGCTACCCCCAGGTTCCCCTGGGGGTAGACATGTTGTCACTTGGGGGTTGAGCCCTCTACGTGTGCCACGGCTCTAAGCGTGAACAGCCCCACGGTGATAAACCCAAGGGCCAGCAAGCTAGCGCCAGTAGGGTGCATCATCGTGGCTGCCACGCCCCAGATACCGACCATTAGCATGGCCGATATGTGCCGTCGAACCAGGAACTTACGCCACATGCCACTAGGCCGTGACGTTCTGCTTGATCTGCTGGATCAGGCCCGCCTTCAGGTGGCTGAACTGAACGGCGGACAGGACCACGATCACCACGTCGAAGAGCTGGAAGAACAGGCTGAAAAGGCTCTCGATGCCCGTCGAACCGCTGTTCTCCACGAAGTGGAGGTAGCCGTTGCCAAGGCCGTAGAGAACCAGCAGCGCGCAGCTAATGTGCTCCTTCGCCCCGAACACGTCGAAGTTGGCGATACTTTCGTCACCCTTCGCTACGGGACGCGACGTGCGGTAGGTTGTCGTACCCCACTCGGCGTACAGGAGATAACCCACCCAGAGACCAAGCAAAGCATCGAACATGAACTTGAGATTGTAGACCTGCGAGAGCGTCCCGGTATTCACCGTGTTGCCAGGAAGGTCCACAGTCAGCACGATCGCCACAAGCCAGAACAGAGTCAGAATGTGATACAGAGAACGAGAAACCTTCACAGTAGCTCCTTTGTTGTTGTTTATGGACTCGGACCAGACAACGGTGCTGCATCCAGCATCGCCATCATCAAACCTCCGTCGGGCGGCTTGGCCCCACACTTGGGGCATCGCCACGGGTTGGGGGCAATGGAATGACCAGTCGGTGAGCTAGCCTCAAGCTCCCTTACTGCTGCACCGACGTTAGCACGCCTCAGGGCTCTCGGCAAGGATCGGGCATTTTGCTGGATCACCGCGGGAATGCTTTTATCCTTGACGTGGTAGTGCCACACGTTGACCACCTCGGGCGGGTAGATCACCTGATACTCCCACAGGCCGATCTTGACCTTGTGGGATGCCATCATAGCGCCGCCGTTCATACTCAATCTCCCTGTTTTGGTACCGTGAACTATGTGCCACATTATCCTAGCTTCGGCCTTAGCGTAGTCTGCCAAGACAACGTGGGGCACTTTCAAGTGCCTTGGATTGCCTCCATACATGATTGCGAAGTCTCGCGCCTTCTGCGCTTCTCTCTTCGTCATAGCTCTGCGAAGTGCAGCATGGCCATCATTTGTAGGCCACCCTCTACTGCTGTGCCGCAGTGCTCACAGTGCTGGATATACCACTCGATCTCCGGGATCTGCATGCGCTCTAGCTCGAAGTGGCAGTACTGGTGATGCCCTAAGGCTAGAGTCTTCTCCGTCTGCTTGGGTATCACAGGGTCGCACCGACGCCAGCATAGTCGGCACATGTGGATTGTATCGTGGTACTGCGCGCCTCTCATGATGTGCCTCTGCTCAAAGCATTTGTGCTTGACAGACGCACCGTGCCGATAGAAATGCTTATTCGGATTGAAGATAAGCCACTCCTCGTAATTGCCAATGTATGTGGCAGAGCCCGTGCGAATATGGTCCCGTCGCGTTGCTGTCGTATGATCGTCAGGCTCAACATCGCCCTCTGGCACTGTCACGTAGGCGCAGCGTGAGTACTTCTTCTTGTAGCTTGGTTTCGTCTCGACGCGGAACCCTATCAGCTTGCCATCGACCTCATGCCGCTTGACGCGCCGTCCACTGTGCCCAATCTCTTCTCTCATGCCACAGTTTGACCATAGCTGCTTGAGTACCGAGTTTGCGCCAATCTTCTCAAGCTCGGCGAGGAACTTCTCCATCGCCCATCCCTTACTATTCCTTCGGGCTGCCATCGAAGCCTCCAAGCGGTGCCACCAGAAGCATCGCCATTAGTTTCGCGCCATCGGGGCACAAGATACCACAGCTTTCGCACCGTTCAACCCCCGTTTTCGGTATCCGTCCGACGGGGTTTTTCACATGCTCGTACTCTTCGCCTCGGCATCTGTGCAAGATTGACCCTGTTCTCATCTCAGGCACGTAGACTTGCACCACCCAGTCTCCCAGGTCTGCGTACTGACAGAAAGTCCCCTGCATCTCGCGTATGAAGTCTGCACTGTATCGGTGCTTCAGTAGGTCGCCCAGCGTGCTAGTGTTTATCGCCATACTCTACCTTGAGGTTCTTCGGGTCCATCGCACGATCCACCATAGCCTCAAGGTCCGCGTATCCTTGCATCACCGCGGCTGCATTGACTCGCAGCCACGTTTGAAACTTGCGCGAGTGGACTAGCTTGCGGAACGCCAGGGCTTTGTTACGCTCCTGCGTACGCTCCTCCCGCGATTCGCCCACGGCCCCCGACGGCTCATGGGTAATCCTCACCCCGGTATCCCGCTTGTTCTGGTTCTGCCCGCCCGGACCGCCGCACCGGAACGTGTCGATCCGTAGATCCTTTTTGGTCACGCTGAATAGCAGTTTTTTCTTGCTCATTTCTTTGAGTGCCCCAGCATTAGAAACTCAATAACCTGCTGCATCCTATCCGGTGCGTCTTTGTGGCACCGCGCACAGGACCAGTCCCCATCCTTCCAGCGACTATTGTTGGCTGCCTCCCAGCCTGTACCACGATGCCGATGCCAGATCTCCAGCCTAGGCGCAGGGGAAATCTCCTGATTGACGGCCCAGGTCGTACCCACGCGCCATCCTGCCAAGCGTTTCTTGTAGATCCAGGCTGATATGTTCATAGCCTTGCCAGTCCTGTCATCTGCTGCACCTTATCAGGTATCGGCTTCTTGCACCGTCGGCACTTCTTAGCCGTGACCGGATTGTCCGTCGGGTGCTCAGTCAGTCCAGAATCTAGGCAGCCTTCCCAGTGCCACAGCTCTACTGCGTGGTCGCTGTCATACTCAAAGGCAGCCCATTCGCCCTCGATGTAGACTGTCCCTGTGATGCCGCTATGGTCGAATCTGCTAAAATTCACGGTAGCATCCGTTTCCGCAGGCTATACAGCGCCACAGTTTTCGGTCCTCACTAACACACAGCATCGCTCTATGGGCGCTGCACATGGCCTTTTGGTCCTCATCCCAGGTCACTTTACCCTCGCTAACTGCCCTTATGCCACGGTTGCCAGTCTTGTCCGGGTTGTGTCCCGTCATGTCTGCTATGTCAAATATCATCTGCGCATTCTTCCTGACACT
>Ga0209040_10000192_pt1 | contig 43105 bp, 44 predicted proteins | sample BogFormECP12_OM3_FD_188240 | JGI IMG/M metagenome (GOLD analysis project Ga0209040, IMG submission 188240) | Bog forest soil microbial communities from Calvert Island, British Columbia, Canada - ECP12_OM3 (SPAdes) (version 2) | ecosystem: Environmental > Aquatic > Freshwater > Wetlands > Bog ... | reverse complement strand
GCCCGAGGACTGGCCGACCGGGAAGACGAAGACCCCGCCGTCAGAACCGACCAGGTTGTAGCCGGTGAAGTTGTTGGTGGGCACGATGCCCACGATGTCAGAGACCTTGACCCTGATGTGGCCTGGGTTTTGCGGAGTCAGCACGCTGGAATTCATGCCACTGGTTGTTGGGACAGATCGAGCATCTCATACTCGATGGGGGTGAGCATCCCGATCGAGCTGTGTCGACGCTGGCGGTTGTGGAATATCTCGAGGTACTCGAAGACAGCGTTGGCCAGCTCTAGGCGGGTCCGCCATCTCTTCCGGTTCAAGAGCTCGACCTGCATGCGACCCCAGAAGCTTTCGATCATCGCGTTGTCATAACAATCGCCGATGGACCCCATGGATGGCAGCAGGCCTGACTCCTTGGCCCGGCGGGTAAAGGCCCACGACGTGAATTGACTGGACCTTGACCTTGCGTCCCGTGGTCTGAATGGATGATGCCACCGGCCGACGGACTCCGATTCGAGATGGCCATGCCCAAGGCATTGGTCACGAGCGCCGAGGTGGGTGACGAGTCGATGGACCAGCCGACGACCCGACGTGAGTAGGTGTCGAGGACCACGGCACAGTAGACCTTCCCCTCTCGTGTCCGGTGTTCGGTGATGTCGGTAACCCAGAGCTGATCGGGTGCGGCACGGGCGAACTGGCGCTCCACGAGATCGGTGGCCGTCGGGATCTGATGGATGTGCTTGCGGCGAGGGTTCCCGACGATCCCCTTGATTCCCGCACGGCGCATGAGCATCTCGGCGGCGGTGTGCCCGACGCTGATGCCCTGTCCCAAGGTGAGCTCGGCATGCACCCGGCGGTGCCCATAGGTCCCTCTCGAGGCGGCGTGCACCTGGGTGATCATGTCGGTCAGCCAGACGTGTCGAATCGAGCGAGCCGATGGTGCTCGGCTGGGCCAGTCGAAGTACGAGGATTCGGGGACCTCGAGGACCCGGCAGGCCACCTGGATCGGTCGGCCCTCGGCGGCCATCACCGAGATGGCCGAATAACGCCTTTTGGGAGCACCGCCTCCTTCAACAACTCGTTGGCCCGCTTGGTGACGGCCAACTCGGTCTCGAGCTCGGCAATGCGCCGGCGAGCCGCCCGCAACTCCACATTTTCGGTGCTCGACAGGCCAGGCCGCCGTCCCGCATCGATCTGCTCCTGCCTTCGCCACACATAGATCGAGGAGGCCGTGACACCAAGGTCTGAAGCGACCTCAGCGATCGGCCTTCCCTCCTTGACGAGATCGAGCACCTTGCGGCGGAACTCCGGGCTGTAGTGCTTTGGCATGCTGACCGCTCCTCCGGGTCAAGAGCATGACAATTCCAGCAAACCGCATCGAACCCTGCGGGTCGTGTCCTCGGAGGAGGGCCGCCGCTCGATGATCACCCTCACGCAAGAGGAAGACACCGAAGGCGACACAACTCCTGGTGCTTTCCGGAGACACCGCCAAGTCGACGTAGTCGACGGAACCCAGTCCTATCCCGTGTGACGGCCGGGCGAGAAGAACCTCGCTCAGGGGTTGAATCGCCGTTGCTGGCCAGCGACTCCGATGACCTCCGAAGACCTGGCAGAGCTGGCCGACGTCGGCCAGAACAAGGCTGAAGTGGCGATCGGGGAGTTCCACGTGCCTGGTCGTGACCCTGTCAACCAAAAATCACGAACGCTCTTGACCCGTTCTTGGGGGTATCTTAGAGTTGCCAATCGGGGGAGAGAGTGAGGTCGGGCGAGGCGGGCAATTCGGAAAGCCCCTCGTTGCTTGCACCTATGTCGGAACCTATGGCTGGCGGAATTCCCAGGTGAGGGCTGGCTCCTCTACGTTGGCGCCTGCGGCGCCCGTACGAACGGGGAAGCCGTCTGGGCCCTCGGGGATGCAGGTGCAATTGCTGAGCGGTTTCGCGCTGGTGCGCGACGGCGACATCGTCGATCTCCCGCTGAGTGTCCAGCGCCTGGTCATTTTCCTCAGCCTGCAGGCGCACCCGCTCCATCGACCGCACGTCGCTGGGACGCTCTGGCCGGAGACCACTGATCAGCGTGCCAGCGCGAACTTGAGATCGGCGCTTTGGCGGCTGAACCAGCTCGGCTGTCCCTTCATCAATGCGACGGGTTCCAGCCTCCAGATCGCGCCCGGCGTCCGTGTGGACCTTCGCGAAAGCACCGCCAGGGCACACCAACTCCTCCGGGACGAAGGAAGGCTGCTCGAAGATCTCGATGAGCTGCAGTTCTGCTTCGACCTGCTGCCCGACTGGTACGACGACTGGCTGGTCATCGAGCGCGAGAGATTCCACCAGCTCCGCCTGCGAGCGCTTGAGTGCGTCTGTGAGACCCTGACCGCAAAGGGGGAATACGCTCGGGCGCTCGAGGCTGCCCTGGCTGCGATCGCGGCCGAGCCACTCAGAGAAAGCGCACACCGAGCCCTCATCAAAGTGCACCTGGCGGAGGGCAATCGCGCCGAGGCGGTCCGCCAGTTTCGGTTATACCGCCAGCTTTTGCAGGACGAGCTCGGCCTCTCGCCGTCCCTCCAGATTATCGACCTGCTTCGATTCTGACGCCGACGCTTCTGTGACGCCCCGGTGACGGGGTTAGCCGAACATGATTGTGCTGTGTCAGTCTTGCGCCCTGAAAGAGCGGGAGTTCTCGCGATCCGGATCTGGGTTGAGAAGACGTCGCCGCTCCAAGTTCGGGCTCGCATCACACGAACGAGCGACTTGGATAGACGGGACCAGGTCACATCCACGGCCAGCTCGACAAATGAGATCGAGGAGGCGGTGGGAACGTGGCTCCGTCTGTTCGTTGAGTCGAGCGACCTGGTGGATTGACGTAGCTCGTGGGTGGAACGCTTACGCTGAAGGCGAATGGAAATCGCCGGGGGCGACGGCGTGGTCGAGCAGGCAACTGTCATGAGCTTTCACGAGTTCGGACCTGACAGGGCGGTCGAGACCGAAGGGGCGAGACCTGCTTTGGCGCGGGACGTTGGTGTGTACCAGGGTCAGGAGGCGGGAACTCGGCGAAACTTTGCGAACCGGTCGGCTTCGAGACGGGGATCCAAGCCGAACTGGGACAGGCCGTAGCGGTGGACTCCGCCGGCGTGCTGGGGGTGGGATGCAACGAACGACGCCATCAGTGAATTTGCAGAACCGTGCAATTCGAGATCGAAATAATCGTAGATGTGCCGGATGACCTGCATGGGATCCCTGACCAGACTGCGGTACTCGATGTCGACGATCTGGTGGCTCGGCCAAAGATCGCGTGCCGCCTCGGCCCGGGCCAGCCCGTTCGCCCAAGCGGGAGCCCAGCGCTCACCCAACGCGGCAAGATCGATGTCGTCGCTGCCGATACCGCTGAGCACGGCCGAGAGACTGCAGAAGGAGCCGAATACCTCGAGCGGGTCGCGATGAATCTGAATGATCTTGGCGTCGGGAAGTACCTCATGCGGCTGGTCCAGCCAAAAGAGGTGGCTCGGTGACTTGAGGAGCCAGCGGGACCGATTTTCGTACCACTCAAGGACCTTCAGTTGAAGAACGTACTCCCGATATGCGTAGCTCAGATCATTGACCAGGCACCACGAGAGGTAGCTCGGGACCTGGTTGATGGTGGCGAGTTCGAGGCTGGCCAGGCTAATCGAGGGCCTCCACGTAGGTCGACCCCGGGGGCAGGGCTACTGGCTGGTCGCCCCCGACGGGGGCACGTTCAGCTTCAACGCCCCGTTCTTCGGCTCGATGGGGAACGTCACCCTCGACAAGCCGATCGTTGGCATGGCGGCCACCCCCGACGGGGGCGGCTACTGGTTCGTGGCCTCTGACGGGGGCATCTTCAGCTACGAGGACGCACAGTTCTACGGTTCCATGGGCGCCCAGCCCCTCAACAAGCCCATCGTGGGGATGGGGTCCATCTGACGCGAACGCACCTGTGACTGGAGACTGGGTGTTGCGCCGAATCGCCCCAGAGCCACCAGCCCGGGACCGGATCACAGGGCGCAGAGCCTCAGGTAACTCGTAACTCGGGGAACAGAACCACCTTCTGGTCGGAAGTGTGATCGGGCGGCGATATTGTCCGTCGCTCACCGACGCGTTCTGCCTCGATGCAGCTCCGCGAAGGCCAAGCGACTGCATGGAAGAACTCGATCCGGTGGCTCAGGCAGTTCGTTACGGTGTGATGGGGAACGAACCGAAGAATCCAGCGTCGCCCATAGCAAAGACTCCGTTGTCCGAGCCGACCAACCAGTACCCTGCACCGCTTGATGTGCCCGCCATCGCCGAGATCGGCGCGTCGAGCGGGATCCCACCGGTCGAACCCACGTAGGGAACCCCCCCGAAGGTGAACACCCCGCCATCAGACGCCACCAGCCAATAGCCCGTGTGGGGCCCCGCAGCGATGCCGACCACCGGAGCGTTGAGCTGGATGCTGCCGAGGGACCCGTCAAAAGCGGCGTCACCGAAGGCGAACACCCCACCGTCTGCTGCGACGAGCCAGTAACCGCCCCCGTCGGGAGTGGAGGCCATGCCGACCACGGGGGAGTTGAGCTGGATGCTGCCAAGGGACCCGTAGAAGGCGGCGTCACCGAAGGCGAACACCCCACCGTCTGCTGCGACGAGCCAGTAACCGCTGCCGTCGAGAGTAGAGGCCATGCCGACGATCGGGGCGTTGAGGTTCAGGTTGCCCGTTGAACCATGGAACGCCGCGCTGCCATAGGTGAACACGCCACCATCGGAGGCGACGACCCAGACTCCGTCTCCGGTCGGCGCGGTCTGGATCCCCACGACGGGGGCGTTCGTGGACGCCGTGGCTCCGAACGACGTGGCGTCCCCTTCGGTGGTGATGGCGCCCGACTGGTCAACGGTGCGGTACCCGTGGTCGTCGAGTGTCGGGGCGATGCCCACTTCGCTGGCTACGGGGACCGCGAATGGCTCGAGGGAGGAGTGCGGTGAGCCCGGAGGACCGCAGCTACTCGGTGTGAGCCCCATCGCGGACTGCTGTCCCCCTGCGGTGAAGGTGAGCGATCCGGGGACCGGCGGGTCGGCACAATGGAATCCCCCCCAGCGCACTCCCAGCGATGGCGGCAGCCGCCCGGGCGCGAACGACACTGACTCTGCTGTTGTCAACGGGTTATTGTCGATGTTGGTGTACGGACCGCTGGCAGCGAGCAAGGACGCCGCCGGAGTGAGGGAGGCGGTGAACGTGACCGAGATGGTGCATTGCTGGGCCGGACTGGCTGGTTGCAGAACAACCGCAAAGTAGAGGGAGCCGGCTGCACCCTGTTGGTTGATAGAGCCGAGGTGGTAGCCGCAGCCGACGACCGTCGGCAGGGCGGCGTCAGCCAACTGCGAGCTCCCAGCGAGGCCCGGCGCCGCGGCACCAAGGGCCAGACTCGCCGCAGCGAGCAAGATACGAGGTCGCAGGAACCCTGTTCGCATGAGAATCCCTCTCCCAGTGGCTGGGGATGGCCAGCGGTTGCGAGGCTACCCCTCGATAACCGGCGGCGCACAGAAGACGCGACGAGCTGACAATGGGCGGGGGAGCCAGCATCTGCAAGCCCACCAGCGTTGCGTCCTGGCCGGTGACCGGGAACTTCTTGGCCGGTATGGCCAAGGTCTTGAGGTACGTGATGATCAGTGCCACGTTCTCGTCATTGGGCACGAGCGCTGCGTTGATCGTCTTGTGGGCGGTGTACGCCTGCTGGAACTCGGTCTCTGCGGTGGGCGGGTCCCAGGTCCCCGCCGGCGCAACGCCTTCACCCAGGCCTTGGACTTGAACAGCGGATTCAGCACGGCGTAGTAGCCCTGTGCGAACAGGGTCGCGTTGTTGTCCGTGGGTCCGCCCACCATGACCGCCAGCTGTGGCTTGGCCACGTGCCAGTTGGCCACGCAGGAAACCATGCCCTTGCCGAGGAGCGTGCCCACCTTCACGTTGTTGAAGCTGACGTAGTACTGCCGGCTCCCCCCCAGGGTCAGGCGGTCGTAGTCGATGACGGCCACACCGTGGGACTTCGCGTAGGACTCGATCGACACTCCGACCCCCGAGTCGAGCGGGTCGACCACCAGAACGCTGGCCCCTGAGGAAATGGCGGACTGGGCGTCGGTCAGTTGGGTGGTGTCACTGCCTTGGGCGTTCTGGACGCTGAACTGGGCGGCGGTGAGGCCGGCGGCGGTGAAGGCCCTGGTGAGGTACGGCGCGTCGAACTCCGTGAAGCGGGCGGACGAGACGGTGTCCGGCAGGATCACGGCCACCTTGTCCTTGCCCGAGGCGGCGAGGCCCTTGAGCGCGGTCATCGCCGATAAATTGTTGGTGAACGAGGTCGCCGAGACTGTGGCGGCTCCGGACGGGCCGGCGAGCGTGGGATGATCGCGATGCCAGCCGACGGCGTCCGGCTCCGAGCCGGGTCAAGGGGGTGCGATGAGCAGAACACGACCCGTCGACGACTGGGCATCGGACTTCGACGTCCTCGATCCCCGCTACGTGGCCGACCCGTTCCCCATTTGGGACGACTTGCGCAAGGTGTGCCCAGTCGCACACACCGACCGGCGCGGGAGCACCTGGCTGCCGACCCGCTACGACGACGTCACCGCATTGGCCCACGATGTGGAGCACTTCAGTTCACTGAAGATCGCGGTCATCCCGCTCGACGGACCACCGGACTCCCCCCTCCTTCCCTACGGGCTTCCCCCGATCTCGGCCGACCCACCGCTGCACACTTGGACCCGCCGGCTCCTGCTGCCGTGGTTCTCGCATCGTCGGGTCGACGGCTACGAGGCCATGACCCGCGAACTATGCGCCGGGCTGGTGGACGGTTTCGTAGGTTCGGGGCGGGCCGACGCGGCGGTCGACTACGCCCAGCAGATTCCGGTGCGGGTCATCGCCCACATCCTGGGCGTGCCGGGCGAGCTCACCGACACGTTCACCGGATGGGTCCGGGACGTCCTCGAGTTCGCCGACGACCCCGAGCGCCGGCAACGCGGCAGTCAGGGGATCCTGCAATTCTTCCTGGACCAGGTCGACCGGCGGCGTTCGGTTCCAGGCGACGATCTGCTCACTGAGCTGCTGCACACCGAGGTGGACGGGGCACCGATGGAGGAGAGCCTCGTCCTCGGCACCGCTGCCCTCGTCCTGATCGCCGGTGTCGACACCACCTGGAGCGCCATCGGCTCCTCGCTCTGGCACCTGGCCACCCACCCCCCCGACCGGCAGCGGTTGGCTGAGGAGCCCGACCTGATGCCGCTGGCCGTCGAAGAGCTGCTGCGGGCGTACTCGCCGGTGACGATGGCCCGGGTAGTGACCGAGGACGTCGAATTCTCCGGGTGCCCGATGAAGGCCGGGGAGAAGGTCCTGATGAATTTTCCTGCCGCCAACCGCGACCCCGAGGTCTTTCCCGACGCCGCGACAGTGGTTCTCGACCGGGCGGTCAACCGTCACGTCGCCTTCGGGTCGGGTATCCACCGCTGCGCCGGCTCCAACCTGGCTCGCATGGAGCTCCGTGTCGCCCTGGAGGAGTGGCTCCGGCAGATCCCCGACTTCGGCCTGGCCGACGAGGAGGAGGTCGCGTGGGCAGGGGGCCAGGTGCGGGGGCCTCGAGTCCTGCCGGTGGTGTTCGGGTGAGGATCGCCGTCGATCCGTCGAAGTGCCAGGGCCACGCCCGGTGCTACGGACTGGCGCCCACCCTCTTCGATCTGGACGACTACGGCCTGTCGACGGTGGTCGGGGATGGCACGGTGCCGAGCGGACTGGAGGACCAGGCCCGACTGGCCGTCGCCAACTGTCCCGAGTACGCCATCTCGGAGGTCCCCGACTGACCCAGCACCGCCCGGGTCCGGCCCTGCCCTATCGTGCGTGCGTGGCTTCGCGCCGGTCAGGGCAAGCCCAGACCTCCAGCCGTCGGCGCTTGGGGTCCGACGAACAACCCGGGCACTCCGCGGACGGGCGATGACGAACGGGGAGAGCGAGGTCGACGAGGCGTGGGAGCGATCCGAGGTGGCAGGGGACCCGGGGGCGGGTTGACGGGCGGCGCGTTAGGCGTCGATCGCGCCGGACAGCCCCACGAGCTGCGCGAGCACCGCGCCGATCTGGTCGTGCGCGATCTCGATGAGCTGTTGGAACGCCGGTGATCGACGACTCGGCGTTCCGGGTGGATCCCTGGGCGGTCTGCGAGTCGGACCTGCAGTTCGACATGCTGGCCCAGGTCGAATCCCTCTTCGCGCTCTCCAACGGGCACATCGGCATCCGAGGCAACCTTGATGAGGGCGAGCCCAACGGCCTTCCCGGCACCTATCTCAATTCGGTCTACGAGCTGCGACCCCTGCCACACCCCGAGGGCGGGTACGGGTACCCCGAGTCCGGCCAGACCGTCATCAACGTCACCAACGGCAAGCTGATTCGCCTCCTGCTCAACGACGAGCCCTTTGACGTCCGCTACGGGGCATTGCACGAACACGAGCGGACCCTCGACCTGAGGAGCGGGACGTTGCAGCGAGACGTCCACTGGACCTCACCGGCCGGCCACGCGGTCAGGATCAGGTCCACCCGGCTGGTCTCGTTCACCCATCGGTCGGTGGCCGCGATCCACTACGAGGTCCAACCGACGGACGCCGCGGTCAGGGTGGTGCTCCAGTCAGAGATGGTGGCCAACGAGACCCTGCCGGACATGGGCCGCGATCCCCGGACGGCCGCCGCCCTCGAGTCGCCACTCCTCTTGGAGGACAGCGTGTCGCGTGGTGCCATGGCGGTCATGGTGCACCGGACCCGGGCCAGCGGGCTGCGCATCGCCTCGAGCATGGATCACCTGATCGATGGGCCCGAGGGGACCCAGATCACCCCTGACGGCGCCGGCGACGTCAGCCGGATCACCGTCGCCGCCCGATTGGCCGTGGGCCAGACCCTGCGACTGGTGAAGTTCGTGGCCTACGGCTGGTCGAGCCGGCGGTCGCGCCCAGCGCTGCACGACCAGGTGGTGGCCGCGCTGGCCGACGCTCGCCTCACCGGCTGGGAGGGGTTGCTGGGCGACCAGCGGGAGTTCCTGAACGAGTTCTGGGAGGGAGCGGACGTTGAGGTTCACGGGGACGCCGAAGTGCAACAGGCGGTGCGCTTCGGGCTCTTCCACGTCCTGCAGTCCGGGGCCCGGGCCGAGCAACGCCCGATCGCAGCGAAGGGCCTGACCGGCCCCGGTTACGACGGGCACACCTTCTGGGACACCGAGACCTTCGTGCTGCCCGTTCTCACCTACACTCACCCAGCCGCCGCGGCCGAGGCCCTGAGCTGGCGCCACCTGATCCTCCCGATGGCCGAACAGCATGCCGCCCGCCTCGGGCTGGCCGGGGCCGCCTTCCCGTGGCGGACGATCCGGGGCGAGGAGTGTTCGGGGTACTGGCCCGCCGGCACCGCCGCCTTCCACATCAACGCCGACATCGCCGACGCGGTGCTCCGCTACGTGGACGCCACCGGGGACGAGATGTTCGAGCGAGCGACCGCCCTGCCGCTCCTGGTCGCCAGCGCCCGGCTGTGGCGGAGCCTGGGCCACAACGACATGGACGGTCGTTTTCGCATCGACGGGGTCACCGGCCCCGACGAGTACAACGCGCTGGGCGACAACAACGTGTTCACGAACCTCATGGCCCAGCAGAACCTGCAGGCGGCGGCCGAGCTGACCGGCCGTCTGCCCGAAGCCGCTCGCGATCTCGGGGTCACCCCCGAGGAGGCCGCGATTTGGAAGGACTCGGCCAACTCCATGGTCATCCCTTTCGACGAGCGATTGGGGGTGCACCCACAGAGCGAGGGCTTCACCGACCACGACCGGTGGGACTTCGCCGGCACCAGGCCCGACCAGTACCCTTTGCTGCTTCATTTCCCGTACTTCAACCTCTACCGGAAGCAGGTGGTCAAGCAGGCCGACCTGGTGCTGGCGATGCACCTGCGCGGCGATGCCTTCACGGACGAACAGAAGGCCCGGAATTTCGCCTACTACGAGGCGCTGACCGTCAGGGACTCCTCCCTGTCGGCCTGCACCCAGGCGGTAGTGGCCGCCGAAGTGGGCCAGCTGGAGCTGGCCCACGACTACGTGGCCGAGGCGGCGCTCATCGACCTCAACGATCTCGAGCACAACTCACGCGACGGGCTCCACATCGCCTCGATGGCCGGAGCCTGGATCGCGCTGGTCATGGGCCTCGGGGGCATGCGGGCCGGCGGCGGCACGATCCGGTTCGCCCCTCGACTGCCCGGGACGATCACCAAGCTCGCGTTCCGGATCCGCTACCGGGGACGACGGCTACGGGTCACCGTCGAGGCCCGGGAGGCGACCTACGAGCTGCTGGACGGCCCGACGCTACTGATCGTCCATCACGGGGCCGAGCTCGTCCTGGACGGTGAACCAGTCACACTTCCGGTACCCGAGCTCGTGGCCGGCCCGCGCCCATCGCAGCCGGTCGGTCGTGAGCCGGGCCGGCGCAGTGCCCGGCGCTTCACGTCCGATGGGAACTGATTTTGGACTCGTGCTCGCCGGGCGTGGTCGTCGCTCGCTCGGGTCCGCGGCCACGTAGAGTCTGAGGGTGCTCGACGAGTCGGCGGCGTCCCGGGGGCGGACGTCGTGTACGGGGCCGCAAAATTGGGAAAGAGAGCCCGGTGACCGCTGTGTCCGTGAAAGGTCTGTGCAAGTCCTACGGTGCTCTCCGCGCCGTCGACGACGTGACCTTCACCGTCGAGCGGGGTGAGGTGTTCGCACTCCTGGGTCCGAACGGTGCCGCCAAGACGACATCGATCGAGGTCCTCGAAGGCTTCCTGCGCCGTGACGCCGGGGAGGTGCGAGTTCTCGGAGTGGATCCCGGGCAACGTCACCAGCAGCGGTGGTTGCGCACGAGGATCGGGGTTGCGCTCCAAGAGCTGGCCGTCGAGCCCTTCTTCACGGTCCGCCAGGTCCTCGAGCGCAACGCCGGCTTCTACCCTGCGCCCCGTCCGGTGCCCGAGGTGATCGAACTGGTCGGGCTGCCCGATAAGGCCCACGCCAGGGTCAAGACGCTGTCCGGCGGCCAGCAGCGTCGGGCTCGGGATCGTCGGCAACCCCGATCTCCTCTTCCTCAACGAGCCCCCGACCGGTCTCGATCCGGCCGCTCGGCGCACGACCTGGGAGCTGACCCGGAGCCTGTCGGCGGATGGCACCACCGTGGTGAGCCCGCTGCCAACGTGGGTCCTGGTGGTGTCCATCTTCATCAGCACGATGATCGTCGCGTTCGTCGAGGTGGTGCTGCTGCTGTTGATCATCGGTCGCTTCGGCTATGGGGTCCACATGCCCGAAGCGATGGGCGCCTCCGTGGTGGTTCTCGTGGTCGGGAGCGTCAGCTTCACCGCGATGGGGGTGGCGATGAGCACGGTGATCCCCAATAAGGACACCGCGGGGCCGGTGACCAGCATCGTCTTCTTCGTGCAGCTGTTCTTGTCGGGACTCTGGTTCCCACTGAGGGCGAACTCCGGCCTGGCCCAGTTCTCGAACCTCTTCCCGGTACGTCACTTCATCCTGGCGGTGTCGGCGCCCTTCGAGTTCCAGCCCGGGGTCTCGCCATGGGCATGGCACGACGTGCTGATCGTTGCCGTTTGGGGAGCGGCTGCGACCGCCGTCGCGCTGCGACGTTTCCGTTGGGCGCCGCACCGGGGATAGGGGCGGTCTGTGGGCGGAGGAGCCTCCGACGGGGTCCGGTGGCCGGGGGAAGCGTGCCGTCGGCCCGGGTCCGCGCCGAGATCCCGACCTGCCGGACCTTCAGGGGATGGGCATCATGGCGCGGTGCCGACGATGTGCTCCTCAGGGCCACCCACCGGCGGCGCCGCGAGGCGACCGTCGTCGGGGCGCCGGGAGGTCGACGCCGTCGGGCACCGGCTGCCCAGCCGCGGGCTCCGGGCCCGGAGTGCTCCTCCTCGGCGCTCCGCCCCGGAGTGGGCGATGATTGGCCGGTGCGATGGGGGTTGGGGGGGATGGGTTAGTGGTGCTCTGGCCGATCATCGGGCGGGATCTCGAGCTGCATGCCCTGGCCCGGGCCATGGAGGACCCCGATTGCGGCGGGGCCGCCCTCGTCGGGTCGGCCGGTGTGGGCAAGACCCGGCTGGCTACCCGAGCCGACGAGCTCGCCTCCGAGCGGGGGATGACGACCGTGGCCGTCCGGGCCACCCGCAGGCCGAGCCCACCGCCGATGCCCTGCCCGGAGTAGTCCTTCATCTCCTTGAAGGTGGCGTACTGCCAGTAGAGGGCGTAGATCCCGATCGTGACGATCGACAGGAGGATCACGATCCAGGGGTCTCTCACCTTGCCGACGTCGCCGTGCGCCATGTCGACCTCCTCTTCGGGAGACCGGGCAACCCTAGTTGGTGGTCGGCGGGCCCTGCCCGGGCCCGCGGTGAAGACCCGGAGGGCCGTGGCGAAGGCCGCGACGCAGGGCGCCGGGCTACCGTGACCGCGGCACCCGACGGAGCTGGCTCCGGACGGACACGGGAACGGAGGCCGACATGGTCGGGACGGGCGCGGGGCACGGTGGGGGCACGACGAGCGGGACGGCGAAGCCCCCGGCCCGTCGGCCCCAGGGACCCGCGGCGGTCGCCACCGTGGTGGCGGTCGCCCTCGCCCTGGGTGGCTGCAGCCTCCACATCAGCCAGCACGGGATCAGCGGCAACATCCTGGGCCACAGCTTCTCGGGGGCCACCGGGGCGCTTCCGACCGGCTTCCCGAGCGACGTACCGGTGCCCGACAACTCCCGGGTCCTGGTCGGGGGCGGCACCTCCAACGACTGGGATGTCGCCTTCGCCGTGAGAGCAGCGGTGTCGTCGGGCACCGCCGCCTACGAGTCCAAGCTCCGCTCGGCCGGCTACACCGTGTCCAACGTGCAGTCCGGTTCGGCCGAGACGCCCCCCAGCGCGGGCGCAGGCTCGAACTCCACCCAGACGACGATCAGCGTCAGCGGGTCGACGTTCACGGCCAAGGACGCCAAGTGGGCGGTGGAGGTCGCGTCAGGCACGACCACGGCCAGCACCAGAGGAACACTCAGGCCCGGAGAGTTCGCCCTCAACATCACCGTCGTCCCGGCGTCCCAAGCCGGGGGCTGAGGTCACCCGGCGAAGGGCCGGCCTCCCGGCGACCGCCCGGGCGCTCAGCGGAACGAGCGGTCGGGCCTGGTGGGTCCCCGCCAAGATGGGGGACGACCCGATGTCGAGGGCGCCCCTCGCCGGCCCACAGCGGGACGGGGGAGGCGGCCCGATGTCAGCGGGGACGACCCGGGGGCGACGCGGACCCCGGCGGCACCTGGTGGCCGGGGGGCGCCGCGGGTCCCCGCCCGAGGCTCCCCGGAGCGGCGCCGGCCCGCTCGCGAACAAATTGGTTGCGCCACCTGCGTACTTCTCCTATGGTCCCTCTCAACCAGGCAGCACGACCGAGGGCACCATGGAGGTTGACCAATGAGTCAGGACAAGTCCAGGCGTCGAGTGCAGCGGCGGTGGATGCCCACTGCGCCCGGCATCCTCGTCCGATGTGCCGTAGCGATCGCCATCGCCCTCCTCGGGGCCACCGCCGTCGTCGCCCAGGCGGGAGCAGCGCCCCATGACGCGCAGCACCACGTTGCCCCGAGTGTCCATCACCAGGACGCCCCCGGCTTCCCGGGAACGTCGACCACGGCGCCGTTCAACGAGTGCCCGGCCGTCGGGGCCGACACGTCGTGCGCCATCCTCATCGACGTCACCCCGAGTGGTACGAAATTCCTGGGCGACCCGTCACAAGGTCCCTACGACAGCGCTGACGACACGCTGGTCGGCATCGTCAACCAGTCAGGCAACCCGTTGATCTACGGGGTGACGATCACCTCGCCGCTCTCGACGCCGGTCTTCGGCTTCGACGGCGACGGCATCTGCACGTACGCCACCGGTGGCACGACCGGAGGCGGGTTCACCGGCGACGGCTACTGCTCACCGGCCCAGCTCAGCGGCACGGACCCGGCCGACTACCAGGGTCCGATCAACGCCTTCGGGGCCATCAACAGCACCCAGACGACCGGCACCGTCATCTTCCCGTCACCCGGCCTGGCACCGGGGGCCAGCACGTACTTCTCCCTCGAGAACACGCCCCTGGCCTCCCAGCTCAGCGGCGGTGGGACGCTCACGACGCCGCCCGGCTACGACCTGGCCGGATCCGACGGCGGGGTCTTCGTCTTTCCCGTGGGTTCCTCGTCGGGCTTCTTCGGCTCCCTTCCGGCTCTCGGCGTGCACGTGAACAACGTCGTGGGCATGGTGCCGACGAACAACTTCATGGGCTACGACCTGGTGGGGTCCGACGGTGGGGTGTTCGTCTTCCCGGTCGGTCTGATCTCGGGCTTCTACGGATCCCTGCCGTTGATAAAGGTGACGGTGAACAACGTCGTGGGCATCGTGCCCACCAATATGGATACCGGCTACGACCTGGTGGGGTCCGACGGTGGGGTGTTCGTCTTCCCGACGGGCCAGCTCAGCGGCTTCTTCGGTTCGTTGCCCGGACTCGGGGTACACGTCAACAACATCGTGGGCATCGTGGCCAGCCCCGATGGCGGTGGTTACTTCCTGGTCGGGAAGGACGGTGGGGTCTTCCCCTTCGGTGACGCCCCATTCCTGGGCTCCCTGCCCAGCCTCGGGATCAGCGTCAACAACATCGTGGGCATCGCGTCCACCCCCGACGGTCAGGGCTACTGGGTGGTCGGCTCGGACGGATCGGTCTACGCCTTCGGTGACGCCGTGTCCTACGGCTCGCTCCCGGCGCTCGGGGTCACGGTCTCGAACATCGTGAGCATCGTGCCGACGCCCGACGCCGGAGGGTACTGGCTCATCGGCACCGACGGCGGGGTGTTCTCCTTCGGCGACGCCAACAGTCTCGGCTCGCTGCCCGGGTTGGGGGTCCACGTCAACAACATCGTGGGCGCAGTGCCCACGCTCTAGGGCGACCCTGGGCCGCCTGCGGGCGGTGCCAGATGGTTCGTCATCCGAACGCCCCGCCGCCCACCGGGCGGCGGGGCGTGTCGGTCTCGACCCCCGGGGCGTGCTCAAATGGGCCAATGGCCAAGAACGTGCTGGGCGGGGAGCTCGGGGAGTGCAGCACCGACCCGCTGACCGGTTTCTACCGGGACGGATGCTGCAACACCGGGGCCGACGACGTCGGGGTCCACAGCGTGTGCGCCCTCGTGGACGACGCCTTCCTCGAGTTCTCAAGGGCGCTGGGCAACGACCTGAGCACGCCCCAGCCGGCGGCCGGCTTCGCCGGCCTCAGCGCGGGCGACCGGTGGTGCCTCTGCGCCGCCCGGTGGAAGGAGGCCCTGGAGGCCGGCGTGGCGCCTCGGGTGCTGCTGGAGGCGACCCACGCGTCGACGCTGGAGTGGGTCACGCTCGACGAGCTGCATCGCCACCGGGCGGGCTGAGGGGCGGATCATGGGCGACCCGACCCAGACGGCGACGGGGTCCCCGGTGCGGGTCGGCCTGGTGGGGTGCGGGGCCATCGGCCAGGTCCACGCCGACGGGCTGGCCAAGCTGGTCGACGACGGGCTGGTCAAGGCGGCGGCGGCGGCGGACCCTTCGACTCCCGGGCGGGCCGCGGTCGAGCGGAACTGCCACTTCGAACGGCTCGTGGCCGATCCCTTCGCCGTCATCGAGGACCCCTCGGTCGACGCCGTCCTGATCGCCACGCCGACCCGGACCCACCCGGACCTGGTGCAGGCGAGCGTCAGCGCCGGCAAGGCGTTGTTGTGCGAGAAACCCTTGGCCCCACGCTTCGCCGACGTGCGGCGGCTCTGCGAGGTGGTGGCCACCGCGCCGGTGACGGCCCAGGTCGGTTTCCACTCGAGGTACCACCCCCTGCCCAACCGGTTGCGCGAGATGGTGGCCGGCGCCGAGTTGGGGTCGGCGATGAGCTACCTGCTGCGCGACGACCAATTCTTCCCTTCGGGCGACTTCGTGGCCGGGCACTCCTCGTGGCGTCACGACGCCGAACTGGCTGGGGGCGGCGCCCTGCTCGAGCACTCCATCCATGCCGCCGACCTTCTCGTCTGGGTCTTCGGCCCGGTGCGACGGGTCTACGCTGCCACCCGCCACAGCTTCGGTTACGGCGTCGAGGACTCGGCCGTCCTCACGATCGAACACGAGAGCGGGGTCATCGGGAGCCTGGTCAGCGTCTTCAACGGCGTGGTGGGCCGCGAGGAGCGTCGGTGGGAGGTCTTCTTCGAGCACGGCACCGTGGAGCTGACTTCCGACTTCATCGTCGGGGCCCCCGAGGACGGCCTGCTGGTGCAGCGGCCGGCGGAGCCGGCCGAGCACCCCGACCTCGCCGCCCTGCGCGAGTCGTACTTCGCGGGGCTCGGGATCCCCCGGCGGGACTTCCTCTTCTACCAGTACCCGGCTGACCGCTCCTGGGCCCTGGCCGTGCGGGGCGGGGCCCCGGGCTGGCCCGGGTTCGCCGACGCCTTCGCCGCCCACGCGCTGGTGGAGGCCGCCTACCGCTCCGCCGCCGGCCACCGCCCGGTTAGCATCGAGGGCGATCTGGCGCCCCCGGACGGTCTGACGTGATCAGGTTGCCGCCGGCTCGTCTACCGTGGGGTGTGACAGCCCGTGGGGGGACGCCAGCGGTGGCGTCGGCCGGGCCAACCGGACGCGGGGGATGGTCGGAAACGGAGCCCAGATGTTCTCGTCGATCGTCGTCGGCACGGATGGCTCGCAGACGGCGAGGCGCGCCGTGGCGGTCGCCGGCGACCTGGCCCGGGGTTGCGGGGCCCGGCTGCACCTGGTCCACGGCTTCCGCGACCCGGGGGAGACCGGACTGAGCCTCACCGGGCCCCGGGTACCCGGTGACCGAAGGGGAGACGGGGCGTCGATGTGGCGGCAAGCCAGCGAGGACGTGCTGGCGGCGGCGGCGGCGGACCCCAGCCTCGAGGGGGTCGACCTCGAGCTCCATTCCGAGGTGGGCGGGGCGGCCGAGGTCATCATCGTGGTGGCCGAGCGGGTCGGGGCCGACCTCATCGTCGTGGGGAACCGGGGCATGCAGGGGCCCCGTCAACCCCCCGAAGCGGTGCCGAACCTCGTGGCCCACCGGGCCCCGTGCCACGTGCTGATCGCCAAGACCACGTGAGGGGATGGCCGACGATGGAGCTGTCGGGAGCGGTCGTCGTGGTGACCGGGGCCTCGGCCGGCCTGGGCCGTCGGTTCGCTCTCGACCTGGCGGCGGCCGGGGCGGTGGTGACCGGGGTGGCCCGGCGGGCCGACCTCCTCGACGACCTCGCGGTCGAGCTGATGCGGTCGTCACCCGACTCGACGACCGAGGTGTGCGACGTCAGCGACACCGGGCGCTTCTGGGCCCTGCTGCACGACATCGAGGGACGCCGCGGCCGCATCGACCTGCTGGTCAACAACGCCGGGATCGGCGAGCCGGTCGAGGGTCCCCGACGAACTCGCCCGCCACCGGCTGGTGATGGCCACCAACTACTTCGGCGCGGTGGCCGGCACCTTCGCGGTGCTCCCCGGAATGCTTTCCCGGCGCCGCGGGGTCGTGGTCAACGTCTCGTCGGACAGCGGTCGGGCCCCGGGCCCGGGCGATGTCGCCTATGCGCCGTCCAAGGCCGCCCTGAGCGCGTTCACCGAGAGCCTCTCCTACGAGACCGAGGGCCGCGGGATCCATCTCCGCGTGCTTTACCCGGGCTGGGTGCCGACGGCGATGGGCGCCGGCGCGGTCGAGCGAGGCATGGCCACCCCGCCCCGCTCGGTCCGCCGCACCCCTGAGCAGGTGTCGGCGCTGCTCCTGGCCAGACTCGACGGACCCCGGGTCGACATCGACGCCACGTGGGTGGCCCGGCTGGCTCCGCCGGCCCGATCCCTGGCGCCCGGCCTCTACCGCAAGGGGATGCGCCGGGCCGGCGGTTGAACGACCGTCCTCACGGCCCGAAGGCCGGACCGTCGTAGCGGTCGAGCGTCGTGAACGCCTCCACCGGGAGTCGGGTCAGGGTGCGGGGCTGGCGCACCGGGTGGCCCAGGGCGATGAGGCCGGCCACCGCCAGCTCGTCGGGCACCCCGAACAGCGACTTGACCGCCGGTTCGGACCGGATGGCCATCGTCGTCATCACCCCGGCCAGGCCCGCCTCCCGGGCAGCCAGCAGGATGCTCCAACAGAAGGGGTAGACCGAGGCGCCGCCGGCGAAGGTGTAGCGGTCGAAGTCCCGGTCGACCGCGGCGAGGACGCGCAGGTCGGCCAGCACCAGCACGAGGACGGGGACCTCGTCGAGGTGCTCGGCGAAGCCTCCCGGCCCGGACGCCGCCTGCTCGGCCAGGGCCGGGGCACCGGCCACCGCCGCCCGTTCCGCCTCGCGGTCGGTGAGAGGGGCCCAGGCGACCAGTCCCGCCGCCCCCTGGGCGAGGTACTCGTACCAGCCGCCGAGGTAGAGGTCGCGGAGCCGGCGCCGCACGCCCGGGTCGCGGACCACCACCACCCGCCAACCCTGGCGGTTCCCTCCGCTCGGGGCGAAGCGCGCCGTGTCCAAGATGTCGGCGACGGTCCGGTCCGTGACCGGCGTGTCGAGGAAGTCACGCACGGCCCCAGTGGTGCGCAGTGCCTCACGAAGATCCATGCCAAAACCTACCCGTGGTCCCGAGATGGGATAGAAGTTGGCGGTGGCGACGGCGCAGCTGAGGGACCTCGAGGTGCTCCGGGCCGGGCTCACCGGCTGGCTGCGTCAGGCGTACCCCGAGGTGCCGTCGGTGACCATCGAGGACCTCTGCCACGCCTCGGCCGGGTGGTCCAACGAGACCCTCCTGGTGACCATCGGCACCACCGGAGCGGGGCGGGCGGCGGTCCCCGTCGTCCCCGAGCGGGTGGTGGTCCGACTCCCGCCGGTGCGTTCCTCGTTCCCCGACGGCGAAGACCCGGCCCGACAGGGCGCGCTCCACGCCGCCGTGTCTGCGGCCGGGGTCCCGGCTCCGGCGCCGGTGACCGTGGTCGACGACGAGCGGTGGGTGGGGGTGCCGTTCCTGGTGATGCCGTTCGTCCCCGGGCACGTGCCCGGGCAGGCGCCGGTGCTCGACCCCTGGGTGGTCGAGTCGTCGGTCCACCAGCAGCGCGTCCTCTACGAGGGCTTCGTCGACACGGTGGCGGCGGTCAACCGTATCGACTGGGCGGCGGCCGGCCTTGGCCCGATCGCGCGGGGGGGCGAGACGCCGCCCGGAGGGGTGCCCGGCTCACTCGACGCCGAACTGGACTGGTGGGAGCGCTACGTCGCCTGGTCCTCCGACGGGGTCCCGCTCGCCGATCTGGACGAGGCGCTCGGCTGGTGCGGGGCCAACCGCCCTGGGACCAAGTCGGCCCCCTCGCTTCTGTGGGGGGACGCCCGGCTGGGCAACCTGGTGGTGGGGGACGACCGTGCGGTCCGGGCGGTGCTCGACTGGGAGATGGCGTCGGTCGGGCCGGCCGAGCTCGACCTGGGCTGGTTCCTCGCCCTCGAGTGGTCGATGTACGAACTGATCGGCCGGCGGGTCCCGGGTTTCCCCGGGCGGGCCGAGACCGTTGCCCGCTACGAGGCGGGGCTCGGCCGGCCGGTGGCCGACCTGGTGTGGTACGAGATCTTCGCCCTGGTGCGGGCCCTGGCCATCAGCAACCGCCAGGCCCGGATGGCGGCGGCGGTCGGGGCCCGCTACGCCATGCCGGCCGACGAGCGGAACCCGCTGCTGGCGCTGGTGCGCCGGCGCGTCGCCGACGCCGGCGGTTGACCGCCGTGCCGTCGGGCCGGCCTGGCGTCGGGAACGGCACGGGTGTCACTCGGCGGTGTCACTCCAAGAGGGAGAAGCCCATCAGCCCGGCCCGGGAGATCTTGTAGCAGAGGGTGTCGTAGGGTTCGGCCAGGCCGAAGGCCACCTCGCCGTCGAGCTCGAAGCGGGCGTGGTGCTGGTCGAGGCCGCAGATGCGCCGGCGGACCTCGGGGTCGGTCACATCGTAGGTCTCCCCCGAGACCGTCTCGCCCACGTCCATGCCGTGCCAGATGTCGCCGTCGGGGGTCCCGCCGTTCGGCCCGCCGTACATGCCGCAGCGCAGGAAGGCGATCTGATGGCCCAGTCGCTCGAAGGTCATGGTGCGCACGCCGCCGGATTCGAAGTGGAGGTCCACCTCCCCGGCCACCAGGAGCCTGGTGTCGGCCTCGAAGCGCATCCGGTGCACCCGGTCCGACAGGGTGCCGCTGCCGCGCCGGTCGTCGCCCAGGTTGTAGAGGATGTGGTCGCCCCAGATGCCGAAGTCGTCGAACTCCACCCACTCCCCCGAGTACGGGTGCTGCATCCCCCGGTACATCCCGGGGCCGCCGACCCCGTCCCGGGTCCCCCAGTGGTGGTCCCGGGTCCCCTGGTAGTCGTCGGTCGAAAGCTCGAAGCGCTCCCCGTGGGCCTCGACCCAGCCGGACTGGCGGCCGAAGCCGTCGTAGCCGGCCACCCCGCCGTAGGCCCGGCCGCCGACGATCATCCCGGCCCCCAGGATGCGGAAGACCGGTCGTTTGGTGTCCTCCCAGATGATGTCGAAGGCGGTGCCGTGCTGGGTCTCGTCCAGGGTCAGGCGCCAACGACGGAAGGGCTCGAGCACCTCGAAGGCGATGGGCCCCACCCGCATCGCCATGCGGTCGTCCCCCAGCGCCCGGTGGGCCCGCACCGTCGTGTGGCGGCCCCGGACGTTGACGATGGCGAACGCCTCGGCGGTCCCCAGGTTCGGGTAGAAGCCGAGGCCGCACACGACCAGCAGGTCGCCCACCTTGTCCTGGCAGGTGAACCAGACCCGCTCGTAGGCCTGGGAGTCCGGCGTCCACATGACCCGGACCGGATGGGGGTAGTTGTGGATCAGGTACTCGTCGATCCCCGACATCGGGGTGTGCTCGGCGCTGGCCTCGAACATTGGGTGCTCCCGGTGGGGGACGGTGCGAGAACCGTACGCTAGACATCAGTGGCCCGGGACATCGAGGAGTTCGAGTTCGATCCGACCGCCCCCGGCCGGGTGGTCGCCGCCATGGACCGGCTATCGGTCGCCCACGACGGCTGGATCAACCTGCTGCCGGGCGTCGACGAGGAGGATGCCCCCGAGCCCGAGGCCCGGGGGCCGTTCACCGCGCTCTTCGGGTCCCCCCAGCCCCCGGTCACCATGGCGACCTGGATGCCGGCGAAGAAGGGCCGGCCCGGTGGCGAGGAGACCCTCGGGATCATGCACCCGAGGGGCCGCCACTCCATCGCCCGGTTGCGCGAGGACGGGGTGCCGCTCCCGGAGGGCTGGCGGGTGCGCCAGGACCACGCCCGGCGGGGACTCATCGTGGGCGCGCCGGCCGGCGTTCCCCACCCCCAGGTGCTCGACTGGGCTGTGCGGGCCGGCGACGCGTTGGCCATGGTGCCGCTGACCGGGATGTGGAAGGCGAGGGTCTACCTGCCTGTCTGAGGAAGGGCGATGCCCCGGTCAGGTGGGACCAGCGCCCCGGTCGGGCAGCTCGACCACGTCGTAGGACCACAGTTCGCTGTGGGCGGCGACCGGCGGGCGGCCCCCGGACCCCGCCGCGCCGCGGTGGCCGTGCGCGAAGGCCGGAGACTCGGTCCAGGCGCGGAACGACGCCTCGTCTCGCCACCGGGTGATCACGAGCCAGGTGTCGCGCTCGTCGCTCGGGCGGAGCAGCTCGAAGCCCTCGAATCCGGGGGCTGAGTCCACGGCCCCGGCCCGGCCGGCGAAGCGGCGGGCCAGTTCCTCCCCGGACCCGGCCGGGACGGTGATGGCGTTGATCCTGACGACGGTCATGGGGCCAGTCTCCGTCCCTGCGGGTGGTGGCGCCAGCCCGGTGGCCCCGAGCGGGCGTTGCCCCGGTCCCGCCGGGCCCGACCGGGCATGATGAGCCGATGTCCGTAGCGCCCCCGACGAGGTCGGTCCCAGGCCGGGCGGGGTGGCGGGCGTCCCCTCTGGCGGGTCCAGTGCTGGCGGCGATCCTCGGTGCCGGCACCGTCATCGGCCCTGGGGCGAAGGACGCCGGCGCAGTGCCGGCACCGGGCGGCCCTCGCGTCCTCGTGGTCGCCGGCACCGGCCGGCCCGGCTCGGGGACCGGGGCCGCCCGGGCGGTCGCTCTCGACGGTCCGACCGGGGTCGCGGTGGACGCCGCGGGCGACGTGTTCATCGCCGACACCGGCAACTGCCGGATCGTCGAGGTCCCGGGTGCGCTGGTGCCGTCCGGTGCGACGGCACCGGGGGTGCGGCTCCGGGTCGTCGCCGGGGACGGGTGCGGTCGGCCGACCGGTCCCGCCGGGACGCCGGCCCCCCGCAGCGGGATCGGGGCGGCCCAGGGGGTGGCCGTCGACGCCGCCGGCGACCTCTTCATTGCCGACACCTCGGGCAACCGGGTGCTGGAGGTCCCGGCGGCCACTACCGGTCGGCTTGGCACGACCATGGTCGCCGGGCACCTGTACACGGTGGCCAGCACCGGTGCGCCCGCGCCGGAAGCGGAAGCCACCTCGGGCGCCCGGGCCGGCCTCGACGCCCCGCAGGGGCTGGCGGTGGACCAGGCCGGCGACCTCTTCATCGCCGACACCGGGCATTGCGAGGTGCGCGAGGTCCCGCTCCGGTCGGGCAACCAGTACGGGATCCCCATGGTGGCCGGTGGGCTCTTCACCGTGGCCGGTTCAGGCTCGTGTGGCACCATCGCCGGAGCCGGCGTCGCCACCGGTGACGGCGGTCCGGCACCCGACGCGGTGCTGTGGACCCCCACCGCAGTGGCCCTGGACCGCTCCGGTGACCTCTTCATCGCCGACCGGGGGAACGGCTCGGTTCGCGAGGTGGCCGCCGCACCCGGCACGTACTACGGGGTCACCGTTTCGGCGAACGACATCGCCACCGTGGCAGGGTCGGGGGGCGGCTACGGGCCGTACCTGGTCGACGGTCTGTCGGCCACCGGCCCGACGGCCGGCCTGAACTTCGTCTCGGGGGTCGCCGTCGACGGCCATGGCAATCTCTTCGTGGCCGATCTCTACGACCGAGCGGTCCGCGAGCTGGTCTCGACGTCCGGCACGTCGTTCGGGCGGAGGGTCGACGCCGGTGATCTGTACACCCTGGTCGGGGCCGTCCCCACCGGGGCCAACGGGAACAGGACCCGCTGGGAGGGGACCCGGGTCACCTATCCCTCGGGGCTCGCGGTCACCCCCGCCGGGGCGGTCGTGTTTACCGACCGCGGGGCCAACCTGGTCCGGGTGATCGTGCCACCGGGCTCCTGAGGAGCGTCAGCGTGCCCGGTCCGCCGTGGCGTTCGGCTCCATCGAGGGGACCGACCCAGGGTTCGCGACATTCCGGGGGACCGACCCCTCCCCGAAACTGTCCCTACTCGGTGTCCCAGTGGCTCTTCTTGTGATGCTTGCGGTGCTTATTGTGCACGGTGTGGGCCTTGGCCTCGCGGGACGCCTGGAACGGATCGGACGGGGCGCCCGCAGGGGCCTCGGCGAGGAGCTCGGCCTTGGCCGCTATCTCGTCCCGCTGCTCCTCGGCGGTCACCTTCGGGTAGTGCGGATCGAGCTCGATCAGGGTGTGCACCAGGACCGCACCGACGCAGATGCGGGCGAACCACTTGTGATCGGCCGGGATTACGTACCACGGCGCCCACTCGGTGCTGGTGTTGGAGAGCACCTCGGAGAAGGCATGCTGGTAGTCGTCCCAATAGTGGCGCTCCTTCACGTCGTTGGCGGAGAACTTCCAGTTGTGGTCGGGGAGGTCCAGGCGTCGGAGGAAACGGGTTCGCTGCTCTTCCTTCGAGAGGTTCAGAAAGAGCTTCAGGACCCTGATCCCGTTGTCGGTGAGGTAGCGCTCCCAGTCGTTGATCTCTCGGAACCGGCGCTTCCACAACCCGTCGCGGTCCGGCTTCTTGGGCAGGTGCTGACGTCCGAGGAGCTCCGGGTGCACCCGCACCACCAGCACCTCCTCGTAGTGCGATCGGTTGAAGATGCCGATCTCCCCGCGAGCAGGGAGGCGTTGCGCGTAGCGCCAGAGGTAGTCGTGGCTCAGCTCTTCGGTCGACGGCACCTTGAAACTGCTCACGTGCACGCCCTGTGGGTTCACGCCGCTCATCACATGACGGATGGTGCCGTCCTTCCCGGCGGCGTCGAGTGCTTGGAGGCAGACGAGGACGCCGTGGGTATCCTGCGCCGCCAGGCGGTCCTGGTAGCGGGCGAGAAGCGCCACCCCCTCTCGAAGGATCGAGTCGCCGGCCTTCTTATTCAAGAAGGCTGCTTTGTCTCCGGGGTCGAAGTCCTCGGCCAGGGTCACAGTGGAACCCGGCCCGACCCGGAGGGGCCGGATCAACTTGGCGACCCAATCAGGTCCGGCCTCGGTCATGACCCCACCGGATCGGCCAGGGTCACCGTGGAGCCCGGCCCGACCCGGAGGGGCCGGATCAACTTGGCGACCCAATCAGGTCCGGCCTCGGTCATGACCCCACCGGATCGGCCAGGGTCACCGTTGAGCCCGGCCCGACCCGGAGAGGACGGATCAACTCGGCGACCCAATCAGGTCCGGCCGTGGTCATGGCCCCACCGGCTCACCCTGGGCGACGCCGCGGACCGGTCGGCCGGAACGGCACCCACCAGTGCAGGCCGGATGGCGGTGACCGCCTCACCCGGGGGCCAGCGCTTCGAAGTTCTCGTAGAGCCTCGGCTCGCCGAGTCGCTTCCGCTCGCGCAGGGCGCTCGGCCCGACGCGGGCCCAGATGCCACTCAGCCACCACATGTCCTGGACCAGCTCGCGGCTGAGGGCATCGTGCTTGACCAGCGTGGCCACGGTTTCCCCGAAGGTCAGCGCCTTACGGACGGGCGCCTCGTCGATGGACACCTTCTCGGGGTCGAAGCCGTCGGAGAACAGGGCGTGCATGGCCTCGTCGAGGCCCATCTCGGTGCCCCAGCGAACGAGTTGGACCACCAGGGCCCCGTCCTCGGGTGTGGCCATCCCAACCTCCATCTCATGCGGACCCCCCGTACGATAGAGGCCCCATCGACCGGGTGCCCGTGGCGCCGAGTAATCACGGGACCTGAGGGACGTCGCGATGTCCGTCTCCATCGACGGCGCCCGGTATGGAGCGGCGCAACCACTGCCCAGGGGTGCCCCGGGATCACGTGAGGCGGGCAGTGAAGGCGTGGGCCCCGGCGCCGATCGTGAAGGTGGGGCCGCCGGTGGCCGTTGTCGGCACGGCCTGCACCCCCGCGGCCCGGGCGGCCGGGACCCCTCCCTCGGTCACCGCGCCCGCGCCCGCCGGCAGGACCACCCGGGCCGAGGCGTTCGGCGGCACGACGACTCCGAGCGAGAGTCGGTCGGCGCCGCGTCGCCAGTGCACGGCCACGGGGCCCGCCGTGGTGGGGAGCGACCCGGCGGCGCCCGACAGTGCGGTGGCGGGCGGTGCGACCTGGAGGACGGGACCGGCCGAATCGGTCCCGGGGGAGACGATGGTGACCCCGAGCAAGGCCTCGTGGATGGCCACCAGGGCCGACGAGCCCCAGCCGTGGGACATGCTGTCGCCGTCGAGGTCGCTCGGGACCCAGTCCTCCCAGCAGAACGTGCCGCCCGAGGCCAGGATGTTGGCCCAACCCGGGCCGTGCGGGTCGGTGAGCACTTGGACCATGTGCTCGTCGAGGCCGGCCTGGTGGAGGCCGCGCAGCAATTCCATCCCGTGGTCCGGGCCCATGGCGATCCCCAGGGAGGCGACGTGGGCGGCGACGGGACCCATCCGCTCGGACGGGACCACGCCGTAGGCCAGGGCCAGTGCTCCCGCCTGCTGGCCGGCATGGGCGCTGGGGCTGTCGTCGGCCGCCAACCCGTCGATGTAGACCCCCTGGGCGTTGACCAGCCGGGCGTCGACGGCGGCGCCGAGGGCGGCGCTCCGTGCGGCCTGGGCCGCCGCGCCGGGGGAGTCGCCGAGGACCGTCGCGATCTGCCCGGCCCGGTTGAAGGCGTTGATCGCCAGGATGTTGACCGTGGTGCGCGCCGTGGTGGCCATGTCGTAGCCGTAGCGCATCTGGGGTGGCCAGTCGACGAGGCCGCCCTGGTAGTCGCTGCCGCCGCCCGGCAGGTCGGTCACCAGTCCGGTGGTGGGGTCGACCGCCCGCCAGATGTAGTCCGAGATTTTTGCCACGACGGGCTGGAGCCGTCTCAGGGTGGTCAGGTCTCCGGTCTCCGCGTAGTAGCGCCACACCCATTCGGGGTAGAGCTCGGTGAAGTCGGGGATGTCCTGGGCACCGTTCCCGTCGGGGTAGATGTCGCTGATCCGACCGTCGGGCCAGAAGCGCGACTGGGAGCGGGAGAAGTCGCGCAGGGCCTGCCAGCTGAGGTTCTGGTCCCCGTAGGCCCGCATGATGGCCATCGACTCGTTGGCACCGTCGCAGCAGTACTGACCCTTCTGACGAGTCGGGGTGTCGACGAATTGCTCGTGCGAGGCGTAGAGGGCGGAATGGGTGCACAGCCCCCACACGGCGTTGAGCCGGCGGTCCGACGAGGTGAAGGTGGCGGGTGCCACCACCGGCATGGTGGCGTGGCGGGCCTGGGCGGTGACCTGGGACGGCGCGATCGGCTCGCCCGGGCCGTCGATCTGGAGGTAGCGGAAGCCGAGATAGGTGTAAGGGTCGAAGACCTGGGCCCCGGCTCGTTGGGTGTACGTGAAGCTCAGATCGGTGTACTGGGTCCCGTGGGTGGTCGAGACGTGGCCGTCCGCGTCCAGGAGGTAGCCGACGTGCATCGGGACCGTCCGGCCGTCGACGCCGGCTCCGAACGCGACAACCGGGCGGGCGGCGACCACCTTGCCGAAGTCCACCACCACGGCGCCGTCGGAGAGCACCCGCACCGACGTCGGGGCGACCGTGTGCTCGCTGACCCGGGTCCGCTGGGCGTACAGGGCGGTGAACGGGTGCGTGCCCACGGGGCCGAGCACGGTCGGAGGGGTCCACCCGGTCGTGTCGTAGCCGGGCTCGGACCAGCCGGTGGGCGAGGCACGACCGTCGATGATCTCGACGAACTCGCCGCTCTCGTTGTTGCGCTGGGGGGCGGGCTGCCATTCGCCCGCCCGGGTCCGCCACGAGCCGTCGGTGCCGTAGGTCTCGTGGGTGCCGTCGGCGTGGTGGACGCTGAGCTGCACCAGCAGGCCCGGGGCGGACAGCGGCCGCCCGCTGCCCGACGAGTACCAGTGATGGAGGAGACCGAGCGCGTTGAGGCGGCCGGGCCGCAGGGCCCCGGTGACGTCGGTGGCCTGGTAGTAGGACTCGTCGGGGAACGAGAAGGACGGGCCCGCGTCGACCCGGGCCCCATTGACCCAGAGCTGGTACTTGTGGGCCGCCGCCACGTACGCGGTCGCCCGCACGATGGGCGAACCCGACATCTGCACTTCGGTGCGCACGTAGGTGTACACCTCGGGCACTGTCGCCGACGGCCCGGGCCGGAGCCACAGGGCGCTCCAGTCGGCCGGTCGCAGGCCGGTCACGAACATGGCTGGCCCCGACGCCGGGCTCCATCGGCCGCTCGTGTCCGAGGTGGCCACCGTCCACCGGTACTCGGTGTCGGCCGACAGGGTCGGGCCGGCGTAGGGGATGAACGCCTGGCGGGCCGACTCGACGGTGCCGGAGTCCCAGACCGCACGGCCGGCCCCGGGTCCGGTCGTCGCCACCGTGATGCGGTAGGCCCGCTGGCGGGCGCCGCGCCGGGGATCGGCCAACCTGAAGGCGAAGAAGAGGTCGTCGGGGTCGGCCCCGACGGCATGGTCCAGACCGTTGACCGTCAGACCCGCCGGTCGTCCGGGGCCGCCCGACCCGATGGTTGCGCCGCTCGCGGTGCCGGCTCGCCCGGCCACGGCGCCCGCGGTGGCCACGGCTGCGCCGGCCCGCATGGTGTTGGTCAGGAACGTGCGCCGATCCGATCGGCCCATCCGGTTCACCCCCCAGGCTCCGATCAGGCGACGCTACCGGCCGGGGCGGCAGACGGGCCGACGGGACGCCCGCCGGGACCGCCACTGCGGAAACCGGGTCGGCCCGGAGACACCCGGTAGCCTCGCTGCTCAATGGGGCGCCGGGGGGATCGGGGTGGGCCGCAACGTGCTGTTCATCACCCTCGACCAGTGGCGCGGGGACGGACTGTCGGCGGCCGGGCACCCGTTGCTCCGGACCCCGACGCTCGACCGCCTCGCCGCCTCGGGCGTCCGTGTCGCCAACCACTGGGCCAACGCCGCCCCGTGCGGTCCCTCCCGGGCCTGCCTGTACACCAGCACCTACCTGCACCACAACCGTTCGCTTCACACCGGGACACCGCTCGACGCCCGATTCACCAACGTGGCCCTCCTGGCCCGCCAAGTCGGCCTCGACCCCGTCCTGTTCGGCTACACCGACACCAGCGTCGATCCCCGAGCGGTGGCGGCCGACGACCACCCGCCTGTTCAGTTACGAGGGGGTGCTTCCCGGCTTCGACCGGTGCTGCTCGACCGCTGGGAGGCCGGGAGCCGACGAGCACGGGAGCACCTGGGCCCCAGCCCGCTTCAGTCCCGAGCAGTCACAGACCGTGTTCGTGGTGGGGCGGGTCGTGCAGTGGCTGGAGCGCCACGGCGACCGTCCGTTTTTCCTCCACGCCTCGTTCATCCGTCCCCACCCGCCCCGCCGCAACCCGCCGGGCTACCACGACCTCTACTCGGCCGATGATGTCGGGCCCTTCGTGGCGGCGCCGACCCGTGAGATCGAAGCAGCGCTGCACCCGCTCAACCGGCTGGTGATGGGACTCCCCGGCGTCGGGGCGCCCGACGAAGAGCGCGAGCGCCGCCAGCTGCGGGCGACCTACTACGGCGCCCAGCGCGAGGTGGACGACGTGCTGGCCACCTTGTTCGACTACCTGGAGCACTCCGGCCTGGCCGGTTCCACCCTGGTGGTGTTGACGAGCGACCACGGCGAGATGGGCTGTGACCACCGGCTCGTCGAGAAGCTCGGCTACTGGGACGAGAGCTACCACGTGCCGCTGGTGGTGCGGGATCCCGGAGTCGACGCCGAGGCGGGGTGGGGCCGGGTGGTCGACGCGTGCACCGAGTCGGTGGACGTGCTCCCGACCCTGTGCGACTGGCTCGGGATCGAGGTCCCTCTGCAGGCCGACGGCTGGTCCCTATCCCCGTTCCTGCGTGGTGACCCGGTGCCCGAGCGCTGGCGGGAAGAGGCCCACTTCGAGTGGCATTTCTCCAACCCCCGCACAGGGGTGGCCGAGAAGCTCCTCGGGCTGCCCATGAGCCACTGCTCGCTGGCCGTGGCCCGGGGACCGAGGACCAAGTACGTCCAGTTCGCCGCCGACCCCTCGGTGCTCCCGCCGCTCCTGTTCGACCTGGAGGAGGACCCCGGCCAGCTCGAGGACCGCCTCGCACGGCCCGACGGCGCCGAGCTCGGGTGGGAGGCCCGCCCAGCGCCTCGTGCGGTGGCGGATGCGCAACGAGGAACGCACCTTGAGCGGCCAGCAGCTCACCCCCTCGGGGCCGGTCGAGGCCCGCGACGCCTGGCGCTAGGCGTTGGGCGGCCCCGAGCTGCGGCCCCGGGGTGACGGCGATCAGTCTCCGGGGGCCCGGGCCGGGGCCGGCTCGTCGTCCGCCTCCGGCCCCGGCGAGCCGTCCGGGACCGGCCGGGCACCGACGACGGGGGTGGCCGCATCGGTTGCCGGCTCCGGGCCGGGCTCGTGCCCGGGGTCCTGTTCGAAGCGGATGCGGAGGTGCTGCTCGGGGCGGCGCAGCCCCTGACGGGCGATGTCGTGGAGGACCCGCTCATCCGCCTCGGTCAGCGGGGGCTGGACGATGGCTCGGGGCCAAAGCCGACGGGCCTTGACCACGTTGAGCTCGGCCATGCACATGGTCATCTGTGCCGCCAGGTAGATGAAGGCAATGAGACTGAGGACCACGGCGAAGAAGCCGTACACCTGGCTGGTGTTGCGCCAGGTGTGATCGACGATGAGGGCGCCGAGGAACTGCAGGATGGTCCAGCCGACGCCACCCAGGACCGCCCCGGGTAACAGCAGCTTTGACTCGATCGTCTTGGGGGTGAGCACCCGGAAGGCCACCACGTAAAGCGCGATGTTCAGGACCAGCGTGAGGACCACTGCCCCGATCTTGGCCAGGAGGGCCTGGTGGGTCCCGGTCAAGCTGGTGAACGCGGCCGCCGCCGTGCTGGCCAGGAGGAACACCCCGAGCACGCCCATCATGAGCAGCGTCCGAAGGAGCCGGGCCCAGAAGTTCGGCCGGACCACCCCCGGCACGTTCCACACCTCGGCCATGGCGAACTGGCCTGACTGGATCGCCCCCTGGGCCCCCCAGAGCAGCCATAGGATCCCGACGACGAGGCCGAGGACGCTGTTGCGGTGCAGCACGTGGATGTTCTCGCCGATCTTGTTCCCGATGACCGGGAACTCCTCGAGGGCGGAGTGCTCCACGCTGGCGGCGAAGCCCTTGTTGTGGACGGCCACGAAGCTGAGGACCGTGAACAGGAGCAAGAGCAGCGGGAAGAGGGAGAGGAAGCCGTAGTAGACGATCAGCGCGGCCAGGGAGCCCGCCCGGTCGTCTCCGAACTTCTTGATCACCCCGAAGGTGAACGCGGCCGGGCCGACCCGCTGTTGGGTCTGGTCGATCGCCCGAACGGCCCGTTCCAAAGGGTTCATCTCGCCCTCACTCTGCCAGGGGGGGAGTCGAGGACCCGTCCGGGCGGGGCGGGCGACCGGCGACGGCGCGGGCCAAGCATGCCCCGCCCCCGCCAGGGCACACGGCGGCCCGGCCGACGCGGCGCCCCCGCCACCGGGGGCCGGGAATGGGGAACGGCCCGGAATGGTTGAGCAATCAGAGAAATTGATCTCCCCCCTGATCGGAGGATCCGTGACCAGCCAGAACCTGACCTTGCCCCTGCTGCCCCTCAAGTCTGGTGTGCTGCTGCCCGGCATGGTCTTCACGATGGCGCTCGAGTCCCCCGAGGCCCTGGCCGCCGCTGACGCGGCCGGGAGCGCCGGTGGCCGCCTCCTGCTTGTTCCCCACATCGAGGGCCGCTACGCCAGTGTCGGCGTGGTCGCCGAGGTCGTGGAGCAGGGCGAGCTGCCGGGGGGCCAGCGGGCACTGGCGGTGCGTGGTGACCAGCGGGCCACCATCGGCACCGGTGTGCCCGGGACCGGCGATGCCCTGTGGGTCGAGGCCGAGGTGATCGACGAGCCCGAGCCCGGTCCCGCCGAGGTCGAGCTGGCCCGCGAGTACCGGGCGGTGCTGGAGAACATCCTCCTCAGCCGGGGTGAGGGGCGTATCGCCGCCCAGTTGCGAGAGGTGACCGAGCCCGGCCGGCTGGCCGACGTCGCCGGGTACTCGCCCGACCTCACGCTCGCCCAGAAGGTGCAGGTCCTCGAGACCGTCGACGTCGAGGAGCGGCTCCGCCTGGTCCTCGGCTGGGCCCGCGACACCCTGGCCGATCTTGCCCTGCGCGAGCGGATCAAGACCGACGTCGAGGAGGGCATGGAGAAGACCCAGCGCGAGTTCCTGCTCCGCCGTCAGCTCGAGTCGATCCGCAAGGAGCTCGGCGAGTTGAGCGGCAATGACGACAGCGACCCCGACGACTACCGCACGAAGATCGATGGGCGCGACCTGCCCGAGCAGGTCCGGGCGGCGGTCCTGCGCGAGGTCAACAAGCTGGAGCGCACGAGCGACCAGAGTCCGGAGACCGGGTGGATCCGCACCTGGCTCGACACCGTGCTCGAGGTCCCCTGGGGGGTCGAGTCCAAGGACCGGCTCGACGTGGCCGAGGCGGCCCGGATCCTCGACGAGGACCATGACGGCCTGCAGGACGTGAAGGAACGCATCCTCGAGCACCTGGCCGTGCGCAAGCTGCAGGCGGAGCGCGGCCTGGTTCCGGTCGACGGCCGTGGGGCCGGCGCCATCCTGGCCCTGGTGGGGCCGCCCGGGGTCGGCAAGACCTCGTTGGGCGAGTCCGTGGCCCGGGCCTTGGGACGGCGTTTCGTCCGGGTGTCGCTCGGCGGGGTGCGGGACGAGGCCGAGATCCGTGGCCACCGCCGCACCTACGTCGGTGCCCAGCCCGGCCGCCTGGTCCGTGCCCTGCGCGAGGCCGAGACGATGAACCCGGTGATCGTCCTGGACGAGGTGGACAAGCTGGGGGCGGACTTCCGTGGCGACCCGTCTTCGGCACTGCTGGAGGTGCTCGACCCTGCCCAGAACCACACCTTCCGGGACCACTACTTGGAGGTCGACCTGGACCTGAGCCGGGTCCTGTTCATCGCCACGGCCAACATGGTCGACACCATCCCCGGCCCACTGCTCGACCGGATGGAGGTCATCCGGCTCGACGGCTACACCGAGGTCGAGAAGGTGGCTATCGCCCGGCACCACCTGGTCCGACGTCAGCTCGAGCGGGCCGCGCTGCGCCCCGACGAGGTCGAGATCAGCGACGAGGCGCTCCGGGCCATCGTGGCCGACTACACCCGTGAAGCCGGAGTGCGGTCGCTCGAACGCGAGCTCGGGCGGCTGCTCCGCAAGGTGGCGACCAAGCTGGCCGCTGGCGAACGGAAAGCGCCGGTGGTCGTCGGGGCCGACGACGTCCGGGCATGGCTGGGCCGGCCGCGCTTCTTCTTCGAGGCGGCCGACCGGACCAGCGTGCCCGGCGTGGTGACCGGCCTGGCCGTGACCGGTGCCGGCGGCGACGTCCTGTTCGTGGAGGCCACGTCGTCGGAGGGGACCGAGGGGCTCACCCTGACCGGTCAGCTGGGCGACGTCATGAAGGAGTCGGCCGAGATCGCCCTCTCCTACGTGCGCTCCCATGCCGACGAGCTGGGTATTGACCCCGCCGCGCTGCGGGGCAAGCGGTTCCATGTCCACGTGCCGGCGGGGGCCGTGCCCAAGGACGGGCCGTCGGCCGGGGTGACCATCACCACGGCCCTGGTCAGCCTGCTGCGCGGTGTGCCAGTCCGACCGGTGGTGGGAATGACCGGCGAGGTGACGCTGCAGGGCCGGGTGCTCCCGATCGGCGGGGTCAAGCAGAAGGTGCTGGCCGCCCATCGGGCCGGGCTCACCGAGGTGATCCTGCCCGTCCGCAACGGCCCGGACCTCGAGGACGTGCCCGAAGAGGTCCGTGAACAGATGACCTTCCACCTGGCTGCCGAGATCGGCGAGGTGCTGGCCCCGGCCCTGGTCGCCGGCGCCGGCGCCAGCGGCCAGTATGGGGGGAGCGGGGGCGGCCCCGGGGACGAGGTCCCCGCGGCCGCCGCCTGATGGGCCTCCCGGCCCCGCCCACAGCCGCCTCCATTCACACCGGACCATCCACCAGACCGAGAGGGAGCCTGTAGCCATGGACGACCGCGAGGTCATCAGCCGCATCTCGGCGTTGGCCGACGAGGAGCGAGCGCTGGAGGAGACCCACGTGGGCGAGGGCCTGAGCGAGGGTGACCAGGAGCGGCTGCGCAGCCTCGAGGTGACCCTCGACCAGCTCTGGGACCTGCTCCGCCAACGCCGGGCGCTCCGGGACGCCGGCAAGAGTCCCGAAGAGGCGACCGAGCGGGGCCCCGACACCGTGGAGCGCTACCTCCAATAGCTCCCACAGGCCGGGAAGCGGTACGGTCGCCCCAGGTCGCCGGGCCCCGGGGCCATCGGGTGATCTGAGGCGCCGTGGAGAAGCTCATCTACCTGGTCTGGCTCCCCGAGGGGATGCCGCGCACCGACCTGCGCCAGGTCATGCTCGGTGACGTCGGGCCCAATCTGCTCGATCTCGACGTGCGGGGCCTGACCATGGACCTCGACGACGAGGACGCCGACGTGGCGTCCCCCGTTCCCGCCCCGCCCGGTGAGCACACCCCCCAGGCGGTCGTCTCGATCTGGGTCGATGCGTACGACCGGCGGTCGCCCTTGGAGGCCGTCCTGGGCAATGCGGCGCAACGTATCGCCGGCTATCAGGTGCTCGAGTCGATGTGCTGCGACTACGGCGGGAGCCGATGGTCCGGCCCGAGGTCATGGCCCGACGGCGAGCGCTCGCCTGGTCTGCTGACCGTGGCCATGTTCGAGCAGCGGCCCGACATGGTCTTCGAGGACTGGCTGGCCGCCTGGCACGGCGGCGTCTCCAGCGTCTCCGAGCAGGTGCAGCCCCGTTGCCGCTACGTGCGCAACACCGTCTTTCGGACGGTCACTCCCGGAGCGCCGCCCTACCGGGGGATCGTCGAGGAGGCCTGGCCTTCGGCCGAGCACGTGACCGACCCCATGCTCTTCTACTGCGCCGAGGGTGACCCCGAGCGGATGAACGCCAATGTAACGCGGCTCTTCGAGAAGGTGGCCGCCGTCCTCGACCTGGCGACGATGAGGAGCATTACCATGAGCGAGTGGATCCTGCGGTCATGACCTCTCCGAGCCCGTGCTGGGACCGCCACGAGCTCCAAGTCGCCCACGACCACTTCGTCACCGTGGCCAACGAGTGCGCCCCGGCGGGGGAGTGGCGCCCCTGGGTGGACCTGTTCACCGAGGACGCCGAGTACATCGAGCACATGTTCGGGACCTTCCAGGGCCGTGAGGAGATCTACGGGTGGATCTCGGCCACCATGGCCGAGTGGCCGAACAACGAGATGACCGCCTTCCCCCACGACTGGTGCGTCTGCGACGCCGAACGGGGCTGGTGGGTGTGCCAGATCGAGAACCGGATGGCCGACCCCGGTGACGGTCGGACTTATCAGGCCTCCAACCTCACCGTCTTGCACTACGCGGGGAACATGCGCTTCTCGTACGAAGAGGACGTCTACAACCCCTCCGAGTTCGGCCCGATGATCTCGGCCTGGATGGAGGCCAAACGGGCCCACGGGGGCCACCCCGGCGGATGAGGACCCCCGCTCGCCGCCGCGACTCCTCGCCCCAACCCCCCCGACGGGGTCGTAGAACACGCCCCGGCTGTCGGGGATTGGTCCTCCCATGAGTGCCCCTCGCACCCAAGCCGACTTCTGGTTCGACCCACTGTGCCCGTGGGCATGGATCACGTCGCGCTGGATGCTCGAGGTCGAACGGGTCCGACCGGTCGAGACCCGGTGGCACCTGATGTCCCTGGCCTATCTCAACCTGGACCAGCACGGCGGAGAGGGGCTGAGCCCCGAGTACCTCCAGCGCATGGAGCAGGCCTGGGGCCCGGTCCGGATCTGTGCCGCCGCGGCGGCCCAGCAGGGTGACGAGATCCTCCTCCCGCTCTACACGGCGATCGGCACCCGCTTTCACAACGAGCACCGCCGCGACGCCGAAGCCCTGGCGGAGGCCGTGGCCGAGGTGGGCCTGGCGCCGTCGGTGCTCGGGGCGGCGACCGGTACCGAGTACGACGAGGCCATCCGGGCTTCCCACCAGCGGGGTATGGAACTGGTCGGCCTGGACGTCGGCACCCCGGTGATCAGCGTGGAGGGCAACGCCTTCTTCGGGCCGGTCGTCACCCCGATCCCCCGGGGTGACGTGGCGGGCCGGCTCTGGGATGGTGTCCTGGCCGTGACCGGGACCGACGGTTTCTTCGAGCTCAAGCGGACCCGGGACCGGAAGCCCAGCTTCGACTGACCGGAGGCCCAGCTCCGACCGGCGGCCCGGCTCCGCCACGGGCTCCTGGGTCGACGGCGGCGTCCCGCGCCGGGCCCGGGGTCCCGACCCCGGACCCCTCCGCCCGGCCGGGGGCCGGGTCGCAACACCGAGTCGATGACGGGTCCTTGGGCACGGAATGCCCGACGCCCCGTAACCTCGGGTCCGTGGCACCTCACTCCATGTCCGAGGACGAGGTCTGGGCCTTCCTGGCCGCGACCCCCCGCACACCGGGAAGCTGGCCACGGTGCGGGCCGACGGGCGGCCCCACGTGGCCCCCGTCTGGTACGAGGTCGACGACGGTTCGATCGTTTTCAATACCAGCCTCGAGACGGTCAAGGGCAAGAACCTCTCACGCAACGGTTGGGCGGCACTCTGCGTCGACGACGAGCAGCCACCCTTCGCCTTCGTGGTGGCCGAGGGGCCCGTCGAGCTGAGCGACGAGCCCCGGGCGCTGTGTCGGTGGGCCGCCCGGATCGGGGGGCGTTACATGGGGGCCGACCGGGCGGAGGAGTACGGCGGCCGGAACGGCGTGCCACCGGAGCTGATCGTGCGCCTGCGCCCGGAGCATTTCTCCTCGGCCGTCGACCTGGCCGACTGATCCCGGGCCGACTGTCGGTGAGCGGTCACCGCCCCTCCAGTCCCGGCGTGCCGGGGCTCGGTCAGTTGCCGAGACAGGCCCGGGCCACTGCGGCGAAGTGGGCCAGGTCTGGCGTCGCCGCCCCCGGCACCTTGGCCCGGTCGTCGTAGTCGCGCAGCGCGAGGGCGGACTCGGCCCAGGGCTCGGCGTCGAAGACGGCACGCGCCTGGCCGTCCATGAGACCACCCTGAGCCCGAAACGTCCGCGTCGATGCCGCCGACAGGCCCACGCCGTAGGTGGGGTCGACGGTGCAGCGGTACCGCTTGGCGGCGACGTGGAGGTGTATGGGCTCGGTGACGTCCGGGCCGAAGATCGTGGCCAGCTGGCGGGCCCCCCGGTCCCCGTGGCCCCCGCCGCCCCTGAGCAGCCACCCGATGTCGTGCAGCAGGGCGGCGGTGACCAACGCCGGCAGAGCGCCGTCGAGCTCGGCCAGGTCGGCCGATTGCAGGGCGTGCTCGGTCATGCTCACCCTCTCGCCGCCGTAGGTGATCGAGCCCCGGGTGGCCAGGAGCCCGACCATTCCGACCAGGGTGGGGGTGGGCGCCCGGTGCTCCCGGGCCCATCGGGGTCGTCCCTGCCCCTCGTTCCGCCCCGTTTGTGCGCCGTCACTCGTGGCGAGCCTAACGTCGGGTGCTCGACGTGGTCGCCGGGACGGAGGGCGCCGGCCGGGGTGCCGCCGGCATCGGCCGGTCCGGGCGTGACGGCCGGCCGGCGCGATCGATCGACGGATGGCGATCGACGGGTGGCGCCTGGCCGACGCCAGCGCGGTCTCCGACGAGGTCCGGGCGGGTGCGGGCCGCGGTCGCCGACGGGCGCATCCTGATCGACCCGGAGCGGTCTGCGGGCCACCCTGGGTTGGGTGCTCAGACCCGCCAGCCCTGCGACGGCATCCCCGCTGACGCCCCGGGCCGACCCCAACGGCCGGCCGCCGGGACATCCCGCCGACGGGTCTTCGGCCGCTAGGCCGGATCGACCTCGCGGGTCCCCTGGTACCGTGAGCTCCGAAGCGTCCCGGTCGCTGCCCACGTCCCAGTCCCTACGCCCAGGAGGTCCGCCCATGGCGCAGAGCGCCGGACTGCACGAGCCCCAGAGCAGCCTCAGCTCCGAGACGATCGATCGCCACCGCGCCCTGACCTCGATCCAAGAGGAGTTCGAGGCGGTGGACTGGTACGCGCAGCGCGTCGATGCCACCGACGATGCGGAGCTGGCGGCCATCCTCGGCCACAACCGTGACGAGGAAAAGGAGCACGCCGTCATGACCCTCGAGTGGCTCCGCCGTCACGACCCCGTCCTCGATCAGCACATGCGGACGTACCTTTTCACCTCCGAACCGGTCACCGAGATCGAGATCGAGGCCGAGCAGGGTGAGGACGACGACACCGGTGGCGACACTCTCGACGGTTCCCTCGGCATCGGCAGCCTGAGAGGACGGATCCTGTGAACCACCTCCTGCGTTCGCACGCGCCGATCGGCGAGGCCGCTTGGACCGCACTCGACCGGGAGGGGCGCGACCGACTGGTGCCGGCCCTGGCGGGGCGCAAGCTGGTCGACTTCTCGGGACCGCACGGTTGGGAGCACTCGTCGATCGGCATCGGCCGCACTGCTCCGATCGAGGCACCCGGCGAACGGTTGGCGGCCCGCCGTCGCATGGTCCAGCCGCTGGTCGAGCTCCGGGCCGACTTCGTGGTCTCGCGCGAGGAGCTCCTCGACATCGAGCGTGGCGCCCTCGACGTGGACCTGGCCGGGCTGGACGAGGCGGCCCAGCGCCTGGCCCGGGCCGAGAACGCAGCCGTGTTCCACGGCTGGACCGACGCCGGGATTGTCGGCATCACCGAGGCCTCGGCCTTCCGGGCGATCTCGCTCGGCTCCGACCACGCCCACTACCCCGGCAAGGTGGCGCGGGCGGTCGAGACCCTGAGGGGGGCCGGCGTCGCCGGCCCGTACGGCCTGGCCCTCGGGCCCGACGGCTACACCGGTGTGGTGGAGGCGACCGAGCACGGCGGCCTCCTGGTCTTCGACCACCTGCGTCAGATCCTGGGCGGCCCGATCGTGTGGGCGCCCGGCGTCCTCGGCGCGGTGGTGGTCAGCCTGCGCGGCGGCGACTACCTCTTCGAGTCGGGTGAGGACCTGTCGATCGGCTACTCGCACCACGACGCCGAGAACGTCCATCTCTACGTGGAGGAGTCCTTCACCTTCCGGGTGGCGTCGTCGGACGCCGCGGTGGTCCTCGACCCGTGAGCGGCCAGGAGGGCCCCGGAGATCTGCAACGGCCAGACGACGTGCCCCCGGACCCCGACGACGCGGTGCCCGACCAGGTGGAGGAGGCCGACGAGGAGTCGTTCCCGGCCAGTGACCCACCGAGCTCGTGGTCGGGTGGGCCACCGGACCGAGGACCGGAACCGGCCCCTTGAGGGCGGGCGCCGGCGCCGACGCCGACCCGGTTACCGGCGGGCGGCGGTTCAGGCGTCCCGGCGAGCCATGAGCCACCCGCCGACGACCAGCGCCACCAGCGCGTAGGCGGCCAGGAGGGCGAGGCCGACCCAGGGCGAGAACGAGTGGTGGCCCTCGAAGCCGGCGACCCCGCTCGTCGACGTCACCGTGGCGCCGATGTTGGCCGGCACGTAGCGGCCCACCGTGTTGACGATCGACGATGGCAGGGCCTGGAGGATCAACGGGACGATCAGCAGGATGGTGACGAAGGCGCTGATGGCGCCCGCCGTGTGACGGATGATCGCGGCCAGCCCCATGGCCAGCATGGCCAGGATGGTGATGTAGAGCCCTCCGCCGACCACCGCCCGGAGCACCCCCGGCTGGCCGAGCGTCGCGTGGGGGGCCGGCGAGGTGCCGAGGATGGCCTGGCCGATGAAGAAGGTCGCCAGCATCAACAGCTCGCTCACCACCAGGGCGACGGTGCCGAACACCAGGACCTTGCCCGACAGCACCATCGGACGACGAGGCACGGCGGCGAGCGTGGCCCGGATGGTCCCGGTCCCGTACTCGGCGCTCACGACCAGGACGCCGAGGACGCCGAGGGCCAGCTGGCCGAAGAGCAGGCCGGTGAGGCTCTGGCGGACCGGGTCGAAATTGGCCCGGAAGTCCGCACCCAAGCTGTTCCACCGCAGTGCCGGCATCAGCGTGGCCAGGACCCCGATGCCGATCGTGAGCACGATGGTGGCGACCAGGCTCCAGGTGGTCGATCGGACCGACCGGAGCTTCGTCCATTCGGACTGGAGCACGCCGGTCATCCGGTAGTGGCCGCGGGGGAGAGCCGCCTCGGGATCGAACGTTCCGAGGTCCGGGGCCAGCGTGGTCGACGCGGCGGTCGTCACCGTGGCACTCCCGCCGCCGCCGTCCCACCGTGCTCGGCCGCCTCGGCCCGATGGTGCTCGAAGTGGTGGAGGTCGGTTTCGCCGTGGTACTCGACGCTGTCGGCGGTGAGCTCCATGAACGCCTCCTCGAGCGAGCCCGACTGCGGGGCCAGCTCGTGCAGGGTCACACCCCTCGCCGCCGCCAGGTCCCCGATTTCGCAGGCACCCAGACCGGTGACGGACAGGCCCCCGTCCTCGTCGGCGACGACGACCCCGCCGGCGGCCAGCAGGGCGTCGGTGAAGGCGTCGCACTGCGGGGTGCGGATGCGCACGTACTGACGCGAGCTGTTGGCGATGAATTCGGCCACCGACGTGTCGGCGATGAGACGGCCCCGCCCGATCACCACGAGATGCTCGGCGGTCAGCGCCATCTCGCTCATGAGGTGGCTTGACACCAGCACCGTCCGACCCTCGGCCGCCAGCGACTGCAGGAGCGTGCGGACCCAGCGGATCCCCTCGGGGTCGAGGCCGTTGACCGGCTCGTCGAACAGCAGGACACCGGGGTCGCCCAGCAGGGCGGCAGCGATGCCCAGGCGCTGGCCCATACCGAGGGAGAATTTGCCGGCCCGTTTCTGGGCCACCGCGCTCAACCCCACGATCTCGAGCACCTCGTCCACGCGGCTCCGGGGGATGGCGTTGGTCTGGGCCAGGGCCAGCAGATGGTTGAAGGCGCTGCGGCCGGGATGGATCGACCGGGCCTCCAGCAGGGCCCCCACCTCACGCAGGGGCCAGGGCAGGTCGTGGTACCGCCGCCCGTTCACGCTGACCGACCCGCCGTCGGGGGCGTCGAGTCCCATGATCATGCGCATGGTGGTCGACTTTCCCGAGCCGTTGGGCCCGAGGAACCCGGTCACCTGGCCCGGAGACACGTCGAAGGAGAGCTGGTCGACCGCCAGCGTGTCTCCGTAGCGCTTGGTGAGGCCCCGTGCCTCGATCAATTGGACCCCTTTCGCCGGGGGCCCAAGCCCCGACCACCCGTGCACGCCCCCGCAGTGCCCCCTCCATTGTGGCCCGCATTTGGTGCCGGTCCTACCGCCGAAGGTCACTTCCGGCCACTATTTACGACCTTATTACGGGCCGGCAGTGCGGCCAGCTCCCATCCCGGGGCCTTGGGGCCGCGACGGGCCTCGTGGCCGGTGTCGCCGTCGGGGGCCCGGCACGGCGCCGATGGGCCGAGCGGAGGGACCATCCGAGGCTCCCTTCGTGGCCGTTGCGACCGGTGATCGGGGGGTCAGACGGCCGAGGGGACGACCTCGGAGACCGCGGGCCGGGCCGGGAGCGACATGGTGGCCAGGCCGCCTGCCCGTCGGGCCGGGAGGGCCAGGAAGCAGGCCACGGCGCCGGCCACGGCGACCCCGGCGGCGACCCGCATGCCGCCGGCCATGCCGACCACGTAGGCCTGGTGGGCCGCGTCGACCAGTTGGCCGCCGAGCGACCCGCCCACCCTGGCCCCGATGACATCGGCGGCGGCGATGGAGCCGGTGGCCGCGTGGACCACGACCGACGGGGCATGGTGGGTGGAGAGCTGGCCGCCGAGCCGGTGGGCGTACAGGCCGGCGGCGAGGCTGCCGATCGACGCCACCCCGAGGGCGCCCCCGACCTCGCGGACCGTGTCGTTGACGGCGCTCCCGGCCCCGGCCTGGTGGGCCGGGACACCGGCCATGATGGTGGTGCTGGCCGGGGCCATCACCAGGCCCATCCCGGCGCCCATCGTGGCGACGAAGAGCGCGAGGGGGGGATAGGCGGTGGCCACGCCGACGAAGGACAGGGCGGCCAGGCCCGTCCCCATCAGCACGAGGCCGGCCGTGATGACCACCCGGCTCCCGAACCGCCCGGCCAGTCCGGTCGAGACGGCCGAGGCGGCACCCATGGCCACCGCGAAGGGGAGCGCCCGCACCCCGGCCGACAGGGGGCTGTAGCCGTGCACCAGCTGGAGGTACTGGGTGAGCGCGAAGAGGCTGCCGAAAAGCGAGAAGAAGATGACCGTCACCGCCGCCGCGGCGGCCGAGAAGCTGCGCGAGGTGAACACCCGCAGGTCGAGCAGGGGGCTGGCCACCCGCAGCTCCCACCGGACGAAGACGGCCAGGACGACGAGTCCGGCCAGGAGCTCGGCCACGGTCACCGGCCCGGTCCAGCCCCGGCCGGGGGCCTCGATGATGGCGTCGACGACGGCCACCAGGCCGACGGCTGCGAGGACGGTGCCCACAACGTCGAGACCCCTCCGGCGCGGGTCGGCTGTCTCGGGGACGATGCCGACGACGAGGCCGAGGGCCACGAGGACCAGCGGGACGTTGACCAGGAAGATGGCCCCCCAGGCGGCGTGGGCCAGCAAGAAGCCGCCCAGGGTGGGGCCGATCACGATCCCGACGCCGGCGACGGCCGACCAGGCGGCGATGGCCCCGGGGCGCTCGCCGGCGGGGAAGACGCCGTTCAGGATCGAGAGGGTCGCCGGCATGACAAAGGCGGCCCCCAGGCCCATCACGGCCCGGTCGGCGATGAGCATGCCGGCACTCGTGGCGAAGGCCGCGGCCAGGCTCCCGAGCCCGAAGACCACGAGGCCGGCCAGGAGGCTCCTGCGCCGGCCGTAGCGGTCGCCCAGAGCGCCGGCCGGGATCAGCATCGCGGCGAAGCACAGGGTGTAGGCGTCCACGATCCACTGGAGCGAAGAGGTGCCGGCGTGGAGCGAGCGGGCAAGAGTGGGCAGGGCCGTGTTGAGCACGGTGTTGTCGATGACCACGACGAGCAGGCTCAGGCAGAGGACGACCAGGATGGCCCGCCGGCGGGGATGCCCCGCCTCGGGTCCAGAGGCCGCCTCGTCCCTGGTTGGCCCCGATTCCGTGACGATCGGCTCGAAAGTCCTGGTCATGGGCGGGCGCTCCTCGGTAGTGGGGCTTACATTCGTTGACTTACAACCGTTACTATAACCCATGAGCTAACATGTGTAAACTTAAAATATGGCAAAGCCGGCGGTGACGGGACGAGGCAGGCGTCGCAACGCCCGAGGCGAGGGTGGCCGCCTGGCGGCCGAGATCGTGGCGGGCGCCGAGGCCATCATCGAGCGGACCAGCACCGACGAGTCGGTGACCCTGCGCTCGGTCGCCCGCGAGGTCGGCATCGCCGCCCCTTCGATCTACGCCCACTTCGCCGACCGGGACGCCGTCTTGTGGGCGGTCGTCCACAAGGGATTCGACGACGTCCGGCGCCGGGTCGAGGAGTCGGCCGAGGCGGTGACCGATCCGGTGGACCGCCTGCTGGCGGGGTGCCGGGCCTACGTCGGCTACGGACTCGAGCACCCGTCCCTCTACCGGGCGCTGTTCGCGCGGCAGTTCCCGGGCGCCGAGCCGGCCGAGGCCACCATCGGCTCGCCAGTGGGGCCGCTCGACGACCGCTTCCCCGAGCTCGGCGGCGAGGCCTTCGCCCTGCTGACCGACGGCATCGACCGCTGCGTCGCCGCCGGGCGCTCGGGGAGCACGAACAGCTTCGCCGACGCCACCGCCGTCTGGGTG
>Ga0209040_10000191_pt1 | contig 43190 bp, 39 predicted proteins | sample BogFormECP12_OM3_FD_188240 | JGI IMG/M metagenome (GOLD analysis project Ga0209040, IMG submission 188240) | Bog forest soil microbial communities from Calvert Island, British Columbia, Canada - ECP12_OM3 (SPAdes) (version 2) | ecosystem: Environmental > Aquatic > Freshwater > Wetlands > Bog ... | reverse complement strand
TCAGAGCCAAGCAGGCAGCCAGCAGAACAGCACTCAGGGGGGTCAATTTTGGACGCCGATCCCCCAGCTCAGGGGGTCAAATTTGCACGCCGAAACACAGTGATCCAGTCAGGGCAGCAAACTACAGAAAATCTAGCAATAGCCTTTTACAACAGGGGCTTCGGCAACGCTCGCAAGGGCCAATATGGCCTCGCCATTCAGGACTTCGGCCAGTCGATCCGGCTCAATCCGAATGATCCTGCCGCCTTCGGCAACCGTGGTTTCGCCTTCGCTGCCCTGGGTCAATACGACCGTGCCATTCAGGACTACGACGTGTCGATCCAGCTCAATCCAAAAGATTACGTCGTCCTCGGCAACCGCGGCCTCGCCTTCGCTGCCCTGGGTCAATACGACTGTGCCGTTCAGGACTACGGCGCATCGATCCAGCTCAATCCAAATGATGGCAGAGCTTTTGACGACCGGGGCCTCGCCTTCGCTGCCCTGGGCCAATACGACCGTGCCATTCAGGACTACGATCAAGCCATCCGACTCAGTCCCGGTAATGCCTTTGCTTTCGTCAACAGGGGCATTGCCTATGCGGCCAAAGGCCAACCGGATCGTGCTATACAAGACTACAACCAGTCGATCCGACTCAATGCGCGCCTTTCCGATGCATACAACAACCGAGCCGGTGCTTACGCAGACAAAGGTCAATACGACCGTGCCATCCAGGACTACGATGAAGCCATCCGGCTCGATCCGAATAATGCAATGGCATTTTACAACAGGGGCGTGACTTACGCGGACAAAGGGCAATACGAGCGCGCCCTTTCGGACTACGATCAGGCCATCCGGCTCAACCCAAATTATACCAAGGCAATTTCCAACAGAGACCGGGCGTTGCAGATACTCGGCGGGGAGCGCCTCGTCACGTCAGGCGCAGTCGCCTCCGCGCCCACGTTCGGCGGAGTCAGCGGCGTGAACCGGCTTTCGCCATGCGCCTCAAGGAACCACCGTACCTGCGCCAGCGCAGTAGCGTCCTCGGCCGGCCCTGCGCCGCCACGCTCCCCCAGCCAGGCTGCGAAGCATGCACCGGCCGCGCGCACCGCCCCCCCCTCCGGCCATGGCAGCACGCCGTAGTCGCGCGCCAACTCGCCGGCTGCGGCGATCAGCGCGAAGCGGCCCGCAACGGACCGCACCTGCCCCGTAGCGCCGGCCGGAACGTGCTCGGCCAGGAACTCCTCGCGCAACTCGTCCAGACCAGAGCGCAGCCCAGCCGGATCGTCGGCCCGGTCCTGCGCCAGCCGGTCGAGGAACGTCCGGGCGGCGTGTCCGTGGTGCGCCAGCGCGGCGTCCCGCAACTCATCTGCGAAGGCGGCGCCGTTCCGCCTGCCGTGCAGTTTCTGAAACACCCCCATGCCGACACCAGCATCGGCCGGCAGGTTCACGAGGCGCACTTCAAGCCCGGCCGTCACCCGCTTGCCGGCCTCGCCCATCTTCGCCGCCAATGTCAGTTCCGCCGTGCTCAGGAACAACATCCGCCAAGACTGGCGACGGCGCGCGCTTCCTGTGCGGGACGCACGTTGCTTCCCGGATTCATTCGCAAGCATGTAGACCACGTCAGCGACTTCGCGCGCGTTGGCTTGACCCATTTCATCGAGGATCAGCAGCGTGTCAGTCGTCCCCGCCGCCGTCCCCTCCAAGCCATTCGCAGTGCCGCGCCACGAGTGTAATTGTGCCCCGGCGGTCGGGCTTCCCCACACACTGGCGGCCACCACCGCGGCAGTGGTCTTGCCGGTGCGCGAGCCACCTTCAAGGTGAATACCACCCGAGGGTTCAGCCATCACGTCCAGCAGCGGCGCGGCGAAGGCGGCGCTCTGGAACAAAACGAGCCGGTCGTTGCCCACCGCCAGCGCCGCCACGTTGCTTTGCCAATCGGCCAGGGTTCCCGAAATGCGAAACGCGGTGTTTCCGGCCGCATGGTCGGCTTGCAGGATTACGTCGGCCGCGCCGCGCCCGAACGAGTCGCCGCCCGGCAGGACGAACACGGGCGCCACGCCGCCATTGTGCCAGCCGGTGCGAGTGACGCAGCGTAGCCGCCGCTTGATCTCGACCGTGCTCAGGAACCGTTTGAGAAGCCGGTGCGCATTCTCGTCACTGCCGCAGGACAGGCCGGCGTTCTCTAGCTCTTCTGCAATCTCGTTGCCGTGACGGTGGATCAGGCGACGTGGGATTGCCCAGCAATGCGTCCTCCCATCGCGGTCGCGCCAGCGAAGCAATATTCCCCAATCCTCGCCAACTTCGCTCCGGGTCTGGCCGACGACCTGGAATTGCCCGGTGATGAACACAGGCGGTGGGTCGGGGGTGTTCTCGGTCGCCTGCGGGAAGAAAAACAGGCCCTTGCCGGTCATCCGGAAACCGCCGGGCATCTCGGCCGGCTCCGCGTCGTACGCATCGTCCAGCATCTCGATGAGCCGCTCTGGCGCAACGCCATCTGGTGGCGTGTCGGCCAAATCCCATCCAGTCGGCCAGTCTGCCGGCACCGCAACCAGATGCACCACCTCGGTGCCGACCACCTTCACCAACTCGGCTACCTTCGCCGCATAGGTCGCGCCAGCCGCGTCGTTGTCAGGCCAAATTTTGACGCGCCGGCTGCGCAGCGGCGTCCAGTCGGACTTGGCTGGAGCCTTCGATCCACCCTGCGAAGTGATGCAGACCATTTCGGGGAATTTCTCGGATGCAGCGTCGGCCGCCTTTTCTCCCTCGACCACGAGAACAGGCGCGTCTGGGCGCGCCGCCAGCCGATCCAAGCCATAGAGCGGCAAGGGCGGGTTCGCCCGTTTGAAATGCCAGCAGACTACAGTGTGGCGTTTGCCCTTGTTCGGTCCGGACCGCACAACGGAGGTCCGCCGGCCATAGGTGTACGGCAACATCTCCTTGCCGCCTTCCGCTGTCTGAAACCGCGCCACAGCAAACAACGGCGCACCGTCATGCGCGCGAGACACCCAGCGCGCCACCGCGGCCCCATGCTTCCAGTGTCGGATTTCTGAAGCCTCCGGTGGCTCGCTGGGCGCCGGAAGGCAGGGTTCCCAGCCTCCAGGCGGATCGTCGCCAGCTTCACCACCACCACTTTCACCATCTGCGTCACCACCACCGGGCGGCGGAGCGTCGGCGCGGGCGGCTTTGTTCAACGGTGCGAACGGATCATCGTCGGTGCGGTCGGCGGCCGGCTTTCGTGGATCATCCATCACCGCACCCCCAGCATGTCGCCAAGCCGCCGCGCGGCCTCGCCTTGCGTCAGCCCGAACAGGTAGGCGCACAAGCTGATGACATCGCCGCCGCGCGCGTCGGTGGCGAAATCGGCCCACTTGCCGGAGCGCATGTTGACGCGGAACGATCCAGCGTGCCGATCGACCCGGCGCGGGTTGCGCGCAGTCCATTCTCGACCTTCGGACCGGCCATCGGGCAGCCATCGTGCTAGCAGGACCGGTAGCTCACGCAGGGCGGCAGCGTTGATCGCGGCGAAGTCAACGCGGGTTACGGAACCCGTGGAACCCCTGCCGTGTATGCTACGGGTTCCGGGGCGACCACGCAGATTGTCCAAGTTTCCTGCGGGTTTACAGTGCTCGGAACCCGTGGAACCCGTGGAACCCGTCAATTCGGTAACGTCTGCCAATTACGCCTCCAACGATCAGAGACGCGGCTTGTAGAGAAGCATGCAGATAGACGTATGTAGCTACCACACATCACCGCCTGTCCCATTGCCTCGCTGCTGCTGCGTCGAGGTGGTGGGTCAGGTTGTGTGGGTCGTCGTGGTGCGCTGGCGTAACCACTCGATAAAGCCAGCCCTCGTGTAGCGGATAAGCCTATCGCCCAGTCGGGTTCGCGCCGGCCCGAGGCCGGCCGCCTCAAGCCGCTGCCACTGGCGAAGGCTGATCTGCGCCAGCCTTGCTGCGTCCTTTGGCGTCAGCAGCTCAAGGTCCACTGCCGGCGTTGGAATGGAGCCGGCGGAAACGTTGCTGGTGATGGAGTGCGTACCGTCCACTGGAAATCTCGATAGCGCCTCCATGCACACCGGGAAGCGGAGATTGCCTATGTACTGGGACGCCCAGTTTCGCCGTCCGACGCGGAGCGGCAGTTGTCGATTTTCTCCCCCGACGCGGGGGTGCGTGTGCGCGAATCGGCAACGAAGCCCCTATAAGGATGATCTGTCGGCGCAGCAACACGTATTGGCAGACTGTGGCAGTTCCTGGCGCAAGAGCACTGCCGATCATACGGAGTGGTTGCCGACTGGTATCCGGCATAAACCGGAACGACGCTAAATCAGCTCTAAGTTACTGATTTCATTGGTCGGAGCGGCGGGATTTGAACCCACGACCCCCAGTCCCCCAGACTGATGCGCTACCAGGCTGCGCTACGCTCCGACCGTGGCGAGGCTGATTTACCAGCGGAGCGGCCGGCCCGCAACGCCCGGAGCCGGAGAGGTAGTGCGTCGACTGGAAGTTCAGCGTTCGATCGTGTCCCATGACGTGGTGTAGGAGCGACTGCGTCTGAGCAGGGTTAAGTTCTCGATCAGGCTGCCAGTCGAGGCAGGCTGACGGAGGGATCATCGCTAAACGAGGCGATGGTTTCCAGTGTCATGGATCGAGCGCGTTGGACCGCCCACTCGTCATTCTGTTCCAGCAGCACGGCGCCGATCAGGCGTGTCACTGCGGCCTCGTTGAGGAAGATGCCAACGACATCGCTGCGACGCTTGATCTCGCTGTTCAGGCCTTCGATGGGACTGGTGGAGTGGATTTTGGCACGGTGCTGGGTTGGGAAGCCCATGTAGGCCAGGACATCGGCCTCGGCGTCGCCACCGGCCCCAGACCCATATTTCATAGAAATGATCACTGTCGACGGGCGTCGGACCGCGCGGTGTTGCCGGCCGAGGCAGAAGCCCTTGCACCATGGAAGCTCGCCATCGCCGCGGCCAAGGAGACAGCAGCCCCGCACCCGGCGGAACCAACGACCGCCGCGGGCGGCGTTGCGGCAAATACGCCACCAGAACCCCCTGCACCTGAGGCAGGGCCCGCCACCGCCGCGTCATGCAATGCCTCGGCAAGAGCACATGCACCAGAAGCGCCAGAGCGCCAGCGCGTGCCCATACCGTCCACGCCGCGCTCTGTCGTCGCTCTGAGCGCACCGAAACTGCATGCACCTGTACCGCGGCCTCCAGTCGCCGCAAAACTGCGGCAGCGGTTCCTGGCGAGCACACACCACGGCACCAAGTCCATGCTCGCGACCTGGACCGTGGGCTGGGACGTGATCGCCCAGGTCGCCGCCGCATCCGCCCCGTCCCTTGCCATGACAGTTTGGCTGGCTACCCGGAACCGCTTGCATTCCGCGTCGCAACATCCAACCATCTTCTCATGCCCGGTCTCGATTCCGGTTTCGCTCCGCGCGTCAAAGCCGTCCTCGGCCCGACCAACACCGGCAAGACCCACCTCGCCATCGAGCGCATGCTGGCGCACGCCTCCGGCATCATCGGTTTCCCCCTCCGCCTGCTCGCCCGCGAGAACTACGACCGGATGGTGGCGCAGAAGGGCCCCCGCTACGTCGCGCTGATCACCGGCGAGGAGAAGGTCGTCCCGCCCGAGGCACGCTGGTTCTCCTGCACGGTCGAGGCGATGCCGCTCGCCCGCGACGCCGAGTTCCTGGCGGTGGACGAGATCCAGCTCTGCGCCGATCCCGACCGTGGCCATGTGTTCACCGACCGGCTGCTGCACGCGCGCGGCCTGGTCGAGACCATGTTCCTGGGCGCCGAGACGATCCGGCCGCTGCTGCAGCGGCTGGTGCCGCAAGCCAGCGTGGAGACCCGCCCGCGCTTCTCGCAACTCAGCCACGCCGGCCCTGTCAAGCTGGTCCGTCTGCCGCCCCGCTCCGCCGTGGTCGCGTTCAGCGCGGCCGAGGTCTACGCCATTGCCGAGCTGATCCGTCGCCGGCGCGGCGGCTGCGCGGTGGTGATGGGGCGGCTCAGCCCACGCACCCGCAATGCCCAGGTGGCGCTGTATCAGGACAAGGAGGTGGACTTCCTGGTCGCCACCGACGCGATCGGCATGGGGCTCAATATGGACGTGAACCACGTGGCGTTCGCCGCGCTGGGAAAATTCGACGGCCACCGGCCACGCCGGCTCACCCCGGCCGAGGTAGCGCAGATCGCCGGCCGCGCCGGACGCGGCATGCGCGACGGCACGTTCGGCACCACCGCCGAGTGCCCGCCGCTGGCCGACGAGGCGGCGGCGGCGGTGGAGGCGCACAGCTTCGAGGCGCTGGAGCAGCTCTGCTGGCGCAACAGCGACCTCGACCTGAGCCATGTCGATGCGCTGCTGGCCACCCTGATGGCACCGCCGCCTGGTCCCGGCCTGGTGAAGGGCAACGACGCCGCGGACCTGGAGACGCTGGAGGCGCTGGCGCACGACCCGGAGATCCGCCGCCAGGCGCGGGGACGCAGGATGGTGCGGCGGCTGTGGGAGGCTTGCCAGATCCCCGACTTCCGCAAACTGTCGGATGACACGCACACCAAGCTGTGCGCCCGGGTGTTCGGCCACATCGCGCGCGACCAGCATCTGCCGACCGATTGGCTGGCCGCACAGATGGGCGCGCTGGTGCGCTCGGAGGGCGACATCGACACGCTGATGCAGCGGCTCGCCGGGGTGCGGGTGTGGTCCTACATCGCCGCTCGCGCCGACTGGGTGCAGGACAGCCCGCACTGGCAGGGCCGCGCCCGCGAGGTCGAGGACCTGCTGTCCGACGCGCTGCATGAGCGTCTGACCAGCCGCTTCGTCGACCGCCGCGCCGCGCATCTGATGCGCCGGCTGGACGCGGGCGAGACCGAGGAGCTGCTGTCGGCCGTCACCCGCCACGGCGACGTGATCGTGGAGGGCCACCCGGTCGGCCGCATCAGCGGCTTCGGCTTCTTTCCCGACCCTGCCGCAGAGGGCGACGCGAAGCGCCTCGTGCTGCGCGCCGCGCGGCGGGCGCTGCGCGAGGAGATGCCGCGCCGCGTCGCGGTGGTGGAGACCGCACCCGATGCCGCGTTCGCGTTCGGCGACGGAAACACGATGATCTGGGACGGCGTGCCGATCGCCCGACTGAGGCGCGGCACCAGCGCGCTGCGGCCGAGCGTGCAGATGCTGGACAGCGAGTTCCTCGACGGTGCGCAACGCGAGCGGCTGCGCATCAGGGTGCAGCGGTTCGTGGACGACCGGGTGAGCCACGACCTGGCTCCACTGTTCACCCTTGTCGGCCGAGCCGGGATGCAGCCGCAGTTCCGTGGACTATTGCATCGCCTGACCGAGGCGCTCGGCTTGATCGCCTGTGACGAGCGCGACGCGTTGCCGCCGAGCGCGCGCGCCGCGCTGAAGGGGATCGGTGTCAAGGCCGGCCGCTTCGGCCTGTTCCTGCCGGCGTTGCTGAAGCCGCGCGCCACTGCCATGCGCGCCCGGCTGTGGGGGGTGCACTATGGAGTGGCCGTGCCCGAGCTGCCACCGCCCGACGTGGTCTCGGTGCCGCGCCGGCCGGATTGGCCTGCGGGGTTCGCCGATGCCATGGGTTGGCTGGAGGCAGGCCCGGTGCTGCTGCGACTCGACATCGCCGAGAGGGTCGCCGCCGAACTGGCCTGGGCGGCGCGTCGCAAGGCAACGGCCATGCCGGCAGACCTGGCATCGCGCTTCTCGCTGAAGGCCGATCTGCTCCCGGTGGTGCTGCGGCGTCTCGGCTTCCGCATCGTGCCGGCCGAGGTCCTGGCGGCAGACGCTTACGGCCCGCCGGCGCCCGCCATGCTGCTGCCGCTGCGGCGGCGACGGCCAGTCGCAAGCGAAGTGCCACCGGTGCCTGCGCATGGCCCGTTCGCCGGTCTGGCGGTGCTGAAGCGCTAGGGGGACCGCCATCGCGGAGACGGAAGATCGCGACTGGCAGCGCCTCGACAAGTGGCTGTGGTGCGCCCGGTTTATGCGGCAGCGCAGCGATTGTGCCGCGCTGGTGGCCCGAGGCTCGATCCGCATCAACCGCCAGCCCACCGACAAGCCTCATGCCCGGCTGCGCATCGGCGACGTGCTGACGGTGCCAGTGCACGGCTCGGTCCGTGTGGTACGCGTGGTTTCGCTCGCCGAACGCAGAGGGCCGGCGGCCGAGGCGCGCATGCTCTATGAGGAGATCACCGAGGTGGTAGATGGACCTTGCACGTAAACGGAATCGTCGGCATATCGCCGCCTCTGACAGCCGCGCCGGGGACTGAACATGACCTACGTGGTCAACGAGGCCTGCATTCGCTGCAAGTACATGGACTGCATCGAGGTATGCCCGGTGGATTGTTTCTATGTCGGCGAGAACATGCTGGTCATCCACCCGGACGAGTGCATCGACTGCGGCGTGTGCGAGCCGGAATGCCCGGTCGAGGCGATCGTGCCGGACAGCGACGACAAGGCGGCCGACTGGCTGGAGCAGAACCGCACCTACGCGGCGTTGTGGCCGAACATCACGCGGAAGGGCGAACCGCCGGCGGACGCCGATGAGTGGAAGGACAGGCCGGACAAGGCCAAGCTGTTCTCGCCCAATCCGGGAAAGGCCTGATCCAGGCGGCCGGAAAGCGCCCGCATCGTGCCGTGGCGTCCGCCTTCCCCGATGACGAAATGCCGCTTTGATGCTATATTGGTTCGTATAGGCGCCGGCAGTCGCGCGGAGACGCAATGGCCGGTGCCACTCCCAGGAGCCGATCCATCGGAGCGGGGTGCGCGGGCCGGGTGACTGACCCCGGTCGTGCCGACCACCGAGCGGGTCACGATGCATGAGGAGCAAAGGTCGAGAGGTGTCGAGCATGAAGGTATCGGCTGGAGCTGCCGTGAAGGGTCGTGGAACCGCTGATTCGCATCACGCGGCTCCCCGTCGCGCGGCCCCAGTTCCCGCCAAGGCGGCGCAGACAGCGGCAGCGGCCAAGAAGACAGCGCCCCCGGCCAAGCCCGCCGAACCGGCTGTCGACAAGGTAGTCGCCAAGCCTGAGGCCAAGCCTCCCGCTGCGGCAAAGCCGACTGTGTCCAAGCCCGCGCCCGCCGCGCCGAATATCAAGCCGGTGCAGGCTGCGCCGCCGCAGGCCACGCAGCCGAGGCCGCCGGCAATCCCGCCCCGTCACACGCCGGCCGTCGCTGCCGCGACGTCACCGGCAGAGCGTCGGCCGACCGGGCCGGACCGTCCGCCGCCCAGGCCGCCGGCCAAGGCCGAAATCTTCGTCGAGGGCGACCACGTCGTCTATCCGACCCATGGCGTGGGCAAGGTCGAACGCATCGCCACCGAGGAGATTGCCGGCCACAAGCTCGAACTGATCCACATCACGTTCGAGGAGAACCGGATGACGCTGCGCGTGCCGGTGGCCAAGGCACGCAGCGCCGGGCTGCGCAAGCTGGCTACGCGCAAGCTGTTCGACGAGGCGCTCGCGGTGCTGAAGGGGCGGGCGCGGATCAAGCGTACGATGTGGTCACGCCGGGCGCAGGAGTACGAGGCGAAGATCAACTCCGGCGATCCGCTGGCGATCGCCGAGGTGGTGCGCGACCTGCACCGCAACGCCGGGCAACCGGACCAGAGCTTTTCCGAGCGGCAGATCTACGAGGCGGCGATGGACCGACTGGCGGCCGAGTTGGCGGCGCTCGACAAGACCGACAAGCTGACCGCGGCCACCAAGCTGACGACTTTCCTGAAGACGGTGTGAGGCGACGCCGTCATGCCTTGACGTGGTGCTCCACCGGGACGGAGCGGCAGTCCATCTCGTATTCCAGGCCTTCGACCGGCGGGCGCGCGAAATGCCAGACGAGGCCGTGCCGCGCGGCGCCACGCTGCACGATCTCGTCCGCGAAGTGCGAGTGAAGATCGTGAACCGTGTAGACCTGCGTCGCGGTGGTATCGGCCCAGGTCTTGCCGAGGGCTGCCATGCGCTCCTCCATTCGGCCGAGCACGAACACGGCCTTGTCACCCATGGCGTCGGGGCTTGTCTCGCCGTAGCGGACAATCCGTTCGCGGTACGACGCGGGGCCGTCCCCAGCCTCGCCGCTGCCGGCGATGACAAAGGAGCCTGATGCACCATTGGCCGGGCGAGCGAAGCAGAACGCGTGGAAGCTTGGTTCGGCCGGCTTGTGCAGCGGTGGAATGACGTTGCTGCGCGCCACCGGGTTGTCGTTGTCGTCCTTCATGACGCCCCAGCGCTGAAGCGTCTCGGTATATTGACGGTTGAACGCGATGAAGCCCGCTTCCGTGAACTGCGCCGGCGAGCGCAGTTCGCAGGCACAGAAACCGACGAGGGGGACGCCCAGTCTGCCGAGGTACTGCTCGATCCAGGCAAAGCCGGCGGCGAGCGGAAGGGGCCGGGCGAACTCCACGCGCTCGATCCGATGGCCGGCGAGCGCCTCGACGCCACCGGAATACTGGAATGCGTACGGGATGTAGCGGTAGCCGCCCACCGGAACGTCGATCGTCGCCGCCATGTGCTCTCCCCTCATGCAAAAAGGGCCTCGGGTCGCCCCGAGGCCCTTCCTAGCACAGACGCAGCAACGCCTAGCTGTTGTTCCGGTTGCCCAGCAACTGCAGCAGCAGCATGAACAGGTTGATGAAGTTCAGATACAGGCTCAGTGCGTCATACACGCTGCGCTTCGCGGCACCCTCCGGCCCCTCGGCGTAGGCATACTGAACGTAGGTCGCCTTGATCCGCTGCGTATCGTAGGCGGTCAGGCCGGTGAACACCACCACCCCGATGATGCTGATGGCGAACTGCAACGCGGAGCTGGCGAGGAACATGTTCACCAGACCGGCGATGATGATGCCGATCAGTCCCATCATCAGGAAGCTGCCCCAACGGCTGAGGTCGGCTTTCGTCGTGTAGCCGTAGATGCTCATCGCGGCGAAGGTCGCGGCCGTGATGAAGAACACGCGGACGATCGACTCACTGGTGTAGATCAGGAAGATGTTGGTCAGGCTGGCGCCCATCGCGGCGCAGAACAGCCAGTACAGTGTCTGCGCGGCCGTGTGCGATAGCCGGTTCACGCCCATGCTCAGCACCAGCACGAAGGCGAGCGGTGCGAAGATCGAGACCATCGCCAGCGCCGACGGGTGGCGCGCCATCCCCATCGGGGTCGCCACCATTGGGTAGAATGCGTCGATCAGGCCGGTATTGGCGATCGCGTAGGCGACGATCCCGGTCAGCACCAGACCGGAGGTCATCCAGTTGTAGACCCGCAGCATGTATGCGCGGAGCCCGGCGTCCAGGACCGCAGCGGTCGTGGCGGCCGATGCTCGCGGGTAGGTCCGGTAGTCGGGACTGACGGCCATGGTTTCCCTCTTTGCCTTTCAGGCGGATTGCCCTTGGCCTCTCAATGTGGCGAGCGGCCCTGGCGGTTCAAGCCAATGTGGTAATGAAAGCGCGGTAACCCATCCGGTGTCCACCTGCCTTCACTCGTTCCGCAGCATCGGTGCCGCCTTGGCCCGCAGCGCGGTCGCGGTGCCAGCATACCCGAACGCGAGCATCATGGCGAGAGAGGCGATCAGGGTCCCCGCCAAGGTGCCGGGCAGGAACACCCAGTCAATGTGCATGATGTAACGCACCACGCCGAAGCTGGCGAGCATGCCCACCAGGGCGGCGATCAGGCCGGCGGTGACCCCCAGGGCACCAAACTCCACCATCCAGGCGGCGCGGATCTGGCGACGGGTGGCGCCGACAGCCTTCAGGATCACTGCCTCCTGCGTGCGGCGGCGTTGACCGGCGGCGACCGCGCCGACCAGCACCAGCGCGCCGGCAATCAGGGTCAGCGATCCGGTGGCGGTCAGCGCGGCGGCAACCTGATCCAGCAGCGCGGCTACGGCTGCCAGCACGTCCTCGACCCGGATGCCGGTGACGTTGGGCAGGGCATCGGTCACCGCGCGCAGCAGACGGCCCTGGTCCGGCCCGGCCACCCGGACGGTGGCAATGTGCGTGTGCGGCGCGTGCTGCAGCAGACCGGGGCTCGCCACCAGAGTGAAGTTCAGCGACAGGCTCTGCCAGGCGATGTCGCGCAGGCTGGCCACCTGGAGGTCGATGTCGCGGCCGAGCACGTTGACGCGGATGACGTCGCCGATGCCAACGCCCCAGCCGCGGGCCAGGCTGGCGTCGAACGATACCAGCGGCGGGCCGTCATAATCCGCAGGCCACCAGCGCCCGGCGACGATCCGGGTGCCCGGCGGCGGCCCGCCGGCATAGGTCAGGCCGCGGTCGCCGCGCAGCGCCCATTGGGTTTCTGCAGAGGCGTGCACCTGGTCCGCCGGCACGCCGTTCACCGCGACGATACGGGCGCGCATGCTGGGGACCTGCCGCACCTCCTCGACGCCCGGCTGGGCGTGCACCAGGGATTCGAAGCGCGGCAATTGGCTGTCCTGGATGTCCACGAAGAAGAAGCTCGGTGCGTTGGCCGGGAGCTGCTCGGTGATCTCCCGCTGCACATTGCCCTCGATCAGTGCCACGGCGGCGAGCGTCGACAGGCCGAGACCGACCGACACCAGCATCAGCGGCGTCGCTGCGCCCGGCCGATGGAGGTTCGCGAGGCCGAGGCGTCCGGACGGGCTGCTCAGCAGTGTCCCCGCCCGCGCTGCCAACATCACGGAGATAGCACCGAGGCGGAACAGGATCAGCGTGGCGATGGCGGCGGCGCAGAACCACAGGGCGAAGCGGCGATCGGCGGCGGTGGCGATGGTGAGGGTGACCAGACCGATCGCGACAACGGCATTGGCCGCGAGCAGCGGACGCGACGGACGGGTGCGCTCGGGGATCAGCGCATCGCGGAACAGCGCCGCGCCGGGGATGCAAGCCGCCCGCCCAAGCGGCCACAGCGAGAAAGCGAGGGCGGTCAGTAAACCATAGCATGAGGCAAGCAGGAGCGGGCCGGGGTAAAGATCGAGCACTGGCGGCACCGGCAGCACGTCCTTCAGCCAGGCTGCAAGTGCGAGCGGAGCCAGCGCGCCAGCCGCCAGCCCCATAATAATGCCGCAGAGCGCGAGGGCCAGCACCTGGATCAGGCAGACGGCAAGCACCAGGGCGGAGGAAGCGCCGAGACAGCGCAATGTCGCGATGGTGCGTGCCCGTGCGTCGAGCCAGGCGCGAACGCCGTTGGCGACGCCGATGCCTCCGACCAGGAGGGCGGTCAGGCCGACCAGGGTCATGAACAGGCTGGTCTGGTCGATGAACCGGGTCACGCCGGGCGCCGCGTCGTGCGGGTCGCGGATACGCCAACCTTGGTCGGGGAAGGCACCGCGAAGTGCTGCCAGCGCGCCGGAGGGATCGGGCAGTGTCGCTCGGATCGCGTACTGCACCATCGAGCCGGGGGCGATCAGGCCGGTCGATGGCAGTGCATCGGCGGCAATCAGGACGCGGGGGCCGAGAATCAACGGGGCGGCGACACGGTCGGGTTCGGAGACAAGGGCACCGCGGATCGTGAAGGTGGCGTTGCCGAGGCGAACGGTGTCGCCAGGATGGAGACCGAGGCGGTCCAGAACGACGGGCTCGGCCAGAAGGCCGTGGTTGGATAAAGCCGCGGCAATTTGGCTCGTTGGCTGGGCCCCCTCCGGCGGAATGGCGGTTGTTGCCTCCCCCACCAGCGGCCACGCGCGATCGACGACCTTCAGCTCCACCAATTGCCGCTCGCCGGACGGTGCGACCAGCATCGACCGCATCTGCACCACATCGGACAGAACGGCCCCCCGCGCGCGCAGCCAATCGCGCAGGGCGTCCGGTAATGGCTGCGAACCACTCTCCACCTCTAGATCGCCGCCCAGGATGCGCCTGCCGTCCTCCGCCAGCCCGCGATCGGTCGCCGCCCGCAGCGAGCCAACCGCTGCGATCACGGCAACCCCGAGCGCGAGACACAGCAGCACGATCCACAGGCCGCGCACGCCACCACGCAACTCTCGTCGCGCCAGGCGGAACGCGAGCATCAGACCACCGGTTCCGGGTGGGCCGGGGACAGATCGATCGCCGCCACCCGCCCGTCCGCCAGATGGATCCGGCGAGAGCAGCGTGCGGCGAGGTGCGCGTCGTGGGTGATCAGCATCAGCGTGGTGCCGATCTCGGCGCGCAAGCGGAACAGCAGGTCCATCACCGCATCGCCGGTGGCCTGGTCCAGGTTGCCGGTCGGCTCGTCGGCCAGCAGCAGCCGGGGCCGAGGCACGAAGGCGCGGGCCAGGGCCACACGCTGCTGCTCGCCACCGGAAAGCTGACCAGGCAGATGGGTCAGCCGGTGCGCCAGCCCGACCGCCGCCAGCGCCGTATGCGCGCGGACCTTGGCGTCGCGCACGCCCGCCAGCTCCAGCGGCACCGCGACATTCTCCAGCGCGGTCATCGTGGGGATCAGGTGGAACGCCTGGAATACGATGCCGATGGTCGCGCGGCGCAGGTGGGCCAGCGCGTCCTCATCCATCGTCGTAACGGAATGCCCAGCCAACAGGATGCTGCCGGAACTGGCGCGTTCCAGCCCGGCCAGCACCATCAGCAGGCTGGTCTTGCCGGAACCAGAGGGCCCGATGATGCCAACGGCCTCGCCTGCCGCGATATCGAGATCGATACCGCGCAGGATGTTGACCGGTCCGGCGGCGGAGGGCACGGTCAGATGTAGGTTCCTGACCTGCACGAGCGGAACCTGAGACGGCGGAGTGGCATCCATGGCGGCACCATATGGCGTCCGCGGCCGGTGGCGGAAAGCCATCATCGCACTGGCCCTGTTGCTGCCGTTCGCCTCTCAGGCGGCGCCGATCCGGTTGCTGATCCTCGGCGATTCGCTGTCCGCCGGTTACGGCCTGGCGCATGCCGACGGGTTCGAGCCGCAGCTTGAGGCCGCCCTGCACTCCCACGGCCACGACGTGCGCATCGTCGATGGCGCGGTGTCCGGCGATACCTCGGCCGGCGGGTTGGCAAGGCTCGACTGGACGCTGGCCGATGGCGCCAATGCGGCCATTGTCGAACTGGGGGCGAATGACGGACTGCGCGGCGTCGATCCGGCGGTGACCGAGAAGAACCTTGCGGCGATCCTGGATGCGCTTGCGGCAAGACACATCCCGGTGCTGCTGACGGGCATGTACGCGATGCCCAACCTGGGACCGGACTACGCGGCGGCGTTCCGCGCCGTGTTCGACCGGCTGGGGACGCGGCCCGGCGTGTTGTACGACCCGTTCTTCCTGGACGGCGTGGCGACGGTCCCGGAGCTGAACCAACCCGACCGGCTGCATCCCAACGCCGAGGGTGTGCAGCGAATCGTGGCCCGGCTGCTGCCGCTGGTGGAGAAGCTGCTCGCGGAGGTGCCGCCGGCATGAGGCTGTTCGTCGGTCTCGAACTGCCCTGGGAGCTGCGCCAGCGTGTGGCGATACTGGCGGGCGCCGGCATTCCCGGCGCGCGCTGGGTGCCACCGGAGAACTACCACGTGACGCTCCGCTTCATCGGCGAGGCGCCGCGCTATCTGGCGGAGGAGATCGACCACGCGCTGGCCGCATTGAAGGCGCCTTCCTTCGCGTTGACGCTGGCCGGCATCGGCACCTTCGCCAAGGGTGGGCGCAGCCAGTCACTATGGCTCGGGATGGAGCGGTGTCAGGCGCTCGATCGGCTGCAGGGCAAGATCGAGACCGCATTGCAGCGCTGTGGGCTCGAGCCCGAGCGGCGGCGGTTCCAGCCACACCTGACGCTGGCGCGACTGGACGGTGCGGCGGAGGCGAGGCTCGGGGGCTTCGTGCAAGCGCACAATCTGTTCCGCGCCGACCCGGTGCCGGTGGAGCACTTCACGCTGTTCAGTTCGCTGCTGGGGAAGGACCGGCCGGTGTATACGACGGAGGTGGAATACGCCCTGGGATCAGGGTGAGGCCTGCTGAATGCGCCGCCTGCCATGATTGCTGCCTGGATTGCGGCGGGACTGTCTGCGATCGGCCTGCTGCAGGGGATCGCAGGTGCCGTTTTGGTGCGGCGGTTCGTACGCCGGCCGCAACCGGAACCGGCTGCAGCTCCGCCGATCACGGTGCTGAAACCGCTACACGGCGACGAACCGCTGCTGGAGGCGGCGCTGGCCAGCGTCTGCCAGCAGAACTATCCGGCCTGGCAAGTTGTGTTTGGGGTAGATGATATCGCCGATACGGCGCTGCCGGTGGTGTACCGTCTGCAGGCGCGGTTCCCCGACTGCGACATCGCAGTCGTGGTGGATCCGACCGAGCATGGGCCGAACCGCAAGGTCGGTAACCTGATCAACATGCTGCTGACGGCAAAGCACGATGTGCTGGTGATCGCCGATTCGGACGTGCACGCGGCACCGAACTGGCTGCGGCGGTTGGTCGCGGCTTTGGAGCCGGCGGGCGTGGGGGTGGTGACGACGGTCTATATCGGGCTGCCCGCCCGCGGGGTGGTTGCAACGCTTGGCGCCATGCAGATCAACCACTACTTCCTCCCCGGCGCCCTGCTGGCGCGCGCTTTGGGACGGCAGGACTGTCTCGGCGCCACAATGATGCTGCGGCGGGAGACGCTGGAGCGGATCGGCGGCTTCCCCGCCCTGGTGGATCATCTGGCCGACGACAACGTCCTGGGCCGGCTGGTCCAACGCCTCGGGCTGACGGTCGCGCTGGCCGATACCGTGCCGGCGACCACCGTGTCGGAGGCGACGCCGCGTGCCCTCTGGCGGCACGAGCTGCGCTGGGCACGGACCATCCGCGCGCTGGTCCCGGCGCAGTTCGCGGCCTCGGTGCTGCAATACCCGCTCGCCTGGGCTGCGCTGGCTGTTCTGCTGAGCGGCGCCGCGCCCTGGTCGCTGGCGTGGTGCGCCGTTGTCTGGACGGTCCGCGCCATGGTCGCGCGCAGCACCGACCAGGCGCTGCACCTTGCCAACCGCACACCGCTCTGGCTACTGCCGCTGCGCGAGCTTATGTCGGTGGCGGTGATGGCGGCGAGCTATGCCGGCCGCCAGGTCGACTGGCGTGGCCACACGCTACAGGCGGAGGGGTTCGACCCGCGATGATGAAGACGCTGTTCCTGCATCCTCCGTCGTTCGACGGGTTCGACGGCGGCGCCGGCTCGCGCTATCAGGCGCGGCGGGAGATCCGCAGCTTCTGGTATCCGACCTGGCTGGCGCAGCCCGCCGCGCTGGTACCGGGCAGCAAGCTGATCGATGCGCCGCCCGCGCGCATCGGGTTGGATGCGGTCACCGCGCAGGCGCGCGACTACGAGTTGTGCGTGATCCACACCTCGACGCCGTCGTTCGCCTCGGACGTGAGGGTGGCGGCGGCGCTGAAGCAGGCGAACCCGGCGCTGAAGATCGGCTTCGTCGGCGCCAAGGTGGCGGTGCAGCCGGAGGAAAGCCTGCGCCAGGGCGAGCCAATCGACTTCGTGGCACGCAGCGAGTTCGACTTCACGGTGAAAGAGATCGCCGAGGGCCGCGACTGGGCGTCGGTCGACGGCATCTCGTATCGCGACGACGCGGGCGGGATCGTGCACAACCGGGACCGCGCGATCCTCGAGGACATGGACCAGTTGCCGTTCGTCACCGACGTGTACAAGCGCGATCTGCGCATCGAGGACTATTTCATCGGCTATCTGCTGCATCCATACGTGTCGCTCTACACCGGCCGCGGCTGCAAGTCGCGCTGCACGTTCTGCCTGTGGCCGCAGACGGTGGGCGGGCACCGCTACCGGGTGCGCTCGCCCGGGCACGTTGCGGAGGAGATCGCGCTGGCGCAGCGTTATTTCCCGCAGGTGCGGGAATTCTTCTTCGACGATGATACGTTCACCGACAACCTGCCGCGGGCGGAGGCGATCGCACGCGAGCTGGGCAAGCTGGGCGTGACCTGGTCATGCAACGCCAAGGCCAACGTGCCGCGCGAGACGCTGAAGGTGCTGAAGGACAACGGGCTGCGGCTGCTGCTGGTCGGGTATGAGAGCGGCAACCAGCAGATTCTGCACAACATCAAGAAGGGCATGCGCATCGAGGTGGCGAAGCGCTTCACCCACGATTGCCACGAACTGGGGATCAAGATCCACGGCACCTTCATCCTCGGTTTGCCGGGCGAGACGCAGGCGACAATCGAGGAAACGATCCGCTTCGCTACCGAGATCAATCCACATACGATCCAGGTGTCGCTGGCGGCGCCTTATCCGGGGACGTTCCTGCATCGCCAGGCTGTGGAAAATGGCTGGCTGGACGAGACGCATGCCGAGCTGGTGGACGAACACGGCATCCAGATCGCGCCGTTGTCGTACCAGCACCTTTCGCACACTGAAATCTTCGACAACGTCGAGACCTTCTACCGGCGTTTCTATTTCCGCGCGCCGAAGATCGCGTCGATCGTGGGGGAGATGGTGCGCAGCCCGCAGATGATGAAACGCCGGCTGCGCGAGGGCGTGGAGTTCTTCCAGTTCCTGCGCGAACGGCATCGGGTGGCGTAGCGGTCGGCCCGGCAACGAACCACCTCGGCGTATTGACGTTCCGGTCCGCCGACACGGTCACGTCGCAGGGCCGCCGGTCTCACCACATCGCACCCTCACGATCGCCTCATCCAACCTGTTGCGGCGCGACGTGGGCCGGCATCGCGGCGGCCTGCATGCGAGCAAGATCGGCCAACGGAATGTGGCAGGCGATGCGATGACCATCTTGCGCCATGCGTTCCGGCGGAGGCTCGGTCTCGCACATCGCACCAAGCTTTCGCGGGCAGCGTGTGTGGAGTGGGCAACCGGTCGGAGGGGACAGGGCGCTGGGCAGCTCACCGGACAGTGCGATCCGCCGCCGCCGCGCTCCGATGGTCGGAGCGGCCGAGATCAGCGCCTCGGTATAGGGATGATACGGCGGTTCGAACACGTGCTCTGCCGCACCGACTTCCATCACCCGGCCCAGATACATCACCACCACGCGGTTCGCGATGTAGCGCACAAAACCGAGGTCGTGGCTGATGATGATCAATGTCGTCTGTTGCGTGCGTTGGATGTTCAGCAGCAGCTCTGTGATCGCCGCCTGCACCGACACGTCGAGCGCGGATACCGGTTCGTCGGCCACCACGAGCTTCGGTGCACCCGCGAGTGCGCGCGCGATACCGACACGCTGTTTCTGCCCCCCCGACAACTGGCTCGGCCGGCGGCTGGCATAGGAAGTGGGCAGATGGGTCATGCTCAACAGGCTGCGCACCCGGGCCTGCACGCCCGCACGATCGCGCACAACGCCAAACCTGCGCACGGCACGCGCGATCTGCGTGCCGACGGTATAGCTCGGATTCAGCGTTTCATCAGGATTCTGGAACACCATTTGCAGGTCGCGCAGCAGCGCGGCCGGACGCTTGTCGAGCGGAAGCCGCGCGAGATCGATGGTCGCGAACCGCAGCCTGCCGCCGCTCGCCGCGGTCAGCCCCATCAGAACATTGGCGAAGGTGGACTTGCCGCAGCCTGATTCCCCGACGATCGCCAGCGTCTGGCCACGCGCCGCCTCGAAGGTCAGTCCCTGGTTCGCGCGCACCACATGACCCTTCGCCGGTCCACGCAGAGCGTAGAACTTGTCGAGACCTTCAACCGCCACGAGCGTCTCTTCGCGCAAATCCGTCACGCCATCGACACGCTGCAACATGGGCAGCGGCGCGACCGCCGCGGCGCGTGCGCATCGGACAGTGGAGTGAGGATCGATCGCTTCGAGCGATATCGCGGCCCGGTCGCAGACGCCGCGGCTGAAGTGTTCGCAACGTGGGCCGAACCGGCAGCCCGTCGGACGGTCGCCGGGTGCGGATACCTGGCCCGGTATCGGCACCAGACATTGCGCACCGCGCGGCAGATCGGGGCGCGGAATGCAGCGCACCAGTCCCATGGTGTAGGGATGGCGCGGCTGCGCGAACATCTCTTGCACCTTACCCGTCTCGACAATCTCGCCGGCGTACATCACCGCCGCACGATCGCAGATCTGTCCGACCAGGCCGAGATTGTGCGAGATGAACAGCATCGCCGTGTTGTGCGTTCGCCGTAGCATCGCCAGCAGATCGACGATGCCCGCCTCGATGGTGACGTCCAGCGACGTGGTCGGTTCGTCCAGCAGCAGCAGGCGCGGCCGCGGCAGCAGTGCCATCGCGATCACCGCGCGCTGTTGCTGCCCGCCGGAGAGCTGATGCGGATAGGCGGCCATGATCCGCTCCGGATCGGGCACCTGCATCTCGGCAAGCATGCTGCATGCCGCAAGCCTTGCCTGTCGCGGCGACAGCCCACGATGCGCGATGGCGACTTCGGCAAGCTGCGCGCCGATACGGATGCTTGGGTTCAATGCCGACATCGCCTCCTGATAGACGATGCCGATGCCGGGGCCGCGAATTCGACGCAGTTCCTGTTGCGTCAAACCGGCAATGTCCTGACCGGCAAAGCGGATGCTGCCGCCGGTGAGCCGGCCATTCCGGCCGAAATAGCCGAGGCTCGCCATGCCCAAGGTCGATTTGCCGCAGCCCGACTCGCCCACCAGCCCAAAGGCCTCGCCCTCATGGATGGTGAGCGAGACGCCGGTGACCGCGGGCACCGCGCCGGCACGCGCGCGATACGACACCGAGACGTCGATCATCTCGAGCAATGGCGCCTGTGCCAGCATCAGTCCTGCGTCACGAGTTCGCGCAGTCCGTCGGCGAGCAGGTTCAGTCCCAACACCAGCGACGACACGGCGATGCAGGGAAACAGCACCATGTGCGGAAACACCAGCGCGAATTTCCTGGTTTCATTCACCATGCCGCCCCAGTCAGGATCGGGCGGTGGCAGGCCGAGGCCCAGAAAGCCGAGTGTGCCGATGGTGATTACGACATAGCCGAGGCGCAGACAGGCATCGACAATCAGCGGCCCGGAGGCGTTCGGCAGGATCTCGATGAACATGATGCGCCATGCCGGCTCGCCGCGTAGCTGTGCGGCAGCAACGAAGGCGCGGCCGCGCAGCGCAAGCACCAGGCCACGGGTCAACCGCATGATCGCTGGGCTGGAAGCCAGCGTCACGGCCAGAACGATGTTCAGTCCGGAGGCGCCGAATTTCGCGACGATGATGATGTAGAGCACCAGTGCCGGGAACGCGAGCACGAGGTCGGACAGGCGCGACAACAGCGCATCCAGCCAGCCGCGCTTGTAGCCGGCCAACAGTCCGGCGGTTACGCCCACCGCGAACGCGAGTGCCGTCGCCAGTGGTGCATAGATCAGCACCGTGCGGGTTCCCCAGATGACACGCGACAGGATATCGCGGCCGAGATGGTCGGTGCCGAACCAGAATACGCCGCCGTTAGGCGCCAGCGTGCCAGGCAACGCCATTGAGCGGATCGTCTGATTCGGTGGGAACGGTGAGATCCATGGGGCCGCGATGGCGACGCAGATCCAGAAGATCAGGATCGCGCAGCCGAGCACCGCCACCTTGCTGTGACCGATCCGGCGGAGCCAGGCGAAGCTCCGCGTCGGCAGGACTTCGGCGACGTCAATGCCGATGTCGCTCATACCGGCCGCATCCTTGGATTGAGCGCAAGGTAGCCGAGGTCGGACAGCGTCTGGGTGATCGTGGCCATCGCGACGGTGATCATGGTGCAGGCTTCGAGCAGATAGAGGTCCTTGCCCAACGACGCTTCCAGGATCAGTGATCCGAAGCCTTTGAACGCGAAGAAATATTCCACCACGATGACGCCGGCGATCAGCCAGTTGACGTGCAGCATGAGCAAAGTGAACGGTGCGATCAACGCGTTCCGCAGCGCGTGGCGCAATATGACGTGACGATACGGCAAGCCGCGCAGTACCGCCGCCCGGATATACGCCGTGTTCATCACCTCGACCATCGCCGCCCGGGTAATGCGGGCGATGTAGCCGAAGTCGTACAGCACCAGCACCAGCACCGGCATCACCAACTGCTTGTAGGAGAATCCATCCAGCATCGTGCTGGTGCCCGGCAGCCAGTGCAGGCTGAACACGAAGATCGCGGAAATCAGCACCGTGCTGGCAAATGGCGGGATCGAGGTGGTGATGATGCAGACCGCCGACACGGCGCGGTCCAGCCAGGATCCCTCCTTCATGCCGGTCAGCACGCCCATGCCGAGTGACAGCGGGATCAGAAACACGAAGAACCAGAAGCCAAGGATCGCCGTGTTCTCCAGCCGGATCCAGACGATGCTGGCGACCGGCACCATGAACATCCGCGACTGACCCCACTGGCCGATCAGGAAATGCCCGAGCCAGTCGAAATAACGGACCAGCGCCGGCCGGTCGTAGCCGTTGGCGACCAGCCAGAGAAGCCGCTGCTCCGGGGTGGAATAGGGACCGAGTTCGCTCAGCGCCACGTCGCCGGGCAACAGCTCGAACAGCAGAAACAGCAGCAATGATGCAGCCACCATGGTGGCCAGCATCCAACCGAGCCGCGGGAGCACCTGCCGGGCCACAGCGTGCCTCCCGCGTCCGATCAGGTCTTTTCGACCGCCAGTTCGTCGAGAAAGAGGTAGCCCGTCGGATGCATTTGGAAGCCCTTGACCTTCTTGTCGAACGCCGCCTGCACGACCAGCCAGAGCGGCTGCACGATCGGGCCATCGTCCTGCAGGATCTGCTCGAGCTTCGCCATCACCACCCGACGCTTGTCGGCTTCGAGGATTCCCTCAGCCTGCGTCAGCAGCTTGTCGAACTCCGGATTGGCATAGCTCGACTCGTTCCACGGCACACCCGAGCGATATGCGAGGCCAAGTACCATGATGCCAAGCGGCCGATGCGTCCACGCGGTGTAGCCGAATGGCACCTTGTCCCAGATGCCCCAGAAACTCGCAGACGGCATCAGGTTGATCTTCACATCGATGCCGGCCTCCTTCCACATTTCCTTCATCACGGTGACCGATGCGGCCTCCCAGGCCGGCTCGCTCTTGCAGGCAATCTCGAGCGCGAGGCCATTGGGGTAACCCGCCTCGGCGAGCAACTGTTTCGCCTTGGCGATGTCCTGCCCCACCATTGGCAGCTTGGCGTATTCGGGATGCAGCGGTGCCACGTGATGGTGTTCCCCGACCGCGGCGTTGCCGCGGAACACAATGTCGATCACCTTCCGCTGGTCGATGGCGAGTTTGAGCGCCTGACGCACGCGCACGTCATTGAACGGCTTCTGATCGTACTTGCCGCGAACCACGGCGGTCTGCGCCGTCGAGACCGGATGGATCACCACCTCCAGCAGCGACTTGATCGCATCAAGCTCGGAGAAATCGACGTTCGCGATGCCGTCCACCTGCCGCGACGCCAGCGCGGCGATCTTGGCGCCGCTGTCGTCGCCCAGGTCGACGAACTCGACCTCGTCCAGATGGACGGGCTGACCCCAGTATTTCGCGCTGGCCTTGAGGACGGCATTCTGGCCGACATTGTAGGCGGTCAGTTCGAATGGTCCGGTGCCGTTCATGCCCACCTTGAACGCCGCGTTCTCAGCAGGGTCCAGCATGAAGAAAGGATAGTGGAACAGGTGCTCGGGTACCGCGAGCTGCGCTTCCTTGCAGTTCAGACGGAATGTCTTGTCGTTCACCTTCTCGATCGCGTTCTCGCTCCATAGCCGGACCGATGTGACCGGCTTGCCATCCTTGGTCTCGCCGGTGTCGTACTGTTCGAGCATATAGCCCTTCATCAACCCGAGCACCGAGGAGCCGGTCTTGGGATTCAGCACGCGCTTGATGTTCCAGATCGCATCGTCCGCCGTGAACGCCCGGCCGGACCGCCACTTCGCCTCCGGCCGGATCGTCAGTGTCCAGGTCCTCAGGTCCTCGCTCGCCTCCCACTTCTCCAGCAGCTCGGGATGCGTGACATTGTTTTGATCGGTGCGTGTGAGGTACTGGACCGTGTTGCGCAGCACGTTGCTCGGATCGACCCAGGAGATGGTCTGCGGATCCTTGATCTCCTGCACCCGCATGCCGATGCGGATCTTGCCGCCTTTCGGCAGATTGTTCTGTGCCCGCACCGGTTCCGGCAGGCCGGCCATCGCAAAGGCGGCTCCCGCCGCAACCCCCAGCAGGGTCGCAGTCCGCAGGAACTCGCGTCGATCGACTCTGCCACGCTGCAATTCATTGCGGAGTCTGGGCAGGTAAGGGTGTTCACGGTCGGCGGTCATGATACGGAGCCTCCAGCTTCTTGTTGCATCCGTGGCCGTCGTTGGGCCACGTCATAGGTCCACAGCCGTGCTGCACCGCATCTCCGCGGATACTGCCGGCGTTTCCTGGCGGTCATCATAGGATAACGAGGCGCGAGACGGGAAGCAGGCTGCACAAGCGGTCGGAGATCAGGACACCGATCGAATCCGGCGCTCAACGAAGCAGTGCGGCCTCGATCTATGCGCGCGTGAACGCCACGTCGCGGATGCGCGCGCCCGGCGTATAGGGTTCAGCCAGCGCCTCCGGCATAGCCATCCTCTGGATTGAACGACACTCCGACCTCCAGAACGCCTGCGCCAGGCACGAAGCACATCTCCAGGCGAATGCCGTCGGGATCTTCGAACAGGACGGAATAGTAACCCGGCGCCCAGGTTCCCTCCTCCGGGCCGCGAATGATCGTCGCGCCCATTTCCCTGAGCAGCGCTGCGCACCGATCGACGTCTTCGCGCGATCGGGCGCGCAGGCACAGGTGGTGCAGCCCGACACGCTGCTGGACGAAGGGTTCGCCTTGATACTCCTCGGCACAGGGCTCGATGCCGATCGCCGTTCGCCCGCCTACGCAGTAGAAGAAGCGCTCGCCATCGAACACAGGCGTCATGCCAAGTGGCGGCAGCAGCTTGGCGTAGAAGGCGCGCGCCAAGTCGAACCGGCTGACGGTCAGGATGACGTGCGCCATGCCGTTGATCTGGATCGTCATGCCCCTCCCACAATGTGCATATGCGCGGCGCATGAAATCGATGTTCCGGATCCGACGCAACGGCCCGGGGGGTACGATGTGTCTCTCGTCATATCACCGTTCCCGCCCAACCCGCACGACGGAGGGGGAGAGTCCGTCATGACCGACGTCACCTACGCCGACCGGCTCCATGAAACGCTCGCACTCAAGTTCAGATTGCGCGATGTCTTCACCTCCCCGGGTCTGATCGAGGACAACGAAAGGCAGATCCGTCTTGTCCAGGGCGCGCTGCGTGTCGCCGAAGAGGCTCCGCTGCCTGTGTCGTGACCGTTCGCCGCGGTGCGGGCGCCTGCAGCGTCAGCGCTATGCCGTCCGGTCGCTCTCCAGCCCCAGCGCCGCCTGCGCCGCCGCCAGCCGCGCCACAGGGACCCGGTACGGGCTGCACGAGACGTAATCCAACCCAAGCTCCTGGCAGAACGCGATCGACGCCGGATCGCCGCCGTGCTCGCCGCAGATGCCCATCTTCAGCTTGAGCTTCGTGTTCCGCCCGCGCTCCGCGGCCATCCGCACCATCGCGCCCACGCCCTCGACGTCGATCGACACGAACGGGTCCTTCGGCAGGATTCCCAGCTCCACGTACTGCGGCAGGAATTTTCCGGCGTCGTCGCGCGAAAGCCCGAATACCGTCTGCGTCAGGTCGTTGGTGCCGAAGCTGAAGAAGTCCGCCACCTCGGCGATCTTGTCGGCCACGATCGCCGCGCGCGGTAGCTCGATCATCGTGCCGACGCTGTACTCGATCCGCCGCCCGGCCGTTTTGAAAACCTCCTCGGCCACGCGATCGATCTGCGCACGGGTGATCTCCAGCTCCTTCTTCACCCCCACCAGCGGGATCATGATCTCCGGCACCGGCGCCTTGCCGGTCTCCTGCGCCACCGCCAGCGCGCCCTCGAAGATTGCGCGCGCCTGCATCTCATAGATTTCCGGGTACGAGATCCCCAGCCGGCAGCCGCGATGGCCCAGCATCGGATTGGCCTCCGCCAGCTCGGCTGCCCGCCGGCGCATCGCCTCGACCTTGGCGCCAAGCGCCACCGCTACCGTCTCCAACTCCACATCGCCATGCGGCAGGAACTCATGCAGCGGCGGATCGAGCAGGCGGATGGTCACCGGCAGGTCGCCCATGATCAGGAACAGCTTGTGGAAGTCGTCGCGCTGGAACGGCAGCAGCCGCGCCACCGCCGATCGCCGCCCAGCCTCGTCCGAGGCCATGATCATCTGCCGCACCGCGCCGATGCGCTCGGGATCGAAGAACATGTGCTCGGTGCGGCACAGCCCGATGCCATCGGCGCCGAACTTCTTCGCCGTCTCGGCATCCAGCGGTGTCTCGGCGTTCGCCCGCACGCCCATCGTGCGCGCCTCGTCGGCCCAGCCCATCAGCGTGGCGAAGTCGACCGACATCGCCGGCTCGACCATCGCCACGGTACCGACGAACACCTCGCCCGCGGCGCCATCCAGCGTGATGGTCTCGCCGGCGCGCACCGTCCTGCCGCCGGCTGACAGTGTCTGTGCGCCGTAATCGACCGCGATTTCACCCGCGCCTGCGACGCAGGGCCGGCCCATGCCGCGCGCCACCACCGCGGCGTGGCTGGTCATGCCGCCACGCGTGGTCAGGATGCCGCGGGCAGCGTGCATGCCATGGATGTCCTCGGGGCTGGTCTCGATGCGCACCAGGATGATCGCCTCGCCCTTTTGGGCGCGGCTTTCCGCCTCATCGGCGGTGAACACCACCGCGCCTGACGCGGCACCGGGGCTGGCCGGCAGCCCCTTGCCCAGAAGCGTCCGCGACGCATTGGGGTCCAGCGTCGGATGCAGCAACTGGTCGAGCGACGAGGGGTTCACTCGGCGCACGGCTTCCGCCTGATCGATCAGTCCCTCGCGCGCCATGTCCACCGCGATCCGCAAGGAAGCGGCGGCGGTGCGCTTCCCATTGCGCGTTTGCAGCATATACAGCTTGCCCTGCTGGATGGTGAACTCCAGGTCCTGCATGTCGCGGTAGTGCTGCTCCAGCCTCGAGCGCACCTCCAGCAGCTCTGCATAGGGGCCGGGCATGGCCGTCTCCAGCGGCGTCTCCCCCGGCTTGGCGCCCGCCTTGGACACCGGCTGCGGCGTACGGATGCCGGCCACCACATCCTCGCCCTGCGCATTCACCAGATATTCGCCGTAGAATATGTTCGCACCGGTGGACGGATCGCGCGTGAAGCACACGCCGGTGGCACAGTCGTTGCCCATGTTGCCGAACACCATGGTCTGCACGTTCACCGCGGTGCCCCATTCCTCCGGGATGTCGTGCAGCCGGCGGTAGGTGTCGGCGCGGGGATTGCGCCAGGAGCCGAACACCGCGCCGATCGCGCCCCAGAGCTGCTCCTCGGGGTCCTGCGGGAACGGCTTGCCGGTCTCGCCCTCGATCATGTCCTTGTAGCTGTGCGCGATGCGGTGCCAATCCTGGGCGGAGAGCTGGGTGTCCTCGGTTACGCCGGCGTCGAGCTTGGTGTGCTCGATGATCTCCTCGAATCGATGGTGATCGAGTCCCAGCACCACCGAGCCGTACATCTGGATGAAACGGCGATAGGAATCCCAGGCGAACCGGGGGTCATCGGCCGCCTCGCCAAGGCCCTCCACGGTCACGTCATTCAGGCCCAGGTTGAGCACGGTGTCCATCATCCCGGGCATCGACACCCGCGCGCCGGAGCGGACCGAAACCAGCAGCGGCTTGTGCTTGTTGCCGAACTTCAGCCCCTGTGCCTTTTCCAGCCGCCCGAGCGCCTCATGCACCTGGCCGCCCAGGTCGTTCGGGTACTTGCGTTGGTTCTGATAGAACGCGGTGCACACCTCAGTGGTCAGGGTGAAGCCTGGCGGGACGGGCAGGCCGATGCTGGCCATCTCGGCCAGATTGGCACCCTTGCCGCCCAACAGATTCCGCATGTCGGCGCCACCCTCGTTGTGGCCGGCGCCGAAGCTGTACACCCACTTGGTCATTACGGTTCAGCCCTCGATTTTCGAGAAATCCGCGATCCGGTCCATCGTTGACCGGACTTTATGAAGAAGACGCAAACGATTCAGCCGCAGCTCAGGTTCTTGGGCGTTCACCGTCACCTTATCGAAAAACGCGTCGAGCGGCGAACGCAGATCCGCGAGGACACCTAACGCCGTCTCATAATTGTCATCTCTCAGGCAGGCGGAGATATCTGCATCGGCGTCCGCGATAGCACGAAACAGTCCACGTTCCTCGTCGATTCGGGCCAGCGCCTCGCTGGGCGCACCGTCATGCGGGCCGTCCTTGCGAGCCTCGATCCGGATGATGTTGGCGGCCCGCCGGTACGCGGTCAACAGGTTCGCGCCGTTGTCGGTCTCCAGCAAAGCCGCCACGGCTTCCGTCCGCGACAGCAGGCGCGGAATGACGTCGTCCGCACCGGCAGCGAACACCGCTGCCAACACGTCGTGACGTTTGCCCTCCGCCCGAAGTGTCATCCGCAAACGCTCGGCCAGGAAGTCGAGCACTTCCTGCGCCGGGACCGGGTGCACGCCGCGATGATGGAAAGCCTGCCCCGCCAGTTCGATCAGGGCCACCAGCCGGATCCAGAGTCCGTTCTCCCGGATGATGCGAATGATGCCCAATGCGGCGCGACGCAGCGCGTACGGGTCTCCGGCGCCGGTCGGCCGCTCCCCGATTGCGAAAAAACCCACCAGCACGTCCAGCTTGTCCGCCAGCGCAACCGCGATCGAGACGTCTGCGGTGGGGACTGCATCCGCGGGGCCCTTCGGCGCGTAGTGGTCCCGGACGGCGTCCGCCACCAGTCGGTCCTCGCCGTCGTGCAGCGCGTAATAGCGGCCCATCATGCCTTGCAGCTCGGGGAATTCGCCGACCATACCGGTGACCAGATCCGCCTTGGCGAGCCGCGCCGCGTCCCTCGCCAGGGCCGGGCCGGCGCCGACCAGCGGGGCGATCTCCTCCGCCAGGCGCTCCATCCGCCGCACCCGCTCGCCCTGCGAGCCAAGTTTCGCGTGGAAGGTGACGTGGTCCAGCAGTGGCACGCGCGATTCCAGCCGCGCCTTGCGGTCGAGGTCCCAGAAGTGGCGCGCATCGGCGAAGCGGGCACGCAGCACGCGTTCGTTGCCGGCGATCGAGGTGGCACCCCCATCCCTCGGTTCGATATTGGCCACGAAGCCGAAATATGGTGCCGCTGAGCCATCGGCGTGGCGAAACGCGAAGTAGCGCTGGTTGACCCGCATCGAGACCTGCCGCACCTCGGGGGGCAGATCCATGAAGGCGTCGTCGATGCGACCCAGCAATGGCACCGGCCACTCGACCAGTCCCGCCACCTCGTCCAGCAGTCCAGGGTCGTCAACCGGCGTGATCCGCCGCGCCCCGCCAAGTTCGCCGATACCGTCGCGGATGGCGCGCCGGCGTTCGTCGGCATCCACCAGGACGCGGTGCTTGCGCAGTTTCGCTTCCCAGTCGGCGCAGGAGATCACGGGGAATGCATCTGGAGCGTGGAAGCGGTGTCCCTCGGTGAGGTCATCCGACGCAAGCCCATGGCCATCGTCTTCGCCATCGCGCAGGTCGAACGGTACCACCCTCCCGTCCAGCAGGCAGACGATGCGCCGCAACGGCCGCACCCAGACGAAGTTGCTCGCCCCGCCCCAGCGCATTGACGTGGGCCAGGGGAAGCGCCGCAGCAGCGCCGGCATCGTGCTGGCGATCAGCGTGGCGGCTTGGACCGGCTCCGCGGTCTTCCGCAGAACCCAGTAATCACCTTCCTGGCGCATCTGCTCACGACTCGCGCCATGCTTGCGCAGGAAGCCGGCCAGCGCCTGCTCGGGTGCGTTGGTACGCGGGCCGCGCTCCGTAGTGTTGCTGGTGGCGACCTGAGGCGACACGTCTGAGGCGAGCGCAATGCGCCGTGGGCCGTGGAAGGAACGGACGTTGGCCGGTGCCAGTGGCGCCAGCGCCTCGGCACACAGCCGGCTCAGGTCGTCGGCGGCACGGGACTGCATGCGTGCCGGGATTTCCTCGCTGAACAGTTCGAGGAAAAGCTCCGGCATCGTCAGTCCTTTAGCGCCGGCTCGATGTCGGTCCGGGAGAAATCATCACCCTTGAACAGCAGCGGCTCTCGCTCAGCCTTGGCCACGCCATAGACCATGCAATCACCGAAGTTGAGCTGCGCCGGATGACGTCGCTTACCGAAGATACGTCGCGCCTCGCGCGCGTGTTCCGCGTGCACCGGCGTGAAGGCGATCAGTTCGATCCGTAGACTGCGCACCGCATCGTCGAACCTGCGGCTGGCCAGATCGTCGCCTTTGGTATCCACGGCGAGCGCCGCCTCGAACCAGGTCGCGGCCGGCATACGAGCGCGTGGTGCGCCGGCGATCATCTCGGCGAAGCGGCGGCCGTCCGGCTCATCAAGCACAACGGCCAGTAGCGCCGAGGCATCGACAATCACTTTGGCAACCCATCTTCGTCATACATCCAGCTTGTGTCGGAGCTGACCGGCTCACGCATATGGGCGCGGATTTCCTTCGCGATCTCCATGACATGATCCACCCGCGCACGGATATCGCGCTGGCGCTCCTGCCGCTCCAGCTCTGCCCGCAGCGCCTTGGTGACCACACTGGTGAGGCTCTCACCAGTCAGTTCGGACAGCCGGGACGCCAACCGATAGGCGTCCTCACTCTTGATATTCAATTGCGCGCCCATATCGGAGCCCTGGTAGAATTCTGGCAGCCAAGGTAGAACTAGTCATTCGAGCACCGAAAGTCACGCCTTCTCGCGGCCCGCCCGGTTCGAGCAGCACCGCGGGAGTCCTATTATGCCGCCATGCTGGAGCCGCGGGCGATCTCACGGGTGATCGCCATGATGCGCTCGTGCCGCCGCCGGCGGGCCAGGGCGCGGTCACGCTCCTCGCGCAGCGCGGTCACCACCGCCATCCGCAGGCTGTCTCCCGTCAGTTCCACCAGTTCGGCCGCGAGCTCGCAGGCTTCCACGTCCTCGATCACCAGTTCCGTCATGGCATTTCCTTCCGTTTCTGCAGTCCATGGTCTTCGCCGGTTACCCAGGCCTCACAGCAGCCCTTCGCCAGCGTGCGCACCCGGCCGATATAGCTCGCCCGTTCAGACACGCTGATCACTCCACGTGAGTCCAGCAGGTTGAACAGGTGGCTCGCCTTGATGCACTGGTCGTAGGCTGGCAGCGCCAGCCGCTGTTCCAGTAGCGCCGCGCATTCGCCCTCGGCATCGGCGAAATGGCGGGTCAGTAGTGCGGTATCGGCGTGCTCGAAGTTGAACGCGCTGTATTCGCGTTCGGCGCGAAGGAACACATCGCCATAGCGGACGCCGGCGCCGTTGAAGTCCAGATCGAAGACGTTGTCGACGTCCTGCACGTACATCGCCAGCCGTTCCAGCCCGTATGTCATCTCGAAGGACGGCAGTATCACCGGAATGCCGCCGACCTGCTGGAAGTAGGTGAACTGCCCCACTTCCATGCCGTCACACCACACCTCCCAGCCAAGACCCCAGGCGCCAAGCGTCGGGCTTTCCCAGTTGTCCTCGACGAAGCGGAAGTCGTGCAGCAGCGGATCGAGGCCGAGTTCGCGATAGCTGCCCAGCAGCAGGTCCTGCGCGTCCTCGGGCGACGGCTTCATGATCACCTGGTACTGATAGTAGTGCTGCAGCCGGTTTGGGTTCTCGCCGTAGCGGCCATCGCTGGGGCGGCGGCTAGGCTGGACATACGCCGCCCGCCACGGCAGTGGCCCGAGCGCCCGCAGCGCGGTCGCGGGATGGAAGGTGCCGGCGCCCATCTCCACGTCGTAGGGTTGCAGAATCACACAGCCCTGCCGCGACCAGTAGTCGTGCAGCCGCAGGATCAGTGCCTGAAAACTGGGCTTGGTGCCGTGCATTTGACCGGGTCGGTTGGTTGCGGGGCGACATAGAGCACTGTTGCCGGCGGGGCAACTCCATGCATGATCCCGCGATGAGCATCGACGGCCAGTCCGACGGCACCATTCGCGCCATTCTCACCGACACGCGCCGGATCGCCGTCGTGGGCGCCTCAGACAAGCCTTGGCGGCCGTCCTACGGCGTGTTCGGCTTCCTGCTCGCGCGCGGCTATGACGTGACGCCGGTGAACCCGCTGCTCGCCGGCCGCACCATCCACGGCCGCACCGTGGTGGCGCGGTTGGAGGATGCGGCACCGCTGGAGATGGTGGACATCTTCCGCGCCTCGGCCAATGCCGGTGCCGCGGTGGATGCGGCGATCCGTCTCGGTGCCCGCATTGTGTGGATGCAGTTGGGCGTGATCGATGAGGCGGCCACCGAATGGGCCCGTGCGGCCGGCATCACCGTGGTGATGGACCGCTGCCCAGTGATCGAAGTCCGCCGCCTCGGCCTTGCGCGCCATTGAAGCAACGACGCCGCGAAGCCACATCGCGGGCACGGAACCCAGAGGGTGCCCCATGACCAACGAAGAACGCGACATCATCACCCAGTTCATTGCCCGCGCCAGCGGCGCGCAGGCGCTCGCGCAGCCGGCGTTCGGCGGCTCGGTGCCGGCGACCACGACACCGGCCCTGCCGCCGGTCGATCCCGAGGCGGACCGGCTGATCGCCGACACGTTCGCCCGTTATCCCGAGGCGCGCTACCGGATCACCCAGCTCGCCTTCGTGCAGGAGCACGCGCTGGCGGAGGCGCAGAACCGTATCCAACGGCTGGAGTGGGAGCAGCAGCAGGCACAGCAGGCGCTGCAGCAGGCCCAGCAGCAGCGCGGCGGCGCCGCGAGTGGCGGCTTCTTCGGCGGCCTGTTCGGCGGTGGGTCACGACAAGCGCCACCTCCGCAGGGCGGGCCGGGACCCGCTTGGAACCAGGGCGCGCCACAGCAAGGTTATGCCCCCAATTACCAGCAGGTTGCCCCGCCGCCGCAATACGCCCCGAACTATCAGCCCGGCATGTTCCAGCGTTCCGGCTCTGGATTCCTTGGATCGGCACTGACAACCGCGGCCGGCGTCGCTGGGGGCCTGGTCGCCGGCAATGCGCTGATGAGCCTGTTCTCCGGCTCGCACAGTGGCGGCGGGTTTGGCGGCGGGTTTGGCGCCCCGAGCGGCGGCGGTCCGTGGGGCGGCGCGCCGGCAGCCGAACCGGGCTACGTGGACCAGGGCACCTGGACGGATCCTTCCGGCGGTGGCCAGGCGGATCCCGGCTATGTCGATAACGGCACCTGGGACACCTCGGGCGGTGACCAGTCCTCGTCCTTTACCGACGATAGTAGCGGCGATGCCGGCCGGGACAGCGGGGGTGGGTCGACTGACGATACGTTCTAGGCTGACCCGTCGGCGAGGAATCGCTGCACGGAGTTTGTCACATTTCGGCTAATTTCGCGCACTGTGGCTTTGGTAAATCCATGCCGGCATCTGGGATTCGCGAGTGACGCAATGTCGCGATGAACGGCATTAAGGCTCGCGGCCGATGTTCAACTTCAGGGGACAAACGTCATGGCCCTTGACCCTCGCGTTGCGACACTCGCCCTGCATCGGTTCGGGTTTGGACCACGACCCGGCGCGATCGCGGCAGTCGCATCTGATGCACAAGGCGCATTAATCGCGGAGCTCGACCAACCGAACGCTGGCAAGGTCACGGATGGCGGCCTGCTGAGCAGCGGGGTCGCCAATCGGACCGCCTTCGAGTTCAACGCCACGCGCCAGGCGAGACAGCGGCTCGAGGCGAGACGCCAAGAGGTCGCAAAAAAGGAAGCCGCGAGCCCCTACCCCGAAAATGCTGCAATGGAGAAGCCCACGGAAGCAAAGTCGGCAGCCGCCACTCCACCGGCCCCTGAGTCCGAAACTCCAATGCGAGAGAACTTTTTCCGCGAAGCCAAGGTCCACTACGATGCCGCCATCACGGCAGACATCGGCTTCGTCGAGCGCCTGGTGTGGTTCTGGTCGAACCACTTCTGCGTCAATGCCGACGCCACCGTAATGGCCGGCGCCTATGAGCGCGAGGCGATCCGGCCACATGTGCTCGGCAAGTTCGTCGACCTGCTGCTCGCCGCCGAGAGTCACCCGGCGATGCTGATCTATCTCGACAATGCGAGCTCGATGGGGCCCGACTCTGTCGCCGGCATCAACCGCAATCGTGGGATCAACGAGAACCTTGGCCGCGAAATTCTGGAGCTTCATACCCTAGGCGTGCGCGCCGGCTACCGCCAGGACGATGTCGTGAGCCTGGCCAAGGCAATCACCGGCTGGACGATCTATGCGACCGCCTACAATCCGGACCATGGCGGGGAGTTCCTGTACCATCCTCGGCTGCACGAGCCGGGCCCCGAGACCGTGATTGGCAAGGAGTATCGCGATACCGGGGTGGAGCAGGGCCGGGCGGTGCTTGCCGATCTCGCCCGTCACCCGGCAACGGCCGCGCATGTGGCGACCAAGCTGGCGCGCCATTTCATCGCCGACGAGCCGCCGCCCGCCCTGATCGAGACGCTGACGAAGACGTTCCTCGACACCGACGGCGACCTTTGGCAGGTGTCGAGGGCGCTGGTGGCGGCGCCGGAATCGTGGTCGCCCGATCAAGCCAAGATCAAGCATCCCAGCGAATGGCTGGTCACCGCCATCCGTGCGGCCGGGCGCAACAGCGGCGATGTCCGCCTTATGGTCCCAGCGCTGAACCGGCTGGGCGAGCCGCTGTGGCGGCCGCCGGCGCCCAAAGGTTTCGGTGACGGGAACGACGACTGGCTTGACGGCCTCGCCCACCGGCTCGACACCGCCAATGCGATTGCGCAGAAATACGGCGATCGGCTCGATTCGCAGGCCATGCTCGAGACCTCGATCGGACCGCTCGCGTCGGCCGAGACTCGCGAAGCCGTGACGAGAGCCGAAACCAGACAGCAAGCGCTGACGCTGCTGCTCATGGCTCCGGAATTCCAACGGAGATGATCATGCCCGCGAAGCCTCATGCCGCGACACGTCGCGACCTGCTGCTCGGATCAGGCGCGCTGTTCGCCTGGGCGTTCGTACCGAAGATCGCGCGCGCGGAGGGGCGGGATCCGCGCTTCCTCACCATCGTGTTGCGCGGCGCACTCGACGGGCTCGCCGCCGTGGCGCCGGTCGGAGATCCAGATTGGATCAAGCTGCGTGGTGACAACGCGCTCAGGCTTGACGGTGCGACGCCGGCGCTGCCGCTCGACGATTTCTTTGCGCTCAACCCGGCCATGCCGAACCTTCACCGGCTTTATCGCGCCGGCCAAGCTATCCTGGTGCATGGGGTGGCGACGCCCTACCGTGAGCGCTCCCACTTCGACGGGCAGGACGTGTTGCAGAGCGGCTTCGCGCGACCGGGACGAGCGGATACCGGCTGGCTCAACCGCGCGCTGACCATGCTGGAACCCGACGACCGGGTTCGCGCCGGGACGAACCGGGGGCGCGCCTTCGCCGTCGGCCCCATCACCCCGCTGGTGGTGCGTGGCCCGGCGCCGGTGCTGTCCTGGGCGCCGCCGCGATTGCCACCGGTGAGCGACGACACCACGATGCGGCTGCTCGATCTCTATCGTCACACCGATCCGACGCTCGCGCGCGTGCTCGAGGACCGGATTGACCTTGCTGCGCTGACGCCTGGGAACCCGCAGGATCGCGGCACGGGCAAAAACGACCCGGTGATTCAGGTCGGCGGCATCAACCAGGTGCGCGCGTATTTCGCCGAGGCTGCCGAAGCGGCGGCGCAATTCCTGGCGACCTCCGACGGCCCGCGTGTCGGCGCGCTCGCCCTGGACGGCTGGGACACCCATAACAACGAAGGCGCCGTCAATGGCCGCTTGTCGCGGTTGCTGGGCGCACTGGATGCCGCGCTCGCGGCGATCGAGACCAACATGGGCGGCGCCTGGAACGAGACGGTAGTGACGCTGATTACCGAATTCGGCCGTACCGCCCGTATCAACGGAACCGAAGGCACCGACCACGGCACTGCCACGGTGGCGCTGCTCGTGGGGGGTGCTCTTAACGGGGGCCAGGTGATCGCCGACTGGCCCGGCGTCAAGGAGAGCAATCTCTATGAGAACCGCGACCTCAAGGCCACGACCGACCTGCGTGCGGTGCTCAAGGGTCTGCTCCGGGATCACCTGCGCATCGAGGAACAGGCATTGATGGCTGATGTCTTTCCCGACAGCGAGGGCGTGAAACCAATCGAGGGGTGTTTGGCCTGACCAAGGTTTCCGAGAGGTCGCCGACTTGATCTTGGCTGCTGCCGAGCAGCAGAAGTTGCGGATCGTGAACTTGTGGCAAGGTGGCCAGTCGGTTGACACCGCCATTCGCCCCTCGTCAGGCTCCCGCATCACAAGCCTGATACGATCGGAGCATGACAGCCAGCAGCAACGCCATGCCGTCAATGCGCGGCAGAAGCGACGGCATCGCGCGGGCGGCGGAACGCGCCGTCATGCTCGCCCTGATCATCTGTGGCGCCATCCTGATCGTGGTGCCGCTACTGCTGACGCTCTACCTCAGCCTGTTCGACGAAAAGCTGATCCTGTTCCCGCCACGCGGCTACACGCTCGCCTGGTATCCCGCCATCGTGCCGAACTTCGGCAAGGCGATCGTCACCAGTCTCGAACTGGGCGTGCTTTCGGTCGCCGGCAGTTTGGCTCTCGGCATCCCCGCCGGGATCGGACTGGCGCGGCACCGTTTCCGCGGCCGCGGTGCGATCGCCACGCTGCTGCTGGCGCCGCTCACCGTGCCCGGCATCGCGCTCGGCCTGGCCATCTATGTCTCGCTTGTGGCGATCGACGAACAGCTTGGTTCGACGATCACCGGCTCGATGATCGGGCTGGTGCTGGCGCATATCATGATCACCACGCCCTGGGTGGTGCGGCTCTGCCTCGCCAGCCTCACCAACCACGACCGCACGGCCGAAGAGGCTGCCGCCAGCCTGGGCGCCGGCCCACTGACCGTGATCTGGCGCGTCACCCTGCCGGCGATGCGCGCCGGCATCGTCGCCGCAGCGCTGTTCGCCTTCGTCATCTCCTTCGAGAACCTGGAGCTCGCGCTGTTCCTCACCAGCCCAGGCGTCACCACGCTGCCGGTCGCGGTGCTGCAATACCTGGAGTACCACATCGACCCGCTGGTCTCCGCGGTCGCGGTGGCGCAGATCGTCGCGGTCGCGGCGATGCTGCTGCTGCTCGACCGCTTCGTCCGCCTGGGTCAGGTGGTGCGATGACCGCTGCGGCGCTGGCGCTTGATGGACTATCCAAGCAGTTCGGCGCGCATGCCGCGGTGGATGCCGTCAGCCTCGAGGTGCAACCCGGCGAGCTGATCGTGCTGCTTGGTCCCTCTGGCTGCGGCAAGACCACGACGCTGCGCATGATCGCCGGCTTCGTGCCGCCGTCGGCCGGCGACATCCGGCTCGATGGCGCCAGCATCGTCGCGCTGTCACCGCACCGGCGCGAGATGGGCATCGTGTTCCAGAGCTACGCGTTGTTCCCGCACCTTTCGGTAGCGCGCAACATCGCGTTCGGGCTGGAGATGCGCCGCATGGCGCCCGCCGCCGCGCAGGCGCGCGTCACCGAGATGCTGCGCCTCACCAAGCTCGAAGCCTTCGCCGCGCGTCTGCCGCGCCAGTTGTCCGGCGGCCAGCAGCAGCGGGTCGCGCTGGCCCGCGCACTGGCGATCCAGCCGCGGGTGCTGCTGCTCGACGAACCGCTGTCCAACCTGGATGCCGATCTGCGCCAGGAGATGGCGCGCGAGATCCGCATCCTGCAGCGGCGTGGCGGCATCACCACGATCATGGTGACGCACGACCAGACCGAGGCGATGGCGCTGGCCGACCGCCTGGTGGTGATGCACGACGGTCGCGTGCAGCAGATCGGCACGCCCGAACATGTACACACTCGTCCCGCCACCCCGTTCGTTGCGCGCTTCATCGGTGGCAGCAACATCGTCGCCGGCCGGCTCGACCGCGACCGCCTGGTGCTGCGAGACGGCGCTGAGATCGCGCTCGCCGGACGCTACGCGGGGAGCGGCGTGGCGACGCTCGCGGTGCGCCCGGACAGCGTGCGGCTGCTGGCACCCGGCACGGCGTCCTGCATCGGGGGCGAGGTGGAACTCTGCACCTGGCTCGGCGCCGTCGTCGAGCATGCGGTGCGCATCAGCCCCGATTTGACGCTGCTGGCGCGCGGTCCGGGGCTTGGCTCCGATGCCACGCCCCGCCACACTGCCGGCACGCGCGTGGCGCTGCGCTGGGAGGCAGACGATGAACGTCTGTTCGATGCAGCCGGCCAGGCGATGGAGGCAGACATCAGGGAGACCAGTCATGCGTGAATTCACCTTGTCGCGACGCGGTGTGCTCGGGGCGGCAACGTTGCTGGCGGCGCCTGGCATCATCCGGTCGGCGCGCGCGGCGGAACAATGCGTCGTCGGCACCTGGGGCGGCGACTACGCGCAACTGCTGCGCGAGAACATTGACGATCCGATCCTCAGGCCGGCGGGTATCGAAGTGGTGCAGGACATCGGCGATCAGGACCCGCGCGTTGCCAAGCTGTATGCACAGAAGAAACTGCCGCACGGCACCATGGATATCGCGTGCGTCGGTGCCCTGGAGGGTTACCGCGTCACCGAGGCCGGGCTGGTCGAGGAACTCGACGAGCGGAAGGTGCCCAACCTGAACCACGTGCAGCAGGACCTGCGGATGCCGGCCTTCGTGCCGCACATCTACAGCGCGCAGGTCCTGGTGTATAATCCGGACACGGTGAAGCAGCCGCCGCAGACGATGAGCGATCTGCTCGATGCGAAATGGCAGGGCAAGATCGGCGTGGTCGCCACCGCCGGACAGTGGTTGTTGTTGGCCGCGAGCCTGCACGAAAGCGGCACCACCACCGACTTCGACAAGGCCAAGGCGTTCCTGACGAAGCTCAACGCCAACGGTCTGCGGCTGTACCCCCAGACCGACACGCTGGCGCCGGCGTTCAAGTCGGGTGAGATCGAGGTCGGCATGATCTGGCTGGCGCGCTCGTTCATGTGGCGGAACGGCGGCTTCCCAGTGGCAGGCACTTTCCCGAAGGAAGGAGCCATCCTCTATGTGTCCGGCATGGTACTGCCGAAGAACGCGCCGGACCGGGAGCCCGCCTACAAATACATGAACGCGCTGCTGGAACCGTCGGCGCAGCAAGGGTTCGCCGCGAATATGGGCTATCTGCCGACTGTCGATAACGCGCCGCTGTCCGGGGCGGTCGGCGAGCAACTGGCGTTTCCCGAGCCGAAACCGAAACTGGTCACGCCGGACTATCCGGTGCTGTCCAAGGCATTGCCGGATCTGAATGAGTGGTGGTTGAAGAACATTCAACGCGGGTGAGGCTGGACCGCACGGCCTCCTCCCCCCAACCCCCTCCCGCGAGGGGAGGGGGAGAACATGACTGGAGGGGGCGCATCGAACGCATAACCCTCCTCGGCCCCGCCAGCGTGCTGATGGTGCTGATGCTGATCGCCCCGCTGGCACTGCTGTTTCGTGACAGCCTGAACCGCTTCGATCCGACCGAGCTGATGATCGAAGCGATTACCCCCGCCAACTATCTGCGTTTCTTCGCCGATCCGTTCTATTGGGACGTACTCGTCACCACCATCCGCGTCTCCATCATCGTCACCGTCCTCTGCATGCTGCTCGGCCTGCCGATGGCGTGGCGCCTCGCGCGCACCGCCAGTCGCTGGAAATCGGCGTTGGTGGTGCTGATGGTGCTGCCGCTGTTCATCGGCTCGACCACGCGCACCGCCGGCTGGATGATCCTGTTCGCCCGCGGCGGCATGCTGGACACACTCACCGGCCTGCAACTGATGTATGCCGAACCCGCGGTGATCGTGGGCATCATAGCGATCAACCTGCCGTTCACCGTGCTGACGCTGCAGAGCGTGTTCGAGGGCATCGACCCGCGTCTGGAGGAAGCCGCCGCCTCGATGGGTGCGGCGCCCTCGCGTGCGTTCTGGCGCGTGGTGTTCCCGCTCGCACTGCCCGGCATCGCGATCGCCGCGGTGCTCTGCTTCATCCTGTGCATGAACGCGTTCGCCACGCCGCTGTTGCTCGGCGGGCCGCGCTTTCACATGATGGCGCCGCTGTTGTTCTGGGCGTTCAGCAGCGACAATAACTGGCCGTTCGCCGCCGCGATCGCCTTCATCCTGATGGGCACGACGCTGCTGCTGACCGGTCTGGCCAATCACATGATCCCGCGGCGGTACCGGGGCTGACTCATCCCCCGCCGTTGATCGTCAGCACCGTTCCGGTCGTATAGCCGGAAAGCGGGCTCGCCAAAAACGCCACCGCGTTGGCAATCTCACGCGGCGTCGCCGCCCGCCCGAACGGCATCCCTGCCGTCAGCTCCCGCCACCGCTCAGGATCGCCGAATTTTTGCGCCGCCTCGGCTCGGCGCAGCATGATCAGCCGGTCGGTCTCCACCGGGCCGGGATTGATCGCCACCACGCGCAGTCCGTCCGCCGGTGCGCCCTTGCCCAGGTGAACGCCATCAGCGACGCATTGCCCGCCGCGCCGGCGATGTATCCGGTGGGGAAGCTCTCGCCCGCCGCGCCGATCACGTTGACGATCACCCCGGACCGGCGTGCCTTCATTTGTGCATACACCACGCGGCAGAACGAAATATAGCCGAACACCTTCAGGTCCCAGGCGTGGCGCCACGTCGCGTCATCCAACGACAGCAGGTCGCCCGGCGGAATGGCGCCGGCGTTGTTCACCAGGATGTCGAGCTCGCCCGCCTCGTTCGCGACGCGCCGCACCGCGGCGTCGGAGGAGAGGTCGGCGGAGATCGTGCGCACGTTCACCTGCCGGCGCGCTCGGATCGCCGCGGCGGCCTCGTCCAGCGCGCCCTGGTTGCGCGCGACCAGCGTCACGTCGCAGCCCTCGTCCGCCAGCAGTTCCGCAGTGGCGCGGCCGATGCCCTTCGAACCGCCGGTGATCAGCGCCTTCTTGCCGCTGAGTTGCAGGTCCATCTCATGCCGCCTTTCGCAGTCCCGAGCGATACGCCACGCACGCGGCGCCGAACGCGCGGAACAGCGCCAGGCTGGCGCTGTCATCGGCGTAGCCCCATTCCGGGTGCCACTGCACACCCAGCGCGAAACCTCGTGCGCGTTCCACCCATACCCCCTCGATCGTGTTGTCCGGTGCGTGCGCCTCCACCACCAGCCCCGGTGCCAGCGTGTCGATCGCCTGGCCGTGCAGCGAGTTCACCAGGATCTTCGTGCTGCCGACGATGCGCGCGAGCTGGCCCGACAGGAACACCAGGTGCCGCGGCGCGTATTTTTCCTCGATCGTCCCAGGGCCAGGGCGGTGGTCCATCCGGTCGGACACCTCGTGCACCTTCTGGTGCAGCGTGCCGCCGAGGGCGACGTTCAGCTCCTGGATGCCGCGGCAGATCGCCAGCAGCGGCATGCCGCGCGCGAGCGCCTCGGGGATCAGCCGCAGCGTGGTGGCGTCGCGCTCCAGGTCGTGGTGTTCGGGCGTAAGGCTGTCGCCGCCGTCGTAGTGCGAGGGATGCACGTTGCTCGGGCTGCCGGGCAGCAGCAGGCCGTCAAGCCGGTCCAGCACCGCGAGCGAGGCCTCACCCATCGGCGGGATCATGATCGGCACCGCGCCGGCGCCGCCCAGCACCGCGGTGGCATAGCGCGCCGGCGCGTCGTGGCGGAGCTGACCGTGCACCACCAGTCTGGCGCAGGCCGGGATGCCGACGATCGGGTGCATGCGGTGCGGGCCTCCTTGCGGCACGACCTCTTTCAGCCCGAAGTTCGCGGCGAAGGCAAGGGCTTTGCGTAACTGGGGGCGGAATTGGGGTGGGTGGAATATTATTACACAGAGTTTCACAGAGTTGGCACAGAGTTTCACAGAGTAGAACTAATATAATTCTTCCTCTGTGAAACTCTGTGCCAACTCTGTGAAACTCTGTGTAAATAAAAACTAACAGCCCCACCGGCTTAACCGATCATCAACGTAATCGATGAACGCTGCTCTGAATCAGCATCGACAGGGTCGATGGCATGGCAGACACCGGCGACAACACCCTCACCCAACAGATCATCGCCCTGGCAATGCGTGTGCACAGTCGCCTTGGCCCCGGCCTGCTGGAGAACGCCTACGAGCGCTGCCTATGCTACGAGTTCGAGCGGCACGCGATTCCTCATGTCCGGCAGGTCGAATTGCCGATTCAATACGACGACCACTGCCTGAATTGCGGCTACCGTGCCGACATCGTCGTTTGCGACCAGGTCATCATTGAGATCAAGTCAATCGACCACATTTCGCCGGTGCACGAGGCGCAACTGCTGACCTACTTGCGCATAAGCCCCTATCGCATCGGTCTGCTGTTGAATTTCAATACGCTCTCGTTGAAGGATGGCATCCGTCGCCGCATGGTGTAGCAGGCGACTGACGACATCCGACGACGCCGAGCCGGCATGCGAGACAGTGCGCATCACGGCCTGAAGCATGTCTGGAACAACGCCGGGGAATTGCTATAAGATGGCCCACTATGTCTTCGACCAAGGCATCGGACCTGAGCGGAACCTCGCCGGCGAGCCGCAAGCTGGTGGCCGTGGTCTATGCCGACATGGTCGGCTACAGCCGTCTTATCGGGCTGGATGATAGCGGAACGCTCGAACGTTTGCGTGCACTCCGAAGCCATGTGATCGACCCCGCGATCGCGGAACATGGTGGCAGACTGGTTCAGACTGGCGGCGACTCGCTGCTTGTCGTGTTCGACAGTATCGACGGAGCGGTGCGCTGCGCCGTGAAGGTGCAGCAACAGGTTCCGGACCATGATGATGACTACGCACCCGACCGGACCATCCGGTTTCGCATCGGGATCGACATCGGCGATGCGATTGCCGACGGCACCGACCTGCACGGCGACGCGGTCAATGTAGCGGCGAGACTCCAGGCGGAATGCCCGGCCGGCGGCATCTGCATCTCGCGGGCGGTGCGCGATCACGTGCACGGTCGGCTCGATCTCGCCTTTGAGGCGCTTGGGGCGCTCAATCTGAAGAACATCGCCCGCCCGGTCGAGGCATTTGTCCTGCGACCCGCTGGGGCTGTCGCCACGCTGAAGACCGCGGAGCCGTCTCTTGCTGGTAACACAACCAAGAGCCTTCCTCTGCCGGACAGGCCCTCGATCGCGGTGCTGCCGTTCGCCAACCTCAGCGGCGATCCCGAGCAGGAGTATTTCGCCGACGGCATGGTCGAGGACATCACCACCGCGCTGTCGCGGCTGAACTGGCTGTTCGTCATCGCGCGCAACTCCTCCTTCACATACAAAGGTAAGGCAGTGGACGTGCGGCAGGTGGGCCGAGAACTCAGCGTGCGC